>WNGB01000397.1_pt1 | contig 68217 bp, 50 predicted proteins | sample 5400681 | NCBI WGS metagenome assembly WNGB01 (sample SAMN13153367, study PRJNA577476) | soil metagenome | isolation source: 115 cm soil or saprolite under grassland replicate 2 | place: USA:California | collected 2016-06-15 | reverse complement strand
TCCCGCGGCGTGAGCCGCTCGCCGGGCAGCCGGCCGGCTGGCGCATGCTCCGCGGCGAGGTAGGCGTCGACCACAGCCCGCGAGACCCCGGGGCTCAGGTAGATCGCGCCGCGGGCGACCTCCTGGATCGCGTGCGCCAACTCCCCTGGGGGCTGCGTCTTCAGGACGTAGCCGTTGATGCCGACGCGCAACGCCTCCATCACGCGACGGTCCTCGGCGTGCACGGTGAGCAGGATGGTCTTCGTGAGCGGGACGTGGTGCCGGATTTCGCGCGCGGCATCGAGCCCGTTCAACAGGGGCATCGCCAGGTCGAGCACGGCGACGTCGGGCTGGAGCTCCCGGGCCAAGCGCACCGCTTCGCGGCCGTCCGCCGCTTCGGCGAGGACGCGAATGCCCTCCTCGCGCTCGAGCAGCAGTCGGATCCCCTGCCGCACCATCGCCTGGTCGTCGGCCAGGATCACTCGAATGGACATTCCGCACCTCTTACGGGCAATTCCCATGCCGCCTTGAGGGAATCCCTGCCACGCCCGCGTCCGGTCGGACTGGATCTTGCGATATCCTCAAGCAGCACATGGCAGTCGTCCTGGTCGCCAGCGCGCACGGAGCACTCCTCCAACAGGTCGCCGGTGAGCTCGAAGCCGGGGGCTACGGCGTCGTGCGGACGGCATCGGGCCACGCCGCCCTGACCGCGGTCCGCCAGGCTCGGCCCGATGCAATCCTGATCGACGCTCCTTTGCCCGACGTACAGGCGACCGAGTTGTGCCGGCTCCTGCGGCGGGATCCGCACGTCACCCCGCATACAGCGATTCTCGTCGCGGACGGGCAGGCGTCCCGCGACGTCCGGCTCGACGTCCTGCGCGCCGGTGCGTCCGACATCCTCAGCCCGCCGCTCGACGTCGCGGAGCTGCTGGTCAAGCTCGACGCCTACACGCACCTGAAGACGGTGGCCGAGCAGACCCAGGCGGCCAGCCTGGTGGATGCGGAGACGGGGCTCTACAACCTCCAGGGCCTCGCGCGGCGCATCGAAGAGCTGGGCGCACTCGCCGTGCGCGCGCACAGCTCGCTCGCGTGCGTCGTGCTCGCCCCCGAAGTCGCGGACGAGGCGGCCTTCGCCGAGGTCACCGCGTTCTGCGCTCAGACGATCAAGCGCGGCGTCCGGCATTCGGACGCAGCGGGCCGCACGGGCGCAGTCGAGTTCGCCGTCGTGGCGCCGCGAACCAGCGAGACCGGGGCGATCCGACTGGCGCAGCGGCTCGCGGGTGCACTGGGCGCGGGGCACGGGTCGCCGTCTTTCAAGCTTCGGGCCGGCTACGAGGCGGTCGGGAATCTGGCATACGCGCCGGTCAGCCCCCGAGACCTGCTGGCCCGGGCGCGCCGGGCGTGGATCGACGCCGACCCCGAATCGCGACTGGGCTGGATTCGAGCGTACGAGGGCTGAGCGCCCCAGGAGCACAACCACCCGCCCCGGGCGCCGCGTGCTGCGTCGCCCGGGGACGGGTGTAACATCGGCTGCGGCCCTTATCGCGCGAGCTAGTTCACCTGACTCGTCGCGGATCCGACGACAATCTCGCCCACCGTCTGGTAGCCGATGACCTGGCCCAGCAATCCCAGGATCGGTTGCTGCAGCACCACGTGGATCATGTTGACCGTGATACCGCTCGTCGTCACACCGTCACCGGTGCGGCGCTGCTCGTTCAGGATGACGTACCCGACGCCGGGCAGATCGAGCTGGGTGTTGGGAGCCACGTCGCTGGCGATCGCCACGCCGTTCACTACGAGGTTCGCCAGGTCCGACCCCTCGGCGTTGCTGTTCGCCCCCGTGCTGGTGAGGGAGCTGCTGGCCAGCGCCACCACTCCGTCGGCCGTGATGAGACCGTTCAGCAGATTCACGTTTTCCGCAGTGGAGTTACTCTCTGCGCTGACGTCCGGCTTACTGGCCGGCCCTTGGTCTCCCGCGCCCGTCGCGATGGCGAACAGGTTCTCCGCGCCAGCGACGCCCGCGACGCTCACGCTCGGCGCCGTATTACTCGCCAACCCGCCGCCCGCCGGCAGTACGGCCAGAGGGGACGTCGTGTTGACCGTGGCCGTCTTGACGGCGAGGCCGAACGACTGGGCGCCCACCGTCTGCGCCCACGTGTTGGTCAGCGGAAGCGCCGCGCTGCAGAGCAGTGCCAGCACGCAGAGCCCGCGGGCGCCTCCTATGGGTGTTCCGACTCCGCTCATCTGAGCCTCCTCCTGCAAGGGCTCCGTTGGAGCCAATGGGTCTCGCATCACTTGGTCTTGTGGAACTGGCGGTTCCCGCCCGTCAGCACGCACCCCGGCGGGTCCCCGAAATCCCTGCGATCGTCGCACCGGACGAAGTAGCCGAGTTCCGGCACGTTGATCTCGAAGGCGTCGTGCTTGGCTCCCGGCTCACCATTGTCGCAGTCCTCGACGAAGAAGTCGTACACGAGGCCGGTGTTCTTCACCTCCAACGTCCCGCCCCATCTCACGGCTCCGTCATCGCACCGCGTCCACGGGTCCTCGCCACTGATGTCCTCAGCGAAGGTGATCGTCTCGCTGTGCAGGTTGAGGGGATGGCCGTCGGGCCGCTGACTGAGCCGGTGATCAACCCACTCCAGCGAGCCTTTAATAGCGCAGTTGCCGCCCTGATCCTTGCCCTGAATCACGTGGGCACCGAACGTCTCGTACTCATGACTCGCGGGGTCGTTCTTGTCCGGCCCGCCGGGCGGATAGTCGATGCGGCCACCGCCGGTCATCTTCACCGCCGGGCACACCTGTGGGGGTGGTTTGCCCCCGAAGGACGGCTGCCCGATGTCCACCGGGGTCGCCGCCTCTCGACACGCCACCGCGATGAACGCCGCGGCGACGAGGCCGAGCGCGGGCGCGAGATGCGTCGCCTTGCTCATAGACGTTGCCTCCTCCTGAACGGTTGTCTCGTCGGCCTACACGTCTTCGGATGGCGGGAAATGCAAGGCGAGTGCCGTGAGCGGCCGTGCGACGATCGCGTTGATACGACGCGAGTTGGGCCAGCGTGGCGCGGGTGCGATATCACCCCCGCAGCAGATCGCAGCAACAGTATGCGGCGCAGCCGCGATGTGTTGCGCCCGAAACACCAACGGCCCGGCGGTCGCCGGGCCGTTGGTTATCGGGCGTCACCCGCGTTCAGCGTTTATCGGGCTGGGGGGTCGCCGTCCAGGATCTCGGTCCCGACCTGAGGGTCCGCGCCCGGCCCGAAGCCCGTTTTCCCTGTGCGGTCGGGAATAGTGATCCGGACCTCACCGACGTTGTTGCTGTAGCTCGACTCGGCGAAGTTGTGGCACAGCCCCGTCGCCGCGTCGAGCGCCGGGCACGGCTCCTCGGGCCCGGCGACGAACCCCGGATTCACGACGACGCGGAGAACGTAGTCCCCGGGCGGCACAACCGGCTGCCCGTCCCCCCCATCCAGGACGAAATACTGTCCGCCGATATGCTTGGTGTAGCTGTCGGCGTAGCCGACGCTGATGCCCTGGTTGCCCCCGAAGCCGAGCGTGCCGCACACGTCGAACCGGCGCGGCCCCACGCCGCCATCAGTCTGCCACGGCGTGACGTCGATCATGCAGAACCCGCGCTTGGCGGCCCGGATCGGAATGCCCTCGTCGGCTCCGGCAGGAATCAGCTGGTAGGTCGCGTAATGGCGGAAGTGAAAGTGGCCGTGGCAGGCCGCGAACTCGAACAGGCCGTCGCGCGCAAGGACGTGCGTGAGCGGGTCGCCGATCACCAGATCCGCCGTGCCGACGTTCGGCGTCGTGACCGTGAAGCGCAGCACCCGGTGGACGCCGGCCGAGACACCCCCCTCGACGAGGCTGAGGCTGCAGTGGTCTTGCTTGTTCAGGTCCTGATCGTACACGACCCACGACGTCGCCAAGCGCTTCTCGTCCACGATCAGATCGGGCGCGCCGTCCACATCCTGGACGCGATCGAAGGCGGGGCCCGCCAGTGCGGCGGGGCGATCGGCCTCCGTCCCGCACGCCGCCAACAGACTGACGACCGCGCCGGCTATCACGAGCATTTTCACCGCGTTGCTCCTTTCCGTTGCGCGTTTCAGCCGCGCAACCATCCAGTCCGCTCGCTCAACACGCCGCGATCAGCGCGAGCGCTTCACCGCGTCGAGCGCGTTCACGAGGCCCGCGCCCACCTCGAAGACCGCGTACCCCGCCATCGGGTCGGCCGTCTGCACGAGAATGCTTCTGACCTGATCCGGCGTGAGCCGGCCGCCGGCGCGTTCCTGCATCAGCGCCACCACTCCGGTGACGTGCGGCGTGGCCATGCTGGTGCCGCTGGCGCAGGTGTAGTACGGCGCGAACTCCGTGCGCAGGCCGCAGGACGACGTCAGATCGAAGTCGTGCGGGGCGTCACTCGTGTTGAGGACCGTGCCGGTGGACGCCCGCGTCGAGACGATGTGGACCCCGGGCGCCGTCACCGTGGGATGGTACAGGGGGTCGCCGGGAATCCCGCGGGACGAGAAGTCCCCGAGCATGCCGCCCGGCTGGCAGTGCAGCTGCTGCGCCAGCGTATCGGTCGCCGAGCAGCTCGCGGCCACGCCGATCACCCACGGCGCCACGCTGTACGGATTGAGGGTGTTCTCGTCGGGCCCGTCGTTCCCTGACGCGAATACGACGGTGACCCCCCGATCGTGCACCCGCTTGCTCGCGATGCTGACCGGATCTTCGGGGTCGAACGCGCCGCTCGTGCCCCAGGAGTTGTTCACGACCTTGATGTTGTATCGGTCCTGGTTCTGGAGGATGTAGTCGAAGCCCGCCAACGCCCAAAAGACGAACAGAATGTCGCCCGTGCCGATGCCGATGAGGTTCGAGCCCGGTGCGACGCCGGTGTACAGCCCGTTCGACATCGCGCCGTTTCCGCCCGCGATCCCCGCCACGTGCGTGCCGTGCCCGACCGACGTCTCGCTGTTCGCGAGGTTCTCGACATAGATCGATCCCGGGCACGGAACGCCCTTGAAGCAGACCAGATCACGCCCATTGGCGATGACCTTGAGGTTCTGCACCGTGCGGCTCGGGTACTGCACGTCGAGCTGGTACAAGCCGTCGATCCCGCTGTCGAGGATCGCCACGCCGATGCCGCGCCCGCTCACGCCGTAGCGCACCCGCGCCTGGTCGGCCTTGATCGTCGGCACGCTTTCGTCCAGCAACGCCAGCGTCGCCGACCGGTCCCGGGACAACCACCTGAGCTGCCGGTTCTCCGACACGCGCACGACACCCGGGAGCGCCGCGATGGCGGCGACCTGCGCCGGTGTCGCGAGCGCGCCGACGAACGGGAGCTGCGTGAGCGCACGGGCGCCCGCGCCGAGGTCCATGATGCGCGCCGCCAGCGCGCCCCCCGTGGTCGCCGCTTCGTCGAACCGCACCACGACGAACGTCGTGTCGGTCGCGGCCATGGTGCCGAGCTGCGCCGCGAGCGACGGGGCGAGCGCATCGCGCCGGGGAGCGACCGGCTCCCCACAGCCGCCCCCGAGGGCGAGCGCCCCCGCGACCACCATCACCACGCTGAGTCTGCGTTGCAGTCGCACAGTCGTATCTCCCAGTCGAGAAGGGTCTAGCCGAGCAACGCGGGCTCGGGGCGAGCCGATGCCCAGGGCTCGGCCTGCGGCGCAGTCGCCGCGGCAGGTGGAGCATCGGCGGGGAACACCGCGCCGTCACACACGACGCGCACGATCCGTTCGGCGGCGCCGCCGTCCCAGCGTTCGAGCACCGGGCGGACCGGCGCCCGCCGCGCCAGCGCCCGGCTCGCGGCCGCGACGATCGTCACCTGTTCCGCGGACACCAATCGGTTGGTTCCGTGCAGGCAGGTCGACGGACGGTCGATCTTGGGCCCGACGGTAAGGCAGGGGACGCCGAGGTAGCTGGTCGCCTCCTGCAGCGCGCCGGAGTCGGTCACGACGAGCCCCGCCGCGGCGACCAACCCGAGCGTCTCGAGGTAGCCGAGGGGCTCGCTCGGCGGCAGCTCGACAACCGGCACCCGCCGCCCCAGGTCGACGAGGCCCGCGCGGCCGGCCGCGGGCTGCCGCAGCGCGGCGAGGGCGTAGCCACCCCGTGCGAGGCCCCGGCGGCCCGCCGGATCGAGCGCTTCGGCGCGAGGCAGCGCGCGGCAGAGCGTGTCGATGAGCATACTGCCGACGAAGTGGATACGGTCTTCGGCCACGCCTTCCGCGTCGAGGTTGTCGATCGCGTCGCGCGACGGCACGAATAACGGATCGGCCAGCCGGTCGGTCACCACCCGGTTGATCTCGTCCGGTGTCCAATCGCGGGTGCGCAACCCCGCCTCGACATGTCCGACCTGGCTTCCCAGCTTCGCCGCCACCAGCGCCGCCGCCGGGGCGGCGTTGGCGGCGCCGTACACCAACACGGTGTCCGGGCCCAGCTCCGCCAGCGGCGGCTCGAGCCGCTGCATGATCAGCCCCGTCTCGACCCCGTGCGAGCCCGTGTCGACATCCAGGCAGCAGGCGGGGGACGGGCGCGGGATCTCCAGCTCGTCGCACAGCGTGGTCAGGCCGGCGTCGTCCGACCGGCCGGTCCACAGGATCACGTGCTCCACCTCGGCCCGTTCGGCAAGCGCGTGGTGCAGCGCCGCGGCCTGCACGATGTCGGACGGGGCGCCGGCGACCGAGATGATCTTCATGGGCGCGGCCTCCTGTTGGTAAGCGTGACGACGGTGACCACGGTGGCCAGGGTCGTGACGATGAGCCCGGCGATCCGCCATTTCGATTCGGGATCGCGCCGTCCCCCCGGCACCTCGATCCGGTCACCGGCGCGGATGCCCAGCTGTTCCAGGGTCGCGCCCCGCGCCATCTGGGACTGAAGCGGAGCCCCGGCCCACAACGCGGACTGGCCGCGCACGATGCGCAGCCGGTCGACCCGGGCGTCCTGCGTCGGGCCACCCGCCGCCATGAGCGCGTCGGCCAACACCAAGTCGAGGGGAACGGCGTAGAACCCCGGCCGAACCACTTCGCCCAGCACCGAGACGCGGATCAGGGCGCGCGCGTGCACGACCGGATCCTTGAGGTAGCGGCTCAGCTCGCGGGTCAGATGGGTTTCGAGGTCGGCGCGGCGCACGCCGCCGAGCGGGATCTCGCCGATGGCGGGGAGCCGCAGCGCGGGCCCCGCCACGACCGTGAACGTGTCCGACAGCGCCGAATCCCCCTCCACGCGGAGCAGGATGCGGTCGCCCGGTTGGAAGTCCCCGGCGGGGGCCTGCGCACCCGCCCGGCCGGCGGTGAGCAGCGCGGCCGCGATGGTCAGTGACCAGAGGTAGCGTTTCATTCGACCGTCACACTCTTCGCCAGGTTGCGGGGGCGATCGACGTCGCACCCTCGCTGCACGGCGATGTAATAGGCCAGGAGTTGTAAGGGGATGACCGTGAGCACCGGTGAGCACAGCGGGTCGCACGCCGGCACGCGGAGCTCGTGCTCGACGAGATGGCGCAGATCGCCGTTCCCCTCGCTCGTGATCGCGATGATCCGGCCGCCCCGCGCCCGCACTTCCTGCATGTTCGAGATGACCTTCGGGTACACGTGATCGTGCGGGGCGATGCAGACCACCGGCATGTTCGCGTCGATCAGCGCGATCGGCCCGTGTTTCATCTCCGCCGCCGGGTACCCCTCGGCGTGGATGTAGGAGATTTCTTTGAGCTTGAGCGCGCCCTCGAGTGCCACGGGATAGTTGACGCCGCGTCCGAGGTACAAGGCATTGCCGACGTCCGCGTACGCCTCCGCCACCTGGTGCACCTCAGGCTGGAGCTCCAGCGCGCGCGCCACGAGCTCAGGCAGCCGCTCGAACTCGGCGACGAGCCGGCGTCCCTCGTCCCCCGGCAACACGCCGCGCTGGCGCCCCAGATACAGCCCCAGCAGCAGCAGGGCGACGACCTGCGAGGTGAACGCCTTCGTCGAAGCGACGCCGATTTCCGGCCCCGCGTGGAGGTAAATGCCCCCGTCCGCCTCGCGGGCGATCGTGCTGCCCACGACGTTGACGATCCCCACCACAGTCGAGCCGGTGGCGCGGGCGGCGCGCAGCGCCTCCAGTGTGTCGGCCGTCTCGCCCGACTGCGAGATCGCGATCGTGAGGGTACCGGGGATCCGCAACTGACGCCGGTAGCGGTACTCCGAGGCGTACTCGACGTCCACGGGAATGCCGACCAATTCTTCGAGGGCGTGACGGCCGACCAGCCCGGAGTGCCACGACGTGCCGCACGCGACGATCACGATGCGCCGGATCCGCATGCATTGGCCCGGGGACAGATTCAGGCCGTTGAGCCGCGCGAAGCCCTCGCCCGGCAGAAGCCGCCCCCGCAGCGTGTTGCGTACCGTCTCCGCCTGCTCGCAGATCTCCTTGAGCATGAAGTGCGGGTACGGCCCGAGGGCGAGCGCCTCGAGATCCCACTCAATGTCGTCCACCGCACGATCCTGCTCGCACGCGTCGCGGTCGAGGACGCGGTAGCCCTCGGGCGTCAGGACCGCGATGTCGCCATCCTTCAGGTAGACGACCGACCGGGTGTGTCCCAGGACGGCGCTCGCGTCCGAGGCGACCAAGTATTCGCCGTCTCCGACGCCGAGCAGGACGGGCGAGCCGCGCCGGGCGACGACGATCTTGTGCGGCTCGGCGGCCGACAGGACCGCCAGGCCGTACGTCCCCTCGACGTGCGCCAGCGCGGCGATCACGCGGTCTTCGAGCGTGGCGCCTTCCGCCTCCTCGACGAGGTGGGCGAGTACTTCCGTGTCGGTCTCGGTCGTGAAGCGGTGGCCGGCGCGCTCCAGCCCCATCCGCAGCACATCGGCGTTCTCCACGATCCCGTTGTGCACCAGCGCGACGTCGCCGCGACAGTCGGCGTGGGGGTGCGCGTTCCGGTCGGTCGGAGCGCCGTGCGTCGCCCAGCGCGTGTGCGCGATGCCGCACGTCCCGTGCGCGGGGTCGCGCGACAGCAGGCCGGCGAGCGCGGGAACTCGGCCCGCGAGCTTCCGCGTGGCGAGGCCTCCACCGTTCTGCACCGCCACGCCCGCCGAGTCGTAGCCGCGGTATTCGAGCCGGGCGAGGCCCTGGAGCAGAATGGGCGTCGCCTGCCGCCGCCCCACGTAGCCAACGATGCCGCACATGGTCAGCGGTCCCCGTCGCCGGGCTCGAGCAGCGTGCGAGCCTCGGCGTCGAGACCGAACTGGGAGAGCTGTGTGAGCGTCTCGAGCAGCACCTCGGTCGCGTCGGCGGACGGAAGCGGCGCGCCGCAGCGAGGGCATACCGTATCGCCCCGCGCGTCGGCCGCAGTGTGTTGCGGACAGCGTGTCTTGACCACGTTCGGCCGTACTTCAAGATTGGGGCCCGCACCGCCGCGGCTGCGCCCCGGTCGACGGCTAGCGCCCAGACGGGCAACCGCTTACACCGCGCCGCCGCGCTCGGGCGGCGCGCCGCACCGGTTCCCCAGCCGTTGCGTCAGCGCCGCACTCGGGTCGCCGCTCCCGCGGCACAGGGCTTGCGCCCCCCCCGGCATAGGTCCACTCCAGGCATCGCATGACGGAGATCGAGCGTCCTCGACCAGCCAGCGTGCCCCTCGTCCTCGTGGTCGGCGAGCACGAGGGGGGCACCGCCCGTTGGCTGGAGGAGGTCCTCGCGCCCAACGGCTTCGCGGTGCTCCACGCGCAGGATTCACGGCACGCGCTCGTGCGGGCCCGCGGCACGCAGCCCGACGCGATTTGCATCGACGCGGTCCTGCCCGACGGGAGCGGGCTCGAGCTGTGCCGCCGGTTGCGGCAGGATCCGCGCGTGTGGGACAGCACGCCAATTCTCATCACGACGCCGCACCTCCCAACGTTGGAGCAGCGCGTCGCGGCGATGCGCGCCGGTGCGTGGGAGTGCCTCGGCCGTCCGACGGACCCGGAAGAGCTGGTGCTCAAGCTCCAGGCATTCATGCGGGCGAAGCTGGACGCCGACCGGGCGCGCGCAGAAGGGTTGCTGGACCCTGCCACCGGGTTGTACAACCGGCAGGGCATGGCGCGCCGGGCGCGCGAGCTGGGCTCCCAGGCGTTCCGCGAGCACGGTGCGCTCTCGTGCGTGGCGTTCGCGCTCGATCTCCAACCCGGCGCGGCCAGCGTTGGTGACGCGGCGGCGGCGACCATCCTCCGGTCGGTGCAGGTCCTCAAGGCCGCGCCCCGCCTGTCCGACGCGGTCGGCCGGCTCGGCCCGACCGAATTCGCCGTCATTGCCCCCGCGACGGACGCGGAGGGTGCGCTGAAGCTGGCTCAGCGGCTGCTCAGTGCGGTCCAGGACACCGTGGGGGCGGCCAAGCCCGCGCTCCCCCTCCAGGGGGTGCGCGTCGGCTACGAGGCGGTGACGAACGTGGGGTATGCGCCGATCGAGCCCGTCGATTTGCTGATCCGCGCGAGCGCCGCGCTACGCCGCGGCACGCCCGTCGGCGGCGCACCCTGGATCCGGCATTACGATGCGGGTGCCGGCCCCGCGCCGGGCTAGACGACTCGCGGGCCGGACGTGCGGCGGCCGTCCCCCTCGTCCACCGCTTCGTAACCCGGCAGAAAGTACGAGTAGGACGCGTAGTAGCCGTAGGCGGCGCCGCGCGGGACGTCGTTCAGTACGGCGCCGAGCAACCGGATCGGCAACCGTTCCAGCACCTCGAGCTTGGCGCCCGCCACGTCGCGGTGACTGTGTCCCGTTCGCAACACGAGCAGCAGCGTTCCCGTCACGGTTCCCAGGATGAACGGATCGACGCCCGCACCCAGCGGCGGGCTGTCGACCACGATCACGTCATACGCCGACCGCAGCTCCGCAAGGAGCTGTCCCATGGCCGGCGAGCCGAGCACTTCAGGCGCGCGTTGCGTGCGCGTCCCGCACCCGATCAGGGACAGTCCCGGGTAGGGCGTCGACTGAACAATCTGCTCGCGGCCCGCCTCACCCCTGAGAAAATCGACCAGGCCGGGCTGCCGGTTGGCGTTGAACCGGCGGTGGAGCACGCCGCGGCGGACATCGCCATCCACCAGCAGCGTGCGATGGCCGCCGTCCGCGAAGGTGAGCGCCAGGTTGGCCGTCAGGAAGGATTTCCCGTCGCCCGGCCCGGGGCTCGTGATCGTGACGAGGAGCGGCCCTGCCGCGCCATGCGCGTGCACCAGGTTGAGGCAGACGCCCCGCAGCGCCTCCACGACTTCGTCGGGATCGTCCTTGGCGCGGAGATGCGGTACGGCACCGAGGATCGGAAGGCCGAGGTCGCGTGACACCTGCTCGGGGTACCGGACCCGGGGGTCAACGCGGTCGAGCACGATCGCGGCCACCACGCCCAGCCCGAGGCCCGCCACCAGCCCCATCAGGAGGAGTCGCGGCGCTGTGTTCTTGACGGGACGCTGCGGTACGATGGCGGGATCGAGAATCCGGACATCGGGGACCGTCGCCTCCGCGGCCAGCCGGGACTGGTCGAAGCGTTCCTGCAGCGCGGTGTACGTCTGCTCCTTCAGTTGGGCGTTGCGGTGCAGCCGGACCTCCTCGATGGCCCGAGCGGGAATCTGGCGGAGATCGCGGGACGCGGCGCCCACCTGTCGCCCCAGCTCCGACTCCCGCGTGCCCAGCTGCGCCGCCAGAGCGCGCGCGAGCGTCGGGATCGTGCGCTGCTCGAGCTCCCGAATCTCGGCGACCGTTTGCTGCAACGGCGGGTAGGCCTCCGAGTAGTGGTACCGGAGCACCCGCAGCTGCGCTTGCTTGTCGCTCAGCTCCTTCAGGGCGTTCGACAACTCAGGGGCATGCTGGACCGAGCCGATGGCGGACAACGCGTCCACGGGCAGGCCGGCGTCGCCGGGTTGGGCGAGCAGGCGCTCGATCGCGTCACGGTCCCGGCGCAGCTGGTCGCGCTCGACCTGCATCTCGAAGAAACTCGTGCGGACCGGGTCGCGCGCTTCCCCGCCGGTGCCCGCGCCCGCCGGTGGATCCGTCGGCAGGGTGATGGTGCGCGTGCGGAACGCCTGGAGCGCGCTCTCGGCATCGTCGAGGTTTCGCTGGGCCACCGTCAACTGGTCCTCGAGGATCTTGGTCAGCTCGGTGAGCTTCTCGCGCTTCAGTTGGGCCGCGACCTCCACGTAGCGCTCGGTCACGGCGTTCAGGATGCCGGAGATCAGAACCGGGTTCGTGCCCCGGAGCTCTACGGCCAGAAAGTTGCCGTTCAGGTCCATCCGGACGTTCAGCTGTTCGCCGAGGCGCAGCGCCGCGTCGCGCGGCGGCACCACGGAGAACTCGACTGTGTGCCCCGGTGCGAAGCTGCCCGGGGCGGGGACCCAATGGAATCCCAGCCGGCTCCCCACCGAATCGCCGACCGTTCCGCGGTCCAGTTCCGCGCCCTCGGCCGAGGAGAGAGTGTATTCCTTGCCGCCCGGGTTCACGCTCAGGCGGTAGTCGCCCGGACGGAACGTGTCGCCCACGCGGAAGCCGGCGAAGCCTGCCCGGTCGCCGGGCGTCCTGACCTCGAGGTACAGGCGCAAATCCCGCACGACCTGGTCGAGGACGATATACGAGCGGAGCAGCTCGACCCAGGCATCGGCATCGAGCAGCGCGCCTTGGCGGATCGGTCCCCGGGCATCTACGCCCCCCCCGCCGCGCCGATCGGGGACATCGACCCAGACGTTCGCCTGAGCCACGTATACGGGACGGAGGACGCGCGACGCCGCCACCGCCGCACCGAGGCCCGCCGTCACCATGAGGATCACGACCCATTTGAAGCGCAGCAGCGCGCTCAGGATGCGCCGCCAGTCCGGGCCGGCGTCGTCGTCGGGGAGGGTCGAGCCGCGGGGGGGACTGGCGCGCCGGAGCGCCGCAGGGGAAGCCGGCTGGGCCCGGATCGCGGGCAGATGTTTCGGAATCATCGTGCGTCCTTGTAGCAAGTCCGATACCGCGTAGCAAGTCCGGTACCGCCTGCGTTGTTGCACGGCCGCGATGTCGCAAATCGGTGCAGGCCGCTGGTCCGTGAGATGCAGGTTGGTGCAAGCAAGGACCGTCCGGGCCACCCTCCGGAAGGTGCAAACGACGGTTTTTCCGCATGGTTCCGGCGCTGCTGCGATAGTGCGACAGTCTGGCCCGATCCCTGCGTAGCAGCGGCGCAGGAGCGTGCCAACCATGACGACATCGGTGACTTCGAACGGCGCGAACCGCACGGCTGATCCGGCCGGACTGAACGCGCTACTGCAGATCGGACCGGAAGCGAAATCCCGGATCCGCATTTTGGTCGTCGACGACGAGCACACGCTGCGCGAGAGCTGCGCCAGCGTCCTGGGGGGCGAAGGCTACGACGTGACGGTGAGCGGGCGCGGTCAGGAGGCGCTCGAGCTGATCAAGCGTCGGCCCTTCGATATCGTGCTCGCCGATCTCTACATGTCACAGGTGGACGGGCTCGCGCTGCTGCGCGCGGCGCTCGCGGCGAACGCCGACACCATCGTGATCGTGATGACGGGGAACCCCAGCGTCGAATCGAGCATCGAAGCGCTGCGGCAAGGCGCGTGGGACTATCTCCCGAAGCCGTTCACGGCGCAGCATCTCCAGATCGCGATCGGGCGGGCCGTGCACACCGTGGTGGTGGGCCAGGAGACGCGCGAGCAGGAAGCCGAGCTCGACCGGCAGCCCGCCGCAGGCGACAAGGTCACCCTGCTGGGTACGTCAGCCGCCTTCCGCTCGGCCATCGAGCTGGCGCGCAAGGTCGCGCCGACGGACGCCTCGGTCTTTGTGACGGGCGAGAGCGGCGCGGGCAAGGAACTGGTCGCGCAATTCATCCATCAGCACAGTCGCCGCTCGAGCCGGCCGTTCGTCGCGGTGAACTGCGCCGCCCTCCCCGAGGCGTTGCTCGAATCCGAGATGTTCGGGCACCGCAAGGGGGCGTTCACGGGCGCGGTCCGCGACAAAGCGGGCCTGCTCGAAGCCGCGAACGGCGGCACCCTGTTCCTGGATGAGCTGATCGAGATGTCCAAGCCGATCCAGGCGAAGCTGCTCCGCGTCATCCAGGACGGCGTGGTGCGCCGCGTGGGGAGCGAGACCACCGATGCCGTCGTCAACGTCCGGTTCATCGCGGCGACCAACGGAGACGCCGAAGCGGCGGTGCAGACGGGCACGCTGCGCGAGGACCTGTACTACCGGCTGCGGGTAGTGCCGATCCACGTGCCGCCGCTGCGCGAGCGGCCCGAGGACATCCCGCTCCTGGCCGAATATTTCCTCTCAACCTATTGGGTGCGGCACCGCAAGAAGGGCGAGGCGTTCCCGAAGCTGTCCGAGGGGGCGATCCGCTCGCTGTGCAGTCACCAGTGGCGTGGCAACGTGCGCGAGCTGCAGAACGTGATCGAGCACGTGGCGGTGCTGGCGGAGCCGGGCGTGTTGATCCGCCCGGAGGATCTGGCGCTGAACGCCGACACGCGCTCGGGGCTGGCCGCCACCCCCGCCTCGCTCATCTCCACGATGCTGGAAGAGAGCTATCACGTAGCGCGCGAGCGCGTGATCGCCCAGTTCGAGCTGCAGTACCTGACGTGGCTCCTGAGTCGGGCGGCCGGGAACATGTCCAAGGCCGCGCGCATCGCCGGTGTGGATCGGACGACGCTGTATCGCCTGATGGAGCGCCACGGCCTGCAGCGCAGCCCCAACGCCGCCTGGGTGGTTGAGCGCGAGGCCGTCGAAGTGGAGCGCGCAGCGGTATGAAGACGAACGCCGCCCCGAAGCTGCCGCGCAGCCGGCCCGAGCCCGAGCCGGCCGACCTGGCCGCCTGTTTCGCGGGGCCGCGTGGGATGGACCTCGTGGTCGAGATGGCGCACGACCTCCGGTCGCCCCTCACCTCGATCCTCTTCCTCGCCGAAACCTTGCAGCGCGAGCGCAGTGGCCCGGTCAACGACCGGCAGCGCCGGCAGCTGGGGTTGATCCGCAGCGCCGCGTTGTGCCTGTGCGCCGCCGCGAGCGACGTCCTCGAGCTGGCGCGCGGAGGCGACCGGCTGGCGGAGCGCGAGGCGGCCTCGTTCTCGATCCGCGACCTGTTCGCGGCCGTCCGCGACGTGGTCACGCCCCTGGTCGAGGAAAAACGGCTCACGCTGCGGTTCCACGGGCCCGAGCACGACCGCCGGTTCGGCCACGAACGGGCGCTGTCGCGCGTGCTCCTGAACCTGACCACCAACGCCCTCAAGTTCACCGAGCGCGGCTCGGTCGAAGTCGTGGCGCGCGAGATGGAAGGGACGGGGATGGAGTTCGCGGTGCGCGACAGCGGCCCGGGCCTCGACCCCGAGACCCTGCGGACCCTGTTCCAGCCGTTCCGGAAGACCCCGGCGACGGCGAGACACCACTTCTCGAGCTCGGGCTTGGGGCTCGCCATCTGCAACAAGCTCGTCAACGCGATGGGGTCACAGCTCGAAGTTGCCACGCGCCCGGGCCACGGGACGACCTTCACGTTCCAGCTCAAACTCCCCGCCGTTCCGGTGTTCGTCGAGCCCTGACGGGCGACGTCGCACCCCTCCCACAGACGCCGTAGACACGCCACGTAGCATCGGCACCGCAACGCGCTAGTCGCTTGCGTTGACGGCGGTTGCACTGGTTTGGGGCACTCGAAAACGGCACGCGGCTTGCAAAGCCAGTAGGCCATGACGATCCCATGGCCTCTTCCGTTCACGCGCGCACGCGCCGCCACCCCGCGGAAGCACCGCGACGAGGGCCGACGTCTGCTCAACGTCGTGATCGCGACCCTGGGCCTCGTGCTCACGCTGCCGCTGATGGTCGCCATCGCGGTGTTGATCAAGCTCACCTCCCGCGGCCCCGTCCTGTTCACCCAGCCGCGGATCGGGCTCGATCGCCGCGCCCTCAGCCGGGCGGGCGGCAACACGCGGCGCCACTTCGACCACGGCGGCCGGCCGTTCACCATGTACAAGTTCCGCACGATGCGAGTGGACGACGCGGCGTCGCCCGAGGTCTGGGCGCAGCGCGAGGATCCGCGAGTCACGGCGGTTGGTCGCGTGTTGCGCAAGCTGCGCCTCGACGAGCTGCCACAGCTTTGGAACGTGCTGATGGGCGACATGAACGTCGTGGGGCCGCGGCCGGAGCAGCCCTCGATCTTCGTGTACCTGCGCGAGCAGATTCAGGGATACCAACGGCGGCAGCGCGTCCTACCGGGGATCACCGGCTGGGCCCAGATCAACCGGTCCTACGACAGCAGCGTCGACGACGTGCGGGAGAAGCTCAACTACGATCTCGAGTACATTCGCCAGCAGTCAGCGTTCGAGGACTTGAAGATCATGCTGCTCACGCCCGCCGTGATGCTCGGCCGGCGAGGCGGCTGGTAGATCCACTCCCCGGCGGGTCGGCTCCCAGATCGCCGTTCCCCGCCCTCCCAACGCTCTGACCCAGGCGTGCAACGCGGCCATGTTGCCACTCACCGCGTAGGCGGGCAACGCGATCGCGCGAGGCAGGGGCTTCCCTTCCGGCCACGCCCAGCCGAGCGCGGTCGCGAGCGCCGCCACCCCGCCGAGGGCGAGGGCCGCGCCAGCCCAGGCGTGTTGCGGCATGAGCCACACGAGCGCCATCGCCATGGGAAGCGCCATCCACGGCACGAGCCAGCGGCACAGCTTGTGGCTGCAGAGCATCCACGCAAACAGACCGTGACGCATCGGGTTGAGCAGGGCCCGCTTGTACCACAACGTTCTGAGGCCGCGCGCCAGCGTGCGCACCTTGCGTCGGTACTCGCGGCGCAGCGAAGCACTGCGCGGCACGTAACAGATCGCTTCGGGAACTGAGACCGAGCGATAGCCGTGCTCGCGCGCCACAAGTGCTGCCCCGAAGTCACGACTCAGCGCCTCCGGCATGAACGGCATGTGGAGATCTCGGCGAATCGCGTACAGACATCCCGACGCCCCCACGATCCCACATACCCTCGTCTCGAGCCCGCGCAGCCACATCTCGTAACCCACGTAGGCCTGTTCCCCGGGATTCGTGCGCTCGTCCAAGCTCGCCACGCTCACGTCGCGCCCCGAAGCGACGCCGACCGTTGGATCGGCGAAAGCGGCCACGAGGTGCGTCACGGCCCGCGGATGGATGCGCACCGAGGCGTCGGTGTTGACGATGATCTCGCCCGTGAGGTAGGGCCGGGCGGCGTTCTCCGCCGCAGTCTTGCCGTGCCGCTCGGGCATGCGCAGCAGTTCGACGCCGCGCGCCGCGAAGCGGCGGACGATGTCGTCCGTCTCGTCGGTGGAGGCGTCCGACACCACGAGGATCTGGCGCCGCCCGGCGGGATAGTCGAGTTCGAGGATCCGCTCGAGCGTGCCGGCGATCACGGCGGCCTCGTTGTGAACGGGGATCGTAATGCTGATGCGCGGCCGCGCGCGGGGCCGGTCCGGTGGCGTGGGGGACCGGGGGCGCCGGGGGCTACAGAACAGGCTCAGCACCTTGAGGATCGCGGGATAATCGAGATACGAGTACAGGCCGAGCCCCAGCGAGCCACCCAGCAGGAGCCAAGGCACGAGCGTCATGGCGCGACGGCGGCCCGCGCCGCGGGGGTTGCCCGGGTGACGAGCCGGTAGATCGCCGCGTACCGGTCCACCCAGGGGGGCGTCGTGAAGTCCCTACCCAGGCGCGCACGCGCCCGTTGCGCGCGCTCGCGGCCGGCCGCGGAATCGCAATACGTCGTGCGGATCGCCACGGCGAGCGCGAGCGGGTCATCGGGGGTGACTAAGGCCGCTTCCGCCGCCGAGACGACGTCCGGGACGCCGCCCACCCGGGTCGCCACGATCGGGACGTCTGCCGCCATCGCCTCGAACAGCACGATCGGTGTGCCCTCGGTGCGCGAGCTCAGCACGAAGACGTCGAAGGCGGCGAAGTACCGTCCCGCGTCGGGGACGATCCCGTGCCAGCGGACCTGTCGCTCGAGCCCGAGTCGCTGCGCCCGGGCGGCGAGCGACCGCTGCTCCGACCCGTTGCCCAACACGGACAGGCTGATCGGCAGGTCGGTCAGGTGGACCAGCGCGTCGAGCAGCACGTCCGGCCCCTTCTCGCCACTCAGCCGTCCCACCCAGCCGATGAGGAATCCGTTCTCACGCAGGCCGAGAGCGCGCCGCGCCGCCGGGCGATCGAGCGGTGGCGTGCTTTCCTGCCACGCGTTCTGGACGAAGTGAACCCGGTGCGGCGGGACGCCATCCTGGATCAGCCGCTCGACGAGCGGGCGCGAGACGACGACCACGGCGTCAAATCTCCGGTAGGCGCGCCGTTGCAGCCGCTCGTACAGCCTGTTCTTCCATCCGCCTCCCGTGAAGCCGTGCACCGTGGTGACGGTGGGGATGCGCAGCCGCCGCGCCGCGCCGGCGTCCACGATATCCGGGCGATAGCCGTGCGTGTGTACGACGCTGGGCCGCAGGCGGCGGCCCAGCTCGAGGGTCGCCGCGCGCTCGCGCCAGTACGCTCGACCGGGGAGGACGATCGGATGCGTGGTGACCCCGCCCGCTGCCAGCGTATCCAGGAGCGGGTGACCCACGTGGGCCTGGTCGAGCACCGCGGCGACATGGACCTCCTCCCCGGCGCCCGCCTGTCCTAGCGCAAGGGACTGCACGACGCGCTCCAAGCCGCCAACTTCCGCCGGTGCTACGACGTGGAGAACGAGCATAGGGTGCTCCCTGCCGCATCAAGATCCGTGCTGCCGGACCCGGCTGCGGTGCGTCGCTGCGGGGCGTGGCGCAGCGTCCCGCGGCGTTGCGGCGACGCAACACGGGAGCACTGACAGATCGCCTGCGTGGGACTGGTCTCCCTCTTGCTGTACGGGGTGGGGAGTACACCGTCGAGGGGAGTCTGTGGCCGCTGTTGAAACGCGTCCGAGCGAACTGACGCAGCGAGAGCCCGCCAGCGCCAGCGCGCAGGCGGCCGTCATCGGCCTGTCGCGGCTCTCCCGGACGGAGCGCACCGAGTGGCGGGAGCTCTTGGCGTCTCGCCCCGACAGCGCGCCGTTCGTGGACGAGGAGTGGGTGGCCGCCTGGAGCCAGGCGTTTGGGCCGCGCGAGCCCCTGCTCGTGTGCGATTGGGAAGGGGGTCGGCTCGTAGGCCTGGGCGCCTTGCATAGCCTCAGCGAGTCGTGGGCTGGACGGCGCACCGCCGTGATTCAGTCCTTGACCAACGTCGAATCCTCGCGCTTCGAGTTCCTCTCGTCATCCGGCCGCCTCGATGTGCAGGAGCGACTCTGGCGAGCCCTGTGCGCGGCCGGACAGTGGGACGTCATCCGTGTGGAGCACGTGCCCGAGGATTCGCCAACCTTGAGCGCCGGCATCGCGGTCGCCGACGCCCTCGGGTGGAACCGGGTGGTTCAAGAAACCCTGGTCTCGCCTTGGCGCCCCCTTCCCCGACCGCCGGGCGCCTGGGACGATGGGCTCAAACGCAAGTTCAAGGCCAACCTCCGGAACCGGGAGCGCCGCCTCCAGGCGCTCGGCGCAGTGACGTTCACGGTGGCAGGCGCGGGCGCCGAGCAGCGGGCCGCGCTCGCAACGTTTTACGCAGTCGAGTCGAGCGGCTGGAAGGGCGAGCGCGGCACCGCGATCGCGCTGCAGGAATCGACGAAGGCCTTTTTCGACGGGCTGCAGCAGCGAACGGCGCGGGACGTGTGGATCCCGATCCTGTCCGTGGGCGGCCGGGCCGCGGCTGCCCAGCTGATCCGCGTCCACGGTCGCGCCCTGTTCTTGCTGAAGACGGCCTATGATCCCGCCTTCGCACCGTATGCGCCAGGGCAACTGCTGACCGCGCGGGTGATGCGCTACGGCCTCGAGCAGGGGATGGAGGCGCTGGACTTCCTCGGCGAAGACATGGCGTGGAAGCAGGACTGGGAGCCACGCCTGCGGCGCCATTATCACCTATCGCTCTTCTCCCCCTCCGGCCGCGGCCGCTACGCCTACTGGACTCGTTACGGCATCCGGGAGCGCGCGAAGCAGATTCCCGGCCTCACGCGCTTGGTACGGTGGCTCCGCGCTCGATGACGTCAGGAGGAAACCCCTTCACCATCGTCGCCTATCGCGGTCGGGAGGGGCTGGCCCGGATCGAGGGTGATTGGGACCGCGTGGTCCGCGGTATCGAGCGCCCCCGTTTTTTCCACTTGTACGCCTGGTACTGGAGTTATCTCGACGCGCTGGAATCGGACGACTCCGCGGTGCATTTCTTCGTCGTCTACCGGGACGGCGAGCCGGTGCTGGTGTTTCCCCTCAAGAGCGGCGTGCGCGTTCGACAGGGCCTGAAGCTTCGCTTCTTGGAGAGCCCCCGCCACGCTCACGTGCCGCGGTGGGACTGCATTGGCGCGCCAAGGAGGGAGACCCGCGGTGCGCTGAGAGCTCTCCTCAGATACCTTACAGCGGACCGACGGAGCTCGGCTCAGCAGCTGGCCTGGGACTACGTGTACATGCAGCAGCTCCTCGAGGACTCCTGCGCTGCTGCCTGGATCGAGTGCGATCGGCCGCCGCTGATTCTCCTGGAGCCGGCGGGGAAGGGCGACTACATCCCCACCGGGTCCTCGTACGACCAGATCGAGAAGAACTTCTCCCAGAACTTCCGGGGCGCCCTGCGCAAGGCCCGGAACAAGCTGCGCGCAACGGAGGCGGTCGAATTCCGCTCCAGTCGGGACCGCTCAACGTTGAGCACCTTCTTCAATGAGTTCTTGGACGTGGAATCTTCAGGATGGAAAGGGATGCAGGGCACCGGCACGGCGATCAAGCTCAGCTCCGACCTCACCCACTTCTATCGAAACCTCATCGATACCCTGTGTCCGTCGGGAGCCTGCGAGATCAACCTGCTCAGAGCGCAGGGCAGGTGCATCGCCGGACAGTTCTGCCTCCGGGTCGGGGACACCTACTCCGTACTGAAGATCGGTTACGACGAGTCCCAGTCGCGGCTCGCCCCCGGGAACATGCTCATGGAGTGGCTCTTGCAGAGGCTCGTCGCGGAGGGCGAGGTCAAGGTCCTAAACCTGGTGACCGACGCCAAGTGGCATGAAAGCTGGAAGCCCGGCTCCGATCGGGTCTTCAACGCTTACGTATTCCGCCGAACCGTGCGCGGGCTTCTCCTCTGGGCGTACAAGACGTGCCGCCGCCCACGCCTTGTCGCAGCGAGCTGACGCCTCAACCCCTGCTGCCGGGCGAAGTTAGTTCGCGAGAACGTCGCGGGCGACCCGCGTCACGCGTTCGATCACCTGAGGCGTGAGGTCCTGGTGACACGGCAATTCGAGCACCGTGTTACGGAGCTCGTTGACGTCGCGGTACGACTCAACCGGCCCCGCCGGATGATTCCGGGACCAGACGTTCACCGCATCTACACCGCGGGCCAGGAACCGGGCGACGACGGCGGACTTGTTTCGAACGCGTAGGGGATAGAAAAGCGGGCAGACGCCCGTCGGCAGCGCATCGAAGACTGGCGGAGCGATGTCGCCGAGGGAATCGAGCAACTGCAAATAGTTCCGACGGCGGGTGTGTACGATCGCCGGGAAGTCCTGCGCGGCGATAATCCGATGCGATAGCCTGCTCATTGCCAGTGGGGCGTAGGCCTGCTCGAAACGCTCCGAATCGACGTCCACCCGAGTTCCGCCCATGAGGCGCTTGGCTCTCCGGCCAGCCGCGCGGACCGCGTTCAGCAGCCCGCGTTGCCAGCGGCGGCCGTGAATCTGGAGATGCCGCTCCAGCGCGTCAGCCGAGAGCGCGAGTGTGCTGGCCAACGAGGGTCGATCGCCCTCGGCGAGCCCCGAGGCCTCGTCGCTGCGGAGGACGAGCACGCCGCCATTCGGCACCGGCACCGACTTGTACAGGCAGAAGATAGCGGCGTCTCCCCACGAGCCGAGCGGTCTGTCCCCGACGCACGAGAGTAGTGCGAGGGCGCAGTCCTCAATCAGCAACAGCCCGCGGGCCCGGGTCACTTGGGCGAGGTCCTCGACCGGCCCGGGAAAGCCCACGTAGTGGGTCAGATAGATGGCTCGCGTGTCGCGTCCGATACGAGATACTACGTCGTCCACGTGGACACGCATCCCCTGGCGCACCGGATAAAAGCGCACCTGGACGCCGGCGTGGAGCAATGCTTCGAGCTCGACCCCATGGAAATAGGCGGGGAACAGGACTTCCTTTCCCTGCAGCCCCCACAGCCGCGCCAACGCGTACACCGCGTTGCGCGCCAGATAGAAGTACCGAGCGCGGCCATCGTTGAACGGGAACGGCAGGCTCGCGGCCTTTGCCGTTGGCAGCAGCATGCGGGGTGTGAGACCGGGGTAGCAGGGCGCGAAGAGCTGATCTCGGTCGTGCTGCGCGCCGAGATCGACAGCTCGTTCGTCCAAGAGTTCGACCGCCAACGCATCCTCCTTCGCCCACGAGTACGTGTAGCGTTCCTCCCCGACCAATCACGCCGCGACCGCCCTGGCAACCAGCGTCACCGCGCGGCTGACGCCGACCCCGCCGCCGACGCCAAGACGGCCTCCGAGCGCGGGAGAGATCGCCCCGCGGACGCGGGCCGCTCAAGGAGGGCGGCTGCGACCGCCCGCGCAACGACCGCCGCACCGGCGGGCGTGTAATGGTCGTGGTCGTAGTAGTCCCGCAGGCCCCGGGTCAGCAGCGGCCGGAGGTTGAGGTGGGCGATGCCAAGCTCGTCGGCCACCTTGACGGCTCGCACATCCACGAGACCCAGCAGACCGTTGATGACCTCATGGCTGTAATACACGCTGACCGTCTCCTTCCAGGCCCGTCCGACCCCACCGTGCCAAAAGCGCGCTGCCTCCTCGGCCGTATAGTCGCTCTCGAACCACGGCTGTCGCACCAGCAGCACGCGATCCGCGTGGGTCATGGCCCTGCGGATGAGCCGGTCGAAGTGGTGCTCGAAGTGATCCAACACGGCCGCGGGGTCCGGTACGGTGGTTCGCACCTCCGTCGCCTCAGCGCGCATGCGCCGCGCGGTCGCAAACCAGGCCCCGGCGCGCTCCTTCACCTCTATGCGATGTAGCCACGATCGGCGCAGTCTGCGTGCCACCTCGGCCAAGGCCCACTCACCGGGCCGCCAACCGAACGGTTGCTGCGGGTGAGAGGAGAACAGCATCATCTCCGGGATATGCGAGGGCGGACGGGACGGCGGTGCGCCGTCCTCCAGCCAGTGGTATATGTCGCTAGCCCCGACCATGACGAGAATCGCGTCGACGTGGCGGTACTGGGGCAACACGCGCTCGAAAATAAGGTCCAGATCTGCAGACGCGACTCCCGAGTGGCCGATGTTGCCGACGTGGACCCGCCGCGCACCGAGGCCCTCGCGGCTGCGCGGCGTATTGAGCAGACGCTCGAGCGCCCCGGGCCAGCTCGTGGGTTGGTCGAGCGCGAAACACTCGACGGAACTCCCCCCCGCCGCTAACACGCGGTACACTCCGGTTTCGCCACGGGGAACGTCGCCGCCGCGCTCTCCGTCCCCGTTGATGTCGAAGCGCACGCGGGGCTCAAGCTGGGGGAACACCTCCGCGGCCAGCCGGATTTCGAGCCGCATGCCCGGTGACCACACGTGGTAGCGGGATCGCCGCCGAACCCACCAACGGGATCCCGCCTCGGCGACAACGAGGAGGACCGGTATCGCGAGCGCGGCGATTAGCAGCCAGACTGTCACGCCCGGCTCCACGCCCGCAACAACGGAAGCCGGGCTCGCAGGTCGATGTACCGGTCGTTCCGATACACGAAGAACACCCACGTTAGTCCAAAGAGGACCACCATGGCGACGCCCGCCCCCGCCAGCCCACCCAAGCTGCGGACCTCGAGGCCGAGCTTGCACCACAGGAGCAGCCCGAGTACCGGGAGGGCGCCGAGCGCCGCCCGGGGAACGACGTACCGGAGGTACTCGGCGACGGGAGTCTCCAGCTCCCGGCACGCTTGCCAGACCACAAGCGCGGCGAACAGGACGTTGGGAATGGCCGTGCCCAGCGCGACCCCGGCGAGCCCGAGTGGGCGCACCAGCAGGATGCTCAGGCCGAGGTTCAAGACGCCGGCGACCAGGAATCCGATGGTGGGCAGACCCGGCTTGCCCAGCCCCATCAGAATCGGCAGCGCCACGCCGCGCACGGGGAGGAAGATCAGATACGAGACCATGAGGATCTGGAGCACTTGACCCGCGGGTCGCTCGAACGTCGGATCGATCCACCACGCGATGAACCGCGGCCCCAGGACGATGAGAAAGAGCCCGGCCGCGAGGGTCAAAGAAAGCGCGATCTTGGACCACTTGAGAAAAATTTCCCGCAGCTCCGCCGTTCTCCCCTGGGTCTGGAGTCTGGTGGCGGTCGGCATCACGACGGCGGCGATGGCGATGATGAACTCCATCAGGTAGATGAGGAAACTGTTGGCGACCGTGAAGTAGGGAATCGAGCTCACGTCCTGGAACGCCCCGATGACGAGCGCATCCGTTTCGAAGGACAGACGCGCGCCGGCGTTCAGCACCAGCACGTAGAGACTGAAGGAGAAGATGCGGCGCACCATCGCCCAATCGAAATCCCCAAGCCGGACCCGGGTCTCGGGGTAGCGACGCCGAATCAGCAGCCAGCAGAGCGCGAAGTCGAACACCAGGCAGGCCAGCTGTACGAGCGCCAGCACTGTGAGCGACGCCCTGAGCGTCAGCAGCCCGAGCGTGAGCCCGAGCCGCAGGAGCACGCCCCACAAACGAATCACGTTGCGAGGCACGAAGTCTTCGTGCGCCGCCAGGACCCCGTTGGGAAGGAGCCCGACGAACCCGACAGCCACGAACAACACAGTGATAGCGAAGGCCCAGCCGGCGTCTGCATGCAGGCTCGCGGGGATGTCGTAGGTGACCGCGAAAAACGCATACAGGCCCAGCCCCACGACGAACGCGATTCCTCCCAGGAGCAGATACAGCGCCGTGCAGCTACCGATGGCCTTGTTCAGCTGGTGCACGTCGCCCTTGGCGACGTGCTGGGCGAAGTAGCGCACCGAAGCCATCGGGACCCCCAACACGAGCAGTCCCAGATACCCGGTGACCGACGTGATGAGAATCCAGGTCCCGTAACCGGCGGCGCCCAGCGTATGGAGGGTAAAGGGAGTGAGGAGATAGAGTGCGGCCACACTCACCAGGGTCACAAGCCAGTTGCTGCCGACGTTCTTGATCACCGCTCACGGTCCCCAGTGATGGGCCGCTCCCACGTTGCGGCCGCGCGGCGTCGTGAGAGCTGACACACGAATCGAGAGTGCACGTGCTGTGCCACCGCTTGCTGCAGTGGCGTCGTGTTTGGTGTTGCGCGGACACAACACGCTGGGCGAGAGCGTCACCCCAACAACGCCGCCGCCTCGCTGATCGTGGCAAACGTCAGCGACGTGATCTTCGACAAGCCTTCGAGATAGGCTTCGACCGAGGCGTATAGGCGCGCGACGTCCGCCGCCGTGGCGGTGTAGGGGCTCAGTCCAGGCTTGAGACTCGGACTGTGCCAGGACAGCTGCAGATGCCGCACACCCTGTTCGAGCAACCGACTCGACAGCGCCAACATCTCGTTGACCGAGGCTAGCTCAGGGCTCAACACTGTCCGCTTGAGAAGGCCCGTGAGTGCAGCCTGCCCGGCAAGGCGGACCTGCCGGAGCGGGGCCGCGTCCAAGAACCGACGCGCCGGATCCCACAGTCTGACCGGTCCGCGGCAGAAGCCGGACGAGAGCGGGATCTCCAGCAAGTCGCCGTCCGGGTCAGGGTGCCTTACGTCGCGGCTCGGCGACAGCCGGTACACGCTGAGTGGCGCCCCGAAGAAGGTCGGGCCGTCGTCCACGTCCTCCCAATTGACGAACGGCGTGACGCTGCTATCCACCCGGTAGCCGCAGCGCACGAGGGCGGCGACCGTGTCGCGCCCTAGGCCATACCGCCCGGCGCGAAACGCGCGGGGCGTGAACCCGAACGCCTCCTCGAGCGCTGCGGTCAGCCGCTGGAGCTTGGTCAGCTGCAACTCGGCCGGAAGATTGTTGAGCATCGAGTTGCGCGGAACGAACGCCTCCGTGAGGGGAGGCGTGTTCCAGGGGTGCAAGTGGGCAGCGATCTCTGCGCGGCCCGAGTCACCAACCTCCCGCATGACTGCTGCTGCCCGTAGATCAGTTGCGACGGCATAGCTCGTGAAGTAGGTCGGCCGTACCCCTAGGCACTCGAAGAACGCTGCCAGCCGCCGGAGCTCGCTGATGTTCTCGAGCGTCACAGCTTTGCGGCTGCGGTACCAATTGTCCTCCTCGGTGTCGATGGACACCATGAGCAGGACGCTGCCCGAGCACCCGTTGCCACGCTCACGCATCGTCCGGCGCCCCCGCCGCCGCGTTTCGCCCGCCACCGCCCCCCTGGCCTCGCCCCCCCCGGAGCCGGGCTCGGAACTGCGCCGCCGCGTCCAGCGCGCGCAGCCAGCGCCCGCGCCAGCCAGGGCGGAAGATCGTGATCTCCTCAGTGATCCGCTGGGTCTCGGTCCACTGCCGCTTGTAGGCGTCCTCCCCGCGGAGAAAGTCGAAACGCCGGTACCCGCGCTCGATGGCGCGCCGGATCATCGCGCCCATCAGGACCTGGCCGACGCTCTCGCGGTCCCAGCGGGGATCGCGGCCGCTCTGGTAGAAGTACACGGTGTCGCCCGAGGTGAACCCGTACCAGGCGGCGGCTGGCTCGCCGTCGAGGTCGAGCGTCGTCAGCCACAGCTGCCGTCGCGCGGCCAGCTCCGCAGCGAAACGGCAGTGCAGTCGCCGGACCCCGGGGTCCCGAAACGCGCCTTCCCCCGCCTCACCGGCCCAGCGTCGTTCGTGCAGCGTCACCAGACAACGCAACCCCTCGTCGAGGCGGTCGCCGTCATAGTCCGTGATCGCCACCGCGTGGTGGCGCTGCAGGCTTCGCTCTTTGCGCCGCAGCGTCTGGCGGCGCGTCGGCGTGAGCGTGGCGAGATAGCACTCCCAATCGTCGCACAGTTCGAGGTACGGGCACGCCCACAGAGCCTGGCGCCGCACAGCGTAGCCGTGAGCGGCGATCGCCTCGCACAGCCGGCGCGCAGCCCACGCGTTCGGCGCCAGGTTGCTCAAGATGAGGACCTGCCAAGGGAGATCCTCCAGGACGGACCCGAGCGCGCCAACGTCGGCCCCAGGCGCCGCGAGCACGTCGAGGTGATCCGGACAGCCCAGATCCCCCATCGCCCAGGTGAGAGCCGTCACCGGAACCCGGTGGAGCGAGATGCGTCGCAGCAGTACGGGAAGCAGGGCGTGGACGGCCCCGCCCGCGCTGTGGAGCACCAGCGCTGCGCTCGCCGCGACGTCGGCGGCGGGAGCCGAGTCAGCCCAGGCGCGATGCCAGGCCCAGGTCATGAAGGGCGACGGCGATTCGGCACGCGCCAGCATCGCATCCCAGGGGGCGGGTCCGAGCGCCAGGGCCTCCGACAGCGACATGCGTGTCACGCTGGCGCGCGAGCTGGCCCGAGGGCGCTCCGAGCCACCGGCGTCGCTGCCGCGAGCAGCGAGCCCCATCGCCAGCGGTCGCCCATTCACTCCCCGGTTCCTCCCGATCGATCGGCGTGAGCCGGGTGGGTCATGCCCCACCCCGTCAGCCGCTTGTGCAAGAGCCACGCCGTGCCGCACCTGTTGCGTCGAGGCAACACTCCCCGGGGCTGTGGGCCGGACCGGGCGTGGCGTCACTCTTGCTCTTAACTCGTCCGGGAGCGTCGGAGCCACCACATGTGCGGCATCGCAGGGATCGTGTACCGCGACCGGGAACGCCCCGTGGCGGAGTCGTTGGTGCGTCGGATGTGCGCCGCGCTTAGACATCGTGGGCCAGACGACGAGGGGCTGTACGTGCAAGGGGCCGCCGGTCTCGGGATGCGGCGCCTCAGCATCATCGACCTGAGCGGCGGCCAGCAGCCGATGTTCAACGAAGACGGCTCCAAAGTGATCGTCTTCAACGGGGAGGTCTACAACTACCAGGACCTGCGGCGCGGCCTCGCCGCCGGCGGCCATACGCTCCGCTCGTCAGGAGACACGGAGACCGTTCTCCACCTCTACGAGGAGCTGGGTGTCGACTGCGTCGGCTCCCTCCGCGGGATGTTCGCCTTCGCCATCTGGGACGCGTCCGCCGAGACGCTCCTCTTGGCCCGCGACCGGTTCGGAATCAAGCCGCTCTACGTCGTCACTGGCCTCTGGGGGATCGCCTTCGCCTCTGAGCTCAAGGCGCTGCACGCTGCCGGGTTGACATCGCGCGAGCTCGACTGGGAGGCACTCGACGCGTATTTCCAGCTCGGGTACATCCCCGCGCCAGCATCCCCGTTCGTGGACGTACGCAAACTCGAGCCCGGGCATACCCTCGTGTGGCGTCGGGACGGACGCGTCGCCACCCGCCGCTACTGGCAATTCCCGTCGCACGAGCTTCCCAGCCCGCCTGACCCCGAGGCACGGGTTCGGGAGTGGCTCGACGAGTCGGTGGCGACGCACCTGGTGAGCGACGTGCCCGTGGCCGCGTTCTTGAGCGGTGGCCTCGACTCTTCTGCGGTCGTGGCGAGCATGGCGCTCGTGGGGGACAGTCCGCACGCCTTCACGGCGCGATACTCGGGCTCCGGCGCGACTGCGGCCGACGAGACGGATCTCGCCCGCGCGCTCGCGGCGCGCCATGGCGCGGACCTCACCCTGATCGACATCCGCCCGGACATCCGGGACATTTTCGAGCCGATGGTCCGCGCCCTGGACGAGCCCCACGCCGACGATTCGGCAATCCCGACGTGGCTCCTCTCCCAGGCGGTGGGCAGCCGCTACAAGGTGGCGTTGACGGGCATAGGGGGCGACGAGCTGTTCGCGGGGTACCGGCGCCATATCGGCCTCCTCGCCGCCGAACACTACGCCAAGCTGCCGGGGGGCGTGCGGCGCATCGCCGGCGCCGTGAGCACGTTGCTCCCCGAGCCCCGGGACGGGGGGCTCGGCGTCGACCGGCTAAAGCGCTTCCTGCGCACCGGCAACGGCCCCGTGCCGGATCGATTCCTCGGGATGATGAGCCGGCTCTTGAACGGTGAGCGCTTGTCGCTGTACACCCCGAGCCTCCGGGCGCGCGTCACCGGCGGCGCTGCAACCGCTCGCTTCCGCGACCTCTTCAGCGGCCCGGAAAGCGGGGGAGGCCGCTTCACAGGGCTTGCCGCCGGATTGTACCTGGATTACACGACGTTTCTCCCGGACGACATCCTCGCCCTCAGCGACCGGCTGGCCATGGCGCATTCGCTCGAGGTGCGCGTCCCGTTCGTCGACCACGTTCTGGTCGAGGCTATCTTCCCGATTCCTCAGCGCGTGAAGATCGGCACGTGGTGGCAAAGCAAGCGGCTGCTGCGACGCGCGCTGCGCCCCCGCCTGCCGGCCGCCCACTTCCGAGCGCCCAAGCGCGGCTTCGTCGGCCCGACGTCGGCATGGCTCCGGCACGAGCTCCGCACGCTGCTGGCCGACGAGCTGTCGCCCGAGCGCCAGCGTCGCCTGGGCTACTTCGAGCCGTCAGCGGTGGAGACCTTGCTCCAAGAGCACCTCACGGGACGCCAGAATCAGGAGCGGATTCTATGGGCGCTGCTCTGCTTCTCGACCTGGCATCGGCTGTACGTGGAGTGAGGCCGAGCCATTGCAGGGTCTCCACGACGAATGGAGCCGGATCACGCCAGCGCCAGACCTCGTTGTGGTCACGGCCCGGGGAAACACGCAGGAAGTCGACCAGCGCCCGGAGCCCCGAGCCTTCGCGCAAACGCAGATAGAGGTGGTCCACGTCCCCCCAAAACCAGCGACTCCGGACGCCGACGCGGTAGTGACGGGACTCGGGCACGGTTTCCCCCGCGGCGCAGCGGACGAGCAGCGAGGGGAAGTCCACGCCGGCGTCGATGGCCAGCTGCAGCGAGCCCCAGAATCGGCCGTTCACCTCCATGACGATCTGGCGGCCCGTTGCCCGCTCGCGTTTACACTCGACCATGGCCACGCCCCGCCAGTCCAGCGCCTCCAGCAGGCGGAGTCCGGGCCCGACCAGAGCTGCGTCGAGCGGGATGCTCTCGCGGTACACGCTAACGCCGCCCGCGGGCGGCTTCTCCCGCAGGCGGCGATGGGCGAACATGGCGACCGTCCGACCGCCCCAGCGCAGCGCGAAGAACCCCTCGCCACTGCCCGAGACCCACCGCTGTAGTAGAACCGGGAACGCCGACGCGGGCAGCGCCGCCAGGGCGCGGCGGCAGGCGCCAGCGTCGGCCACTGGCGTCACTGCCACCTTGCGCCGGGTAGCCCCGACGGTGACGAGCGACCGATGTGGCTTGACGACCGCAGGAAAGAAGGCGGCGTCAGGCAGCGCGCCGCTCCAGTCCTCCGGGGTCGCGATGGTCCGCGTCTCGGGTCCACCGAAGCCACACTCGCGGCCGAGCCGAAGTACGTGAGCCTTGTCCGAGGCCGCGCGGTAGGTCGCCAGGTCGGGAAACGGTAAGTCAATCCCCTCAGGCAGTGCCGCCGCGTGCTCGAGCACGGCCTCCAGAGACGGATCGGTCGTCGGCAGCAGCACCCCGGTGCCCTCCTGGCGGGCGATCCGGCCCAGCTCGGTCGCGTAGCCTGCCGGATCGGTGAGGGGATCGGTGGCGAGGCGACGAGACCGTACGCCGCGCGCCACCCCGGCCAGCGACACCCGAGTAGGGGCGGTTACGCACACCGCGTGTCCGGCCCGCACCAGGGATCGAGCGGCGGCGAGGGTTGCGCGTTCGTTCCCGTCGGTGATCAGGATGCGCATAATCGCCCCACGCCGACGCAACATGCGGGCCGGGACCGCGTCCCCCACCATTGCGTCAGCGCCACAGCTGGTGCCCTTTCGCACTGATGGCTGTGGCCCCCGTCGTGGCTTCGGTCTTGCAAGGGCAGGTTCACCGGCATGGACGGCTCTCGACCACTGCGAATCGCCTTCATCGGCGCTGGCAACATGGCTGGGCACCATCTCCGGGCGCTCCGGCGTGTCCCGACGGCGCACAGCGTCGTCGGTGTACACGACCTGCAGGGCGCCGCGGCCCAGGCCTTCGCCCGGCGTGCCGGTGCTCGGGCTTGCGCTACCGTGGCCGAGTTGCTCGAGGAAACGCGGCCGGACGTGGTGCACATTTGCACGTCGGCAGGCGCGCACTTCGAGCCCATCCGGCGGGCGCTCCTGGCCGGGGCGCACGTGTACGTCGAGAAGCCCTTCGTCGAGACGCCGGAGGAAGCCGAAACCCTCCTCGCGCTCGCGCGGGAGCGCGGGCTTCTCATCTGCGCCGGGCACCAGCTGACCCAGGACCCAGCCTTCCGCCGGTTGATGGGGGACGCCTCGGAGCTCCGGCCGGTTAGTCTCGTTGACAGCCATTTCGCTTTTCGGCCTCCGCGGCTTGATCCCTACCGATCGACCCCTCGCGCGCTCGCCGAGCAGCTCTTGGATGTGCTCCCCCACCCGCTCTACACCCTCGTGGCGGCCCTCGAGCACCTGGGCCCGGCGGGGGCGGCGCTCGAGATCGTGCACGTGGCCGCAACGCCGACAGGACTCCATGCCCTGCTGCGGGCGGGCGACGCGACGGGGCGTCTCTGTATCAGCCTCCGCGCCCGTCCGGTCGCCTCGACGCTCACGGTCAGCGGGACTCACGGGGCGCTCACGACCGATTTCGTCCGCGGGATCGTGCTCGGCGCGGCGAACGAAGGCACGAGCCCCTTGGAAAAGATCGCCAACCCCTTTCTCGAGGCGGCACAGCTCGCGTGGCGCAGTGCGGCCAGCCTCGCCCGGCGTCTACTCCGCGGCCCGGCCTATCCGGGGCTCTTGGAGCTGCTCGCGGACTTCTATGCCGCCGCCGCCTCAGGCGGGCGCTCGCCCATCAGTGTCGACCACCTGCGACGCGTCACGGCCGTGTACGAGCAGCTCGCGGCGAACGTTCGGAGCGCCGCCACGCCGCCCCCAGCCGCTGCTGCGGCCGTGGCCGAGGCGGCGTCCTCCGGTCCCCTCGCCGTGGTCACCGGCGCCGCTGGGTTCCTCGGCCGCGTCATCAGTCGCGAGCTCGCGCGGCGCGGCTTCCACGTTCGGGGCATCGGCCGGTCGGAACGGCCCGACGATCCGCACGTGCACGAGTGGGTCCGCGCCGACCTTGCCGAGGGCATCGCGCCGGGCACCCTCGCCGGCGCCGCCGTCGTCGTGCACGCCGCGGCGGAGACGGCCGACGGATTCGACGCCCACGCGCGGAATACGGTGGACGCGACGCGCCAGGTGCTACGGGCCATGGCGACCGCCCACGTCCGCCGGTTGGTTTACGTCAGCAGCATTTCCGTACTGCGCCCGCCGCGCCCGTTCTGGGAGCGGCAAACGGAGCGGACGCCGCTCGCGGATTGCCCGGAGCGGCTGGGTCCGTATACCTGGGGCAAGTGCGCCGCCGAGGCACTCGTCGCCGCGGCACAAGCGGGGGGAGCGATTCAGGCCCGGATCATTCGGCCGGCGGCGTTGATCGACTGGGAGCACATCGAGCTGCCGGGACTCATCGGGCGTCGCCTCTTCGGCCACTGGCAAGTGGGCCTCGGCCGCCCCGGCTTGCCGTTCGCGGTGTGTGACGTGGGGCGGGCGGGCGCCGTGGTAGCGTGGTGCGCCGACCACTTCGCCGCCGCGCCCCCGATCGTCAACCTCATCGACCCGGCCATCGGCACGCGCGGGCAGCTCCTCAGCCGGTTCCGCGAGCACGGCTGGCGCGGGCGCGTGGTGTGGGTGCCCGTCAGCCTGTTGGCGGGCGCTGTCCTGGTCACGCGCACCCTGGTGGGGCTCGCCCGCCGCGAGCGTACGCGACCCATGGCTGTTTGGTCCATCCTGCGGCCCCGCCGCTACGACCCCGCCCTAGCCGCGACCGTCCTCGCGGCCGCCGGTGCCGATGCGGCGCCCGCGCCGCCGTCGGTTCGAGCCGACGCGCCCGCGCACCTGAGCCGAGTCTATGGATGAACCGCTGCACGCACCCTCCGACCTCGACCGCTGGCCGGGGTCCGCCGGCGCACCCGGGGTTGCCCGGCCAACGGAGGGCGCAAGGCCGGGCCGATGGGATCTGTTGCTCGTGTGCGTGGCAGTCTACATCGCCACGGGCGTGGGCCGGGTGCATCAATTGTTCCCGGTTTTCCTACCGCTCAAGCCCGCGCTACTGGCCGCCGTGCTGGCGATCGGCCTGTACCTGCTTCAGCAATCCAGCCGGCGGCGGGCTCATCTCCTCCGCTCGCCCACGACGACGTGCTTGCTCGGGCTGCTGTTGTGGAGCGCGCTGTCCGTCCCCGCCGCGCTGAACGTCGGGGTCGCGTTCCGCTCCTGGACGGACTTCGCCGCGATCGTCGTGATGTGCCTCGTCCTCGCCGGCAGCGTTCGACGCGTGCGGGACGTCGAGCGGCTGGCGCTCGTGTACTTCGGGGTGACTGTCGTGTACGTGGCGGTGGTGCTCGCACGATTTCAGCTCGGTGCCGGCGGCTGGCGCCTCGGCCGCCTCTACTATTACGATGCGAACGATCTTGCTACCTTGATCGCCTGCGCGATGCCGTTGGGACTCTACTTCGTGCTCTCGCGACGCCCCCCGTTGGTGCGGCTGCTCGCGGTCGTGGGGCTCGCCTTGTTGGCTGCGGCGCAGATCCGCTCGGGCTCTCGGGGCGGATTCCTCGCCTTCCTGGCCGTCGCAGCGTTCGTCTTGCTGGGCTTCACGACGGTTCCGGCGCGAGCGCGGGTGGCCGGACTCGTCGTGATCCTCGCCGTCCTCTTCACGACCGCGAGCGACCGGTACTGGACGCAGATGCAGACGATGCTCCGCCCTGGAGAAGATTACAACCTCACGTCGGAGACCGGCCGCACGAAGATCTGGAAACGTGGCCTCGGCTATTTGGCCGCGCACCCCGTGTTGGGCATCGGCCTGACCAACTTCCAAGTGGCCGAAGGCACGATCTCGCCCCTGGCCAAGCTTCAGGAGCGCGGCGTTGGGGTCCGCTGGGGGGCGGCCCATAACACCTTCATCCAGGTGGCTGCCGAGCTGGGCGTCCCGGGCCTGCTGTTCTTCGTTGGGCTGATCACGAGCGCGTTCGTGTCCCTGCGTCGCGTGGCGCGGCGGGCGCTCGATCCGAGTGCCTTCCCCCCCGATGTATCGCGCCTCGCGCAGAGCCTCATGGCGGCGCTGGTCGGGTTCGTCGTCGGGGCCTTCTTCCTATCGCTGGCCTACACGGACATGCTGTACACGCTCGTGGCGTTGGCCATCGGGCTGGCGAAGACGGCGCGCATCGAGCTCGCATGAGCGCTCGACCGCGCCTACTCTTTCTGGCCCAGTGCCTCCCCTATCCGCCTCACAGCGGCGTCGCCACCCGCACCTTCAATATCGTGAGGCAGCTGCAGGTCGAGTATGACGTCGACCTGATCGCTTTCTCCCGCGTGAACCACCAGCCCGACCGCGGGGCACGGGAGGCGGCCTGGGCAGCGCTGCAGAGCGCGACCGTCTTCGTCGCCGAGCCGACGCCGATTCCCAGCGAGCACTCGGTGCTCCGCAAGGTTTGGGACCACCTGCGAAGCGTCGTCACCGGACGCGCCTACACGTACTACGAATACGACAGCCGGGCGTTCGCCGCCCGGCTGCGCGCCGTGCTCCGAGCCCGAACGCCGGGCCTCGTGCATCTGGACAGCCTCGATCTCCATCGCTGGCTCTCCGAATTGCCGCCGGTGCCCATCTCCTGCACGCATCACGACATCGACTCCGAGCTGCTGCGGCTGCGCGCCCGATGTGTGAACCCGGCACTGGCGCGCTATCTGCTGTTCCAGGCAGATCGCATCGCCCGAGTGGAGCGCGAGTTGTGTCCGCGACTCGCTCTGAACGTCATGACGTCGGCGGTCGACGACCGGCGACTCCTGGCCCGAGCGCCCGGCGCCACCACGGTCGTGGTCCCGAACGGAACCGACACGGCGTACTTCCAACCAACCGGCGCCAGGTCCGCGGCCGGGCGGGTCGTTTTCGTTGGACCGACCTACAGCCACCCGAACCGGGACGCAGTGGGATTCTTGCTGCAGGAGATCTGGCCCAAGGTCCGCGCGCGAGACCGCGCGGCCTCGTTGCAGCTCATCGGGAGCAACGCGCCCGAAGACCGGGCTCGCTACGATGCCGAGCCCGGCGTGACCGCGCTTGGCCATCTCCCTGACATCCGGCCGGCGCTCTCGGAGGCTCGCTGCTGCGTCGTGCCGATCCGCATCGGCGGGGGGACGCGCCTCAAGATCCTCGACGCGTGGGCGATGGGAAAGGCCGTCGTGTCGACCTCCATCGGCTGCGAGGGCCTCGACGCGGTGGACGGAGAAAACATCCTCGTGCGCGACGCGCCGGACGCCTTTGGCGCCGCGGTCGTCGCGGTGTTGCGCAGCGCGACACTCCGCGCTCGCCTAGAGCGCAACGCGCGCCGCACCGCGATCGAGACCTACAGCTGGAGCGTCGTCGGTCGGCGGATCCGCTCGGCCTACAACGAGCTCCTCGGCCGGCTGGCGTCGCCGCCCGTGCACCGCGGCCGCGCGCTGGTCGTGTGAACCGCGTGGCAAGCGTCGTGACCTTGCTGCTGGCGTCGCTCGGGCTGGCGGCGTGCGAAGAACCCCCTCCTGTGTGCTCCGGCATCCCGGAGTGGCCGGGTGAGCCGCCGCTACACGAGCCTCCGGCGTTCCGAGCCTTGAGCGACCAGCCGTGGAACACCGTGAGGGGAAGCGGCTGGGGTTATCTGCCGCGGACGAGCTCCAGGCGCGATGACATCTGCGTGGACACGGCGACCGAGCACTCGACCGCGCTGCGGATCGTCTTCACGCCGGACATGGTGCCCAACACCGAACCGAGCGTGCACTGGATCGGCCTTCCGCTGGTGCGCTCGGCGTACGTGGCGTGGCACGTCAAGCTGTCGCCCAACTGGACGCCGAGTCCGGCCGGTGGCGGCAAGATCAGCTTCCTGCATACCCCGACGGGACAGGTGTACACGGGTTTCTTCGGCTCGAACGCGCCGCACCACGTCAGCGTCAATACCGAGTGGGCGCCCTACGGACAGAAGATCTGGGACCCCAACGTGACCACGACACCCATCTCCTACGGCGAGTGGTATCGAATCGAGTGGTACATGCAGTGGGAGTCCAGTCCGGGGGCCGGTGACGGGGTCATGCGCTGGTGGGTCAATGGCGTGCTGAACGGCGACTACGGCGATGTCCGCTATCCCCTCGGCGCGTTCTCACAGTTCGAGTTTGCGCCGACGCTGCAGAATCCCCCACCGGAAGAGCAGTATATGTACGTGGATCACACCTACGTGAGCGTGCCCCGAACTGTCGACGTCGGGGACTTGGGCCGGTAGGCGTGGAGCAGCACGTCCTGAAACTCGTCGCGCCCCGCTGCCCACGCGACATCGAGTTGGTACTTGAACCCGGCACCCTCCAGCAAGCACAAGAACTCACCGAGATTCGCCCGCCGGCGGTCCACATCGTGATGGTACTCCACCACGAGCTCGTTGACCATTCCAATGCTCCCGCTCTCCACCAGGTCCGCTACGACGAGGCGCTCCGCACCTTCCACGTCCATCTTCACAAGATCCACCTTCCGGCCGTTCACGAGCAGCGAGAGCTTGGTGCTGTCGACCACGGTCTTTTGGACATCCGGCTCCGGGATCCTCAGCGGATCCATACTCATGAGCAGCGATCCCGCGCGGCGCGCGGCGACGAACAACTCCACTGTCCCAACGGCGTTCGACAGCGCGACGTTGTGGAGATGCACATCGGGCAGCCGATTCGCCTCCACGTTGCGTGTCAGCAGCTCGAAGGTGCGCCGATCCGGTTCGAAGCAGTGGATGGAGCTATGCGGGTAGCGCCACTTGAAGAAGATGGTTGCCAGGCCGATGTTCGCGCCGCAATCGAAGATCAGCGGCCGGTCATTCGGGCAGTCGACCCAATACTGGCTCCGCACGAAGATCTCACTGAACAGGAAGTGCAGGGATTCGTAGTCGAACGCCTCAACGTGAAATCCGAGAACCCGGTCTTTGCGAAGGCTGAGGAACGGGGTCACGACGATCAGTTTGAGCGTCAGGCGCCAGTACTCGACGAGAATCCGAAGCTTGGTCAGGGGCCGGTGTCGACTCCGCAGGAGGTACACACAGTCAAGCGCTGCGCTGGCCACGATTCGGAGCGGGCGGATCACATCGCGGTTGAGCGCAAGAGCGATGCCAGACCCGTCGCGCGCCCCCGGCTCGGCGACGTGGCGCCACCGCAACACCCGTGGAGCCGCGCGCGCAGGAGGACGCTGGGATGGCCGGCAGGCCCACATTTTGCGCCGGAGTTGCGTCACGCGCGGTCGACTTCTGGACTGAGGGCATGGGACATCTCGCATGAACATCCTATTTCTGTCCGAAGGCGACGCCGAGTCGTGGGACTCGTGGTCGGGCATCTCCAAGAGCCTCGTGGATCATTTGCGGTCGGCCGGTCATGCCGTGGTGACCGGCGACGTCGACTTGGCCGGGGTCGACCGATGGTTGGGGGCCGCGCTGACGTTCGCCATCGACCGCCGCCGCTGGGGCACGAGGTTTCATCTCAGTGGGCCGCCGTTTCGACTGCGCTCCCGTCGTGCCGCGCAGCAGATCGCCGCCCAGCGGAGGCGGCTGGATGTCATCCTCCAGGTCGGGGCGACGTTCCAACCGCTCGGCCGGGGCGCGATTCCCCACTTTCTGTGTTGCGACTCCAACGTCCGGATGGCCGAGCGCGGGGCGGCGTGGGGACACAGCGACGCCGTCTCGCTCACGCGCCGCGAGTTGGCGGACGTCGAGCGGCGTGAGCGGGACGTGTACCGGCGCGCGGACGGCATCTTCACCTTGAGCGAGCGCCTGCGTCGATCGTTCATCGAGGACCTGGACCTGCCTCCCGAGCGGGTGCACGCGATCCACGCTGGCCCGAACTTCGACGTGACGCGGATTCCGCGCACCCCGCCGCGGGCCGACCGAGACCACGCGCCGACGATCCTGTTCGTCGGACGCCAGTTCCAGCGCAAGGGCGGTGATGTGCTGCTCCGCGCCTTCGGGCGCGTGCGCCAGCGCCTTCCCGACGCCCGCCTCCTGATCGCGGGACCCGCGACGCTGGCCGCGCACGAGCCCGGCGTCACGTGTCTGGGAGACCTGAACAAGAATCAGGCCGCCGGCTGGGACGCGCTGGTGGCGGCGTACCAGTCGGCCGACGTGTTCTGCCTGCCGACGCGCTTCGAGCCGTTCGGTATCGCCTTCATCGAAGCGATGCACTTCGGGTTGCCCTGCATCGGCACCGACGCCTGGGCGGTTCCGGAGATGATCGTGGACGGGGAGACCGGGTTTACGGTCCCCATCGACGATGTCGAGGCGCTCAGCGACCGGCTCGAGCGCCTGCTCAGCGACCGCACGCTGGCCCGCACCATGGGGCGGGCCGGGCACGAGCGAGCCGAGCGGTGCTTTACGTGGGACGCCACCATCCGGCGCATGATGGCGGTGGTCGAGCCCGCCGCCGGCCCTGTCGCGAGCGCGGGGTGAGGTCGCGCGTGCAACCGCTCCGCTCCGCCGGTGCGATTCTCTGCCTGCACGGCATCACGAGCCCGGCGCTCCCGGGGCAGAGCGTCGCGCACGTGCCGGTGGAGCGCTTCGAGGCGTTGCTGGCGGCCGTCAGGGAGGTGGGACAGCTGGTGCCGCTCCGGGATCTCGTCGCCCGGCACCTCGCCGGACGCGGTACCGCAGGCCTCGTCGCCCTCACCGCGGACGATGCCTATGCGTCGCTCCTCGTTGAGGCCGCGGACCTGGTGCGCCGCGAGGAGGTACCGATCACCGTGTTCGCAGTGACGCAGGCGGCAGCTGCCGGCGCGCACTACTGGTGGGACCGCATCGACGACCTGTTCGACCGAATCCCGCCCGAGCGCTGGCGGGCCTTCGAAGACGCGTGCGGTCTTCCCGCCGAATACCGCAACGGGCAGCCGGCGCAATACGGGCCTCTGCGCCCGCTGCGCCAGTGGTTGCTGGCCGCCCACCGCGGGCTCTGGCCGCAGGCCCTCGCGCCAATGCTGCACGATCTCGAGGTCGAGGCCGGGACGCACACGTCGCAGCGGTCCATGACGTTCGAGGAGCTCGCACGTTTCGCGGCGCTTCCGTCGGTCGACATCGGCGTGCACACGGTGTCGCACCCGGTCCTGCCGCTCTTGCCCGACGCCGAGCTCACCGGAGAGATCGCAAGGGGCTACGAGGAGCTGCGCGAGCGTTTGCGCGACGTCGTTCCGATTCTCGCTGTTCCGTTCGGCCTGTTCGACGACCGCACCCTGACGCTCGCCCGCAAGGCCGGCATGATGACCTCCCTGACCCTCGGCGGCGTCACGCTCAGGGGGCACCACGGCGTGGACGACCTCCCGCGGTTCTGTCTCTCGCGCGACGACCGTCCGACCAAATTGCGGTTGCGGCTCACGGGCCTGCTCGACCCGGGACGCTGGTCCTGGCGGCGCCTGGGCCCGCGGTATCCAGCCCTGCCGTCGGCGACCACGTGAGCGTGCCGGCGGGCCTCCGCGGACTGCGGATCGCGCACCTGATCGAGACGAACGGACCAGGCGGCGCCGAGCGCATGCTCGTGCACATGGCCACCGAGCTGCAGGCCGCCGGCTGCCACACGGTCGTGATCGCGCCGGCCGGAGGCGAAGGGTGGCTCCCGGAGCAGCTCGCGGGGACAGGCGTCACGGTGGAGTCCTTCCGGCTCGAACGCCCAGTCTCGCTCGCGTTCGCCCGACAGCTGACCGCCCTGCTGCAACGGCATCGGATCGCGCTCGCGCACAGCCACGAATTCTCGATGGCCGTGTACGGCGCGTGGGCTGCCTGGCGCGCCGGCATCCCGCACGTCACGACGATGCACGGTGGACGGTACTACGCGCAGCGGCTGCGCCGCCGCGTGGCGCTGCGTGCGGCCTTCGCGCTGACTGGTCGCGTGGTCGCGGTGTCGCGCGACCTCGCCGAGCAATTGTGCCGCGACCTCTGGCTGCCCCGCTCCCGCGTCACCACCGTGGGAAACGGCGTGCGCCCAACATGGGTCCAGCATTCAGGACTGCGTCAGGAGCTCGGGCTCGGGCCGCAGGACCGGCTCGTGGTGGCCGTCGGCAACCTGTACCCCGTCAAGGGCCACCGGCACGCGGTCGAAGCGCTCGCGTTGCTCCAGGGACCCGAGCGGCGGGTGCACCTCGCCATCGCGGGCCGGGGAGATTTGGCCGAGGCGTTGCGCGCGCGCGCCGCCGAGCTGGGCGTCGCCGACCGCCTGCACCTCCTCGGCCTCCGCGCGGACATCGCCAACGTTCTGGGGGGCGCAGACGTCTTCATTCTGCCGTCCCTGTCGGAGGGGCTCCCCGTAGCCCTGCTCGAGGCGATGTTCGCGGGACGCCCGACCGTCGCCAGCGACGTCGGCGACGTGCGCGTCGCGCTCGAGGACGGCCGGGCAGGGGTTCTCGTTCCCGCCGGCGACGCCCGGGCGCTGGCGCTCGCGGTCAGCGGTCTGTTACATGCGCCGGCGCGCGCGGGCGAGCTTGGCGCCCGGGCGCAGCAGCGCGCGAGACAGGAGTACGACGTGACCCGAATGGTGGCGCGCTACGCCCCGATCTACCGGGACGTGCTCGCGGGCGAGCAGCTGCCGACCGAACGCATCGAGGGCGGGCTGACCGCGCCCGCCCCCGACAGGTGAAACGACTGACCTAGGCAGCCTACGGGACGCTCGCGTAGGTGTGGTCGATGTACATGTACTGCTCCGCCGACGGCGGGTTCTGCAGTGTCGGGGCGTACTGGAACTCGTTGAAGCTCCCCGACGGATAGTGCACGTTGGTGTAGTTCCCGTTGAGCACGCCGTCCACCCACCAGCGAATAATCCCGTCTCCCGAGCTCCCCGGCGTCGTTTCCCAGCGATAGTACACCTCGATGCGGTGCCACTCGCCCGGATTGATGAACGTCGTGGTCGCGTTCGGCAGCCACACTGCCTGGCCGTAGGGCGCCCACTCGGTGTTCACGCCGATCCGGTACGGCGGCCCATTGATCCAGCCGCTGCTCGGATTCCCGCCCTGATGGTAGAGGCCCGTATAGACCTGGCCGGACCCATTGGTGAAGTGGAACGTGATCTTGCCGCAGCCGGCCGGACTGCACTCCCAGTTGGGCGAGACCTTCATCCACCACACCGTGTAGATCTCTCGGACGCCCGGGAGGCCGATCCAATGGACGCTGGGCTCGGTATCGTGGATCATGTCCGTCGTGAACACGATGCGGAGCACGTCGGCGGCCGAGCGCGGCGCCGTCGCGTCGAGGACGATGCCATCGTCCTTGGAGCTGGTGCGCCGCAGGTAGCTCCAGCCGCTGCCCGTCAACAGGTCCCACGGCTGGTCGTTCAACGCCCGGAACCCGGGCGGCTCGTTGAGCGACGGATTACCGGTCCCGGTCGTGACGGTCACGGCCGCGCTCCCACTCTGTCCTTCGCTCGTCGCCGTGATCGTCGCCGACCCCACGACGAGCGCGCTCACCAGGCCGCCGCCGGTCACCGACGCCACGAGGGGCGCGCTGCTCCCCCACGTGACGGTGCGACCGGTGAGGATATTGCCGCCGGCATCCCGAAGCGTCGCGGTAAACGGCTGCGTCGCCCCCACGCCGAGGCTGGCGCTCGCCGGACTCACCGTCACGGTCGCCACGGGGGCCGTCGAGGCGGCAGTCGTCCCGCTCGCTACGTTGGAGAGCGGGCCGAACACGGCGTTCACGTTCAGGGTGCCCCGGAACGCCACCAGCTGGAACTGGTAGCCCGTCGAAGCAGCGAGACCCAGCACCGTGCAAGTCCGCGTCGCCCCGATCGCCGTGCCGGCTACCGGGACCGTGCAGGTGCCCTGCGCGACGCTGGTCGCCGAAGGCCACGAGAGCGTGCCCGCGGCCCAGCGGATGTCGTAGCTCGCCGGCTGGCCGGTTCCGTCGGTCACCTCGGTGAACGAGAGCGTGACCGAGTTGGTCGTGACGCTCGCCACGGTGAGATTCGCAACGGCTCCGGGGTTCGTGACCGTCGCCGTGACCGTGATCGCCGCTGTCCCACCCTGCCCTTCGCTGGTGGCCGTGATCGTCGCGGAGCCCGCCGTCACACCCGTGACGAGGCCGCTGGCGTTCACCGTGCCCACCGCCGCATTGCTGGTCGTCCACATCACGACGCGGCCCGAGAGCGCGTTCCCGCTCGCGTCTTTCGGCGTCGCCGCGAGCTGCGCAGTCTGGCCGACCTGCACGCTCGCCGTCGCCGGACTCACCGTGACCGAGGCGACCGGCACGACCGACACCGTAACGGCGGCGGCGCCACTCTGGCCCTCGCTGGTCGCGGTGATGGTCGCGGGACCCGCGGCCACGCCCGTGACCAGACCACTTGGGCTGACCGCCGCCACCGCTGCGTTGTTGGTCGTCCACGTGACGACCCGGCCCGAGAGCGCGTTCCCACCCGCGTCTTTCGGCGTCGCCGCGAGCTGTACGGTCTGCCCCACCGGCACGGTCGCCGAGGCCGGACTCACGGCCACGGACGCGACCGGGACGATTTCCACTGTGACGGCGGACGTGTCAGCCAGCGAGCCGCCGCTCTGCCTCGCGATCACCTGGTACGCGCCTGCCGTCTGCCCGGCCGTGTACGCGCCGCTCCCCGAGATCGCCCCGCCCGTCGCGCCATAGGTGACGGAGACGTTGACGCTATCGCCGGTGTTCTTGCGCCCGTACACCGCGAACTGCTGGACACCACCCACCGGCATCACCGTGTTCTTGGGATTGATGACGATCTGGATCAAGCGGCGCTTCTTCACGCTCGACGTCCCGTTGACCGCGGAGGTGCTGAGGGTCGCCGTCACGAGTACGTCGGCGGCCGACGTGTCGGCCGTGTACATGCCGCTCTGGGTGATCGGACCAGCCGACGCCGCCCAGCGGACCGATACGGGCACGCTGTCGCCGGCCTGGGTACGGCCAAAGACGTGAAACTGGTAGCTTTGGAGCGGATCGAGCATCAGGCTGTCTGGAGAGACAATCACCTGCGTGACGGGGTCGTCCACACCAGTCCCCGGGTTCCGCTGCATGTCGCACGCGGTGAGCACCGCGGCGGCGGCGGGGATGGTGAGCGCGGCGAGTCGCATCCGCGCCAGACGCTGGGACAGCTTGAAAGTGAACGGCATACCGTTACGCTCCTGCCAGTGTGAGTTTCAGAGAACCTGTGCCACCTTCGCACGGGGCATGCCCGGCGTGAGTCATTGATTCAATTCACTGTCCGTCTCGCGACGGCGTCAAAATGCTCGACAGCTGTCAACCAATCAGACACTCGCCCCCCCCCCCGTCTCGACCGTCATGGCGCCGGACGCCCGGTCGTGACGATGAGGCGATCGACGGCCAGGTGTTCGGTCACCGGTGCGCCGCCGCTGCTGAACGTCAGCTGCACCGAGTTCAACATCAGGATCGTGCTGTTCCGGAAGCTGAACCCCGCCCACGCCCCCCGTTCGACCCCGTCGATCCAGAACGTCTGCCGCGCATTGGCCTGGCCCGGCGTGTTCAGCTGCACCCAGAATTCCACGTGATGCCAGCCGCCCAGACTCAGCCCCAACGGCGGCACGTAGCTCTCGGTCCCGTCCCCATACCGGCCCCAGCACGTCACGCCGTCGGCCTCGCGCGCCATCGCCGGGTAGTACGAGTAGAACCGCGTCCCAATGGGGCCCACCGGATCCGACACCACCATCGCCGCGAAGAAATCGGTCCCGTTCGGACACTTGCCCGCCTGGCCGAACGCCGACCATTGGTTGTCGGTGCGCGAGCCGTAGAACGCGATCAGCTTGGTGCTGCCCAGCCAGGTCGTCGGGAAGCGAACGTAGTAGCTGACGTAGAGCGAGTCGTAGCCGGGCATGAAGAAGCGCGTGAGCCAGCCGCCATCGGCACCGGCCGGGTAGGTCACGTCGAGGTAGTGGCTCCCGGACTGCGCGAAACTCGGGTCGGTCACGACCCGGTGGCGCGTGGCGTCCACGCCGTCCTGCCAAGCATTGAGATTGCCCGATTCGAAGTCCTCGGCAAACACCGTGTCCACCCTCTGTGACCCCGGCGGCGTCACGATCATCGTGGCGGCGCCGTTCTGCCCCTCGCTGGTCGCGGTGATCGTTGCCGAGCCCGCCGCCACGGCCGTCGCGATCCCGGTCGGGGTCACGGTCGCCACAGCCAGATCGCTCGAGGCCCACGTCACCGCGCGGCCGGTCAGAAGATTCCCGCTCGCATCCTTGAGCGTGACCGTGAACTGCTGTGTCCCCGCCACCGCCACACTCGTTGCGGACGGACTTAGGGTCACGGAGGCCACGGGCGCCGCACTCGACGTGGTCGTCCCGCTGACCACGTTCGAGAGCGCGCCAAACACCGCATTCACGTTCAGCGTACCGTGAAACGCCACGAGCTGAAACTGGTAGGCCACGCCCGCCTGCAGCCCGAGCACCGTGCAACTACGCCTGGTGCCGATCGCACTCCCCACGACCGGCGCGGCGCAGGTGCCGAGTGTCACGTCGGTGGCTGACCCCCACGCGAGCGCGCCTGCCGCCCAGCGGATGTCGTAGCTCGCCGGGAGGCCAGTGCCGTCGTTCACCTCCGTAAACGCGAGGGTGACCGAGTTGCCCGTCACACCCGCGACCGCGAGGTCGCTCACGGTCCCCGGGTTCGTCGGGGGCACCGTCACCGTTACCGCTGCCGCGCCGCTCTGCCCCTCGCTCGTGGCAGTTATCGTCGCCGGCCCCGCCGCGACCCCCGCCGCCAGCCCGCTGCTGCTCACGGTCGCCACCGCGGTGTTGGAGCTCGCCCAGCTCACCACCCGCCCACTCAAGGCATTGCCGTTCGCATCGTTGGGCATCGCCGTCAGCTGCACCGTCTGCCCCAGCGCCACACTCGCCGTCGTTGGGCTCACCGCGACAGATGCCACTGGCACCGTCGTCGTCGTGACCGTGACCGCAGCAGTGTCGGCCAACGTGCCGGGACTGCTCTGCCTGGCGATCACCCGGTAGGTGCCCGCGCTCGACCCCGCGGTGTACAGCCCTGCGGGCGAAATGCTGCCGCCAGTGGCGGAGTAAACCACGCTTACGGAGGTGCTGTCGCCATTCTTCTTTCGGCCGTACACGGCGAACTGCTGCGTGCCCCCGGCCACGACGGACGCGCTGCCCGGGGTCAGAATGACCTGGGCGAGCGGGCCGGGGTTCTTGACCTGCGAACTCCCCGAGACCGTTGTGGTGCCGGTGGTTGTCGTGGCCGTGACCTGATGGATGCCGGCGATCGTGTCCGCCGTGTACAGACCGCCGGTCGTGATCGTGCCCGCTGAGGTGCTCCAGCGTACCGCGATGGCAACGCTGTCGCCCGCCTGGGTGCGACCGAACGCCACGAACTGTCGTGTCTGGTAGGGATCCAGTGTAACGGTATCGGGAGAGCTGACGACCTGCACCACGGGGTCGGGGAGGGTGGGACCGGTGCCTCGCCTGTCGGGCAGCTCGCACGCGCCAAAGGCCGCGGCGGCCGCAAGGGCCAACGAGGCTTTCATGAGCGCCAGGCGCACCGACAGCTTGAACGTGAACGGCATCGTCACTCACTCCGTCGCAAAAAAAGGCCGCCAGCCTCGACCCGTGGTCGATTCGCTGGCGGCCCGGCGGACGTGGCGACGAGGTCGCGTTAGTCCCGTAGCTCTGCGTCACCGCCTTTCGGCGGTTTTGCTCTGAGCAGCGTCGTGTTGAAGCGGGGGCACTGCCGCTTGCGATCCGTGTCGAGCGGCGCCAAAAGTGCCGCGTGATTGCAACACGTGATGCATAGTAGCAACTCACATCCGACGCGCAAGTCGGGGATTCCCTGCACAGAGCGTAACCGTAAGCGTGGGTGCAGGACTGCGAGGACGATCCGTACGACTCGACAGGTTGCCGTCAGTAGACGACCCGCTCGATGGTGTTCTGCGTCACACGGTCAGGAACGGCGTCGTCCCGCGGTGACGACAAGGTGATCGACAGCGAGGTGCTCGGTGAGCGGCGCGCCGCCGCTGCTGAACGTCAGTTGCACGGCGTTCAAACGCAGCATCGCGCTGCTGCGGAAGCTGAAGTCCGACCACGTACCCCGCGGTACACCGTCCAGCCAGAACATCTGGCGCGCGTTCGCCTGCCCGGGCGTGTTCAGCCGCACCCAGAACTCGAGCTGATGCCACCCGCCGAGACTCAATGCCAACGGCGGCACGTAGCTCTCGGTCCCGTCGCCATACCGTCCCCAGCACGTTACGCCGTCGGGCTCGCGCGCCATGGCCGGATAGTACGTGTAGAACCGCGTGCCTGTGGCGCCCACGGGATCCGTCACCACCATCGCCGCGAAGAAATCGGCGCCGCTCGGGCACTTGGCCGCCTGGCCGAACGCCGACCACTGGTTGTCGGTGCGCGACCCGTACAACGCGACCAGCTTGGTGCTCCCCTGCCAGGTCGGGGGGAACCGCACCCATACGCTCACGTACAGCGAGTCGTAGCCGGGCAGGAAGAAGCGCGTGAGCCAGCCGCCGTCGGCGCCCGCCGGGTAGGTCACGTCCAAGTAGTGGCTCCCCGACTGGGCGCCGCTCGCGTCGCTCACCACCCGGTGGCGCGTCGGGTCCACCCCGTCCTGCCACGCGTCCAACGTCCCCGACTCAAAATCCTCCGCAAACACGGTGTCCACGGGCGCCGAGCTGGACGGCGTACTCTTGGCTTGAGACAACAGCACAAGGAGAACGACCCCGACGACGCCCGCGACGAGGGCAACACGACGGGCACCAGCCACTCGTCTAAGCCTCGCCGACCGCTTGGATCCAGCGTGCCAGGCGCGCGAGATCCTGGACGGTCAAGCGGCTGTGCGTGGGGAGCGTGCACAGCCGGGCGGCGAGCAGACGGCTGCCCGGGAAGGGAGCGTCGCGGTTCAAGCACCGTCCGCCGAACTGGTCAAGGTCACACAGGGCCCGTGGATAGCCGGGCATCACACCCAGCCGCCGTGCCGCGGCTCCAGCGGCCGCGCGACGAGCCCCGGCGGATGCGATCACGGGCAAGCGCAGGTAGCCGGGGCGCGCGTGACCCGGTGGGCTGATGGTCTGGAACCCGGGCTCTCGCTCCAGGTCGACCAGCAACCGCTCCGCGTTGCGACGCCGCACCTCCACCTCCCGCTCGGCCAGCGTCCAGGTCGCGGCGACGATCGGGCACGATATGCTGGTCGGTGCTCGCAGGGGGCGCGGCTTGCGATAGATCGTCTCGCCGAGGCGGAGGAAGGGCAGCGCGGCCGGCAGGGCGTAGAGGCTCGGGTGCTCGAGGAGCAACTGCGCGGTGATCGTCAGGAGCTCCCGCCAGCCCCGTCGCGGCTCGGCCAGCAGCCCGCGCACGCGGGTCAGGACGCGTTCTCCCACATCGTCGTTTGCCAAGAGGGCACCGCCGCTGCCCCCCGTCAGCCCTTTGCCGCGCCCGAAGCTCAACACGGCGAGGGAGCTCTGGGCACCAGCAGGGCGGCTGTTCACGGTTCCGCCGGCGGCTTGGGCCGCGTCCTCGATCACAACGGCGCCGGCCTCCGCAACGAGGCGATTCACCTGGACTAGGTCAATGGGACACCCGTACAAGTGCACGGCGACGACCGCCGCCGCACCCTGACGCAGCGTCGCTCGCAGCTGAGCGAGATCAGGCGCGAGCGTGTGCGGGTCCACATCATAGAGCAGGGCGGGCGCGCCCGCGCCGTCGGTCGCTGCGGCGACGTCGTAGCAGGAGAACGCGGGGATGGCGACGGGGGAGCCCGGGCGATCCCTGAGCACACCGATGAGGGCTGCGGTCAGCGCCGTGGTGCCGCTGTCGGTCAGCAGCACCGACCTCGGAGAGTACCGCTCGTTCAGGAGCGCGACCACCCGCTCCTCGGCCAGCGCTGGCCCGCCGTTACGGGCTGCGGCGGCTCGCACGCCGGCGAGCAGTGCCGCAACGGACAGCGGCGAGTGAACGGGAACCTGGTGTCGCCAGACGCTCACAGCAGTCCCCGCACGACGCACGCCCAGGGCCGCCCGTCTGACGCCCAGGTCACGGGAGGAAGCGGATCAACCGCGGCCCGAGCAGATTCGCGACGGGCAGCGGCAGCCACCGCCAGACGCGCGGCCCCCAGCGGAACGCGGGGTCGTCAGGCGAGGGGGTGGCCGTGCGGTCCCCGGGAGCGTATTGACCCCACGGCAACGGCACGTCGGCGCCGCCCCACTGTTTCTTGAAGTGGTGCGTGCCCCCACCCGGCGTGCACCGGCCGAAGTCGAACACGCGCACCCCGCGGGCGATCATCTGCTCCATGAACGCCCAGTACAACAGCATGTTGGCGGCGAGCGTGCGCGACTCGCGCAGCGCCCCCGCCCACGTCATCTCGAACTCCGCGCGCCACACGAAGCCGCACCCTCCCGCGAGCGGCTGGTCGCCGCGGTACACCACGCCGAACACCACGAGATCGGGGAACGCCGCCGCGACGCGCTCGAACAACGCTCGCGGCAGGACCGGCGTGCCCAGGTCCCGCATGGTCTGCGCGAACACCTCGTAGAACGCCTCTCGCTGGTCCGGGCCGAAACGGAACATCAGCCCTTCCTTCATTGGGCGGCGGATCTGACTGCGCAGCTTGGAGGGGAAGGACTGGAACAGCTCTTCGGGGCTGGGCGGCAACGGGCGCAGAACGGTGATCTTTCTCGACGACACGGGCAGCTCGAGATCACTGCTGTGGCGGGTCCGGAGCTCCAGGAGATCCACCCGGGAACGGCGGGCCTCGGTCACCGCATCCTCCACGAGTCGCCGCCGGGCGTCGCGTGACCCCAGCGGCCCGCCGTCATTAAGAAAGGGAAGCGACACGAGGTAGTGGCCGAAGAGCCAGCTCCGAACGCGCACCAGCGGGAGAACGCCCTGCCATTCGCCATTGTCATCGATCACTACCCGGTACAGACACTCCGCTCCCAGCACGTCGCTCAGGATGTCGCGCCAACCGGCGAGATGGCAGAAACTGCCCCCTTCGGCCCGTGCCACGAACGCGTCCCAAGAGGCGATGTCGCCGTCGAGCGGCAGCGTCACCATAACGCCTCGGCGGTGGTGTGCTCGCTGAAGCGGGCCAGGGTGTCTCGGACGGCGACGAATCGGAACTCCGCCAGCAGCTGCTCGAGCCGCCGCGCCGTACCCCGCAGCCCGCCGTAGTGCCGCACGCGCGTCAGCCACGAGACGGCGACTCGCGGCTGGGCGGGATCGAGCTCCCACGGGTGGATGTAGAACGTGCCGGGCACGCCGCGGCGCTCGCACTGGCGGAGCGCGGCCCGTACGACGCCGTAGGGGAGGAGGCGGAAGTACGCCCCGCCCGCAGCGGGCAGATGCAGCCCGCACCAACGCAGCGTGGTCGGGGGAATCTCCGCGAGCCGGCCGGCGGGGCGCTCCAGCCAGTGCGGGTCAGCGTGCCCGTTGGGATAGCCGTAACCCGGGCGCCGCACAGGAAACAGGCTGGAATCGTAGCGGTAGCCTTCTTCGATCAGAATATCGAGCGCCCACTCCCGCCCCGGCACGATCGAAAAACTCGGCGCACGGAAGCCCAGCACGGGCGCACCGGTGATCTCCTCCAGCACGACCTTGGTGCGCCGGACCGAGTCCCGGAATTGCAGCGGGGTCTGGTGGGTCACGCGCGTATGGTCCCAGCCGTGCGACGCGATCTCGTGGCCGGCGCGCGCGATCGTGCGGATCAGCCCGGCCTGCCGCTCCGCCACCCAGCCGAGCACGAAGAACGTCGCGCGGGCCTCGTGCCGGGCCAGGAGCTCGAGCAGCGCCGCGACCTGCCCTGGCGCCCGGGACTCGAAGCGCTCCCAAGCGGACCGCGCCACGTGGGGCTCGAACGCCGAGACCTGGAAGTACTCCTCGAGGTCGACAGTGAAGTGGTGGGCGATCATGGCCACCTGCTGGTGCAACCGCCGTGCCCCCCGGTCGCGGGCGCCGCACGCTTGGTTCGTCGGCTGCACGCCGCAAACCGTCGCGCCGACGCTACAGGAGCAAGACCGAGACCACCTTCGTATCGGACCCCGAGGCGCCGCTGGCGTCCGTGATCGTGACCGTGATCGTGAAGTTGCGTGGCAGGATGATCACGTAGGTGTGCCCCACGGTGAACGAGCCCTGGGTCGTCCTGCTGCCGGTCGACGTCGAACCATCGCCCCAGTCGATCCTATACGACCACGGACCATTGCCGTTCGCGTCGCTAAACGACGGGTTTATCGAGTAGAGGAGACCGGTCAACGCCTGATCGTCCGGCCCGGCGTTCACCACCGGCGCACTGTTCGGCGTGGTGCAGGTCACTGTGAACGTCGTGGTGGCGGTCCCACCCGACGGAACGCTGACGGTTCGCGACGTCCCGCCACTCACGGTGCAGTTGCCGGCCACGCCGGAGATCGCGACGGTGTGGTTCCCGGCGGCCAGGTTCGTGTAGCTCACGCTGGCGTTGATCCCGATCGCTTGCGCCGAGCCGCCGTCCACCGTCACCGTGTAGCCGTCCGGATCGAGACTCGAGCCCGTCGTGCTCGTCGAGACCGTCAGGTTCCCCGGTGGCGTCGTGCACGTCACCGTGAACGTCGTGGTCGCCGTCCCACCCGAGGGCACGCTCACCGTCCGCGACGTGCCGCCACTCACGGTGCAGTTTCCGGCCACGCCGGAGATCGCCACCGTGTGATTGCCGGCCGCCAGGTTCGTGTAGCTCACGCTGGCATTGATTCCGATCGCCTGCGCCGGGCCGCCGTCCACCGTCACGGTGTAGCCGTCGGGATCGAGGCTCGAGCCCGTCGTGCTCGTCGAGACCGTCAAGTTCCCGGGCGGCGTGGTGCAGGTCACCGTGAAGGTCGTCGTGCCTGTGCCGCCCGAGGGCACGCTTACCGTGCGCGACGTGCCGCCACTCACGGTGCAGTTTCCGGCCACGCCCGAGATCGCGACGGTATGGTTGCCGGCGGTCAGGTTCGTGTAGCTCACGCTGGCGTTGATCCCGATCGCTTGGGCCGAGCCGCCGTCCACCGTCACCGTGTAGCCGTCCGGATCCAGACTCGAGCCGGAGGTGCTGGCGGACACTGTCAGGTCGCCGGGCGGCGTGGTGCAGGTCACCGTGAACGTCGTGGTGGCCGTCCCACCCGACGGAACGCTGACGGTGCGCGACGTCCCGCCACTCACGGTGCAGTTCCCCGCCACGCCGGAGATGGCGACGGTGTGGTTGCCGGCGATCAGGTTCGTGTAGCTCACGCTGGCATTGATCCCGATCGCTTGCGCCGAGCCGCCGTCCACCGTCACCGTGTAGCCGTCGGGGTCGAGGCTCGAGCCGGAGGTGCTGGCGGACACTGTCAGGTCGCCCGGCGGCGTGGTGCACGTCACCGTGAACGTGCTCGTCGCCGTCCCGCCCGAGGGCACGCTGATCGTCCGGGGGTTCGAGCCGCTCACAGTGCATGTGCTGGCCACGCCCGAGAGCTGCACGCTGTGGTTGCCCGCACTCAGGCCGGTGAACGTGACGCTGCCATTGATCGCCAGAGGCTGCCCTGTCCCCCCGTCCACAGAAACCGTATAGCCGTCCGGATCCAGACTCGAGCCGGAGGTGCTGGCGGACACTGTCAGGTCGCCGGGCGGCGTGGTGCAGGTCACCGTGAACGTCGTGGTCGCCGTCCCACCCGAGGGCACGGTCACCGTGCGCGACGTGCCGCCGCTCACCGTGCAGTTGCCCGCGGCACCCGAGATCGCCACCGTGTGGTTGCCGGCGGCCAGGTTCGTGTAGCTCACGCTGGCGTTGATCCCGATCGCCTGGGCCGAGCCGCCGTCCACCGTCACCGTGTAGCCGTCGGGATCGAGACTCGAGCCCGTCGTGCTCGTCGAGACCGTCAGGTTGCCCGGTGGTGTGGTGCACGTCACCGTGAACGTGGTGGTAGCGGTCCCACCCGAGGGCACGCTCACCGTGCGCGACGTGCCGCCGCTCACCGTGCAGTTGCCGGCCACGCCAGAGATCGCCACCGTGTGATTGCCGGCGACGAGGCTTGGGTAGCTCACGCTGCCGTTGATCCCAAGCCCCTGCGCCGAGCCGCCGTCCACCGTCACCGTGTAGCCATCCGGATCGAGACTCGAGCCCGACGTGCTCGCCGTCACGGTGAGATCCCCCGTCGTCGCCGAGCAGCTCACCGCGAAGGCTGCTGTGGCCGTACCGCCGGACGGTACCGTGACGGTCTGCGAAGTCCCGCCACTCACGCTGCAGGTCGTCGCCACGTCGGAGATTGCGACGGTGTGGCTGCCGGCCGCCAGGTTCGTGTAGCTGACGCTGGCGTTGATCCCGATTGCCTGCGCCGCCCCGCCGTCCACCGTCACGGTGTAGCCGTCGGGGTCGAGGCTCGAGCCGGTCGTGCTCGTCGAGACCGTCAGGTTGCCGGGCGGCGTGGAGCACGTCACCGTGAACGTCGTCGTGGCTGTGCCACCCGAGGGCACGCTGACCGTGTGCGACGTGCCGCCACTCACGGTGCAGTTCCCCGCCACGCCCGCGATCGCCACCGTGTGGTTGCCGGCGGCGAGGTTCGTGTAGCTCACGCTGCCGTTGATCCCGATCGCCTGCGCCGCCCCGCCGTCCACCGTGACCGTGTAGCCGTCCGGATCGAGACTCGAGCCGGTTGTGCTAGTCGTGACGGTAAGGTTGCCCGGCGTCCCTGTGCAGGTCACCGAGAAGGTGGTGCTGGTCGAGCTTCCATCGGGGACGGTTACCATTCTGGGATCGGGCGCGCTCACGGTGCAGTTGCCCGCGACGCCGTCGAGATCGACCGTGTGGTCCCCGGGAGCGAGCCCCGTGATATCAATCGTCTGGTTCGTCCCGACCACGTATTCCCCGGTACCGTCCACCACCACCAGGTAGTCATCAGGATCGATGTCCGATCCCGTGGTGCTGGCAGTCACCGACAGGCCCCCCGGCTGCGTCGTGCAGCTCACTGAGAACGCCGCCGTGGCCGTTCCACTGGCCGGGACGTTGACGGTCTGGGGGTTCGCCCCGCTCACCGTGCAGTTCGCCGCCACCCCGGAGAGCGTGACATTGTGACTACCCGCTGACAGGCCCGGGAACGTGACGCTCCCGTTGATCCCGACCGACGCGCTCGGCCCCCCAACCACCGTGATCGTGTAGCCGTCGGGATCGAGGTTCGAGCCGGTCGTGCTCGTCGTCACCCTCAGATCGCCAGTCGTCGCCGTGCAGGTCACCGAGAATGCCGCCGTGGCTGTTCCACCGGCCGGCACCGTCACGGTCTGCGGGTTCGCCCCGCTCACCGTGCAGTTCGCCGCCACCCCGGAGAGCGTGACATTGTGACTACCCGCTGACAGGCCCGGGAACGTGACGCTCCCGTTGATCCCGACCGACGCGCTCGGCCCCCCAACCACCGTGACCGTGTAGCCGTCGGGATCGAGGTTCGAGCCGGTCGTGCTGGTCGTCACGGTCAGGTCACCGGTCGTCGCCGTGCAGCTCACCGAAAACGCAGCCGTGGCCGTGCCCCCGGCCGGTACCGTCACCGTCTGGGGGTTCGGTCCGCTCACCGTGCAGTTCCCCGCCATCCCGGAGAGGGTGACGCTGTGACTGCCCGCCGACAGGCCCGGGAAGGTGACGCTCCCGTTGATCCCTATCGCCGCGCTCGGCCCACCAACCACCGTGACCGTGTAGCCGTCGGGGTCGAGGTTCGAGCCGGTGGTGCTGGTCGTCGCCGTGAGGTCGCCGGTTGTCGCCGCGCAGCTCACCGAAAACGCCACCGTCGCTGTTCCACCGGCCGGCACGTTGACGGTCTGCGGGTTCGCTCCGCTCACGGTGCAGTTCGCCGCCACGCCCGACAAGGCAACGGTGTGACTCGCCGCGGAGAGGCCCGTAAAGGTCACGCTGCCGTTGACGGGGACGGCCTGGCTGGTTACGCCATCCACGGTGACCGTGTAGCCATCCGGATCGGGGTTCGAGCCCGACGTGCTGTTCGTCGCCGTCAGATTGCCGGAGGTCGAGCTCGTCCCCGGGTTGAGCGCGAGCGTCGTCACCAGCCAAGGACGCGCCGGGGGACCGTAGACCCAAGTCCATTGGGGGTCGATGGTGCCCGCGTTCGCTGGCACCGCAAAGGCGGCATCTTCGAGAATGCGGGTGTCGGACCCTCGGCCGATGCTGGTGAAGCCCGCCGGTTGACTCAGGCCCGTAAGTCCGGCTGGGTCCAATGCTCCCATCGTCACCGTGAACGCGAGAGCGCCGGCGTTGACGGCGATTGGTGCCGCGTGGGCGGGGATGGACCCGGTGTCGGAGCCCATCGCGGAGTGGTGGTCGCCCAGCGCAGCAGCGAAGTTGTCCTCCACGCCGGTCCATGCCGAGATCTTCAGCCCGCCGTCCACCACGGAATCCCTGAGGTACGCTCGCACCGCATAGATCTGGCCGGAGATCGCGCTCCGCGAGGGAAAGTTCCGCACGTTGGTGGCGATGTACGTCGCCATCGACCGGTTGCCGGCCGTGACGTACTCCACGAGATGGAACGGATTGCCCGCCCGCGTATTGGGGAGGTCGGCAATAAAGTCGATCACCGAATCGATGATGAAGGTCGAGCCGACCCAGTAGAACGTCGCGATGATCGCGTCGCCCACGGTGGGGTTGCCGTGGTCGAAGCCCTTGGCCAAATACCGCCCGTTCTCGTTGAGCGAGCCGTTGACCGTTGGCGCGCCATTGATCGTGTCGACCTGGATGCCGTTGGGAGAATACGAGAACAGGGGACGGCCGAGCCCGCCGCGCTCCGAGGGAGTGGGCGGGCTGACGGCGTCGCTACATGCCGCGGCGAAGAGGGCGGCCGCAAGTACCCTGGGGAGTCCCGCTCGCCGCGGCATTATCGCGCCTGTGCTAAAGCGTTACGGGACGCGCGCTCATTCCCCGGAAGGCCAGCGATCGTTGCGCGCCTGGACGTGATCTCGCCTCCTTAGGCTGCGGTCGTCGGCTCGATCCGGACCGCGGCAATGCGACCGAAGCTCGCTGACTCGGCGTCAGAGCTCCGTATCACCACCTACGCACACAGAGAGCCCACACACAGGACAGCGATGTTGAACTGTGCGCTCTCCGCGCCGAGGAGGCCGGAAGCGCCGACCACCAGCGTGTAGCCGTTCCCCTTCTGGTCGATCTTCAGGTCCGAGAAGGTGGCGACGCCGTTGATCACGGGCACCGTCGTCGTGCCGAAGAGCGTGCCGGGCAGCAGGAGGCCGCCGTTGCGCCCGATGGCGATCGTAACTAAGCCCGTAAAGCTCGTCGCCTGGTTGCCGTGGGCGTCCCGAGCCGTGACTTGCACCGCCGGCTGGATCGGAACGAGTGGCGGCGTTGTACTCGGCTGGACCGTGAACACAAGCTGCGTCGCCGGGCCCGGCGTGATGGTGAACGTCGCGCTGGTCGCGCTCGTCAGGCCCGAGGCGGTGGCCACAAGCGTGTATCCGTCCCCGGCCCTGGCGATGCTCAGGTCCGGAAAGGTGGCGACGCCGTCGATGGCAGCCACCGTCTGCGCGCCCGCGAGCGTCGCGCCGCTCGAGTTCGCGCCTAGGACGACGCTGATCAGGCCGCTGAAGCTCGTGACCGTGTTGCCGGCGTCATCCAGCGCGGCCACCTGCACCGGGGGCGTGATCGCGCTGCCCGCGGTCGTCGCGCTCGGCTGGAGGGTGAACGCGACGTGCGTCGCGGGCTGCAGCTCGGCCGACGCCGGGTTGAGGGCGAGCACGGTGGCCAGCGAGGTGCCGGGCGATTCCGGGCTGAAGAACCACGTCCACTGCGGGTCGACCGAGCCCGCGCTGGCCAACACGGCGTACTCCGCATCGACTGACATCGCCGCGTCAGTCCCCGCGCCGAGGTTGACAAAGCCTGCTGGGCGCTGGTGGCCAACCACCGCGCTCGCCATCGTCACGCCATAGGCGAGTGCCCCCGCGTTGACCGGGATCACCCCAGGAGCGGCGACCGTGGGTGCCGAGCCGGAGCCCGAGCTCGACCTGTGCTCGCCCCCCGCCTGGGCGAACACCCCCTCGACGCCGCTCCACGCGGAGATCACAATCCCGCCGTCCGCCACCGAGTCCGAGAGGTTCGCCCGCACCGCGAGCACCACGGTGCCCGGATTCGGGTCGGGGAAGCCCTGGACGTTCGTGGCGACATACGTGGCCATCGAGATGCCGCCGGCGGTGACGTACTCGACGAGGGTGTACGTGTTGCCGACGGGCGTGAACTCGGCGTTGGTCAGGTGGTCGGTCACGGAGTCGATGATGTTGGTCGAGCCGAGCCAGAAGAAGGTCGCAACGATCGCGTCGCCGAGGTGCGGGTTCGTGGGGTCAAACCCCTTCACGAGCCTCCGCCCGCGCAGGCCAAGCGTGCCGTTCATCACGTCCAAGGCAATGCCCCCGTTCGCCGACGCGTCGAACAGAGGGGCGCCGGGACCGCGGCGCTGGGGACCGACGGCGTCACGACAGCCCGCCGCGAGCAGCGCTGCTCCGAGAAGCCCTGCAACCACAGCGAGTGTCGTCCGCTCCGTCATGAGGCCGGTCCTTGTGGAGTGTGCGCCACACGTCAGACCCTTGCGATGTCAGGGAGAAACCCGAGACGCGCGGGTCTTATGTCGGCAAAGTTCGGGCCAAGACCCTGCGCCTCCCGTGGAAAGCGGTCGCGCCCGCCCGCGCCGGCCGACTTGGTGCGCCGGCTCCTCGCGTCCTATGGCCTCGCTGCAACAACCGGATGTCCCGTATCTTGGTGCGATGCACGCCGGGCCCCTGCACCGCTGGCTTCTCATCGCGTCGGTGGTCGCCGTTCTCGCCGCCACGCTGTCTCCGATCGCCGGTGAGGAGCCGGAGCACTGGCTCAGCTGCGTGGTCTGCGGCGACCGCGGGATCGCCGACGTACTCGTCAACGTCCTCCTCTTTCTCCCGTTGGGTGCGGCGCTCGCCGCGGCCGGCGTGCCTCTGCGGCGCTGCGTGCTCGGGGGTGCGCTGCTATCGGCTGGCGTCGAGCTCGCCCAGCTGTACCTCCCCGGGCGTGATCCTAGTCTCGGAGACGTGGTCTCCAACTCCCTCGGATCCGGGCTCGGCGCCGCGCTCGTTGCTACGGCGCCGCATTGGCTGCTGCCGGCACACACGCAGGCCGCCCGGCTGTCCCGTGCCGCGGCCCTCGCCGCCGCGGCGCTGTGCTACGTCACCGGCTGGCTGCTCGCTCCCGCGCCTCCCCGGCGACTCTACTTCGCACTTTGGACCCCGAACATCGGTCATCTGGAGTGGTATCGGGGTCGCGTGCGGGACGCGACGATCGGCGATGTCCGAATTCCGGCGGGACCGATTGCCAACTCCGCGGCGGTCCGCGAGCTGCTCCTGTCGTCTCAAGCCTTCTCACTGCGGGTCCGGGCGATCGCCGGACCCCGCACGGCCGCGCTCGGTGGGCTGCTCGCCGTCTACGATGAGCGGGGGCGCGAGATCCTGTTGCTCGGCCCAGACCGCGACGACCTCGTGTTTCGCGTGCGGACGCGCGCTGCCGCGTTGCGCCTCGACCAGCCGGACATCCGCCTCCCGAACGCCTTGCGTTCCACCGCTTCGGGAGACCCGCTCGACGTGGCAGTGCTCGGCCGCCGCGGCCGGTATGCCATCACCGTCAACTCAAAGGCCGCCACCGGGCTCGGCTTCACCGCGGGCAATGGCTGGGCAGTTCTCATGCACCCGGAGACGCTCCCCGCGTGGCTCAAGGCGCTCCTCAACCTTGCCTGGGTCGGCGCGATGTGGGCTCCCGCGGGTTTTTGGGCTGGCACGCGACGCGATGGGTGGGTCGCCGCGGGCGCCGTGACGGCCGGCCTGCTCGGCGCGCCGGCGGTCACCCCGCTGTGCGCTACTCCACTCCTCCAGTGGGCGGCCGCGGGTCTCGGAGGGCTCGCCGGCGCGGGTGTTCGCCTTGTCCTCGAGCGCCGGAGCCGGAGCACGATAGCACTCGCGAGTGTCTGAGTGCCCGCGCTTCGCGAGGTTGGCTTACGCGCTCTGCACCGCCGGGACAGCCGGGGCCGGTGTCGCGACGCCTTCACAGCGTCGCTTCAGCGCCAGGAACGGACGCTCGATCAGGAAGTAGGATCCCGAGGCTAGCGCGACGGACACGAGCACGCCGGCGAACACCTGGAAAGCCGTCGGAACGAGCGCCGCCTGGCGCCCGACCCCGATTCCCCACTGATGATAGAGATAGAGCGGATAGGAAATGACTCCGAAATAGCGGGCCACGGGATGCTCCAACCATGACCAGAGCGCATACCGGTAGAGCTGCAGCACCTGAACGATCAGAACGGCGATGAGGAGAGCGTCAACGGTGAAGCCCAGCGAATAGTGGTACGCTGCGCTCACCCCCATTCGCGACCACACCAGAAGCCCCACGGTCACGAGGGGCAGCCAGGTGCGGCGGGCCACGGAGCGCGCCACGGCGGCGAACCACGGCCGCTCGACGCAGATCGCGAGCAGGCAGCCCACGCCCAGGTTGTCGAACCGCGTGTCGAAGGCGTTGTAGACATAAGCCGTGCCGACACCGCCGGCCAGGAACAGAAGCGATCGCCACAGCAGCACGACAACCACGAGTCCCGCAACGCCGGGCAGCAAGAGGCGGCCCTCGCGGCGTGCCAGCAGGAGAAAGACCGTCGGCCACAAAAAATAGAACTGCTCTTCCACGCCCAGCGACCAGGCGTGGGCGATACTGGTCGGCGGATGGCCGTGGAGCGCGTTGTAATAGTTGACGACGTAGCCGACCGCCGCCCCGGCGAGACCCGCGGGCCATGGGTCGTGGCGCACGTAATCCACGGCGAACGAGATGGCGAGGAAGGCGTAATAGGCGGGGAAGATTCGCAGCGTCCGGCGCACGTAGAAGCGCCGGAGCGAGACACTCCCCGCGCCGTGCCACTCTCGGAGCAACAACCACGTGATCAGGAAGCCGCTCAGCACGAAAAAGGCGCTCACTCCCAGATCCCCGGGGACCGCGCCCAAGCCGGCGTGGTAGGCGATCACGGTAAACACCGCCACGGCCCGCATGCCATCCAGGGCCGGCAGATGGCGCTGGTCCAGTACCCGGTTCAGGTCCTGCGGTGGGTGCTCGTCGATCCGCATCATGTTACCGGCTAGCGCTCCCGAGGACGCTCGCGAGCTCGCGCACGCAGCGCTCGATCCGCGCGTAGCTCGTCTCAAACACCTCGGGCCCCTGCTCCACGGGATCGCGGATCGTCCGCGTTTCAACCGGTGCCGGGTCCAAGTCGCCCAGCACTATCACGTCGCGCGGCCACCGCCCGAAGCGCTCACATACGAGCCGCTGCTGCCCCGGCTCCATCACGAGGATGAGGTCCGCGCTGCGGGCCAAGTCGGCGGTCAACAGCCGCGACCGGTGCTCGGAGATGTCTACGCCATGGCCCGCGGCTGCCGCCACCGCCTCGAGGGGCGGCGGCCGGTTGAACCCAATGAAGCCGGCGGACCCCACCTCGATCCCGAGCGGCGCGAGCTCACGCTCGAGCAGCGCCGCGGCGACCGGACTGCGGCAGATGTTCCCGTGGCACACGGCGAGGAGCTTGCGCGGCCGGGGCCGGCGACGGAGCGCTTCGAGCGCCTTCCGTCGGCGGAGGGGGTGGAGCAGCCGTTCGGGCGTCCGGCGCACACGCATGAGCAGTTCAGCCACCACTCGTCGCTCCATTTCGAACACAGGAAGCGCCGCGCGCGCCGCGATGAAACACCTGTGGCCGCGGCGCTACAACGGCCGCAGCGCGCGGCGGGTGCGGCGCCCCCCTCGCGGCAAGAACCGCGCCGATGATCGCGTGGCCCGGTTCGTGCTTTACGCGGCGGCATGCGGTACCTCGTCACCGGCGGCGCCGGCTTCATCGGCTCGCACCTCGTCGAGCGCCTGGTCCGCGAGGGCGCGGAGGTCGTCGTCCTCGACGACCTCTCGACTGGCCGGCGCGAGCATCTGCGCACCGTCCGCGATCGCATCCGCTTCATCCGCGGCAGCGCGGCCAGTCTCGAGGTGTGCCGGCGGGCGATGCGGGGCGTGGATTACGTCCTCCATCAAGCCGCCGTGACGTCGGTGCCGCGCTCGACGCGCGACCCCGTAACCGCCCATCACGTCAATGTCACCGGCACGCTGAACATCCTGATGGCGGCGCAGGAGGCGCACGTGCGGCGCGTCGTGTTCGCCGGATCGACCGCGGCGTACGGCGACGCCGCCGAGTTGCCGAACCACGAGGGCCTGCTGCCGCGCCCGCTTTCGGCGTACGCCGCCTCCAAGCTCGCGGGCGAGGCGTACTGCCAGGCATTCTACCGGACGCACGGCCTTGAGACCGTCGTCCTGCGGTACTTCAACATCTTCGGGCCGCGCCAGAACCTCGAGTCGCAGTACGGCGCGGTGATTCCGCTGTTCATCACCGCCGCGCTGCGCGGCGAGGCGCCCGTGATCTTCGGCGACGGCGAGCAGACGCGCGATTTCACGTTCGTCACGAACGTCGTGGACGCGAACCTGCTCGCCTGTCACGCCACCCCGGATGGAGCCGCCGGCGAGGTATTCAACATCGGGTGCGGTGACGCGACGAGCATCCGCGAGTTGTGGCGGCGCATCAAGGACCTGGTGGGCGTCGACGTCGAGCCCGTACACGAAGCCCCGCGGGTCGGTGACGTCCGCCACTCCGTCGCCTCGATCACCCGGGGACGCGAGCTGCTGGGCTATGCGCCCGCCGTGACACTCGAGGAAGGACTGCAGCACACCATCGCGTACTACCGCGACCGCGTGCCGGTGCCCGAGCGCCTGCGCATCGCCGTCTAAGCCCCACCTTCCGTTCCAGCCGTCCCCGCGCCATCTTGGCGCTCATGCGACACACCGTGGCGATAGCCGCACGCGTTGCGCTCGTCGCGGCCGCGTTGGTCGCGGCGTGCGGGCCGAAGCGCGACCGCGTGGCGGAAGTCCGCGAGTGCAGCGCCATCTCGCTCGACGTCAAGGGCGCCACGCAGTGCCTCGTCCAGCTGTATCGGTGGGAGCCCGGCGCCGCCCGGCGGGCCGCCGAGGCGCGGCACCAGGAGGTGGCCAGCCTCAAGACGCGGCAGGAAGACTCCGTGTGGAACGTCGATGCGACGCGGCACGCCCGCGAGCTGGCCGCCTGCCGCCGCGGCGTCGACCCCCTCGACCGCTGCCTCCTCATTGCCGGCTGGCCGCTCGGGCGGGTGACCGCAACGGCCGATTCGCTGTGGGAGGCCGAACTCCCGAGGCACCGGGGCGAGTTGTTCGCCTGCCTCCGGCGGCGCGAGGTGAACCTCGCGTCGTGCCTGACGCTCTACTACAAGTGGGACTCCGACCGCGCCCTCCGGACCGCCGACTCCATCACCCGCGCCCGCCTCGGCGGCCAGACCCGCTGACCCGACGGCCGATCCGTTAGGCTAGTCCTGTCCCCGGCGCATGAACTTTTCCGCGGGCGTGAGGTTCACGTGGCCGACCGACTGCCCAATCACGACTCGTCCACTCGGCACCTTGGCCTCCTCGGGCCATAGGTGGTAGATGATGCCGTCCGTCGTGGCCACCAGATCCGCCACGCCTTTCGCCTGATCGGGCGGCAGATCGAGCACCTGAACGCGACCCGTGGCGATCTCCTGTTGGTGGTCATGCCAGTTGCGGTTCCACTCGTCGAGCGAGATGGCGTCGGTGCGCGTGATCGTCTTCGCGACGATGTACTCGATTTGCGTGAGACGCGCCGTCGAGTCGGTGGAGGTATAGATCAGGCACTCGATGACGGGCTCCGGCGAAATCACCTTGCAGTAGTGGTGGTACGGTCCCTGCACATGTCCACTGACGACGTGAGGCGCGAGCACGTGGATCGTGTGGCCGTCCGCCGGTGATGGCGCCACCGGTCGTGACCCCGGGGCGAGCGCCAGCAGCAGGAGTCCAAAGGCGCCGCCGGCGGTGAGCTGTTTCAGCATGGATCCCTCCCGTGGTGAGAGGGATAAGGTGAGCCTCGCCGGCGGAGGTGGCCAGATACCGCGCCGCCGTGCACTTTTTGCCGTGGTCTAACACCTGTCCACCGCGGAGGTTGTCATGCCGTCGCTCGCCGTCCTCACGCTCGCACTCCAGGCCGTCACGCCGACTCCCAATCCCCGTCTCGCGGCGTGGAAGCAGGAGGCCGTCCGCGACGTCGAGGCCCGCGCCCAGTTCACCCAGCAGATGGTGGATCAGATCTTCAGTTACGGCGAGCTGGGGTTCCAGGAGGTCGAAACCTCGCGGTACCTGGTCGACCTCCTCCGCAAGAACGGGTTCACCGTCCGCGAAGGCATCTACGGCATCCCCACCGCGTGGGTCGCCACCTGGGGCTCGGGCAAGCCGGTCATCTCGCTCGGTTCGGACATCGACGACATCCCGCAGGCCTCGCAGAAGCCGGGCGTCGCATGCCACGCCCCGATGATCGAAGGCGCCCCGGGGCACGGCGAAGGCCACAACTCCGGCCAGGCCGTCAACATCACCGCCGCGCTCGCCGTCAAGAAGCTGATGGAGCGCGACCACCTTCCCGGCACGCTCCAGATCTGGCCCGGGGTCGCCGAGGAGCTCGTGGGCACGAAGGCCTACTACGTGCGGGAGGGGCTGTTCTCAGGCGTGGACATCGTGATCTTCTCCCACGTCGACGACAACCTGGCGACGTCGTGGGGCGACATCGCGGGGAACGGCCTCGTGTCGGCGCTGTTCAGCTTCCAGGGGCGCAGCGCCCACGCCGCCGGCGCGCCGTGGCGCGGCCGGAGCGCGCTCGACGCCGTCGAGCTGATGGACATCGGGTGGAACTACCGGCGCGAGCACCTGCGGTTGCAGCATCGTTCCCACTACGTGATCCCCGACGGCGGCGACCAGCCGAACGTGGTGCCGCCCACCGCGTCCGTCTGGTACTACTTCCGCGAGCTCGACTATCCGCACATTCAGGAGCTGTTCGCCGTCGGCGACACGATCGCGCGGGCGGCCGCCATGATGACGGGCACGACGCTCGCCTCGGTCCGGATCCTCGGCTCGGCGTGGCCGGGGCATTTCAACCGGGTGATCGCCGAAACGATGTACGAGAACATCAAACAGGTAGGGCTCCCGCAATGGGGCGAGGCGGACCAGCGGCTGGCGCACGCGCTCCAGCGGGACCTCGGCGCCCCCGATTCGGGGCTGGCGACCCGCCTGGACACCCTCCGAGCGGCGCTCCGCCCGAACGAGCGCACCGGCGGCGGCTCCGACGACATCGGCGACGTCTCCTGGACCGTCCCGACGGCCACGCTCCGGTTCCCGTCCAACATCCCGGGGTTGCCGGGACACAACTGGGCCAACGCGATTTCCATGGCGACCCCGATCGCCCACAAGGGCGCGACCGCGGGCGCCAAGGTCATGGCGATGACCGTGCTCGACTTCCTCGTCCGACCGGAGCTCGTCACACAGGCGTGGGACTACTTCCGCAACGTGCAGACCAAGGACGTGAAGTATCAGCCGCTCATCCGGCCGCAGGACCGTCCCGCGATCGAGTTGAACCAGGACGTCATGGCGCGCTACCGGCCGGCCATGCGGCGCTTCTACTACGATCCCTCGAAGTACCGCACGTACTTGGAGCAGCTCGGCATCGCGTATCCGACGGTGCGCGCGCCCGACGGGAGCTGCGCCGGAGGCGCGACGCCGTGAGCCACGTCCGCTAACAGCTGTGGCGCGTGTGCGACAGGCGGCACTCTAGCCTACTGCCGAGTCGCGCGGTAAGCTCTCTGCATGAACACACTTCTCGCGCGCGTTCGAGTTCGCGCCCTCGCACTGCTGGTGGCGTGTGCCGTCCTCGCCGCCGTTGCGCCCCTGCCGGCGCCGGCCCAGACGCGGATCACGGCGCCCAAGGAAGCGCTGGGCTTCAACATCGGCGACGACTACCGTCTCGCCACGTACACGCAGCTTCTGGCGTACTGGCAGCAGCTCGCGCGGCAATCGCCGCGCATGCGGCTCGACACGATCGGCACCACCGCCGAGGGCCGCCCGCAGCTGATGGCGATCATCTCCTCTCCGGAGAATCTCCGGAATCTCGCGCGGTATCGCGACATCGCGCAGCGGCTCGCTCACGCGGAGGGTCTGACCGACGATCAGGCGCGCGCGCTCGCGGCCGAAGGCAAAGCGGTCGTGTGGATCGACGGCGGCTTGCACGCCACGGAGGTCCTGGGCGCGGCGCAGCTGATGGCGCTGGTCTACGAAATGGTGAGCCGCGACGATCCCGAGACCCTGCGGTTCCTGAACGACGTCATCCTGCTGGCCGTGCATGCGAACCCCGACGGGATGGAGCTCGTGTCGAGCTGGTACATGCGCGACCCCGATACGCTCAAGCGCAACAGCGGCACCATCCCGCGCCTGTACCAGAAGTACATCGGGCACGACAACAACCGCGACTTTTACATCGTGAACCAGCCGGAAACCGAGAACATGACGCGGATCCTGTTCCACGAATGGTTTCCGCAGATCATGTACAACCACCACCAGACGGGGCCCGCGGGCGCCGTGTTGTTCGCGCCCCCGTTCCGCGATCCCTTCAACTACAACTTCGATCCGCTCCTGCCGGTGCAGATCGATGCCGTGGGCGCCGCCATGCACAGCCGGTTCGAGGCTGAAGGGAAACCCGGCGCGACGATGCGCCGGGGCGCGAACTACTCCACGTGGTGGAACGGCGGGCTCCGCACGAGCACGTACTTCCACAACATGATCGGGCTGCTCACGGAGTCGATCGGCAACCCCACGCCCATCGACATTCCGTTCGTGCCGGACCGCCTACTGCCGACCGGCGACTTTCCCTATCCGGTGGAGCCGCAGAAGTGGCACTTCCGGCAGTCGATCGAGTACTCGATGACGGCGAACCGCGCGGTGCTCGACTACGCCTCGCGTTATCGCGAGACGCTGCTCTACAACATCTACGTGATGGGACGGAACGCGATCGCGCGCGGCAACCGCGACAACTGGACGATCCATCCTCAGCGGATCGAGGCGGTCAAAGCGGCGCTGCGGCGTGACAGCGTCGCCCCCGCCCGCGGCCCGCGCGGGCCGGGCGTGCCCCTCAAGTACTTCGCGATCCTGCGCGACCCGGCCGAGCGCGACCCGCGCGGCTACATCATCCCGGCCGACCAGGCGGACTTCCCCACGGCGACGAAGTTCGTCAACGCGCTGATCAAGAACGGCATAACCGTGTTGCGCGCCACCCAGGCGTTCGCCGTCGCCGGGAAGCAGTACCCGGCCGGCTCCTACGTCGTGAAGACCAACCAGGCGTTCCGGCCGCACGTGCTCGACATGTTCGAGCCGCAGGACCACCCCAACGACTTCCAGTATCCCGGCGGCCCACCCATCCCGCCCTACGACAACGCCGGCTACACGCTCGCCCTCCAGATGGGCGTGCAGTTCGATCGCATCCTGGACGGCTTTGACGGGCCGTTCCAGAAGATCGAGGGGCTGGCGACGCCCCCGCCGGGCGCGCTCGCCCGCGCGGAGCGCGCGGCTGGATTCCTGCTCTCACACCAGGTGAACGACGCCGTCATCGCGACGAACCGGCTGCTCGCGAAGAATCAAGCCGTGTTCTGGCTCACCGCACCGCTCCAGGCGAACGGCAAGACCTATCCCGCGGGCACGATCTACATTCCCCGCACGGCGGCGAGCCTGGCGGTCGTACGCCAGGCAGCGACGGACCTGGGGTTGAGTTTCGAGGGCGTGGGCAAGGCGCCGGGCGGCACCATGCGCGTGCAACCCGTGCGCGTCGGCCTGTGGGACCGCTACGGGGGCTCGATGCCATCCGGCTGGACCCGGTGGCTCCTCGAGCGCTACGAGTTTCCCTTCGAGGTGGTCTACGCCCCGGCGCTCGACGCGGGGAAGCTCGCGGATCGGTTCGACGTCCTGATCTTCCCGGACGGCGGGATTCCGAGCGGCGCGGCGGGGGGCGGCCCGGGCGGCGGTGACGAGGGCGCGTTCTTCGGCGGGCCGATCGACACGGCGAGCATCCCGGCCGAGTACCGGCCGCGGGTGGGGCGGGTCACCGTGGAGCAGACCGTGCCCCAGCTGCGGGAGTTCCTGAACGCCGGCGGCACCATCATCACGATCGGCAGCTCCACCAGCCTCGCGCGGCACCTGGGACTACCCTTCTCCAATCAACTCGTGGAAGACGGGAAGCCCCTGCCCAACGAAAAGTTCTACGTGCCGGGATCGGTGTTGCAGGTCCGCGTGGACAACACCCGCCCGATCGCGTACGGGCTGGGCGAGCACGTGGACGTGTTCTTCGACGAAAGTCCGGTGCTGCGGCTCGCGGCGGCTGCGTCGCCCGGGCAAGCCCGCACCGTGGCGTGGTACGAGACGGACCACCCGTTGCGCAGCGGGTGGGCCTGGGGCCAGCGCTACCTGAAGGACGGCGTGGCAGCGGCTGAAGCCACCGTGGGCCGGGGGACGTTGTATCTCTTCGGGCCCGAGATCCTGTTCCGAGGCCAGCCGCACGGCACGTTCAAGTTCTTGTTCAACGGGATCTATCTGGCGCGCGCGACGGGAGCGCGGGCACCCGCGACGAGCGACGGCAGTCGCTGATCAGCCCCTGATCGCGGCGAACAAACCGAGGACGGCGATCACCACGCCGAGCGCCATCTTCGCGGCCGTCGCCGCCGCCCGGCCCAGCACCGCACCCCACCCCGCGCCGACTGCCACGTCGGCGCGCAGGGCGCGCGTGTACTCGAACAGCGCTGCTCCCGCGAACGCCCCCACGAAGCCCCCGATGACCGACCCCACCACCGGGATCGGCACGCCCACCGCCGCGCCGACGAGTCCCCCTGCAAGCGCGCCCCAACCCGCCCGGGTGGATCCGCCGTAGCGCCGGGCAAGGCGGAACCCCACCCAGGCCTCGACGATCTCGCCCAGGACGGCGAGCCCAACAACGACCGCGATGGCCCAACAACGACCGCGATGAGAGTGATCGAGACCGAGATAAAGTCCGTGAGCCAGCCGTAGGCGAGCAGCCCGAGCACCATCACCCATAGCCCGGGCAAGCCGAGGGCCACGAGTGCCAGCCCGCCCAGGAAGACGGCACCGAGCAGTGCCACGGCGAGCACATGGGACACTTAGTGGAGGGGTTCCTCGTGGTGCGCGTGCTGGTGCTCCGCCTGCCCGTCATTGATGCGGTCCAGCCACGCCATGTCCGCCAGATAGGCCGGGTCATCGGGATCCAGCGCCGGCAGGCGCCGCAGGTCGTCCGGGACGAAGAGCCCCGCGATCGAACCCATCACGTGCGGAAGCGGCGCGCCCGTGGGGTTATCGTATTCCACCACCAGGCGATAGACCCGATCGGGCCGGAGCCTGAGCCCAGGGCCGCGCGCGCCGAAGAGCTTGCGCGGCATGCCCACGATCTGTCCCTCGCGATCGCGCTTGGGTCGGATGCGAACCAGCGTCTTGCCCGACCGCGTGTCCTCGAGCCGGAGGCCGACCCCGTGATCGTGCAGGTGACCCCCCGCCGCGAGCAAGCGGCCCGCCAGCGGCACGGAGAAGTCGTAGGTCCGGGTCGACCGCCCCGGCGGCACGGTGAACGAGTTCGGGCCGCCGAACACGAAATTGACGTCAACCAGGAACGGCAGCGCGCTCACCGGTTTCGGCACCTGGCGCGGCGAGACCCACGGTAGCGTGAGGCGGAGATACGCGTCCGGCACCTCGGCGCCGGTCTGGTTGTCCCACATGATGTAGAGGCCGAGGTGATCACCGGCGGCGAGGGGAATTCCCACCGTCCGCGGCAGGACGATGTCCCCGGTCTCGCGTCCAGCGCCGAGCAGGCGCTCGACGATCGGATAGACGACCTCGCGCCGATCGAAGTTCATCATGCTCATGTGATGCATCAGGCCGCGCGGCAGGGGCCGGCCCGCCGCGTCCACCACCGCGAGCCGGAACCCGCGGATCCACGTCGTGATCGGCCAGGCGAATTGCTGGACCAGGAGATCGTCCGGCTCGTGGTCCATCTCGTCATGCATGTGCGGCGGATTGGCCGCGAGGCGATAGGGGCCCGCCGTAATGACCACCTGGTGGTGCTCGGAGTCGACGCGCACCGCGACGGGCACGGGCGTCGTGGATTGGACCAGCGCGACCGCGACGAGGCACAACGGTGCGATCAAGGGCATGGGCGACTTGGGTCGAACAATGGGCCTGAGTGGAGTTGAACCACTGACCTCACGCTTATCAGG
>WNGB01001235.1_pt2 | contig 68494 bp, 63 predicted proteins | sample 5400681 | NCBI WGS metagenome assembly WNGB01 (sample SAMN13153367, study PRJNA577476) | soil metagenome | isolation source: 115 cm soil or saprolite under grassland replicate 2 | place: USA:California | collected 2016-06-15 | reverse complement strand
CGAGGGTTGATTACCCACGTGTTACTCACCCGTTCGCCGCTGTCCCCAGGCCCGAAGGCCTGGTTCTCGCTCGACTTGCATGTGTTAAGCGCGCCGCCAGCGTTCGTCCTGAGCCAGGATCAAACTCTCCGTGAAGAATGATTGCCGACTGCGATAAGCGCCGCGCTGGCGAAGCCAGCACGGCTCTTAAACGGCATCGCAAGCGATGCCGTGGCCGGCGATCTTTTCACTTTGAGCTTGTGCTCAAAGTCCATCCCCGAAGGGATGTGACAGGTTGTTCGTTTCCTCGCCGGCACCGAAGTGTCGCCGAGGTCTCGACGTAAACGCACGCTGCTGAGTTTTCAAAGACCGGCGCTGCTGGCGACGTAAAAAAGCCTCCGACTCGCGCCAGAGGCCCAGGGATGCTCGGAGACTTGCGTCGTATCCGTTGCGTCCTAAGGGCGCTCCAGTGTCGAGGTACGGGAACCGTCCTACGCCGCCCTATCGGGCAGCCGGGGAATGATAGCAGCGATGGGGGGTCGGTCAAGCGGCGCGAAACCGCATGAATCGGCGCTTCCCGGCCTGGACGAGGGCGCCCTCGAGCCGGGCCCGAGGCAGATCCAGCTCCGTCACGGGCTCGCCGTCCACCTTGACCCCTCCCTGGGCGATCAGGCGCCTCGCCTCGCTCGTCGAGCCGAGGCCGAGCTGCTCGGCCAGCAGCGCCGGCAGATGGACGGGGTCGCCGTCGGGGAGCGAGGCTTCCGGCACGTCTTCCGGCGCCTGGTGCTCGCGGACGACCCGTGTGAAGTGCTCCTCCGCCTTCTCGGCTGCCTCCGGCCCGTGTGAACGCTCGACGATGAAGCGCGCGAGCGCGAGCTTCGCCTGCATCGGATCCAGCGACGAATCGAGCTCGCGCTCCCAGACCAGCGCGTACCACTCGGGGAGCAGCTCATCCGGAATGCGCATCGTCCGCCCGAACATCTCCTCCGGCGGCGCCGTCAGCGGGATGTTGTTGCCGACGGACGAGCTCATCTTCTCGCCATCCCAGCTGAGAAGGAGCGGCGTCGTCAGCACGACCTGGGGCTCTATACCGTGCGCCTCCATCACTTCGCGGCCGGTGAGGAGGTTGTACAGCTGGTCGGTTCCGCCGAGCTCGACGTCGGCCTGCACGGCGACGGAGTCGTACCCCTGCATCAGCGGGTACAGCAGCTCGGACACGGAGATCGGCTCCTCCGCGGCGAAGCGTTGCGCGAAGTCGTCGCGCTCGAGAATGCGCGCGACCGTCGTCACACGCGCGAGGCGAACGACGTCCGCGTAGGTGAGCTTGGAGAGCCACTCGCCGTTGTAGCGGACTTCCGTCTTGTCGGGATCGATGATCTGGAAGGCCTGCTCCTGGTACGCGCGCGCGTTCGCGTCGATCTCCTCGTCGGAGAGGATGGGGCGCTCGGCGCTCCGGCCGGACGGATCGCCGATGCGGGTCGTGTAGTCGCCGACGATCAGCACGCCGATGTGCCCGGCGTCCTGAAAGGCGCGCATTCGCTGGAGCGGAATGCCGCGCCCGACGTGTATGTCGGCTGACGTGACGTCGATCCCGAGCTTGACTCGGAGCGGACGTCCGAGCGCAAGCTTGCGTTCGAGCTCGCCTTCCGGCAGGACGTGGACGGCGTTTCGCGTGAGCTCAGTGAGCAACGTGCTCGAGATTCTCGATCTCGATCGGCTCCAGCTCGTCCGCCGGCTGGAAGCCGAAGACCTGCGCGAGGAAGGAGAGGTGCGCCTCGAGCGCCCGCTTCACGTTCGGCGCCTGACGGAAGCCGTGGCCCTCTCCCTCGAAGGCGATGTACGCGTACGGGACACCGCGTTGTCTGAGCGCCTCGACGATCACCTCGGACTGTGCCGGCGGCACGACCTTGTCGTCGAGCCCCTGCAACAACAGCAGGGGTCGGGAGATCGAGTCGGCCTGGTTGATGGGCGAGCGTTCGCGATAGGCGTCGATCGCCTCGGGCCAAGGGCCGACGAGGTAGTCGTCGTAGTGCGACTCGAACTTGTGCGTGTCCTCGTGGAAGGTGACGAGATCAGCGACGCCGTAGTACGACGCCCCAGCCGCGAACTCGTCGCGGATCGCGAGCGCGAGCAGCGTCGTGTAGCCGCCCGCGCTGCCGCCCTCGATCTCGACACGGGAAGGATCGATGTCGCCGTGTTCCGCGAGATAGCGCACTGCCGCTGCACTGTCCTCGACGTCGACTTCGCCCCAGCGACCACGCAGGCGGTCGCGGTACTCGCGCCCGTACCCTGTGCTCCCGCCGTAGTTGAGATCGACGACGGCCATCCCGCGGCTGGTGCCGAACTGGATGGCAAGGTTGAGCGAGGTCTGCACGTGCGCCGTCGGCCCGCCGTGCACGTGCACGAGCAACGGTGGCAACTCGTCCGGCGGAGGCGAGTAGTCCGGATTCTTGGGTGCGTAGAAGAAGCCGTGCGAGGTGAGGCCGTCGGTTCCTTCGAAGGAGATCGGGACCGCGGTCGAGATGTAGCGCTCGTCCAGCACGACGTCCGTCGAGCGCGCCAGGATCTTCGTCGCTCCGCTCTCGGTGTCGAGCTCGACCAGCGAGCTCGGCTCGGTTGGTGACGACGCCGGGAACACCACGCAGTTCCCGTGACTCTGCAGCGACGGCGAGTGGAAGGCCGTGTACGGCAGGTCGATGCGCTCGAGCGTCCCCCGCTCGACGTCGAGCAGCTCGAGGCCGTCAATCGCCTCGCGGGTGAAGACGCAGACGATGCGCCCGTCCGCGAGAAATGCGTAACGGGTCAGGTCGAAGACCCACTGCGGATAACCGAGCTCGGCTCTCTCGTCGGTCAGCGCGTGCACCTCGCCGTCGCGCTCGACGTAGAGGTTCGACCAGCCGGTTCGATCCGAGACGAAGTAGAGATCGCCGTCGCTCCACTCCGGTTGGAAGATGGACTCGGTCTCCGAGCCGGCGATGCGGCGCGAGTTCGTGCACGTTCCGTCGGCGTCGAGGTCGGCGATGCAGAGGTCGGTTCCCTCGAACGGCATATGCGGGTGATCCCACGCAAGCCAGGCGAGGCGCTTGCCATCCGCGCCCGGCCTCGGTGCTGCGTAGAAGTCGCGGCCGGTTGCGATCACGCGCGGCTCGGCTGAGCCGTCCGACGGGAGCACGACGAGCTCGTTGCGCGGCTCGCCTCCACCGTGCGACTCGCGGACGCAGACGATCAGGCGGCCGTCCGCGAATACCCGTCCGTCGGCGTAGCGGAGCGCGTGCGGTTCCGGCGGCTCCGGCGTGATCGGTCGAGGCTCCGAACCGGGCCCTTCGATCCGGTAGAGGCGGCTGTCGTCGAAGTTGGAGCAGAAGACGACCTCGCCGTCGCGGAACCACGCACCGCCGCCGTACTCGTGCACCCGCGTGCGGACGTTGAAGTGTTGCGGTACGACGTCGACCGGCGAGCCCTCGTGCGCCCGGAAGACGAGCGCCATCCGTCCCTTCTCCTGCGGCCTGCTCTCGAGCCAGTAGACGCCGTCTTCCCCGGCCGAGAGGCTGCCGTAGGCGACGCCGCCTTCGCTCGCAACGAGGTCGAGGCTGATCGGGGACCACCACGAGCCATACGGCGCGACGGTTGGCACGTCGCGCAACCTACAGGATGTACGGCACCACGCCCTGGGCGCCGAGCGCATACCAGACGCCGAACGCGAGGCTCGCCAGGCCCAGCGCGGGCGCCACGTACTCGAACGAGCGCTGCACCCGCCTCGCGGACAGCGCGACGCCGAAGCCTGCGGAGAGGAGCGTCATCGAGACCGCCGTGCAGGTCGCGAACAGCGCCAGGGCCACCACCGCGAGCGCCCGGCTCTGGATCGTCGCGAGCAGCAGGAGCCCGACCCCCGCCGTGCCGCCCATCCCGTGGACGAGGCCGATCGCGTAGGCCTGCCAGGGACTCCTTCCGCGTGGGTGCGAATGTGCCGGAAACCTGTACGCGCCGCGTCGCCAGCGGAGCAGGAGAACGACAGCCAGCGCGACGATCAGGCAGCCGACGGTCGTCTCGGCCGCCGCCTGCACCGTTTCCGGAAGGTAGGCGCTGTAGAGGACGACCGGAACACCGAAGACGAAGAGCGACGTCGCATGTCCCAGCCCCCACGTCAAACCGAGGCGCGCGGCGTGGCGCGTCGCGCGCTCACGCCGGGAAGCGATCATCGTCGTGACCGCCGTCAGGTGGTCCGGGTCACCCGCGTGGCGGAGCCCGAGCAACACCGAGACGGCGACCACGACGAGCAGCGTCGTCCCGTTCGAGAGGCCGGCGATGCGGTCGTCGAGCCCGAACATCGCTAGAAGGCCCTCGCGGTCATCGCGACGCCGGCGGCGACGATGACCAGCGCGCTGATCGTCGGCAGAAGTGAGACGACGCCTCCCTCGAAGCTCAACCGTCTGAAGGCGCTCCGTGCGAGCACGGCGACGAGGCCGATGCCGGTGATCGTCAACGCGAGCCCGGCGCTGAAGGCGACGATGAGCAAGAGGCCGAAGCCGACGCGGTGCAGCGAGATCGCCGCCAGCAGGACGACGAGCGCCGACGGGCACGGCAGCAATCCGCCGGAGACGCCGACGGCGAGCAGCGAGCGTGCGCTCAGGTCGTGTCCGTGGTGGTGGTGATGGTGATGGTGCGCCCGGCGACGAAGCCAGCGCGCGCGGAGCACGGAGGCGCCGATCGCCACGACGAGCACGCCCGAGACGAAGTTGAGCCACGGGTACAGCTGCTCGGGGACGATGAACCGCGACAGCAGCAGCGTCACCGCACCGAGCGCAAAGACGCCGATCGTGTGCGTGACAGTGACGATCAGGCCGAGCAGCGCGGCATGCCGCGGCGTTCCGCGCTGGCCCACGAGGTACGCCGTGATGATCGTCTTCCCGTGGCCCGGCGACAGTGCATGCGCCGCGCCCCAGAACAGCGCCACCGCCAGGGATCCGAGAATCACCCAGAAGCCGAGGCGGTCTCGTGCAACAAGGGACGCGAAGCCGGAGTCCGCGACACGGTCGGGCGCGCGCAGCGTCGCGCCGCGTGTCACATGGGGACCCGTACCAGGGACTGTCCCTGGGACGAGGCTTGTGCGGACACTGGTGATCGCGAGCGGGCTGGAGAGCAGGTTTTTCGGATACGCGCGCAGCTCGTGGCTTCGGCTCGGCGTGTTGCCGACGACGATCTCCTTCCAGCCGATCCGGTCCGAGTAGTTGGCGTCGCGGTAGACGATCTCGCTTCGGCCGCCGAGGGCCGGCCCGCGCAGGATGACCTCGAAGCGGGTCGTCTTCAGCCCGCCTGCGCCGGGCGGATGCGCGAGTGCCCACTCGGTGGGAACGAGCCGCACGCGGCGCCCGTTCACCGTCAGCTGGGCGCCGCGCGCGATCCGACGCGCGAAGCGGCGCGCGTCGATGTGGCCGGTCTGGAAGGTCGGGATTTCCGCCAGGTCGAGGACGTATCGGACGTACACACGCGGGCCCCCGACCTCGATGCGGCTGAAGCGGTTGACCGTGAAGTTGCCGAGCGGATGCGCCCAGGCCGTGCCAGGCACGAAGAGCGCCCCGCAGATGGCAACGAGCACGGTCAGCTTCTTCACTGCGCGTACCTCCTCGCCACGGTTGACCAGAGGAGCGAGAAGTGCGGGTTGACACCGAGCGCTCGACGGAACCACAGGGTCGCCCGCGCGTCATGTCCGAGGCAGCGCTCGATCATCCCGCGATGGAAGAACTTGAGCGCATCCCGCGTGCCGAGTCGCAGAGCGCGGGACGAGTGCGGCAGCGCTTCACGACAGCGTCCATTACGGAGCAACGCCCACGCGAGCACGTCCTCTGAGTCGATGCTCGGCGCCCGGTCCCACGCGTATCGCGCACGGGAGAGGGCGTCTGGGAGACGCCGCCCGTGATCGAGGTCGAACAGCGCCGACAGCAGCTCGGTGCGCACGCCATTGGTGGCCTGCACACGCGCGATCACCGCTACGAGCTCGTACGCTCGCCGAGCGGCGGCGTATCGTCCCGCGGCACGTAGCGCGTCGCCCTGCCAGACCGCGTACTGCGGCAGCGGCAGACGGTCGACGACGTGCCGGAACAACGGCAAGGCCACGCCGAACTCCCCCGCCGAGGCCTCCACGTGCGCCAGGCCCGCCTGCGCATGGACATAACCCGGGTAGGCGGCGAGCGCGGCGGCGTAGGAACGGCGCGCCGCCCGCAAGGCTCCCACGTTGAACTGAAGGTTGCCGAGCTGCACGAGAGCCGCCGCCCGGTGCTCGCGCACGGGCACGCGCAACGTCAAGGCGAGCTGAAGTACCTCGGCCGCCGCCCGGGGACGTCCGACAAGCTCACGCGCGTGTGCCACCCGACTGTACGACGCGACGCTCGGGGAGAGAAACGCCATCCTGTTGTAGGCGACGAACGCCTTGTGGTAGCGGCCGAGGTTCAGCCAGGCGTCGCCGAGTGCGCCGAGCGCCGTCGCATCCTCGGCATTCGCGCGCAGCGCGGCGCGAGCGAAGGACAAGGCAACGGCGAACCGGTGCCGTGAGACTGCGAGGGACGCCAGGCCGGCGCCAGCGAGCGGGGACAGTTGCGGATAGCGGTTCGCCCGTCGGAGTGCACGGTCGGACAGAGTGAAGAAGCGGGGGTTGCCCGTCTCACGCGCACGCTGCTGATAGGCGAGGCCGAGCAACAACAGGGTGTCACCGTCGGAGCCGCGGGCTCGCAGGCGGCGCTCAAGCTTTGAGACGTACACCTCCGTGTCGTTGCCCGCGAGCCCGGCAAGCAGCTCGGACAGCACCCCTGCATCGGCGTTCGTCGACGCTGCGGAGGCAGTGGGCCCGAGCCCGCGATCGCGGTAGCTCGGGCGGCCGAAGAGGAAAGCCGCCGCGAGGCCGAGCATCACGGCGGCGGCGGTGATGAATTTCGTTCGCCTCATCGTCGAGCTCCTCGCGATCGAGCGGAGGGACCGCGCAGCGCCGCCCCTCCGCCGCTCGCTCTAGCTATGCGGCGCCGCCAGGTAGGGGAAGCCGCCCGGGAACGCCACGTCGTTCGAGTTGACGCAATCGGTCGTGACCGCGCCTTCCGTGACGAGCGGAAGCTCCGCGTCGATCACGTCGTCCGCCGGGCGCCTTCCGTTCAGGAAGCCCGCAGCACTACTCGTGTCGAAGGTCAGGATGTCGGGGAGGATGACGTCGGCGAGGGCATTGATCTTCGCGGCGTCGTCCGACTTGTTGTCTCCCGCACCGTCGTTCAGGGAGTAGAGCAGCGTGAGCGTGTCGACGACTTCGCCGCGGAACTGCGCTTGGTCGTCGCTCGGGGCTCCATGGTTGTACGTGTTCTTGAGCGAAGGCTCGCTCCCAGCCGGCTCGAACGGATTGTTCGGGATGAACACCGTTGCGATGGCCGGCCTGCCCATTCGATCGATCTGAGCTCCGCCCTCGTTCGTCGTCGCCCAGACACCGATCTTGCTCGAGCCGCTCCGCGTCAGCAGGGACGACTTGAGGTCGAGAACGATGGACGAGACGTTGCTGCCGGCAAACGCGTCCGGACGCGGCGCGCTGCAGCCGAGAAACGACTTGCCAGGCTCACTGCTCAGGATGTTCAGGAAGCCTTGGAGGTCGAAGAAGAACGGATCATCGCGCATTCCCGCGAAGGCGCGTACGCCCTTGCCGTTGTTCACGACGACGCGACCGAAGGCGCTGGTCTTGCCGTTCAGAATGACCTTGCCGTTCCGCCGCACCTGCAGCTTCTGCACGCTCTGTTTGTTCGGCTTGCCAAACGTGACGCTGAGCACAACGTCTTGCCGGGCATCGCCGTTGTTGTCCACGCGGAGGTTGTACGAGACGCGCTTCGTTGCCGCGACGCTCGGAATTCCCGTTGCGAACGTCGCCTGCGCTCCCGGCTTCGAGAAGCCGTTGACGTTCAGGATCAGCGCCGTACGGCCCGCACGCGGCCGGAACGCGTAGATGTCGGTCAGATCGAGCCTCACATCACCGCCGGGCGGAGTGAGCCCGGGCGCGTCCAAGTGATCCGCGGCGCCTGCACCCGCGGGCCCGCCGGTCAAAGCGATCGCAACGCCCGCCGATAGGCCAAGGGAGAGGATCGTCGCGGCGACTGCGACTGTCTTGCCACGCAACCTGCGCAAGTTGTCTCCTTTCAGACGGCCGGTCGGGATCTGCCGTCTAGCGGTAGCCGTCATGTCGAGGCCTGATTCGCACCGTCGGCCGAACCGGTTCGGACCGATGAGCGAATATCCGGCGATGCCCCGGTCGTTCGCCCATCTCTCCGACGAGGCGGTCGTCGCACTCGTCGCCCGGTCCGACCAGGAGGCGCTCGCCGAGCTGTACGACCGCTTCGGGCGCGTCGCGTACGGGCTCGCGCTGCGTGTCCTGCGCGACGAGAAGCTCGCCGAGGACGCCGTCCAGGAAGGCTTCCTGGCCGCGTGGCGAAACGCCGACCGCTTCATGCCCGAGCGGGCGAAGGCAAGCACCTGGCTGCTGACGTTCGTGCACCGGCGGGCAGTCGACCTCGTGCGGCGCGAGGACCGCCGCCGTGCGGAACCGCTCCCGGTCGGCGTCGAGCCGGCGCCGTCCGATTCGGCAGAGGAGGACGCGTGGCTGCGCTTCGAACGCGAGCGCGTGCAGGCCGCGCTGCAGCAGCTTCCCGACCAGCAGCGCGAGGCGCTCGAGCTCGCCTACTACGGGGGCTTCAGCCAGTCCGAGCTCGCGGAGAGGCTCGGACAACCCGTCGGTACGATCAAGAGCCGGATGTTCACCGGCCTCGCGCGCCTGCGCGAGCTGCTGGCGGAGCCCGCCAACGGAGAAACGGCATGGAAGCCAACGCCCTCCACGACCTGACCGCCGCGTACGCGCTCGACGCCCTCGATCCCGAGGACGCGCGCGAGTACGAGGTGCACCTCGCGCGCTGCGAGCGCTGCCGCGACGAGCTTGCGTCTCTTTCGGAGGCCGCCGGTGCACTGGCCTACGCAACCGAAGCGCCCCTTCCCTCGCCCGAGCTGCGCGCGCGGATCCTGCAGCAGGCCCGCCGCGAGCGTCCGAACGTCGTGCCGCTGCGTCCACGCTGGGTCGTTCCCGTCGCCGCGGTCGCGGCCGTCGCGGCAGTCGCTGCAATCGGGCTCGGCATCTGGGCGGCCACGCTCTCGAACAAGCTCGATCGCCGCGAGGCAGCGCTCTCCCGCGAGCAGCGCGTCTCGGCGATCCTGGCCGCGCCGGACTCGCGCACGATCCCGTTTGCGCGGGGAACGCTCGTCGTCGCAAAGGACGGCGAGGCGGCCCTCATCGTCCACGACCTCGAGCCGCCCGACGAGGGCAGAACCTACGAAGTGTGGATCAGCTCCGGCCGCGCGCCGAAGCCTGCCGGCACGTTCGACGGCGGCGAGGTAGTCACGGTGCCGCTGCAAGGCTCAGTCGAGCCGGGGGCACAGGTCCTGGTCACCCAGGAGCGGGACGGCGGGGTCGACGCGCCGACGCAGAAGCCCTTTCTGACCGTCCAGAGCTAGAATCCGGCGCTTGTTTCGCCGCAAACGCAGCTCGCCCGCGCCCGTCTCGAACGGACGCCGGCGCCGGATTCGCAAGCTCCGCCTCGCCGCTCTGCTGCTGATCCTCGTCCTGCTCAGCCTCGCGTCGTTCAGCTTCGGCCTGATCACCGCCGTCGCAAGTCAGATCCCGAACTGCGACCCGCGCCAGGTCCCGCACGAGGTCGACGGGCACATCTACGCGAACGACGACCACGCGATCCTCGCGACGTTGCGCGGTTCCGAGAGCCGGATCCTGCTCGACACGAACAAGATCGCGCCGATCATGCAGCAGGCGATCGTCGCCGTCGAGGACAAACGCTTCTACGAGCACCACGGTGTCGACCTGCGCGGGATCGGGCGCGCGGTCTGGGCAGACGTGACGAACAAGAAGGTCGTCCAGGGCGGCTCGACGATCACGCAGCAGCTCGTCAAGAACTCGTGCGTGACGACTGCGCGGACGATCAGCCGCAAGCTGAAGGAGGCCGCGCTCGCCTGGCAGCTCGAGCAGCACTGGTCGAAGCTGCGGATTCTCACCGCGTACCTGAACACGATCTACTTCGGCAACGGCGCCTACGGGATCCAGCGCGGAGCGCAGACGTACTTCGACACGACCGCGTCGCGGCTGACGCTCGGGCAGGCGGCTCTGCTGGCGGGGATCCCCGCCGACCCGAGCAGGTTCGACCCGGTGACGAACCCGAAGGCGGCCCGCGCCCGGCGGCTCGAGGTGCTGAAGGCGATGCTCGCGCAAGGTGACATCGCGCAGCGCGACCTGCTGCGCGCGTCACGCGAGGCGCTGCCGCGACCGCAAGACGTGCACCTTCCCGGGATCGAGGGCCCTGCCCCCTACTTCGTCAACTACGTCAAGCAGCAGCTGATCGAGAAGTACGGGACGAGGAAGGTGTTCGGAGGCGGGCTGAACGTGCAGACGACCATCGACCTCCGATTGCAGAAGCTGGCGCGCAGCGCGATTCAGAGGGTTCTGAAGGAGCCGAACGGCCCGTCGGCGGCGCTCGTGGCCGTGCGGCCGAGCACGGGCGAGATCCTGGCGATGTACGGCGGCGACAACTTCCGCCAGAGTCAGTTCAACCTGGCGGTGCAGGGCGAGCGCCAGCCGGGATCGTCGTTCAAGCCCTTCGTCCTGGCGACTGCGCTCAAGCAGGGAGTCTCGCCGGCGACGACGTTCGCGTCCAAGCCGGTCAACATCTTCATCGGGGACAAGTACTGGCCGGTGCACAACTACGAGAACGACTACATCGGGTCGGGCGACTTGACGACGGCGACCATCGTCTCCGACAACAGCATCTTCGCGCAGCTGACGCGCCTGGTCGGCCCGAGGAACGTCGCCAAGACCGCCCATCAGCTCGGCATCACGCGGCACCTCAACCCATACTTCGCGATCGGCTTGGGCGCGGACGATGTCAGCCCGCTCGAAATGGCGCGCGCGTTCTCGACCTTCGCCAACGGTGGACGCCGCGTCGACGGCAGTCTTTTCGGAAACCGGCCTCGCGCAATCGCCCGCATCAGCAACGCACACGACAAGCTGATCGACGACAACCGCCCCGTCTACCACGGGGCGCTGACGCCGGATCAGGACGCGCTGCTGACGAGCATCCTCGAAGGCGTGATGCGGTCGGGGACCGGCAAGCGCGCAGCGCTTCCGGACCGCGTCGCCGCCGGCAAGACCGGGACGACCGAGAACTACGGCGACGCCTGGTTCGTCGGCTACACGCCACAGCTGGCAACCGCGGTCTGGGTCGGCTACCCGAACAAGCTCAAGCCGATGCTGACCGAATACCACGGCGAAGCCGTCGCGGGCGGCACGTTCCCAGCCGAGATCTGGCGCGTCTTCACGCAGCTCGCGCTCGCCGGAACGACGCCGGAGTCGTTCCCCGACTACGGGTACGAATACGCATCGTCGAAGCGGGTCGTCTGGCGCGACGGCCGGCTCCAGCTTGACAACGGCTACTGCCGCGAGACGGCGCTCGTGTCCTACTTCGCGGGGCGCGGCCCGACGCACACCGCGAACTGCAAGAGGAACGAGGTCGAGATCCCGCGCGTGGTCGGCCTGACGCTCGCGCGCGCGAAGCTACGGCTGGCGGGACAGCCGTTGACTCCGAACATCGTCTACAAGCCGGCGCGGCCGAAGCAACGCATCGACCTCGTGCTCGACCAGTTCCCGCGCCGGGGACACGCGTCGTCCTACGACACGGTGACGCTCGTCCTCGCGAAGCCGCTGCACGGCATCGTCCCGCGCGTGATCGGCCTCTCGCTGCGGGAAGCGCGCGCCAGGCTACGCGCGCGCGGGCTGGTCGTCGACATCGAGCGCTTCGCGGACGGCCGGGCCGGTCAGGTGCTCGCGCAGGTGCCTGTCGCCGGCGTGGCGGCAGCGCCGCGCATGAAGGTCAGGCTCGTCGTCGGCCACGGCTGACGTAGGGCGAGCCGGCCTCCAGGTAGCGCCAGCTGAGCTCCCTCGCCCGCGTGATGCCGATCCGGGGCGCGGTGACGATCTCCGGGATCTCGCGACGGTCGTCCAGCCTGAACGGCGCGCGGTCGAGCGGCAGCCCGTCGTGGTCGCGCGTGATAGCCAGCGCCTGACAGAGCTTCCCCGGTCCCGAGCAGAGAGCCCGGAGCTCGGTCACGCCGCGGCGCCGGCGCTGCCGGCCGGTGCCCGCGGTCGGCTCCAGGGCCCGGATCAACGCCGCCTGCGGCACGCCCTCCTGGCCACAGACGAGGTTGAGGCACCAGTGGATGCCATACGAGCGGTAGACGTACGCATGCCCGGGCGGGCCGAACATCGCCTCGTTACGCGCGGTGCGACCGCGGTACCCGTGGCTGGCGGGATCCTCCTGGTCGTACGCCTCGACCTCGACGATCCGTCCACCGACCCCGTCGACGAGGAGCGTGACGCCGATCAGGTCGGGCGCGACCTCGTGCACGCTGCGCGCGAAGAAGCTACGTCTCAGCACGCGACTGGGCGTCGTAGCGCAGGAGCGCCGGGAACGCGAGCGCGAGCAGCGCGCAGCCGGCAACGCAGGCGACGCCGCCCGAGACGATCGAGAAGCGCAGGCTTGTGGCCGACGCGAGCGCGCCCGCCTCGAGGTTCCCGATCGACGGCGCGGCCGCAACCTGCATGAACTCGATTCCCGAGACGCGGCCGAGCATCTCGCTCGGCGAGATCCGGTAGAGCATCACCGACCGGAGGATGGCGCTGATCTGGTCGCCGAGCCCCGCGAGCCCGAGCAAGAGCAACGCGAGCCAGAGTTGTTGGGCGAAGCCGAACGCCGCGATCGCGATCCCCCAGAGCGACGCTGTGATCACGACACCGAGCCCCTGTCGCCTGACGTGGCGCAGCGGACCGGAGAGGAGCGAGACGAGCAGCGCGCCGACCGCGGGCGCGGTGTACAGGTAGCCGACGAGCGATGCGTCGCCGAACCGGTGCACCGCGACCGCCGGGAAGAGCGCCGACGGCATGCCGAAGATCATCGCGTTCGTGTCCACGAGGAAGAAGCCGAGGATCACAGGCTGCCCGCGGACATAGCGAAAGCCTGCGGCGATCGAGCGCAGGCTGGGCCGGTCGGCATCGACCCTCGCGACGAGCCGCGGCAGAAGTGCGACCGCGACGAGCGCGCTGACGTACGTCACCGAGTCGCCGAGATAGATCCACTTCAGGTCGACGTACTTGATCAGTACGCCGGCGAATGCCGGTCCGGCGACGGCTCCGAACTGCGACGTGACGCTGTTCAGCGCGGACGCCGCGATGAAGTTCCGCTCCTCGACGAGCTGCGGCGTCATCGAGCGCTGCGCACCGACGCCGATGCTGAAGGAGGACGAGATGAGCAGCTGGAACACGTAGAGCAGCGAGACGTGCGGGTGCGCCAGCGCCGCATTTGCCGCGAGGCCGACGCTGCCGGCAACCATCCCCAGCTGCTGCACGAGCATCAGGCGGCTGCGGTCGACCGCGTCGGCGATGGCGCCGCCGATCACGGTGAGGGTGAGCAAGGGCACGAGGTGCGTCAGCGAGATCAGCCCGACCGCGAGCGTCGATCCGGTCAGCTGGTAGACCTGGTACGCGAGCGCGACTTCGGCGATTTCCGTCCCGATGAAGGAGATCCCCTGGCCGAACCAGAGGCGTCGGAACGGCACTGAGGTCTTTAGCGGTGTGAGGTCGAGGGCGAAGCGGGAGACGCGGTCGCGGAAGCCGCGGCGCTCGACCGCCGGTACCCCCGGCTCCTCCGTCAAAAGAGCTTTTGCTCGTCCGGCTTCGAGGTCGTCTCGAGCAGACGCCGTGCCCGACGTCCGAGATCGGTCAGGTCGACGCGGCCGGCCTGCGTCTGTTCGGCGAGCCGTTCAGCGAGGTCGACCGCCTGGTCGACGATCGGCGATGTGATCGCGGCGTCCTGGCCCATGTCGTGGAGGATCGTGCGCTCCGTTCGGGAGGCGACGATCGGGTCGGGCACCCCCTCGATCCAGACGCGGGTCCGCCGTCCGTGGCCGCGGTCGCCCTCGCCGAGCGGCTCGAGCGCATAGATCTTGTCCGCGCGCGCGTACTTGCCGAACCCGAGGAAGATCATGCGTGTCGGCTCCGCCACAAGCCGATTATCTCTACGCCCACGCTGCAGCGGCGTCATTTATGTACACGCGCGCGTGCGCGTGTGGCCCCCACCCAACAGAAGGGTGGGGTTGGCACCCACCACCCAACTACCGTCGACGATACCGGCGACCGGCCGACGCGACTGTGCCGATTAGGCGCCGATTGTCGGAGCACGCCTTGAAGCCGCGCGCCGGCCCCCTACTCGTCTTCGTCCCTGTGGGGCCTATCTACTGCCGACCAGCTCGACGCCGTGTCCGCATCGGCCGCCGGGGCACCACCCGCCGCCGGGCCCGTCGCCGTTCCGGCTGCCGGTCGCGAGCCGCTGGGGGCCTCTCCCGGTTCGGGCTCCGGCTCGGGCTGCGGAATCCGGAATGCGGTCACGACCGCGAGGCCGACCCAGAGCAGGTCCCAGCCGCTCCAGATGTCGCCCTTCAGATCCCAGAACAGGCGCATGGTGTCGGTCGAAAACACCGGTAGCGAGAGGCCCGCCTTGCCGAGCTCGTCCTGCCCGATCCAGACGAAGGCGAGGTACTTGCCCAGCACGATCCCGGCGAGCGCGAGCACCACGGCGATCAGCTGCAGCGGCATGCCACGCTCGTTCTGCGCGCCGAGCACCACGGCCGTCCCGACGATGAAGCCGATCCCCCACGCCGCGAAGCCGATCTCGTAGTCCGACCAGCGGACGATCAGTCCCCACACGACGCCGCCGACCATCGCCGCCACAGCGCCTGCGAGCGCGGCGGTCAGGAACACACCCGATCTCACCTCGCGGATGCCGCCTGCCTGCATGTCGCCCCTTTTCGCCGCTCGAGCGGTCTTTCCCGCCGCGGCGAAACCTATGCCGCGACGGCCTCCCGCAACACGTCGACGACCCGTTCCTGGTCGCCGGCCTCGATCTGGGTGAAGAACGGCAGCGCCAGCGTGCGGCTCGCGGTGTCCTCGGCGACGGGGCACAGGCCCTCCGCGAACCCGAAGCGCTCACGCATGTACGGCTGGAGGTGGATGCAGGGCACGTATTCGGCCGTGGCGACGCCCTGCCGGCGTAGCGCGTCCATCACCGCCGCCCGGTCGAGCAAGCGGTCGAGCTTGACGACGTAGACGAACCACGAACGTGTGTGCTCGGCGTCGTCCGGCGCGGGCGGCTCGACGCCGTCGACGTCGGCGAGCAGGTCCGCATAGCGGCGCGCGGCCTGCTCGCGCAGCTCGAGGATGCGGTCGAGCTTCTCCAGCTGACCGAGCCCGATCGCGGCCTGCACGTCGGTCCAGCGGTAGTTCAGCCCCAGCCGGACGTGGTGGAACCACCCGCCGCCCCCGTCGTACGAGCGCCCCTGGTTGCGCAGGCTGCGCAGGAGCCGCCACTCCTCCTCGGAGTGCGTCGTCACGACGCCCCCTTCGCCGGTCGCCATCTGCTTGTTCGGATAGAAGGCGAAGACCGCGGACGGGCCGTGCGCGCCGAGCGGGCGGCCGCGATATTCGGCGCCGAGGGACTCGCAGGCGTCTTCGATCAACCTCAGCCCCTGACGGTCCGCCACTTCCCGGAGCGGATCGAGCTCGCAGGGAAGGCCGAACATGTCGACGGCCACGATCGCGCGCGTGCGTTCGGTCACCGCGGCCTCCACCGCCTCCGGGTCGAGATTCAGGGTGACCGGATCGACGTCCGCGAAGACCGGCGTCGCGCCTTCGAGGATGAAGCAATTCGCCGAGGCAACGAAGGACAGCGGCGACGTGATGACCTCGTCGCCCGGACCAACCCCCGCGATCTTGCAGAGAAGATGCAGGCCGGCCGTGCCGCTCGACAACGCGGCCGCAAACGGCGCCTCGACCCGCTTCGCGACCTCCTCCTCGAAGCGCTCGATCCAAGGCCCGAGCGACAGCCGCCCCGAGCGCAGGACTTCGAGCACGAGTTCTTCCTCACGCTCGTCGAGCCACGGGCGCGAGAGCGGGATCTCGCGTACCGCTTCTTTCACGCTTTTGCGCGTGCCGGCTCGGTCGACGCGTACTCGAGCCAATGCGACCAGCGCTCGCTCAATCCGCGCACCGTGTCCAGGTACGCCTGCTGGATCGCGAGCGTCACCGGGCCCGGCGGCCCGATCGGCTGATCGTCGATCTCGCGCAGCGGCGTCACCTCCGCCGCAGTTCCCGTCATGAACGCCTCGTCGGCGAGATAGAGATCGGTGCGGATGAGCTGCTTCTCGACCACCGTGTACCCGAGGTCCTGCGCGATCTGAATGACCGTGTCACGCGTGATGCCCGGGAGGATCGAGGCCGAGAGATCGGGCGTGTAGATCGTCCCCTCCTTGACGATGAAGACATTCTCGCCGGACCCGTCCGCGATGAAGCCGTCGTGTGTCAGCAGGATCGCCTCGTCGTAGCCGGCGCGATTCGCTTCCATTACCGCCAGCATCGAGTTCAGGTAGATGCCGGTCGCCTTGGCGACGTGCGGGATCACATTCGGCCCGACCCGCGTCCACGAGGAGATCTTCGCGCGGATTCCGCGCTCCAGCCCTTCGGCGCCGAGGTACGTCCCCCACGGCCAGCTCATGATCGCGACGTCGACCGGATTGCCCGTCGCGGCGACACCGAGCTCGCCGTACCCGTAGAACGCGATCGGGCGGAGATAGCACTCCGGCACGCCGTTCGCGCCGATCAGCTCCAGGCTGGCCGCGCGCAACTCGGCCAGGGAGTAGCCGAGTTCCATGTTCAGCAGCCGCGCGGAATTGTTGAAGCGCTGCAGGTGGTCGGTCAGACGGAAGACGGCGCTGCCCTTGGGTGTCTCGTACGCGCGAATCCCTTCGAACACACCGGAGCCGTAATGGAGACCATGCGCACCGACGTGGACCTTGGCATCGGCCCAGTCGACGAGCTCGCCGTTCATCCAGATCTTCTCGAGTTCCTGCATGGAAACTCTCCTTTGCGGGAGGCTGGGCCGGAGATCGAATTCTATCCGGGCACCCGGTCCCCAGAATCCCCCGTTCTAGTCCTCGACCACGAAATTCCCGGTTTCTGCCCGGGTGAGGCGCACCAACTGACTGGGCGCCAAGCCGAGCACGTGACGCGGCGAGCCCGCTTCCAACCAGACGGTGTGCACAGAAAGGAGTGTGCGGTCGAGGAAGACACGTGCGCCCTGGAACGGAAAGCCACGGGGCTCCGACGGTCTCAACCCGGAACAGCCGCCGCGGCGCCTGACCCCCTCGGGATCGACCTCACGCTCGGCCGGAACGAGCACGACGAGCGTGCGACCGTCGCAGTCGAAGCTCGCCGCGTGCACGGCGGGTCCCGGCGGCTCATCGACGCCCGGCGGCAGTTCCTCGATTTGCCCGAGCGCATCCGACCCGCGCAGGAACGACGCGATCCGCTCGACCGCATCGGGCCACATCAGGGTTCAGAGGCGCCGGGTTGACGGCGCCGCATAGAGGTCTCGCGAGCTTCGCTCGCGAGACCGTCTTACCCAGCTTCTCGGCAGCACTTCCTTCTCATTCGCCAAGAACAGCCGTCTCTAACGCAATGAACTGCGCGTCGTCGAACTCGCCGTGCAGCCGCTCGACGAGCTCGGGTGGCGCCGGCGTGTCGATCGAGAGCGCCATCAACGCCTGGCCGCCACGGCGCGTGCGCGACACGGTCATGTTGGCGATGTTCACGCCCGCCTCGCCGAAGAGCGTGCCGACGCGGCCGATCACACCGGGCACGTCGTCGTAGCGGAAGAACACGAGCAGCGGCGCCAGCTCCATCTCCAGCTCGAAGCCGAGCGCGCTCACGAGCCACAAGCGGTTGTCGTTCCCAATCGTCGTACCGGCGACGCGCAACGCACGCTCTTCGGACACCGCCTCGACGCGGACGAGGTTCGTGAAGTCACGCGACGATCGGCTTCGTTCCTCGCGCACCTCGACCCCGCGCTCAGCAGCGATCACCGGTGCATTGACGTAGTTCACCGGCTGATCCGATCGTCCCTGGAACGCCCCGTTGAGCGCGGCCACGGTGAGCAGGCGCGTGTCGTATTGTGCGAGCGCGCCGAAGTAGGTCAGCCGGAGCTCTGCGACGCGGCCCTCGGCGAGCTCCATCGCGAGCCGGCCGAGCTTCGCCGCAAGCGGGATGTACGCGCCGAGCACCTCGAGGTCCTCCGCGCCGATCACCGGGATGTTGACTGCGTTCGTCACCAGCCCGCCCTCGAGCGCCGCGGCGACCTGCTCGGCGATGATCAGGCCTGCGCGGTCCTGTGCTTCCTCCGTCGACGCAGCCAGGTGCGGCGTGACGACCACATTGTCGAGCTCGAGCAGCGGCCCGGTATACGGCTCGGCCGAGAAGACGTCCAGAGCGGCGCCCGCGACCTTTCCCGACCGCAGCGCCCCGAGCAGGGCGTGCTCGTCGACGAGCTCGCCGCGCGCGGCGTTGACGATGCGGACGCCGTCGCGCATCTTCGCGAGCGCCTCGGCGCCGATCGCGCCCCGGGTCTCGTCGGTGAGCGGAAGATGCAGCGTCAGGAACTCCGCGACCGCGTAGACACTGTCCTCGGTCTCGACGCGTTCGACGCCGAGCTCACGGAAGCGCTCCGGCGCGACGAAGGGGTCGTACGCCACGACGCGCATGCCGAGGCCTGCTGCGCGCCGCGCCACCTGCTGGCCGATGCGGCCGAAGCCGAGCACGCCCAGCGTCTTGTCGGCGAGCTCGATGCCGCCGTACGTCTTCCGCTCCCAGCGTCCTTGCTTGAGAGCGGCGTGCGCCTGCGGGATGTTGCGCGTCAGCGCCATCAGCAGCCCGACGGTGTGCTCGGCCGCGGACACCACCGTGGACTCCGGAGCGTTCGCGACGACGATCCCGCGTCGCGTCGCCGCGTCCACGTCGACGTTGTCGATCCCCACGCCCGCCCGGCCGATCACCTTCAGGCGCTCGCCGCGCTCGATCAGGTCGGACGTCAGCTTCGTCGCCGACCGGATCACGATCGCGTCGTAGCGGCCGATCATCTCGGCGAGATCGGACTCTCCGTCGACGTCGACGTCGAAGCCGCGCTCGCGCAGGAGACGAACCCCGGCTTCGGCAATCTCTTCGCGGACGAGGACGGTGCTCATTGGGCGGTGTCTGCCCAATGAGCGATGGAAGGGGCGAAAGGGGAAACCGTGAGGTTTCCCCCAACTCTCTCCTCAGCACGCGCGGCGATCTCAGCGGCGCGCGCGCTGAGGCGTAACCTAAAGAAGGGGGCTCGTGGGGGAAACATCGTTTCCCCCACGGGAGCGAGCCGAAGGCGAGCGACGCTCAAACGCGCGAGCGCTCTGCCCAGGCCTCGAGCGCGCGTGTCACCGCGACGCCGCGCTCGATCTCCGCACCCGCGTCGGCGAGGGCGAGCTCGACCGCCGCCAGCGCCGTGGTGATGTCGAACACGTCGAACCAGCCGATGTGGCCGATCCGGAAGATCTTCCCCTTCAGGTCGCCCTGGCCGTTCGCGATCGTGATGCCGAAGCGGTCGCGCAGCGTGGAGACGATCTCGGTTGCATCGACTCCTTCCGGCGCGCGGATCGCCGTCACGACCGCGGACCGCTCGTCGTCGGGCGAGAACAGCTCGAGCCCCATCGCCTTCGCCCCTTCGCGGCACGCGCGACCGAGTCGCGCATGACGGTCGAAGGCCGGCTCCAGGCCTTCTTCGAGGAGCAGCCCGAGCGCGACATCGAGCGCGCGCACGATCGAGACCGGCGGCGTGAACGGCGCGTCGAGCTTCGCCTGCGCCTTGCGCGTCCGCTCCCAGTCGAGGACGTAGCGCGGCGACGTTGCGCGCGCCGCCGCGTCGAGCGCAGCGGCGGAGACCGAGACGAACGCGACGCCCGGCGGGCACATCAGAGCCTTCTGCGAGCCGGAGACGACGACGTCGAGCTCCCACGCGTCGGTTTCCACCGGAACGGCGCCAAGGCTCGAGACGGCGTCGACGACGACGAGCGCACCTGCTTCCTTCGCGACGGCGGCGAGCGCCTGCACGTCGCAGACGACCCCGGTCGACGTCTCGGAGTGGGTCAGGTAGACGACGCGCACGTCGCCCGTTGCCGCGAGCGCGGAGCGCAGGTCCTCGGGCTCCGGCATCTCCCCCCACTCGAGCTTGACGTGGACGAGGTCGGCGCCGAACGCCTTGGCCATGCCGGCCCAGCGCTCGCCGAAGTTCCCGGCGGAGAGCACGAGCTGGCGATCGCCGGCGCTCGTCAGGTTCGCGACGGCGGATTCGAACGCCCCCGTCCCGGACGTGGTGAACATGAGCACGACGTTCTGCGTCCGATACACCTCCCCCAACCGCGCGAGGCAGCGCTCGTAGATCTCGCGGTAGTCCCGCGCACGGTGATGGACGACCGGCTCGGCCAGAGCCGCCAGCACCTCTGGGGGCACGGGCGTGGGCCCCGGCGTCAGCAGGTAGCGCTTCTCGGCCATCCGGCTTGAGCCTAGCGAGGACGGTGGCCGGTGAAGGTGATCACTTGCTGGAACGTCGGACGGTTCGTCCAGCGGGCCGTCAGGGGCAGAAAGCCGAAGCTCAGCCGCTCGCCGGTCGCGTCGGCACGCCATCGGCTCGGGTCCGGTCCCTGCTGCGCTGCGAGCTCGCGCCCGGCGGCGTCGAGCGCCGCCCAGAGCGAGGCCGCGGGTGGCGGCGAGCCCGCGAGCTCGCGCACCACGTAGCTGTACCAGGCGCCGTAGTAGGAAGAGCCGCCGGGATTGGCCGGATCGTCGACGGCGACCAGCGTCTTGAGGCGGTCGGTCAGCGCACCGACGCGAGGACGCATAACGGTGTCGGCGATCCGCGGCCACGCAGCATCCATGATCGCCGCCCCGGCTGCGTCGATCTTGCCGTCGCCGTCGCGGTCGATGCGGGACGCCCCCGCTTGCCGCCAGGCGTTCAACAGCGACAGGAGCTGTCCGTCGAAGGCGTTCGGCGGGGTGCCGAGCACGCGGGCGAGCGGCGGCAGAACCTCGACGGTGCGTAGGTCCTGCGTCGCGGCGGCGTTCATCGCGCCGACGAGGCTTGCGAGCGTGTGCGTCTTCCGCTTCGCGACCTCCCGCTGGAGCAGCTGGACCCGCTGAACCGGGCCGTACGCCCAGTTGTCGTCCGACGCGGCGAAGCCTCGTCCCGACTTGTTGTTCCAGTTGAGAATCGTGCCGCTGCGCGGATTCACGCCACGGATGTGCCGCGTCAGCGGCTCGAAGCCACTCCACTCGTACTCGCCGCTGCCGACCGTCGGCAGCCCGCTGGCGACGCCGGGCGAACGAATCGGCAGTCGCCCGCTGGAGAACATCGCGATGTCGCGATTGTCCGCGTAGAACCAGTTGAAGGTGAACTCGAGCTGGTTCATCGCGCGGAAGAAGCTCTGCGGATCGTGCACGCGATTCGTGTTCAGGTCCTGGAACGCGAGCACCGACAGCAGCTCTCGTCCACGGGTCGAGCGCTTCGTCGACAGGGTGACCGGACGACCGCCGACCGTCGCGTATCCGGCGACCGGCCCGTGCACTGTCTCGCGGAAGACGATCTCCCGGTCCGGCACGGACGCGGTTCCCTTGAGCACCCCGGCGTCGAGGGTCGTCATCGCGCGGCACTCGCCGTTGTAGAGGTAGTGGACGTCGTCCCCGCCGCAGAGTGTCTCGGCGTACTGGTCGACGATGTCGGAGTTCGCGGACGTGGGGCTCCAGGCGAAGTCCTTGCCGCGTCCGAGCAGGACGTAGAAGCTCAGCCCCGGGAACGACGCCCCGCGGGCGTCGATGCCGCCGCCGTGGAGGTCGAGCTCGAGCAGCAGCTCGGGGAACGTGTAGCCGACCTGCGGTCCGGCGACGAAGAGCGGATGGTGTGTGGCGGAACGGCGCGCGGAGACGAGCAGCGCGTTGCTCGCGGCAACGGGGTTGTGGAAGTGGAACGTGAGCGGTGAGGCGCCGCCGCTGGGCCGGAAGCTGCCGTCGTCGAGGACCACGTTCCCGCGCTGCGGTGCGTCTGCCGTGTCGTACGGAAACGTGCCGTCCACGCTGACCGGGGCGTCGGGCTCCTGGCGTTGCGCCAGCCAACGCCAGGTCTCGGAGCCGCGCGGGTCGCCCTGTTGGCGCAGGAGCGCAGCGAGGAACATCGAGCGGCGAATCTCGTCGCCGCCGCCGACACCGAAATTCGCTCCGAGCAGTGAGCCGACTGCGATCACATCCGTGGTCGTCCATGGGCGCAGGCCCTGGTTGCGCTTGGCGTAGTAGGCGTTGATGCCAGCGACGTACGACTGCACATCGGCGTAGAGCTGCCGCGCTTTCGCCGAGGATCGGATCAGGTCGAGCTGCTGTCCGATGCGCGCCTCGGCGGCGGCGCTCGGCACGAACTGCCGTCCCGACGCCGCGAGGGCGAACGGATCGAGTCCCGGCACGTCGAGCGCGGCAAGCCGGCCCGGGCCACGCAAGAGCTCCATCAGGACGAACCGGTCCTCCGCCGTCGCGTAACCGGCGCCGAACTCGACGTCGGCTCGCTTCCGGCCGTAGATGTGCGGCACGCCCCAGCGGTCGCGCAGAATGCGGACGCCGCGCCGTGGCTGCTCGGTGCGCACGACGTTGCCCGTGACACCGAAGCGCTCGGACTTGAAGTAGCGGGTGAGATCCACCCGCCGGACGTTGCCCGCGCGTGGCGTGAGCCCGTCATAGAGGCGGAGCTGATCCTTCGCAGTCGGCGGAAACAGCAGGTCGCCGGACTGGCCCGGCGGCAGCACGTTGAGCGCGATGCCGGCGTAGTCGATCTTCGCCGCGCCTCCAGCTGCGGGAATCGCCGAGAGCGCCACCAAGACGGCAAGCGCGAGCACGCGCCTCATCCGGACGACCCTACAACCCGGCGCAGCTTCGAGGCAATTGTCACGAATGTTTGCTAACTCGACGCGGCGGTGACCGTCCTACCATCCTGAACAACCAGCGCTGTCCTCGACTGCGGCACAGTCGAGAGGGCGGCGCGGATCCGGGGGGATCTTCGAATGCGGCACAAGCTCACAGTCCTACTGGCCTGCGCGTGCGCCTTCACCGCGTTGGTCGGCGCATCGACGCTTCGCGCGGATACGGGCACGGAGCCGCCGACCACCACGACGACGGAGACCGCCCCGGTCGAGCCCGACCTCACACCGGTGCGACGGGAGATCCAGCGTCTCCGCCACGAGACGTGGCACTGGCAGCGCGTGATGGGCCGCCCGCTGACGCGGCAATTGCGGAACGCGGACGCGGGTCCGGTGCAGCGGCTCGCGATCTGGCGGCGGCTCGCGGCCGGCGTGCGACGGCATGCGCAAAACCCACCGCACAGGCGTCAGTGGCTCTGCATCCACCATTTCGAGGGCTCGTGGCGCGATCCGAACGCTCCCTACTACGGAGGCCTGCAGATGGACGTCCAGTTCCAGCGGACGTACGCGGCGGCAATCTTCAGGCGGAAGGGAACCGCGGATCATTGGACGCCACTCGAGCAGATGTGGACAGCCGAGCGCGCGCACCAGAGCGGCCGCGGCTTCTATCCGTGGCCGAACACTGCGAGGTACTGCGGCTTGATCTAATGACTGTGTGAGGTTGCCGGACAGCGCACGCGAGCTGATCGCGTCCGGCGCGCTCGCACATCTCGTCACGCTGAACAAGGACGGCAGCCCGCAGGTCTCGTGCGTGTGGATGGGGATCGAGGACGACGAGCTCGTCTCCGGACACCTGCCGGAGCACCAGAAGGTTCGCAACGTCCGCCGTGACCCACGCGTCGTGGTCACGTTCGAAGGCACTCGGGTTCGTCCGCCCGGTCTCAAGGAGTACCTCGTCGTGCACGGCCGCGCTCGCGTCACGGAGGGCGGCGCTCCGGAGCTTCTGCAGCGCCTGGCCCATGTCTATCTCGGGCCGGACGTGAAGTTCCCACCGATGCCCGACCCGCCGCCGGGATACATCACGCGTATCGCAGTCGAGCGGGTCGGCGGCGTCGGGCCTTGGGTGAGCTAGCGGAGTCGCTCCACGTTGCGCGTCTCGGTTTCCGTGCCGGCGCGGTCACCGTTCGCGCCGAGCAGCTCCGAAAAGAGCGCGCGGCAGTGGCGCACCGAATGTCGCCGGGGGCTCAAACGAGCTTCTTGCGCAGCAACTCGTTGACGGTCTTCGGGTCTGCTTTCCCGTTCGTCTCCTTCATCACCTGGCCGACGAAATAGCCAAGGAGACCAGTCTTGCCACCCTTGTAGGCGGAAACCTGATCGGGATTGGACGCGAGGATGCGGTCGACGAGTGGCTCCAGCTGCGACGTGTCGGCGACAACCGTCTGCGCCAGCACCGCGGTCGCGTCGATCGGGCCCGCCGCGCTGTCGGCGAATGACGCCAAGAGCGTCTCGCGGGGAATGGTGTCCCGCCGCTTGATGATGGCGACGAGCGCCGGACCGTTTTCGGGCAACGGATCGATCGCCGCCAACTGGTTCATCGCGATGTTTGCGGCGGTCGGCCATTCGAGTCCGTGTTCGACGAGCAGTCGCGCTTTGTGCTCGTTACCCGTCGTTACGAGATCCACGGCCTGTTCGTACTCAACATCTGCGGCCAGTGTGCGAATGCGCGCCCCCGGGAGCTCGCGCAGCTCGCTCCGTAGGCGGTCGACCGTCACGGCCTCGGGCTCGAGCGGCACGAGATCCGGCTCGGGAAAGTAGCGGTAATCGTCGGCTTCCTCCTTGCGCCGGCGCGGGGTGACCGTGTCGGACTTCACCTCGTAGTCGAGCGTCTGCTGCACGACCTCGCCGCCCGACTCCCACGTCGCGATCTGGCGCCGCACTTCCGCGTCGATGCCGCGCGCGATGTGGTTGAAGGAGTTCATGTTCTTCAGCTCCGTGCGCGTTCGGAAGCCGGTCTCCCCCAGCTCGCGCACAGAGACGTTGGCGTCCGCGCGCAGCTGGCCCTTCTCCATTTCCGCGTCCGAGATCCCGAGCTCCACGATGGTCTGGCGCAGCAGCTGCAGGAAACGTCGCGCCTGGTCGGCGGAGTGGAGGTCCGGCTTGGTCACGATCTCGACGAGCGGCGTGCCGCCGCGGTTGAAGTCGATGTTCGAGTGCGCCGCGCCGACGATCCGTCCCGTCGCGCCGCCGACGTGGATCGTCTTGGCCGCGTCCTCCTCGAGGTGCGCCCGCACGATCCCGACCTCGAAGTCGCCGTCCGGGCCGGGGACGACGAAGCGGCCCTCGGTGCAGAGAGGCTCGTCGTATTGCGAGATCTGGTAGCCCTTCGGGAGGTCCGGATAGGGATAGTGCTTGCGGTGGAAGAGCGCCCGCGGCGCGATCTCGCAACCCAGTGCGAGCCCGAGCTTGAGCGTCCACTCGACTGCGGTCTCGTTCGGGGTCGGTAGTGCGCCCGGAAACGCCAGGCAGACCGGGCAGGTCTGGGTGTTCGGCGCCGTCGCGAAGCCGTTCTCGCAGCGGCAGAACATCTTCGTCCGCGTCTTCAGCTGGACGTGGATCTCGAGGCCGACGACCGGTTCCCACTCAGCCATCGAGAAACTCCTTCGCCTTGAGCAGCGACACCTCGATATCGCCGCGCACCTCGAAGACGGCGAGGTACTCCTCGAGCGCGCCGTGCATGCGGATCAGGCAGAGCTCGCGCTCGCCGGCTTCGAGCGACAGGCGCACGTCGCCGAGCTGCACCGCTCGCGAGCCGTCGAGCACGCGCGGGCGCTCGCCGAAGACACGCTCGACGGCGAGCACGAAGTCGGCTGCACGGTCGACGAACGTCTTCTTCATCGCAGCCGCTCCGGGACCGTGTCGAAGCCGATCGCCTTTTCGAGGGCATGGCCGGCACGGAATAGGGTGTTTTCCGAGAACTGCGGGCCGATCAGCTGCAGGCCGACGGGCAGACCCTCCGACAGCCCGCACGGGATCGACAGGCCGGGTAGCCCGGCCATGTTGGGCGGGATCGTGAGGACGTCCGCGAGATACATGGCGAGCGGGTTCTCCGTCTTCTCGCCGAGCTTGAACGCGACCGTCGGCGAGGTCGGGCTGACGAGCAGGTCGAAGCGCTCGAAGGCTTCCGCGAACTCGCGCGAGATGACTGTGCGCACCTTCTGCGCCTGGCCGTAGTACGCCTCGTAGTAGCCGGCGGAGAGCGCGTACGTCCCGAGCATGATGCGGCGCTTCGGCTCGTCGCCGAAACCTGCGTCGCGCGTGCGCGAGACCATCTCGTAGTAGCCGTCCGCTTCCTTGCGCAATGCATAGCGCACCCCGTCGTAGCGCGCGAGATTCGAGGACGCCTCGGCTGGCGCGATTAGGTAGTAGCACGCCAGCCCGTACTCGACGGAGCGCGGCAGCTCGCACTCTCCGACTTCGGCGCCGAGCTCCGTGCAGATGTCGATGGCGCGGCGCACGGCGTCGGTCACGCCGGGCTCGATCCCTTCGGCCTCGTTCAGCTCCTTCGGGACGCCGATGCGCAGGCCCTCGAGGTCTTCGGCTCGAGGGAGCGCGACCGGCGGCACGTCGACCGTCGTCGAGTCGCATTCGTCGCGGCCGCTGATGATCCCGTAGAGCAGCGCGTTGTCGCGCACCGTCTTTGTCACCGGACCGACCTGGTCGAGGCTGGACGCGAAGGCGACGATGCCGTACCGCGACACCGTCCCGTACGTCGGGCGCAGGCCGACATTGCCGCAGAGCGACGACGGCTGCTTGATCGAGCCGCCGGTGTCCGACCCCAGAGCCCACGGGGTCAGACCCGCGGACACGGCCGCAGCGGACCCCCCTCCGGAGCCGCCGGGCACCCGCGTCGGGTCCCACGGGTTCTTGCTCGGCCCGTAGGCGGAGTTCTCGGTCGAGGAGCCCATCGCGAATTCGTCCGTGTTCGTCTTGCCGAGCAACTGCAATCCCGCGGACTTGCAGCGCGACGCGACGGTGGAGTCGAACACCGGGACGTAGCTCTCGAGGATCTTCGAGCCGGCCGTCGTGCGGATGCCCTTCGTCGAGATGACGTCCTTGAGGGCGATCGGCACCCCGTTGTTCTCGTCGGCGTCGACGAGGGTGAGGAAGCAGTTCAGCTCGTTGTTGCGAGCGTCGATCGCCTCGCGGTACGCCGCGCGTAGCTCGGCCGCGGAGACGTCGCCGCGCTCGAGCATGCCCTTCGCCTCCTCGGCGGTGAGGCGCAGCGTGTCGATCATGGGCGGCACCGCCACCCATGATCGAGGGAAGGGGCTTCGGGGGAAACCGTGAGGTTTCCCCCCACTCTCTCCTCAGCCCACGCGGCGATCGCAGCGGCGCGTGGGTTGAGGCGTGACCTAAAGAAGGGGTCTCGTAGGGGAAACATTGTTTTCCCTACGGGAGCGAGCCGAAGGCGAGCGACGATCATGCTGCCGTCTCCCCCGTCGGCGGGACGCGGAAGTGGTCGCCGTCACGCTCGGGCGCGTTGGCGAAGACGTCCTCGAGCGGCAGCGACGGACGCGGGTCATCCGGACGGAAGGCGTTCACCACTGCGAGCGGATGCGAGGTCGGCGGGACGTCGGAGAGGTCGAGCTCCGAGACCTTGCCGACAGCGGCCAGGATGTCGTTGAGCTGCACCTCGAGCCGCGAGATCTCGTCCTCGGTCAGCTCGAGGCGGGCGAGTGCCGCCACGTGCTGTACGTCATCTCGGGTGATCGCCATCGGGTCCTCCTTAGCAAACCAAGGCGCCGACTCGGCGGCGCCGCATAGAGGTCGCTCGGGCTTCGCCCGAGCGACCGTCTAACCCAGATCCTTGGATCGCGCCATTCGCACGAAAACATACGCTCGAAACAAAGAGGCCCCCTTTCGGGGGCCTCTGTTATCGGTTCCGAAGGGAAAGCTAGACAGGCTGGACGTTCGCGGCCTGAGCGCCCTTGGGGCCCTGCACGACCTCGAACTCAACGCGCTGACCTTCGGTCAGCGACTTGTAACCCTCCTGGGTAATCGCAGAGAAGTGGACGAAGACGTCTTCGCCACCCTCACGCTCGATGAACCCATAGCCCTTCTCGTTCGAGAACCACTTCACGGTGCCCTGAGCCAAACGACTTCCTCCTTCAAAAACACGCGACGGCCCGGGCACCGAGCCGCCACTACTGATACAGCGGCCGGAGTGTAGCTCAGATGAGGGGGAACGCAAGCGCGCCGCTGCGGTAGCGGGCGGCCTTGAACGCGTTTTCGAGCAGGCAGGCGATGGTCATCGGACCGACGCCGCCCGGAACCGGGGTGAGGAAGGCGGCGACGTCGGCGACCCCTGGGTCGACGTCGCCGAACAGACCCTCGTCCGTGCGGTTCATGCCGACATCGATCACAGCCGCGCCTTGCTTGACCATGTCCGCCGTGATCAAGCCGAGGTGGCCGACCGCGGCGACGAGGATGTCTGCGTCGAGCGTGTGCCGCGCGAGCTCCTCGGTGCGCGAGTGGCAGATCGTGACGGTCGCGTTCGCATGCAGGAGGAGCATCGCCAGCGGCCGGCCGACGATGAGGCTGCGGCCGACGACGACCGCCCGCGCTCCGGCGACAGGAACCTGGTATTCAGCCAGCAGGCGCATCACGCCGACGGGCGTCGCCCCGACGAGCGTCTGGCGGCCGAAGAAGAGCTGGCCGGCGTTGAAGGGATGGAGACCGTCGACGTCCTTCATCGGATCGAGCGTCCGCATGGCGCGCGCCTCGTCGATCTGGGGTGGCAGCGGCGTCTGGACGAGGATGCCGTCGACGGAATCGTCCTCGTTGAGCTCCGCGATCAGCTCGAGCAGCTCGTCCTCGGTGGTCTCCGTCGGGAGGCGCTTGTCGATCGCCTGAATGCCGACCTCGTCGGCAGCCTTGTGCTTGAGCCTGATGTAGATCTGAGACGCGGGGTCGTCTCCGACGAGCACCGTCGCGAGCCTCACGTCGCCGAAGTCGGCGATCTCCTCCTTCAATTCCCCCCGGATCCGCGCCGCGACGGCGGTGCCGTCGATCGGAGTCGCCGCCACCTAGAACGGCATCTCGACGCCGCTGACGTCGAGGCCGAGCGACTCGGCAAGGCGGACGCCGATCTCGAGATCCTCCCTCAGGCGCGCGACGTCGCGCGACTCCATCGCTTGGCCGATCCAGGCGCGCTCCTTCGGGCGCCAGAGCGCGTGCGCGGCGAACTCCGGCAGGAGCCGGTTCGCGGCGTCGACGAGCTTCCTGGTCGTCTTCTTGTCGGCGTCCTTGAGCAGGATGCGCTCATACGCCATGCCCGCGCCGTGATGGATGCCGTCGTCGGTGGCGAGCCGGTGGCAGAGATCCTCGAGGACGGTGCCGCGTGACGAGCGGGCGATCAGTCGGAAGCGGGAGATGATCAGCCGCTCGTAGAAGACCTGCATGAGGAAGACCTTCTCCTCGACGGTGTCCGCCTCTAGCGTCATGTGCGCGAGGTTGTCGAGGTGCGGGTCGCGCTCTGCGGTGCCGCCGGCCTCTTCGACCAGCTTCAGCCACGCCTCCGTGTGGCGTGACTCGTCCTGCACCATCGTCGAGTAGTAGAGCTTGGCCTCGTGGTCGGGCGCGATGTTCAGGAGCTGCGACGACATGTCGCACGCGAGCATGTCCGCCTGGAGTTGCTGCGTGAGCACGGAGCGCCACATGTCCTTGCGCCGCGCCTGCCGCTCCGGCGTCCCCTTCCCTTCGGGGATCGGGGGCAGCTCGCCCCACGGGAGGTCGCGAACTTGCCACTCCTGGCGCTTCGCGAGCTCGTAGAAGCGCAGGACACCGGCGAACTCCTCACGCGGCTCGGTGGTCTCGATGAGCTGGCTCGTGGCCATTCTGGAAGATTATTGGGCTTGTGGACCTGAAGCGCTGGCCCCGCAAGAATGATCCCGAGTCGATTCGCGCTCGTCAGGACGCGCTTGGCCTCAACGGCGGCGTGACCAGAATCGACCTGTCGCCGTTCGTCAACGCACAGGAGATGCTGACCGGCGCGGCCGTGATACCCGTCTCGGTCGTCGGGCCGCTCGACATCGAGCTCGGCGAGTACGAGCTCGAGGAACCGTTCGGACGTGTGACGGAAACGGGTCGCTCACGCGAGCGGGTCTACGTCCCGCTCGCGCACACGGAAGGCGGGCTGTCGGCGTCGCTGTATCGCGGTGCGCGGGCGGCGGCGGAGTCCGGAGGGTTTCGCACGTACGTGCTCGGCGACCGGATGACGCGCGCGTCCTGCTTCGTGTGCAACACGACGGACGAGGCGGTGCAGCTCGCTCGGTTCCTCGACGCGCACGTCGCGGAGATGCGGCGCTGGATGGCCGAGCGCGACGAAGAGTGGATTTCCTCCTTCGCGAAGCTGCGCGAGGTCGAGACGCACGTCGTCGGCTCGATGTGCCACGTGCTGTGGGCGTTCACGACCGGCGACGCCTGCGGGCCGAACATGATGACCCGCAACGCGTACGCGCTGAACATGGGCTACGTCATGGAGCACGCGCCCGTGAAGCCCGAGCGCGCCATCCTCGAGGCGAACATGGGCGGCGACAAGAAGCCGTCGCACCGCTACTTCGAACGCGGCGGGCACGGCAAGACAGTGCTCGTCGAGGCGACGCTGACAGACGACGCCGTGCGGCGCGTGCTGCGCACGACCGTCGACGACCTGCTCGAGCTCTCGTTCGCCGGGACGCACGGCGCGGTCGCGTCGGGGATGCAGTCCGTCGCGTTCACGCCGGCGTCCGCGATCGCTGCGATTTTTGCCGCGACGGGTCAGGACCTCGGGATGGTGGGGACGAGCTCGATGGCGCACGGCACGGGCCGGCGCGTGGAGGGCGGGATCCACTGCGCGCTCCGCCTGCCGGGACTCGAGGTCGGCACCGTCGGCGGCGGCACGGTCTTTCCGTACGCGCGCACCTGGCTCGAGCTGATGGACTGTGCCGGGCAGGGCAAGGTCTACCGCTTCGCCCAGATCGTGGCAGCCGCGACGCTGGCGCTCGAGATCTCCGCGAGCGCAGCGATGGCCACGGCCGGCTCGGAGAACTTCTTCAAGGCCCACCACCAGCTGGGCGGCAAGCGGCACTAGCCCAGGGAGCGTCCGATTCGCTTCACCGCTTCTTCGACCAGTTCGTGCGACGTCCCGACGTTCACGCGCGCAAACCCTGCGCCCACCCGACCGAAATTGGTGCCCGGCAGCAATGAGAGTCGGCCGCGCTCGAGGACAGTGGCGGCCGGATCGTTCGCGAGGCCCGTTTCACGGAAGTCGAGCCATGCCAGGAATGTTGCCTGCGCGGACGTGGCCCGGACGCCGGGCGCATGCTGCGCCAGCAGCTCCGGTAGGCGGCGGTGCGTCTCGTGGAGGTAGTCACGCAGCTCGTCCAGCCACTCCTCGCCGTGCGTGAACGCTGCGGTCGAGGCGATCACCCCGAGATGGCCCACGCGGTCGTGGATGTCGACCGGCAGACGCGCCAGCACGTCTGGCCGGCCGACCGTCAGGCCGCACTTGAGCCCTGCGAGGTTCCACGCCTTCGTCGCCGACGTCAGCACGATCGCGTTCTCCGCGACCGACGCCGCCGCCACGTGCGTTACGCCCGGCATCGTCAGCGGAGCGTGGATCTCGTCGGAGAGGAACAGCGCGTCGTGCTCCGCAGCGATCGCACCGAGCGCCCGCACGTCGTCCGCGGGGACGACGTGGCCGGTCGGGTTGTGCGGGTTGCAGAGGAGGACGGCTCGGGCGCCGGCGCGCAGCGCTTCGCGGATGCCGTCGAGCGACAGTCGCATATCCACCAGCGGTACCTCGACGACGCGCCGGCCCGTCTCGGCGATGACGGAGAAGAACGGCGGGTAGACGGGCGGGTTGATCACGACGCCCGCCCCCTCGGGCGTGAGCAGGCGCAGGAGCTCGGCAACTCCGACCATGACGTCCGGCACTGCGACGACGGCCGCCGGATCAACCTTCCACGCCCAACGCCTCTGCGCAAACGACGTGAACGCCTCGTACAGACCCGAGCTCTTCGCATGTGCGTACCCGAGGTCGCCTTCGCCGACGGCCGCCGCGAGCGCCTCCTCGACCGGCGGTGCGACGGCGAAGTCCATCTCGGCAATGTGAGACGGAAGGACGTCGTCGGGGAACTTCCGCCACTTCTCGCTGCTGCGGCGCCGCAACGCGGCGAGGTCGAGCGTCTCGAAGCTCACCGCGTGCCGATCTGCATCCCGACGACGCGCGGAAGCGCGGCGACGGCGCGCGACGTGATCGGCGCACGCCGCCCTTCTTCGTCGGCTTGTTCGCAGGCCATGATCGCGCTGCGCACGAGCCCGCCGCCGAGGCGCTTCAACGGTTCGGGCGGAAGGGATGGGACGCGGCGCGTCGCCAACGGCAGGGCCGTCCACTCGTCGTCCAGGCCGAGTGCCAGGGACGCGAGGATCTGCCCCCCGAGCCAGCTCGGCCCCACCCCGTGGCCCGAGTAGCCGAGGCCGTAGTGCACACGACCTCTGCCTGGCACCGTTCCGAAGAACGGGAGGTGGTCGGCCGAGACGTCGATCGGCCCTCCCCACGCCCGCTCCACCCGCGCGCCGCCGAGGCCCGGCAGCAGCCGGCGCAGGCCGGCCTCGGCGCGGGCAGCGGTCGGCGCGTCGCTCGTGAAGCGGTCGTCGAGCTTGCCGCGGAAGCCGATCGGGCCGGAGCCGCTGCCCATCAGCACGCGCCCGTCCGGCGTCGTGCGGAAGTAGTGCAGGAACATGCGGCCGTCGACGATCGCCTCGCCGCCGGTCCAGCCGATCTCTTCCACGAGCTCGGGTACGGGCTCCGTCAGCACGACGTACGAGCCGAAGTTCGTCACGTGCCGTGCGACCGGCCTCCAGCCGGTTGCGGCCGCATTGATCGCGACGACGAGCCCCGGCGCGCGCACGCGGCCGCGCGCGGTCGAGACCACGCCGTCGCGGATCCGCGTCGCGGCGCTCTGCTCGTGCAGCTCGACGCCGGCGTCGAGCACCGCGCGCCGTAGCGCGCGCACCAGCCGCGCGGGCTGCACGGTGCCGCCGTCGGGAAAGAACACGCCTCGCCGGAAGACCGGCGAGCGGATGCGCTCGGCCAGGGCGTCCGCGTCGAGCGGCAGCGCCTGCTCCGGCACGCCAGCGCCCACGGCTGCGGCGACGGCCTCGTCGACGGCGGCGTCCTGCCCGGGCGACGCTGAGACCATCAGCATCCCGCCTTCGCGGAGCCAGACATCGCCGTCCAGCGCGCGCACCGCCGGGAGGATCCGGTCGCCTGCCCGGGCCAGCTCGAGCGCACGCTCGCGCCCGAACAGCCGGACGAGCTCGCCGAGCGAGGCCCAGTAGCCGTGCACGAAGCCGCCGTTGCGACCACTCGGGCCGGCGCCGCACGTCGCCGCTTCGAGCAGCACGACCCGTGCAGAGGGCTCACGTTCCTTCAGCGTGAGCGCCGTCCACAAGCCGGTGTACCCGCCGCCGACGATGCAGACGTCTGCCGCGGTCTCACCGTCGAGCGATGGCTTCGCCTCGTCCGCGCCGGCCTCGTCCCACCACCACGGCGGGAGGCGGGGCTCGACAGTCACGCGGCTGCGGTCTTCTCGCGCCGCATCTGGAAGAGGACGTTCCCGACCATGGCGACGACCGCGACGACGAAGATCGCCGTCCCGATCACGTTCACCTGCGGCGGCGCTCCCACGCGCGCCGCGCCCCAGACGAAGAGCGGGAACGTCGTCCGCGGGCCCGCGTTGAAGTAGGTGACGACGAAGTCGTCGATCGAGATCGCGAAGCACAAGAGCAGCGCGGCGAGCAGGGCCGGGGCGATCAGCGGCAGGGTCACCTTCTGGAACGTCGCCCACTCGTTCGCGCCGAGGTCCATCGCCGCTTCCTCGAGATGGCGGTCGAAGCCGATCAGCCGGGCCTTCACCGTCACGACCGCGAAGCTGATGCAGAACATCACGTGCGCGATCAGGATCGTCCAGAAGCCGAAGACGACCGTCAGGTTCAGGAACAGCGTCAGCAGCGAGGCGCCGAGCACGATTTCCGGCGTGGAAAGCGGCAAGAAGATGAGCAGGTTCGTGAGAGCGCGCCCGCGGAAGCCGTACCGCACGAGCGCGAGCGCGATCAGCGTGCCCAGCGCAGTCGCGATGACGCTGGCGAGCAGCGCGATCTCCAGCGACAGCACCATCGCGCTGCGCAAGCCCGGAACGCCGTCCCAGTTCTTCCAGTTGTCGAGCGTGAAGCCCGACCAGACGTAGTTGAACCGTCCCTTCGGATTGTTGAACGAGAACGCGATCACGATCCCGATCGGCAGCATCAGGTACGCGAACGCCAGCAGGGCGTACACCGTCAGGACGTGATGCCTGACGAATACCCACGCACGCGACGCGACGCTCTCGCGCGGTGGTCGCTGCGCGACCGGGACGGCGCTCATCCGGTCAGCTTCTCCGTCCCGACAACCCGCGCGTAGATCGCGACCATCAACAGGATCGCCGCCATCAGCACGAACGACATCGAAGCCGCCGCCGGATAGTCCGTCAGCTCGAGGAACTTCGACTGGATCACGTTTCCGATCATGTGGTTCCGCGGCGACCCCAGGAGCTGCGCGTTGATGAAGTCACCCGCGGCCGGAATGAATGTCAAGAGCGTCCCCGCAACGACCCCGGGCAGCGACAAAGGAAGCGTGACGCGAACGAAGGCACGCCACTTGCTCGCGTAGAGATCCTGCGCTGCCTCGATCAGCCGCTGGTCGATCTGCTCCAGCGAGACGTACACGGGCAGCGCCATGAAGGGAAAGAAGTTGTAGGTGATCCCGGCAACGACGGCGGTCGACGTCGCGAGCAGGCGCCCGTCGTGCCCGATGATCCCGACGTCGCGCAGGAGCCCGACGACCACGCCGTGGTCGGCCAGGATCGTCTCCCAGGCGAGCGTCCGGATCAGGTACGTGACGAAGAACGGCGCGACGATGAACAGCAGCAAGAGGTTCTTCCAGCGCCCGCCGCGAAAGGCGATCCAGTAGGCCAGCGGATAGCCGAAGAGGAGCGCCAGAACCGTCGCGATGCCCGCGTACTCCAGCGACCGCAGGAAGTGCCCGCGGTAGTTCTGGATCGCGTCCCAGTAGTTCCCCCACGACCAGGTGAACGCGTAGCCGAAGTCGAAGCTGCCGGACTCCAGCGACTGGTACGCCAGGAAGCCCAACGGGACGACGAAGAACAGCGCCAGATACAGCAGCCCCGGCGCCAGGAGCAGATAGGGCGTTAGCCCGCGGTGGCGGTGCAGGAACCCCACGTGCTGTCTACGACGAGATCAGGTTCTGCCACTCGGTGATGTACTTCTCGTTGTTCAACGCTGCCGCGTCGATGTTGTGCGCGTTGTCGAGCATCTTGTTGGTCGGGAAGATCAACGTGTTGTTCGCGACGCCCGGGTCGATCTTCTCCAGTTCCTGCTTCGCACCCTTGACCGGGCAGATGTAGTTGACGTAGTCCTCGATCAGCGCGGCGATGTGCGGGTCGTAGGCGAAGTTCATGTAGACCGAAGCGGTGTACACGTTGCCGCCCTTCGGGATCAGCATGTTGTCCGTCCAGATGCCTCCGCCGGCCTCTGGGAGGTTCCAGTGGAGGTGCTTGTTGTCTGCCGTCAGCTGGACGACGTCGCCCGACCACGCGAAGGCAGCCGAAAGATCTCCCTTCGCCAGCGGCCCGCTGTAGTCGTTGCCCGTGAACTGCCGGATCTGGCCCGAGTCGACGGCTTTCTTGACGACCTTGATCGCGCGGTCCCACGAGGCGTCGGTCACCTTTGTCGGGTCGTCGCCGTTCGCCGACATGATCAAGGGCATCGTGTCGCCGACGCCCGAGAGGAGCGTGATCTTGCCCTTGAGCTTCGGGTTCTCGAGCAGGTCCTCAACCGTGAGGACGGGATCGGTCAGCTTGTCGTTGTAGGCGATGCCGGTCAGTCCGGACTGCCAGGGCAGGCTGTAGTCGCGGTCCGGGTCCCAGTTCGGGTGCGCGAGCGCCGGCTGCAGGTTCTTGATGTTCGGGATCGCGCTCTTGTCGAGCTTCTCCACCCAGCCTTTCTTGATCAGCAGCGACGGATAGCGCGAGTTGTCTGTCATCACGATGATGTCGCGATCGATCGACTGGCCGCGTGAGAGCGGGCCTTGGATCTTCCCGAAGTAGGTCGCGTTGTCGTTGATGTCCTCGACATACCGGACTGTCGTCCCCGTCTTCTTCTTGAACATGTCGAGGGTCGGATGGCGCTTGGTTTTCTCGTTGATGTCGATGTAGAGCGTCCAGTTCGAGAAGCGGAGCGTCTTCGCGAGCGTGTGGTCGGAGGTCGAGCCTGAGGACTTCGAGCTGCTGCCACCGCAGGCCGCGAGCAACCCCGGAAGGGTCAGGACCGAGCCGCCGGCAGCGGCCCGCCGCAAGAGCTCGTGACGGGTGAGGACTTTGGTCATTCGGATCCCTCCATGGAATCGACGACGAAGGTGGAATCTGGGCTCCAGCTGAGCGTGAGTCGCTGCCCCGGCGCGGCGCCGTTCACGCCCGGCGACGCGTTCTGGCGGTAGACCGTGAGCTGCCCGCACTCGGTGTCGACGATGTACTGCGTCGCGACGCCGACGTACGCCTGCTCGACAATGGTTCCCTCGAGCGCGTTCGCCTGCCCGTTTCCGAGCTCGATCTTCTCGGGGCGGATGCCGACCGCCACTTCGCCAGTGCGCCCTGCCAGAGCGTCGTGCGGAACGCGCACCTCGGGGCCGCTCCGGAGCCGAACCGTGTCGGAACCGCTCACGGTTCCGGCGATCAGGTTCGAGTGGCCGAGGAAGCCCGCGACATACGCGGTCGCCGGTCGCTCGTAGAGCTCGGTCGGCGTTCCGAGCTGCTCGATGCGGCCGTGGTTCATGACGGCGATGCGATCGGCCATCGTCATCGCCTCTTCCTGGTCGTGCGTGACGTGAATGAAGGTGATGCCGACGTCGTGCTGGATTCCTTTCAGCTCGAGCTGCATCTGCTTGCGCAGCTTCAGGTCGAGCGCGCCGAGCGGCTCGTCCAGCAGGAGTACCCGGGGTTGGTTGACGAGCGCCCGCGCCAGCGCAACGCGCTGCTGCTGCCCGCCCGAGAGCTGACGTGGCTTCCGGCGCCCCATCCCTTCGAGACCGACGATCCGCAACATGTCGTCGACACGCCCGCGGAGCGTCTCGCCGCGAACGGCCCGTCGGCGCAGGCCGAACGCGACGTTCTCGAAGACCGACAGATGCGGGAACAGCGCATAGGACTGGAAGACGGTGTTGACGTCGCGCTTGTAGGCCGGCAGGCCGCTCACCTCTCGTTCGCCCAGATAGATGTGACCCTCGGTCGGCTGTTCGAAGCCGCCGATCATCCGCAGGGTCGTCGTCTTACCGCAGCCCGATGGGCCGAGCAGCGCGAAGAAGCTGCCACTCACGATGTCGAGAGTGAGATCGTCGACCGCGAGGATGTCACCGTCGAAACGCTTGGTGACGTTGACGAGGCGGACGTCAGGCGTGCCAGTCATTGACGGACGCGCGTCCATGCCTCCGCGAGCACGTCGCCGAGGATGGACACGATCTGGTCGAACTCCTCGCGGCCGGCAACCAGCGGCGGCGAGATTTGCACAACCGGATCGCCGCGATCGTCCGCACGGCAGATCAGGCCCCGCTCGAACAGGCGCGGCGAGAGGAAGTCGCGCAGGAGCGTCTCGCACTCCTCGCTGGTGAACCCGGCACGCGTGTCCTTGTCCTTGACGAGCTCGACGGCGTAGAAGAAGCCGGTCCCGCGCACGTCGCCGACGATCGGCAGGTCCAGCAGCTCCTCCAGCGTCGCTCGAAACTCGTCCTGTGTCTCGGCGACGTGCTCGACGATGCGCTCTCGCTTCATGATCTCGATGTTCTTCAGCGCCACCGCGGCCTGCACCGGGTGCCCGCCGAAAGTGATCCCGTGTGCATACATGCTCGTGTCGTGCATGAAGGGCTCCATCACCCGATCGGTCGCGACGACGGCGCCGATTGCCGCGTATGACGAAGAGAGGCCCTTGGCGATCGTCATCAGGTCCGGGCGGATGTCGTAGCGGTCCGAGCCGAACCATGCGCCCAGCCGCCCGAAGCCGGTGATCACCTCGTCGGCGCAGAGCAGGATCTCGTAGCGGTCGCAGAGCTCGCGGACGCCGCGCCAGTAACCCTCGGGCGGCGTAAACGCGCCGCCGGCGTTCTGCACCGGCTCCATGATCACCATGCAGACCGTGTCCGGCCCGACGGACTCGATCGTCTGCTCGAGCTCGTCGAGGAGCAGAGCGGTGAACTCCTCCTCGGTCTCGTCCTTCGGACGATGGAAGCGATTCGTGTTGCGCACGTGCAGGACCTCCGGCACGAGCGGCTCGAACGGCGTGCGCAGTGCAGGAATCCCGTTGATCGAGAGCGCCCCCATGGTCGTGCCGTGGTACGCAATCTGGCGGGAGATCGCCTTCCAGCGACGGCCCCCTGTCGGCGCCGCCCGCGCCTCGTCGACGCGCGTCGGCGGCTCGCCGCCCGTGGGTACGATCGCCCCGCGCACCCGTTGGTGCTCGCCACGCGCCGAGTAGTACTGGCGCGCCAGCTTCCACGCTGACTCGACCGCCTCGGAGCCCCCGGAGACGAAGAAGAGCCGGTTCAAGTCCCCGGGCGTCAGCGATGCGACCTCGGTCGCGAGCTCGATCGCGCGCGGATGCGCGTACGACCAGTTCGTGTAGAAGGGGAGCTCGCGCATCTGCGCGGCCGCCGCCTCGCCGATCTCCTCCCCGAACCCGTAGCCGATGTTGACGGAGAAGAGTCCCGCGAGCGCGTCGAGGTAGCGCTTGCCGTTGACGTCCTCGAGGTAGCAGCCGTCGCCGCGGACGATGATCGGCACGTCCGCGTCTTCGTACGCTCCCATCCGCGTGAAGTGCAGCCACAGGTGGTCGCGCGCGGCTTTCTGGAGATCCAGCGCTGTGGGTGCGACGGTCGTCACGGGTGCGTTCCCCAGTCGTAGAGCTGCTTGACGAGATCGAGGTAGAGAAACGTCTCGGTCGAGACGACACCGTCGAGCGCGCGCATGCGGTTCGTCAGCTCGAGCAGCCCGCGGCGGTCGGCGGCGACGACCTCGACGACGAGGTCGTACTGGCCCGCGGTCACGACGACGTAGTCCGCCTCGGGCCAGCTCGAGATCTCGTCGGCGACCGGTTCGGGCGAGCGCGCGGTCTTGATCCCGATCAGCGCCTGCTCGAAGCCGAGGCCGAGCGGGTTGGTGACACCGACGACCTGCAGGATGTCGTCCTCGCAGAGCCGCGCGTAGCGCGCACGGACGGTCGCCTCGGAGACTCCGAGCCGCGCTGCGATCGCGCGGAAGGACTCACGCCCGTTGGCCTGGAGCGCCTCGATGATCCCCTGGTCGAGCGCGTCGATCCGGCGCGGGGCGCTGACAGGGCCACGGCGCTGGTCGAGCACGGCCTGCGCCGGTTGGGCAGCGGCTCTACGCAAAGCGAGGCGATTCGTACCACGCGGTGCGCATTCGGTCAACGCAAGCCCCTACTTGAACTCGCAATGCGAATGTTGGATGCTCCCCCGCAACCGACCTGGGGAGGGCATGGAGGGTGGCGAGGACACCGCTTGCGCAGCGCATCGAACAGGCGTATGGCGAGGTCGCCGAGCAGCGAACGACCCGCCGCGACCTGCTGAAGAAGACGGCCGTGGCTGGGGCTGCCGTGGCCGGAGCGAGCACCATGGGGCGCTTCGCCAAGGCCGCATACGGAGCAACACAGCCCCGGATTGTGGTCGTCGGGGCAGGGCTCGCAGGCCTGACGTGCTCCTACCGGTTGAAGCAGGCAGGTCTGAACGCCGACGTCTACGAGGCGTCGCCGACCCGTATCGGCGGGCGCTGCTGGACGATCAGGGACTTTTCGCCGCTGACCGCGGAACACGGCGGCGAGTTGATCGACCAGGGTCACACCGAGATTCGCCAGCTCGCCCAGGAGCTCGGCCTCAAACTGGACAACCTCCTCGCGGCGCAGCCCAACGGGACGGAGGACTTCTTCTATTTCGACGGCGAGCCGTACTCATTCGAGGAGGCGACGGACGACCTGAAGAAGATCTGGCAGAAGGTGCACAGCGATGTTTCCGCTGCGAGCTACCCGACCCTCTGGAACCTCTCCACGGAGCGCGGCCGGGAGCTCGATCAGATGTCCATCATCGACTGGCTGAACGAGAGCATTCCGTTCGGCGGCGCAGACTCGAAGCTCGGCCAGCTGCTGGACGTCGCCTACAACATCGAATACGGAGCCGAGTGCAGCCAGCAGAGCTCTCTCAACCTGCTTTACCTGCTCGGGTACTCGGGGCAAGGGCAGTTCCGCGTCTTCGGCCCGTCCAACGAGAAGTACCACGTCACAGGCGGCAACGATCAGATCGCAAAGCGGCTCGGCGACGCGCTCGACGGGCAGATCTCCCTCGGGACGGCACTGACGTCGATCAAGCTGAACTCAGGCGGCTCGTTCACCCTCACCTTCAGCAAGGACACGGGCACGTTGACCGTCAGCGCCGACCATGTCGTGCTGGCGCTGCCGTTCTCGCTGCTGCGATCGGTGAACTACTCGAAGGCGGGCTTCCAGCCGCTGAAGGTGACGGCGATCAAGGAGCTCCCGATGGGCACGAACTCGAAGCTGCACGTCGAGTTCAAGGACCGCTTCTGGTACGGCGCGGGCAACAACGGCAACACGTACGCGGACACCGGCTACCAGAACACCTGGGAGGTGTCCCGTGCCCAGAAGAGCCCCACGGGCGCCGGCATCCTGGTCGACTACACGGGCGGCAACGTCGGCGCGAGCTTCGGCAGCGGGACACCGTCGTCCCACGCGCAGGACTTCATGACACAGCTCCAGCCCTTGTTCCCGACGGTGCCGAACCTGGCGAAACATGCGACGGGCCGGGCCACCATCGACTTCTGGCTTGCAAATCCGTGGACGAAGGGCTCGTACTCCTACTGGAAGGTCGGGCAGTACACGAAGTTCTCCGGGATGGAGAAGGAGCGGCAGGGCAATTGCCACTTCTGCGGGGAGCACACGTCCCAGGACTTCCAGGGGTACCTCAACGGTGCCGTCGAGACCGGCGAGCGCGCCGCCGGCGAGATCCTCGACGATCTGAAGCACGGCTGATGGCGATCGGCGAGCGGACGGCGTCGGAGCGAATCGCCGCGGAGCGGGAGCGCTACGTAGCACGCGGGGTCGCCACGACCCCCCTAGTCGTCGCGCGCGCCGAGGGCGCGCGTATCTGGGACGTCGACGGCCGCGAGTACGTGGACTTCGCCGGCGGGCTCGGCTGCCAGAACACGGGTCACGGCTTCGCCGCGGCGGCGATCCGCGAGCAGGTCGACCGCTACCTGCACCAGTGCTTCATGGTCGGAATGTACGAGCCGTACGTCGAGGTGTGCCGCCTGCTCGACGAGCTCTGGCCCGGCGAGAGCGAGACGCGCTCGCTGCTGCTGAACTCCGGAGCAGAGGCGGTCGAGAACGCGGTCAAGATCGCACGCGTCGCGACGGGGCGCCCGGCCGTGATCGCGTTCGACCACGCCTTCCACGGCCGCACCAACCTGACGATGGCGCTCACGGCGAAGGTCGTCCCGTACAAGGACGGCTTCGGGCCGTTCACGCCGGACGTCTACCGGGCAGCCCTCAGCGTCGACGACGTGAAGCGCGTGTTCAAGCAGGAGGTCAATCCCGAACGCGTGGCCTGCTTCGTGCTGGAACCTGTCCAGGGCGAAGGGGGCTTCATCCCGGTGCCCGACGAGCTGCCGCGGCAACTGCAGGAGCTCTGCGAGCAGCACGGCATCCTGTATGTCGACGACGAAGTCCAGTCCGGCACGGGCCGCACGGGCCCGGTCTGGGCGATCGAGAGGTGATGGACGCGGTGCCGCCCGGCGGGCTGGGCGGGACGTTCGGGGGCAACCCGCTCGCCTGCACGGCGGCGATCGCCGTGCTCAACGAGGTGCGTAGTCCGGAGTTCCGTGCGCGCGCCGAGGAGCTCGGCAGCCGGATTCGCACGCGGCTCGAGGGCCTGAACGCCGGCGAGGTGCGCGGGCTCGGTCCGATGCTCGCGCTCGAGCTGCCGGAGAAGACGCCTGACCGTGCGTCCCGCATCACAGCCGCCGCGCGTGAGCGCGGGCTCGTGCTGCTTTCGTGCGGGATGTACGGCAACGTCATCCGCATCCTCGTGCCGCTCTCGATCGACGACGACCTGCTCGAACGGGGCCTCGGGCTGCTGGAGGAAGCGCTTGGCGACGCGGACGCTGCCTGAGAGCCCGCCCGTCTCGGCGAAGATCCCGGCAGCAGTGGATGTCCGCCTCCTCGGAGTGCGCAAGACCTACGGCGACGTCGTCGCGGTCGACCATCTCGACCTCGAGATCGAAGCCGGAGAGTTCTTCACGCTCCTCGGACCGTCGGGCTCTGGCAAGACGACGACGCTGCGGCTGATCGCCGGCTTCGAGCGGCCGGACGAGGGACGGGTCGAGCTGAGCGGCGTCGACGTCACGAACCGCGCGCCGTACGAGCGCGACGTCAACACCGTCTTCCAGGACTACGCGCTCTTCCCGCACATGACCGTCGCCGACAACGTCGGCTACGGCCTGCGCGTCAAGGGCGTCGCGCGCGCGAAGCGCAAGCAACGCGTCGACGCCGCGCTCCAGATGGTGCGCCTACCGAACGTCGGCGCTCGCAAACCAATCCAGCTGTCCGGCGGACAGCGGCAGCGCATCGCGCTGGCGCGCTCGCTCGTCAACCACCCGCGCGTGCTCCTACTCGACGAGCCGCTCGGCGCGCTCGACCTGAAGCTGCGCCAGGAAATGCAGATCGAGCTGAAGCGCATCCAGCAAGACGTCGGGCTGACGTTCGTCTACGTCACGCACGACCAGGAGGAGGCGCTCACGATGAGCGACCGCCTCGCCGTCTTCAACGAGGGCCGGATCGAGCAGATCGGGACTCCGGCCGAGGTGTACGAGCATCCCGCCACGGAGTTCGTGGCGGGCTTCGTCGGGGTCTCGAACATGCTCGTGCGCGACGGCCGGCGCTTCACCGTCCGGCCGGAGAAGATCCAGATGCACTTCGACGGCGCCGGCGAGGGCGAGCCCGGTCACATCCGGGACGTCGTCTACGTCGGCATGTTCACGCGGTACATCGTCGAGCTCGATTCCGGGGGCGAGCTGACGGTGGTCAAGCAAAACCTCGAGACCTCGTCGAGCGAGGCGCTCGAGTCGCGGGGCAGGCGGGTGCGCCTCGAGTGGCGTCCCGAGCACACCTACGAGATCGAACCAGGAGGGCAAGCATGAGGAGGATTCGCAGAGGGCACGTGCTGCTGGCCGCGCTCGCAGCCGCGCTCTGTGTGCCGGCGTCGGGAGTCAGCTCCGCGGCGGACAACTCGATGATCAAGAAGCTTGGGAAGACCGAGGGCTCGCTCCGGCTGATCGCCTGGGAGGGCTACACCTACAAGCAGTGGGTCAACCCGTTCGTGAAGGCCACCGGTTGCAAGGTCAGCTCGAAGTTCGGCGGCTCGTCGGACGAGATGGTGACGCTGATGCGCACGGGCCAGTACGACGCCGTCTCGGCCTCGGGCGACGCCAGCCTGCGGCTGATCTTCGGCAAGGACGTGCGGCCGATCGATCCGAAGGTGGTGCCGGACTTCAAGAACTTCATCTCGGCGTTGAAGGCGCCCCCGCACAACACGGTGAAGGGCGTGCACTACGGGATCTCCCTGCAGTGGGGGCCGAACACGTTGCTCTACAACACGAAGAAGGTGAAGCCCGCGCCGAACACGTGGGGCGTGCTCTACAGCTCCAAGTACAAGGGCAAGATCACGGTTCCGGACAATCCGATCCAGATCGCGGATGCGGCTCTGTACCTGTCCAAGACGAAGCCCGGTCTTGGGATCAAGGATCCGTACGAGCTGAACCAATCGCAGTTCAAGGCGACCGTCGACCTGCTGAAGAAGCAGCGCCCGCTCGTCAAGAAATACTGGGCGACTGCAGGCGACGAGATCGACCTGTTCAAGAACGGGAGCGCGACGATCGGCGCGTCGTGGCCGTATCAGACGAACACGCTGCAGGCGGCGAAGGCCCCTGTGAAAGACCTGATCCCGAAGGAGGGCGCGACGGGCTGGGCCGACACCTGGATGATCTCGTCCAAGGCGAAGCATCCGAACTGCGCCGTCAAGTGGATCCAGTGGGTGTCGACGCCGAAGGTGCAGGCACAGCAGGCGATCTACTTCGGCGAGACGCCGGCGAACACGAAGGCCTGCGCCGTGATGGACAAGCTGTCCAAGGGCTCGTGCGCGCAGTACCACGCCAACGCCCCGACCGCGTACTTCAACTCGATCAAGTTCTGGAAGACGCCGGTCAAGGACTGCGGCAACGGCAAGAGCAACTGCATGGACTACACGAAGTGGCAGCAAGCCTGGACTGACATCAAGAGCTAGTGGCTTCACAGGCGTATGAAGCGGCGAGCCGTCCCAAGTGGGCGGCCCGCCGTCGTCTTTCCGCAGCGTTGTGGCGGCGGCCGTGGCTGCGAGCGGTCGCGCTGCTCCTGCCGCCGCTCGGCTGGATGGTGATCTTCTACGTCGCCGCGCTCACGGTGCTGTTCGTCTCCGCGTTCTGGAGCATCGACTCGTTCACGGGCAAGCTCACGCACGCCTGGACGTGGACGAACTTCGACACGATCTTCACCGACTCGACCTACCGCCAGATCGCGTTCCGGACGATCTGGATGGCCGCGGCGGTAACCGTGACGGATGCGGTGATCGCGTTTCCGTTCGCGTACTTCATGGCGCGGCTCGCCTCACCGCGGCTGCGGACGCTGCTTTTCGTCCTCGTCCTGCTGCCCATGTTTTCGAGTTACCTGGCGCGCATCTACGCGTGGCGGCTGATCCTCAACCAGGACGGCGCGCTCAACTGGTCGCTGTCGAAGATCGGCCTGCCGGAGCAGGGCTGGGCGTTCACGAACACGGCGATGTGGATCGTGTTCTCCTACATCTGGCTGCCGTTCATGATCGTGCCGATCTACGCGGCGCTAGAACGCATCCCGGACTCGTACCTCGAGGCGTCGCGTGACCTCGGCGCGCGGAACTGGACGACCTTCCGGCGCGTGATCCTCCCACTTGCGCTCCCGGGGATCGTCGCTGGCTCGATCTTCACGTTCTCGCTGACGCTGGGCGACTACATCACGCCGTCCCTCGTCGGGAACGTCGACTTCATCGGCAACGTCATCTACCGCAACGTCCTCGGGCTCACGAACAACCTGCCGTTCGCGGCTGCGTACGCAACCGTGCCGCTCATCATCATGGCGATCTACCTCACGCTCGCGAAACGCACGGGCGCGTTCGAGGCCTTGTAGTGGAGACGCGGGCGGCCCGGCTCTCACTGGCGGCGTGGACGACGCTCGTCGTCCTCTTCCTGTGGGTCCCGCTCGTTCTCATCTGCGTCTATGCGTTCAACTCGTCGAACATCCAGAGCTGGCCGATCGCCGGCTTCAGCACCAAGTGGTTCGGCACCGCCTGGCACGACGAGGAGGCACGCTCGGCGCTCGTCCTCTCGCTGAAGGCCGGCGGGCTCGCGACGGCGATCGCGCTCGTGCTCGGGACCGCCGCCGCCACCGCCGTCAGCCGGTTCCGCTTCTTCGGCCGTGACACGATCACGTTCCTGCTCGTCCTCCCGATCGCGCTGCCGGGCGTCGTGACGGGGATCGCGCTCAACTCGTTCTTCTCGAACAATCCCGTCCACCACCTGACGCCGTCGCTCTGGACGATCGTGATCGGGCACGCGACCTTCTGCGTCGTGATCGTCTACAACAACGTCGTCGCGCGGTTGCGGCGGACGCAGACCTCGCTCACGGAGGCGTCGATGGACCTGGGCGCCGACGGCTGGCAGACCTTCCGCTTCGTGACGTTCCCGGTCGTCTCCACCGCTCTGGTCGCGGGAGCGCTGCTCGCGTTCGCGCTCTCGTTCGACGAGGTGATCGTGACGACCTTCACCGCCGGCGCGCAGAACACGCTGCCGATCTGGATCCTGGGCAACCTGCGCCTCGGCCAGCAGCTCCCGCAGGTGAACGTGGTCGTCTTTTTCGTGATAGTGATGACCGTGATCCCGGTGACGATCGCGCAGCGCCTGACTCGCGACACCGGCATCCTGAGAAGGAGGTAGCCGTGAGCACCACCGTGTCCAAGCATCAGAACCTGATCGGGGGCGAGTGGGTCGACTCCGCCGGGGGCGAGACGATGGAGGTCTTGAACCCGGCCACAGGCGAGGTGATCGCCGAGGTCCCGGCCGCCACGGCTGAGGACGTCGACCGGGCCGTCCAGGCGGCGAAGCAGGCACTGCCCGAGTGGCGGGAGACGACGCCGGGCGAGCGCCAGGAGTATCTGCTCAAGCTGGCCGCCGTGATCGACGAGCACGCCGACGAGCTCGCCGAGCTCGAGTCGCGCAACGTCGGCAAGCCCTTGTCCTACGCGAAGGAAGAGCTGCCCGTGTGCGCCGACAACTTCCGCTTCTTCGCGGGCGCGGCGCGCGTGCTCGAGGGCAAGTCCGCGGGGGAGTACATGAAGGGGTACACGTCGTGGCTGCGCCGCGAGCCGATCGGCATCGTCGGCGGGATCGCGCCGTGGAACTACCCGTTGATGATGGCGGTCTGGAAGGTCGCACCGGCGCTGGCGGCCGGCAACGTGCAGGTGCTGAAGCCGTCCGAGCAGACGCCTCTGACGGCGCTACGGTTCGCGCAACTCGCGGCCGACATTCTCCCGGCCGGTGTCCTGAACGTGGTGACCGGCGACGGGGTGCCCGCGGGCGAGGCGATCGTCAAGCATCCGGACGTCCGGCTCGTATCGCTCACCGGCGACGTCGAGACGGGCAAGATCATCGCGCGCACGGCGGCCGACAACCTGAAGCGCGTCCACCTCGAGCTCGGCGGCAAGGCGCCGGTGCTGGTGTTCGACGACGCCGATCCCGCCGCGGTCGCGGAGGGGATCAAGATCGGCGGCTACTGGAACTCCGGCCAGGACTGCACCGCCGCGTCACGCGTCGTCGCCGGGCCGAAGATCTACTCGAAGCTCCTGGACGAGCTGGTGCCGGCCGTGGAATCGCTCCAGGTCGGCGATCCCGCGGAAGGCGACGAGATCGAGATGGGCCCCGTGATCTCGAAGGCGCAGCAGGAACGCGTACTCGGCTTCCTCGACCGGGCGAAGGGCGCGACCCTGCTCACGGGCGGTGGAACGAACGGCGACCGTGGGTTCTTCGTCAAGCCGACCGTCGTCACGGATGTCGGCCAGCAGGACGAGATCATCCAGCGGGAGGTGTTCGGTCCGGTCGTGACGGTGCAGAAGTTCGCGGACGACGACCAGGCGATCGAGTGGGCGAACGACGTCGACTACGGTCTCGCCGCGTCGGTCTGGACGCGCGACATCGGCCGCGCGCTCAACGCCGCGCGCAAGCTGCAGTTCGGCACCGTCTGGATCAACGACCACATCCCGCTGGTCAGCGAGATGCCCCACGGCGGCTACAAGCAGTCCGGGTACGGCAAGGACCTGTCGACCTATTCACTGGAGGACTACACCCAGATCAAGCACGTCATGGCGAAGATTGACTGACGCGAAAGCTGTGCTTTCGCGTCGGATGTGGTTACGCCGCTTCGCGGAGAACGTGCGCGGGCCCAGCCCGCGCACTCCTACTGGGTGATCGCAGGGCGGTAGCCATTTGGTCCGCGGGCGGCGGCGCTTCGGCGTCGCCGCCCGCGTGAGTCCGGCCTCCGATTAGTGCGGCTGCGCCCGCACTAACCTCCGGCCTTTGGTCGTGTCTCTAGGATCGCGTTTGTGGCTCAGGCGTTGATCAAGCCTCCTCCCTTGCCCGAGGGCGGGACGATCGGCGTCGCCGCCGCGTCGAGCCCGTTCGAGAACCGGTCGGAAATCGACCGCGGCATCCGCTGGTACGAGCAGCGCGGCTACCGCGTCAGGCTCGCGCCCGGCGTATACACGCGCGACGACTTCGTTGCGGGCGACGCCGCTGCGCGGGCGCGGGACGTCAGCTCGCTGTTCGCGGACGACGAGGTCGACGTCGTGCAGATGCTGCGCGGTGGCTACGGCGCGTCGCAGGTCGTCCCGCTGCTCGACTACGACCTGATCGCGGCGAACCCGAAGCCGTTCGTCGGCTACTCGGACGTGACCGCGCTGCACGTCGCGATCCGGCAGCGGACCGGCCTCGTCACCTTCTACGGGCTCGGACTGACGAGCATGGGCGCCCCGAAGCGCGAAGAGCTGGACAAGGAGTGGTTCATGCGCGCGATGACCGCGACCGAGCCGCTCGGTGAGGTGCCGGCGCGGCCGGACGATCCGTACATCGGGGCGCTCGGCTCCGGCCGCGCGACCGCGCCGCTCGTCGGCGGGTGCCTCTGGCTGCTGCGCGAGACGCTCGGCACGCCGTGGGAGATCGACCTCGACGGCGCGATCCTCTTCTTCGAGGACGTGCACTGCCCGCCGTGGCACGCCGACGGCATGCTCACGCAGCTGCGCAACGCGGGGAAGCTCGAGCGGGTCGCCGGCGTCGCGATCGGCGAGATGCACAAGTGCGAGGAGTGGCGGCAGCCGGAGCCGTGGCTACGCAGTCGCTCGATGGAGGACGTGTTCGAGCATCACCTCGAGCCGCTCGGCGTGCCGATCGTCCACAACCTGCCGCTCGGACACGGCGACCACCTCTGCACGATCCCGCTCGGCGTGACCGCGACTGTCGACGCGGACGCCCGGACGCTGACGATCGAGGAAAGCGCGTTGGAGACTACGCCCGAACGATCCCCCCGCGCCCCGGCCCAAGCCGCATCCCGATAACGCCCTCGGCGGCCGAGAGGCTCGGACCGAACCCGGTCACCGCCGGAATGAACTCGCTACGCTCGAGCGCATAGAGCACCGCGTCGGTGCGAGCCGTCACGGAGGCGGTGCGCGGGACGTCGCGCAGCAACGCGATCTCGCCGAAGGAGTCGCCGGGCCCGAGCTGCTGCGCCACTCGCCCGTCGACGGCGACGGCGAGCGTGCCCTGCTCCACGAGGTAGAACCGGTCGCCCGGCTCTCCCTGCCTTACGACCTCCTCCCCCGCGGCAACGCGCACCTGCTCGAGCGAGTCCGCGAGCTGCTCCAGGGTCGGCTCGGGCAGCGGCGCGAAGATCGGGTTGCGGCGCAGGAGGTCGACCTGCTCGACCGGAACGCGGGCCGCGCGGTCGATCGCGGTGAGCGCCGGCCACGCCGGCACGACCAGGAGCGGCAGCAAGGCTCCGGCGACGATCAGAGCCCCACGCGTGCCGAGCCAGTTGAGGAGCAACGGAGCGACTACCGCGCCCAGCGCGGGCGTCAAGAGCAGCAGGCTCTCGAGCACGCCGAAGACGCGCGCGAGCACGTCGTCCGGTGCGGCGCGCTGCAGCAGCGTCATCCCGGACACGTCGACGAGCGTGTTCCCGATCCCGACGACCCCGAGCAGCACGAGCGCGAAGACCTGGTTCGGCCAGACCGCGACGAGGGCGATCGGCAGCCCCCAGATGAAGATCCCGACGCCGAAGTCGGCCGCGAGCCGGCCGCGACCGACGAGTGCAGCGGCCGCAAGCGCGCCGAGGAGCCCGCCGACGCCGACCGCCGAGTTGAGGAACCCGACGCCCGCCTGGCCGGTGTCGAGCAGCTTGAGCGCGATCACGACGATCAGCACGTTGAGCATGCCGTCGACGAAGGTCTGCGCCGAGAAGAGGCCGACGAGGACGCGGGTGCGCCGCTCGCGCGAGATCGTGCGGAACCCTGCGAGCAACTCCTCGACGATCGACACAGGCTCGCGCTCGGTGGGCACGGTCTCCCCCTTCGGGATGCCGGCGACGAGGACCGCCGACCAGAGCAGCGTGCCCGTCGTGACGACGAACACGGTCGCAGGCCCAGCTGCCACGAGCAGCAGGCCGCCGAGGGCCGGTCCGCCGAAGATGCCGACGCTCTCGATCGAGCTCGCCGTGACGTTCGCGGCGGTCAGCTGCTCGGGCGTCTCGGCGAGTGTCGGAGTCAGCGCGGCTTGCGCGGGCCTGAACGGCGTCGCTGCGATGCCGACGAGCGAAGCGAGCGCGTAGATGACGAGCGGTGGCGCGTCCGCGAAGACCGCGAGCGCGGCGGCGCCGATCAGCGCGGCGCGGGCAAGGTCCGAGGCGACCATCACCAGGCGACGGTCGTAGCGATCCCCGAGCAGCGCCGCGAAGGGCGACGCGATCCCCGCGGCCAGCCAGCGCACGAACGTTACGACGCCGACCGCCGTGGCGCCGCCCTGCTCGTAGGCGTACACCACGACCGCGATCCCGTAGGCCCACGTGCCAAGGATCGAACCGGCCCAAGCGAGCTGGACTCGCCGCAGGCTGCGATTTGCGAACACGGCCCGAAAGGCCGTGGCCGATTCGCTCAGGTGCCCGAGGAAGCGCCGCATCGGGCGAGGATGGCATCCCGGCTTGAGTATTTGAAGAGAAGAAGGGAAGATTCCGGGGTACTGCATCGTCTAGTGCGTGACCGGTAATCCGCCGGATCCCTTCCGGAAGGAGGAGTTTCATGTCCGAGGAGCGCTTCGAAGACACCGAGGCCAAGGACGACGACGACGTCGAGGGCCATTCGCGTCATTCGGCGGCAAGGAACGTCGAGGCCACCGACGAGCCCGGCACCGAGGAGTCGGACGACGTCGAAGGCCATATGCGGAGGGCGTCGCACAGGGAAGCCTGAGCCCCGCTCTCTGATCTGAGCTGTCCAAGCCCGGGCCCATGGCCCGGGCTTCGTTTAGAGCAGGTTCTCGAGCGCAGCGATGAGCTTCAGCGCGTCGTCGGCCTCGCCCTCTTCGCGCCGCCGTTCGAGCGCCGCCGCGAGCCTCGACAGTGCCGCGAGCTCACCCTGGCCGGCCAGCGCGGACTGCGCGCGCCGTGCACGCTGCAGCAGGTCGAGGGCGATCGCGGCCTGGTTCGCGAAGAGCCCGAGCAGCTCCATCTCGGCGAGGGTGAAGCGCGCGTCGCTCGGCCGGTCCAGGACCTCGAGCACGCCGAGTGCGCGTTCCTCGTGCAGCAGCGGCACGGCCATCAGGCCCTTCGGGACGAAGCCGGTGCTCTCCGCGGTCTCGCGGGAGAAACGCGGATCCTCGAGGACGTCCTCGATCACGAGCGGCTGTCGGCTGACGAGCACGAAGCCGGCGATGCCCGTGCTCGACGGGAAGCGGCGGCCGATCAGCGACTCTGAGCCCTCGCCGGCGACGGCCTCGAAGACGAGCTCGTCGGTCTCCTCGTCGAGCAGGAAGATCGAAGAGGCCTTCGCCTTGAAGATCGCCCTGGCGACCTCGACGATCGAGCGCAGTAGCTCGCGGTAGTTCTCCTCCGACCCGAGCACTCCCGCCGCGACTGCGCTGCGCAGGTCCTCGCTCACGAGCCGTCCCCCACGTTCGTGGCCGTCAGGTAGAGCACGCTCTTCAGCTGAAAGGGCGTCAGCTCGCGGTGCTTGGAGAGGATCAACGCCGCGATCGCGGCGACATGCGGTGTCGCGAAGCTGTTGCCGGTGCAGACGAGGCGTCCGCCGCCGAGCCACGGCACCTCGACGTCGACGCCGCGGGCGAAGAACTCCACGGGCGGCGTCGGGTTGTAGTAGTAGGCGAACGGGTCGGACTGCTCGTGGCTGCCGACCGAGATGACGCTCGAGAAGCGCCACGGGTAGCTCTCGACGGGCATGTTGTGGGCCGACGCGACTAGCATCGTGCGCCGGAAGTATGCGGTGTCCGCGAGCTCGTGCAGCAGCGTCGCGAACTTCTGCTTCGTCGTCGAGAGGCTCATGTTGATCACGTCGTAGCCCTGCTCCACGGCCCAGCGCAGTCCCTCGAGCAGGACGGCGCCGCTGCCCGTGAACCCCGCGCCGAGGACGCGAACGCTCGCGAGCTCGGATTCCGGGGCGAGCGAGCGGATCACGCCGGCGCAGGCTGTCCCGTGGCCGCAGAGGTCGCCGGCCTTGTCCTCGTCCTCGACGACGACCTGGTCGCCCTCGATCGAGATCGCAATGGACTGCTGAACCTCCCCGACGAGCGGATGGTCGGTCTCGACGCCGCTGTCGAGGACGCAGACGCGGACTCCGGCACCGGTCGCGCCGCCCCAGGCCCAGTCGCGCGTGATCTGCCCCGGCCAGGCCTCGGGCAGCGCGATCCGCTCGACGGCGTCGGTCGGGAGGCTCCAGGCGGGAAGGGGTTCCTCTGCGCTCATCAGCTCGCGGCCGCAAGCAGTGCTTCGCCCTCGCGGATATAGCGCGTCGCGTCGGCCTTGCGGAAGAAGGCGAGCGCAGCGCTGAGCTCAAGGTCGGCCTCGACGCGATGGCCCGCCGCGGCGAGACGCTCGGCCAGACGGAGCCGTATGTACGCCTCCTCAGGCCCGCACTGAAGCTCGCGGCAGCGATCTGCGGCCGACGCAAGATCCCCGGCCGCGACGGCACGCGCACAAATGAGCCACGGGGAGCCGGTCTCACCGGCGAGAGTTGCGAGGAATTCGTCATTGGAGTCGAGAAGCGTGGCCGCCCAGGCGGCGCGTACAAGGCTCTCTGCCGAGACTCCCACTAAGACGGGACCTTCCGCAAACGCAAGCGCTTCGTCGAGCAGCTCGGCGGCGCGGTCGCGCCGGCCGACACTCGCAGCGATGTAGGACGCATCGAGCAGAGGCGCGTACAGGGCTTGTGGGTCGCGTGCAGTCCGTGCGAGCTCGACCCCCCGCTCTGCGTCGGCCAGAGCTCCCTCGGTATCTCCGCGTGCCAACCGGATGAGCCCGCGGAGATCGAGAACGCCCCCACTGTTGTACTCCGACGATCGATCAGCCAACAGCTCGTCGGCAATGGCCAGACACCGCCTCCAGTCTCCGTCGGCGTAGGCGAACAACGCCTCTGCGGGCCGCTGCCACCGACGCCACACATGCTGGCCATATTCCTCCGACACGCGGATGCACTCTGCGTGCGCCTCGCGTGCTGCGGCGATGTCGCCGAGGACGCCGTACACCGAAGCGAGATTGTTGTACGCGCGCGCGACCTCGTAAGGCGCATTCGCGTCGGCAGCGATCGCCGCTGCTTGCTTGATGTCGTCGATGCCCCCGCGATCGCCGAGGCCGGCACGGCAGACACCCGTGATGTCCAATGCCGCGGCCTTGATTGCGGGGAGACTGAGGAGCTCCGCCAACTCGAGCGCGCGCCGAGCGGTGGCGAGCGCGTCGGCGTTGCGGCTCGCGAGCATGTCGGACAGAGCCATGTTCATGAGCACCGTCGCCTTCGCGCGCGACGGCGGCGCGGCCGCGAGCAGCTTCCAGGCGGTCGCGAGATGCGTCTCCCCAAGCTCACGCTCTCCCTTTCGTGTCCAAACTTCGAAGAGCGTCGTCTCTGCCTCGGCAGCCGTCTCGAGATCGCCGGCAGCCCGGAGTGCAGCGGCGCCGGCGGCGAGCGCCGGCTCCCCGTCCTGCCCTGCGAGGTACTTCGTCCGGCCCCAATCCACTTGCAACCGTGCATAGTCGGGGCCATCTCGAGGCGAAAGCGTGAGTGCCTGTTCATAGAAGCGCGCCGCCGCCGGGTACGCGTTCAGCGCGAGCGCGCGGTTACCCGCTGCCTCAAGCGCCTTCCGCGCGTGGTGGGCCAGCCCTTCGGTCGGTTCGCCGACGCTGCCGGCAAGCTCGAACGCGGTCGTGTAGTGGTGCGCGAGCATTTCCGCGTGCTCGTCCGGACGACCGAGTCCCTCGATCCATGTCGCGGCCGCAGCATGTTTTGCGGCGCGGCCGGAGCGTGGGATCTGCCCATACGCAACGTCGCGGACAAGCACGTGACGGAACGCGTACTCCGTTTCGTCCTCCACGGAGGACCGCCGTTCCCGGCGCAGGAACTCCTTTCGTTCCAGCGCGTGGGCGCGCTCTTCCAGAACACCTCGGTGGCCAGATCCACCGAGCGCGGCGGCAGCGCCGAGCCAGAAGACTTTTCCGAAGACAGCGCCGTCCTGCAGGAGTGACTTCTCTTCAGGTGTGAGCGCATCGAGACGGGCCGCGATGATCCCTTGCACGGTTTCCGGGAGCGTCCCGTCGAAACGCTCGCGTTCGTCGAGCATCCGGGCAAACTGCTCTGCATAGAGCGGATTGCCGCCCGCGCGTGCGAGCAGCTCCTGCTGCAAGTGCCCGTCGACCAAATGCCGCTGCAGTACGGCCAGAAGTAGGCGCGTCGTGTCGTCGTCGCTGAGTGGCGACACGCGGACAGTCGCTGCGTTCGGCTTGCCGCCTCCCCAAGCGCGGCGTCGCTCGAGGAATTCGGGACGTGCGGTGCAGACGACGAGCAGGGGCACGTCTCCCGCCCAATCGACGAGGTGGTCGACGAAGTCGAGCAATGCGTCGTCTGCCCACTGAAGATCCTCGAAGACGAGGACGAGTGGGCGCCGCTCGGCCAATGCCTCGAGAAAACGGCGCCATGCTGCAAATGTTTCGTCGCGTTTCTCGGCGCTCGCGCCAGCGCTTCCCGCCATACCGATCAGCGGCAGCATCCGGTCGCGCACCCACTGCGAGCTCGGATCGTCACCGAGCGCAGACGCAACCGCGTCCTGCAGCTTGTCTTCGGCGACGCGGGGCTCGTCGCTCTCGAGGATCCCCGCATGCGCTTTGATCATCTCGGCGAGCGCCGAGAACGTCACACCTTCGCCGTAGGGAAGGCACCGCCCCTGACGCCAGTACACGAGGCCCGGGTCCGGATCGTCGAGGATGTGCTGCATGAGCTCGTAGACGAGCCGCGACTTGCCGATGCCGGGCACTCCCACGAGGGTGACGAGTTGTGCCTGCCGGTCGCGGCAAGCGCGCGCCAGTGCCGCGATGAGGTCGGCCAATTCGCCTTCACGTCCGACGAGCGGCGCCGCGCCGCGCTGCTCGGTTTCCCCGCCGAAGCGGGAGCGCGCGTCGATCGCCTCCCAGACCGCGATCGGGTCGGCCTTGCCCTTCGCCGCGACGAACTCCGCCTCGCGGTAATCGATCACGTCTCGCGTTGCACGATACGTCGTCTCGCCGACGAGAATGCCGTTCACCGGCGCGGCGCTCTGAAGCCGCGCAGTGGTGTTGACGACATCACCGGAAGCCATGCCCTCGCCCGCGTCGGGGCGTGCGTCGAGCGTGACCAGCGCCTCGCCCGTGTTGACGGCGATCCGGAGCTGGAGCTCTTCCTCCTGCTCGCGCACCCAGCCACGGATTGCGAGCGCTGCACGCACCGCTCGTTCTGGATCGTCCTCATGCGCGACTGGCGCTCCGAACAACGCCATCACGGCGTCGCCGATGAACTTCTCCACGGTCCCGCCGTGCCGCTCGAGCTCGGCGCGCACGCGCGAGTGATAAGGCGAGAGCATCGCGCGGACGTCCTCGGGATCCATCCGCTCGGCCCGCGCGGTAAAGCCGACGAGGTCGGCGAAGAGGACGGTGACGATCTTTCGCTCCTCGCGTGGCGCCGCCGTTTCGGCAAGGCGGGCACCGCAGGCACCGCAGAAAGCGAAGCCGTCGGGGTTCTGCTGGCGACAAGCCGCACAAACGACCACGGAAGAAGGGTAAGCCGTTCTCCGTCTGGTTTGTGAAGTGTTTCCCCAGTCCCCCCAGGAGATCGCTCGGGGCCGCCACGCGGATCTGCTCCGTGAGGCAACGCGGGAGCGACTTGCCGCGACGCTGAGGGAGGGCCCAGCGGAGCGGCCGCAGCTGGTGGAGCGCAGGGCACTTCACTGGGTTCGAACCGTCATCCGACGGCCGACGGTTCGCACCGCCTGATCTACTCCTGGGCCGCTCGTGCCGCAGCGGCGGCGCGGGCGGCCCCCTCCGCGAGGGACTGCGAGCGCCGGAGGCGCTCGTCGTCCGAGCCGACGGTGAGGTTGACCGCGACGAGCTCCGCCGCAGCGCCTGCCGCCGCCGCCGCGAGCAGACCCGCGGCGACAGCGTCGGGACGCCGTGCCGGGTCGCAGTGGGCCGCGATCAGCGCCGCGAGCTCGGCGACGTCGGCGGCCGCCTCCACGATGCGCAGCGGCGGCTCGGCGGCGTTCGCGTAGGCGCGGCCGAGCTCGTAGTCGCCTCCGGACGCGGCGACCGCCTCCTCGTACGCGCGGGCGGCGAGGTCGGCGAGGGGTGTAGCGCGCTCGCCGAGCGAGTCGGCCTGCGCGGCGATCCCTGCCGCCTCGGGCCAGTGCTCCTCCGAGGCGCGCGCGATCTTTGCGAGCAGCTCGGCGGCGCACGCCGTGACGCGGGCCGCGAGCGGGCCGCCACCCGAAGCCGTCTGCATGTGGGGATTCTGCTACTTCGCCTCGAGCCGCACGCGCAGAGCGGCGAGGACCGCGGGGTCGCGCTCGTAGCCCTCGGCTGCGAGCGCGCCCTCGAGGTCGGCGATGAGCCGCTCGCGGAACGCAGCGTCTGCCTCGGCACGGGCGACGATTTCGTCCAGCTCGTCCCGCACGAACGGGAGCTCCTGCGCAGCCCGGACCCAGCCGGCCGGAGCCGGAGGCAGCGCGCGGAGCAGCCGGGCAAGTCGCTCTTCACGGAAAGCGGTCATCGATCTCCAGACGGCGTCCCGCCGTCGCTTCTTCCCTCGAGCAGCTGACGCAGCCGGCCGAGACAGCGGGAGATCCGGCTCGCGATCGTCCCGGGCGGCAGGTCGAGGGCCTCGCCGATCGTCTTGTAGCTCTCGTCGCGCGTGAAGAAGCGGTCGAGGATCTCCCGGCAGTGTTCGGGGGTGCGGCCGAGGGCCTCGTGCACGGTCAGCGCGTCGTCGAGCAGCGCGAGCGTCTCCTCGGAGCCGCCGAGCAGCTCCTCCTCGGCGACCGGGTACTCCCGGGCGGTCGCGCGGAGCCTGTCGATGCAGAGGCGCCGCGTGAGCTGCGCCAGCCACGGCCGGACGGCGGCGTCGTCCCGCAGCCTGTCGAGATGCTGGTACGCGCGCGCGAACACTTCCTGGAAGACGTCCTCGGCGTCGGACTCCGGCAGCCGGAACCCCTGCACCGAGATCGCGTACACGTAGCGCGAGAACCGCTCGACCAGCTCGTTCCACGCCTCCTGGTCCCCCGCACGGCAGCGGGCAACGAGCTCGCTGTCGCTCAGAGTCGAGGCCATCAGGTCAGATTGTGGACGTTTGAGCGGCGACACGGCGAAAGGCCTCCGAACTCACGTGGGCGGGGATGGCGTAGCCACCACCGCCCACGGACCAATCCAGCCGCCGACCACCTGAGGAGTGTGCGGGCTCGGCCCGCGCACGTTTCCCGCGAAGCGGCGATCCACAACACCGAGCGAAAGCGAAGCTTTCGCTCGGTTAGGCAGCCGGAGGCTGACTAGCCGAGCCGCCGAGCTGCTTGGACCACCATTCGGCTTCGCGGCGGTCGAAGTTTTCCTGTAGCTGGGCGACGTACATCGACAGGTCGCTCTCGCGCGTCGCGAGCTGCGCTTCGAGCTCGGCGCCGGTCTGCTCGCGCTGCTCGAGCCGCTGCTCGCGGACCTCGAACTCGGCCTCGAGCTGCGCCTCGCGGAGGTTGAGCGCGGCCTCGCGCTCCTCCAGCTCCTTCGCGCGGCTCGCGAGCACGGTCTCGCGCTCGTCGAGGGCCTTCTCCTTGCCCTCGTACCGGCTCCGGGACGCGAGAATCGCCTGCTCGGCCTTGTTCAGCGCCGCCTCGCGGGACGACTGCTCCTCGTCGCGCTGCTTCAAGCGGCGCTCCGCCAGCTCGTCGACCTCCGGCTTGCGCGCCTCCTCGGCTGCACGACGCAACGTGGCCTCCTGGCGGTGAAACTCGGCCTCGCGCGCGATCAGCTCCGACTCGCGTTGGTCGATGTTCGCCAGCCGCGCCAGGGCGTCCTTTGCAGCCGCCTGACTCTGCTGCGCCTCCTGCTCGAGCTGCTGCATCCGCGCCGTCAGCTCCGTCGCGCGCGTCGAGAGCTCGAGCTCGCGCCCGTCCAGTTCACGCGCTCGCGCCGCGAGGCGCTCGTCGCGGCCGCTCGCGCCACCGAGCTCCCCCTCGCGCTTCGCGAGCACCTGCTCGCGCGCCTCGAGCTGAGTTCGTCCCTGGGTCAGCTCGCGCTGGGCGGCCGCCAGCTGCTCCTCGCGCTCGGCCAGTGCCTCCTGCAGGGAGCGCACCTCTACTTCCTGTGCACGTGCACTGTCCAACGCCGCGCCGCGCCGTGACGCTTCCTGTTGCATTTCCTCCATCCGAGCGGCGAGCTCATTCGCCTTCGTCGTGAGCTCCAAGTCACGCTGGTCGAGCTCCCGTGCGCGGGCTGCCAGCTCGCCGTCGTGCCCGGTTGCGGTGCCGAGCTCCTGCTCGCGCTTCGCGAGCAGCCGGTCACGGGCATCGACCTCGGCGCGCGCCTGCCCAGCTTGCTTCTCGAGCTCGGCAACCTGCGCTTCGCGCTCCGCGAGGCGCTGCAGGACACCGCGCGCCTCCTCACCCTGCTTGCGCGCCTCCTCGAGCGTCTTCGTGTGCTGCTTCGCCTGGTGCTCGAGCTCCTGCACCTTCGCCGTCAGCTCGCTGCCCCTCGTGGAGAGCTCGAGCTCACGCTCGTCCAGCTCACGCGCACGCGCGACGAGCTGGTCCTCGCTCTTGCCGCTCTCGGCGGCGATCTCGGCCTCGCGCTTCGCCAGCACCTTCTCGCGCGCCTCGAGCTGGACGCGCGCCTGCGTCGCCCCCTGCTCGGCCTTCGCGAGCCTGTCCTCCCGCTCGGACAGCTTCTGCTCGAGCGTGCGCGCCTCGTCTTCCGCCGTGCGCGCCTTCTGCTCGCTCTCCTCGAGCGCCTTGATCAGCTTCTCGTGCCGCTTCTCGGAGTCCGTGCGGCCCTGCTCGATCCGCGCCTCTGCGTGGGCCAGCTCCTTCTCACGCTTCGTCAGGTCTTCGACCTTGTGCTTCCACTCCTTTGCCGCGCTGCCGCGCTCGTCGTCGGCCTGCTTCAGCTCCTGCACCTTGAGGTCAACCAGCTGCTCGCGTTCCGCGATGCGGGCCTCGAGCTTCGCCAGCCGCTCCTTCTCCTCGAGCGTTCCATCGAGCTCCGCCAGCCGGGCGGCGATCTGACGCTCACGCTCCTCGAGCTGAGCCTCCGTCTCGGCCAGCGCGGCCGCGCGCCGCTCGAGGGCCGCCGACTGCCCCGCAACGTCCTGTTCCAGGCGCACCTCGCGGCCGGAGACCTCGACCTGCTCGTGCAGCGACGCCCGCAGGTCCTGCTCGCGGGCAAGCGACGCACTCAGCTCCGCACGCAGCAGCTCGACGTCGGGGCCGAGCTCGCCGGCAGCAGCGATCGCTTCGCCGGGAGACCGGGGCTCTTCCTGGTTCCCCGCGAGCTTGGCCCGCAAGCCGGAGCCGAAGCCGCCTTCCGTCTTGCTGTGGTCTGCAGCCACGGTCACTCCGCGTCCTAGAACTGGAAGATCTTGGAGAGGTTCAGGAAGGCTGGACCGAGGATGACGATGAACATGGCCGGGAAGATGAACAGCACGGTCGGGAAGAGCATCTTGATCGGCGCCTTCATCGCCTTCTCCTCAGCCATGAGCTGACGCTTCAAGCGCGTGTCGGCGGCCTGGATCCTCAGGATCCGGCCGAGCGAGATACCGAGCTGGTCGGCTTGGATGATCGCTCGGGTGAAGCTCGCCATCTCCTGCGACGCGCTTCGCTCGGCCATCTTCTTCAGCGCTTCCTGCCGGCTCTCGCCGATGCGCATCTCGCCGAGCGCGAGCTCGAACTCCTCGATCAGCGGTCCCTCCATGTGCTCGGTGAGCTTCTGCACGGCGCCGTCGAAACCGAGTCCCGCCTCGACGCTGACCGAGAGCAGGTCGAGCGCGTCCGGCAACTCAGCCGAAACGGCGGTCTGGCGCGCGCGAACGCGACCGTTCAGGAACATGCTCGGCCCGATGAAGCCGAGCACCGCGAGGCCGATTGCGAACAGCGGCGCCCGAGCCGGAGCTGCGGCGCCGAACAGGATCAGGCCGAAGAAGAACCCGCCGGCCGCGAAGACACCCTGGGCCGCGATGAACCCGGTCGGCGAGGCCTTGCGCATGCCGGCCGCCATCAACTTCGCAGCCACGACGTCGGTCGACGTGCGCGGATTGACCTTCAGCATCAGCTTGGCCATCTGCGTCATGAACGGCAGGATCACCCGCTCGCGGAACTGCGGCATCTGCTTGTCGGACACCATGCGGGTGCGTCCGTAGTTGGCGGCGCGATGCACCAGGTTCCGGCGCGTGCGCATCGGCGCGGTTGCGACTTCCGCCAGGTAGTAGACGGCGAAGCCGATCGTTGCGATGGCGATTATCAGCAGCATGTCATCAACCTCGGAAGGAAACGATCTTTTTCAGGATCAGGGACCCGAACGCCATCATCACGAGCGCCAGGACGATCAGCGCGCGGCCGGCGTTCGTCCAGAACAGTGGGTGCATGTAATGCCTGTTCATCAGCGTCATGACGCCGCCGATGAAGAACGGGATGCCGATCAGCGTGTACGCCGACATGCGACCCATCGCCGTCAGCGCGCGGATCTTGCGGGCGAACTGCTGCCGGTGCCGAACCGTGTCGGCGACCATGTCGAATAGCGTCGCCAGCGAGCCGCCGACCTGGCGCTGGATCGTGACGGCCGTGATCGCGAACTCGAAGTTCTTCGAGCCGACGCGCTCCGCCATCTCGCCGAGTGCGTCGTCCATCGGCCGGCCGAGCGACGTCTCGGTCAGGACTCGCCTGAGCTCCTGGTTGGCCGGCGGATGGCCTTCGTCGACGACCGCCTGCAGGCCTTGCTTGAACGAGTGCCCCGCCTTCAGCGACGCGGCGATCGTGATCAGCAGGTCCGGCAGCTGATCCTCGAACATGCGGGTGCGCTTGCGCATCTTCATCCACACCCAGGCGTAGGGAATCGAGCCGGCGATCACCATTCCGGCGATCGTGAACGGCACGGCCACTTGGGCGATCACGGTCAGCATGACCATCCCGAAGACCGCTGCGACCTCGATCCAGAAGAATTCGGCGGTCTTGAGCGGCACGTCGGCGCGCTCGAGCATCGTTCCGATGTTGCGCCAGACTTTCAGATGGCCGAGCGCCTTCTCGGTCGCCTTGAAGACACTTCCCAGCGCCTCTGACCGCCGCTCCTTGCGCGCCTTCTTGGATGTGACCTTGGTCTCGCCGATGTGGACGGAGATCCGGCTCCGCACCCACGAGCCGCGGAGGCCCGCGAGCAGGAACAGCGCGCCGAGCAGGATCAGGAAGCCGACGGCGACGGCAACGCCGAGCGGGCCACCGGGACCGTAGGCTCCCTTCGGGACGATCTTCGAGGGCCCCGAGTCCGTCGGCGCGGCGCCCGGAACGGTCATGACTCCTGAGGCAGTGCCGTGACCGAAGACGGACGCGGTGACATTGACCCGGTCGCCGGGCCGCGCCGCGGTCACGTAGGAGATGCGCCACGTTCGCTTGAGCCTCTCCGCGATCGAGGCGTAGACGGAGGAGAGGTGCGAGGTCGACGAGGCGCCGTAGTACTGGCCGCCTGTCGCCGTCGAGATCCGGACGAGCGCATCGGGCGAGAAGCCCGTCCCCTCGATGCCGATCGTGTAGACGGCCGCGCCCGCGTCGTGCGCCGCTGCGATCGCGTCGTCGATCGAGCGCTTCTTGGCAGTGTCGACGCCGTCGGTGAGCACGATGATCACGCGGCCTGGGAGCGGATTCCCCTTCAATTGATGCGCGGCGCTGATGATCGCGTCGTAGAGCGCCGTGCCCTTCTCCGAGTCAGTGTGCAGCCGTGCGAGCGGCTGGTCGGCGTCGAGCTTGACCGTCGAGAACGGCGACAGCGTCAGCGACTTCGAGCCGAACGCGATCACCGCGACCTGGTCGGATGCCTGCTTGGCGGCAACGAACGCGCGCGCCGCCGCGATAGCGTCCGCGAACGGCTTGCCCCGCATCGACTGCGAGCGGTCGATCAGCGTGGCGATCGCCTTGACGCTGCCGAGGTTCTGCTCCTGCAGGCCGGCGACCGGCCGGCCGTTCTCCGAGATCGCGGGCGGGATCGCCGCGCCCGCAGGCGAGACGACAGACGCACGCACGGTCGGATACGAGGTCGCGTCCACACCCCCCACCTGCACCGCTGCGGCTGCGGCGGCGGGGAGTGCGAGGAGTGTGAGTGCGAGCCCGGCGGCGGCGAGCCGGAGCTTGTTCACGAGAAGGCTCCCTTGAACTTCGATGCCTGGTGACCCTGGCCGACGGCCGGCGAGTCGTCGTCCTCAGCCGTGAAGAAGCTCGGCTGCAGCATGACGCCGTTCGTCGCCATCTTGTCGAGGAAGTTCGGCTTCAGCCCCGTGCACGAGAGCGGCGACAGCAGCCTGATCGCTCCGTGCGAGGCCTCGGCCTCCTCCGACGGAGGCTTCGCGTGGAAGACCTCCTGCAGGGTGATCACGTCGGACTCCATCCGGAGCACCTCGGTGACGTGTGAGATCCGGCGCGAGCCGTCCACCAGCCTGGTGATCTGAACGAGCAGATCGAAGGCGCTCGACACCTGCTCGCGGATCGCGCGCAGCGGCAGCTCGACGCCCGCGGTCAGCACCAGCGTCTCCAGACGGGAGAGCGCGTCACGCGGCGAGTTCGCGTGGATCGTCGTGAGCGAGCCCTCGTGGCCCGTGTTCATCGCCTGGAGCATGTCCAGGGTCTCCGGGCCGCGGACCTCGCCGACGATGATCCGGTCGGGGCGCATACGCAGGGCGTTGCGGACGAGCTCGCGGATGCGGACCTCGCCGGAGCCCTCGATGTTCGGCGGGCGCGACTCGAGCGTGATCACGTGCTCCTGCTGGAGCTGAAGCTCGGCCGCGTCCTCGATCGTGACGATGCGCTCGTCGTTGGGGATGAACGCAGACATCGCGTTCAGGGTCGTCGTCTTACCGGTGCCGGTACCGCCGGAGATGAGGATGTTCAGCTTCCCCTTCACGCAGGCGGCGAGGAACTGCGCCGCCTTCGGCGAGATCGACCCGAACGAGATCAGGTCGTTCATCGTGTACGGGTCGCGCGAGAACTTCCGGATCGTCAGCGTCGGGCCCCTCAGGGCCAGCGGCGGGATGATCGCGTTCACGCGGGAGCCGTCCGGCAGGCGGGCGTCCACCATCGGGGACGCTTCGTCGACGCGCCGGCCGATCTGCGACACGATCTTGTCGATGATGCGCAGCAGGTGGGAGTTGTCGGCGAAGGCCGCCGGCGTGCGCTCGATCTTGCCGAGCCGCTCGACGTAGATCCGGTCGTGCGCGTTGACCATGACTTCCGTCACGGAGTCGTCGCGCAGGAACGGCTCGAGGGGCCCGTAGCCGAGGATGTCGTCCGTGATCTCACGGATGATCTGGCGCCGTTCCTCGCGCGTCAGCGGCGTGCGGTCGAGCACCAGCTGCTCGGTGACTGCACGCGTGACCCGCTCGTTCAGGTCGCCGGTCGACTCACGCTTGAAGAGCTCCGCACCCAGCGTGGCGATGCACGCGTGGTGGATGCGGGTCTTCAGCTCCGCGTACGGATCGTGCGTCTTGGCGTCCGGCGTGGCTTCCTGGACGGGCGAGCCCGACAGGAGCGCCTCGGCGGTCGTTGCGCTGGCTCCGTTGGAGGTCTTGAGGCGGTCGTGGAGACCCATGGCCTAGGCCCTCGAGAACGCCGGGATGAGCCGCTTCTTCCTGCCCGCGTCCTCCTTCGGCGCCCGGAACATCTCCTTCGCCATCGACTTGATGGCCCTGGAGACGTCCGCCGACTCCTCGGCCAGGACGACCGGGTTGCCGCGGTTGACCGCCAGGGGGACGGCTCGATCGGACGGGATCTCGAAGCGCACCTTCATGCCGAGTGCGCCCTCGACCTCGTTCGGCTTCATGCCGACCTTGGAGTTCGAGCGGTTGAGGACGATGCGGACGCGCTGCTTCGGGAACGACAGCAGGTCGAGTGTCTGCAGCGCCAGGCGGAGGTTCTTCAGCGTCGGGACGTCGAGCGAGCAGAGCAACATCAGCTCGTCCGTCCGGTCGAGCGTCGCCAGCATCGGGCCGTGGAAGAACGGCGAGGTGTCGACGACGATGACGTCGAAGGACTCACGGGCGACCTCGAGCAGGCGGCCGAGCTTGGCCTCGGTCACGAGCTCCGCATCCTCCGGGCGCAGCGGTGCAGGCAGCACCTCCAGCCCACAGGCGTGCTTGGTCGTGTAGCCGGCGAGCTTCTCGGTGTCGAGCTCGCCCGGGGCGACGACCAGGTCGTAGATCGTCTTCTCGGGCTCGACGCCGAGCATGATCGCGGCATCGCCGAACTGCAGGTCGAGGTCGAGGAGCAGCGTCTTGCGCCCTTCGAACTTCGCGCAGGCAGTGGCGAGGTTGGTCGCCATGACCGTCTTGCCCGTCCCGCCCTTCGGCGAGAAGACCGTCACGATCTTGCCGTGGCGGCCCGAGCCGGTCTGATGGTGCCGGCGCGTCGTGTGCGTGGCCTTGCGGATCGCAAAGACCACGTTCTCGACGAGCTGCGGAAGGAGCAGGACGTCGGACACGTCAGCGTCCAACGCCTGCTCGAGCAGCCCAGCCGACCCGCTCGAAGCGACGATCAGGATCGGAGCCCTGGTGTGCTCGCGGAGGGCCGCGACCTCCTCTGCCGGGAACGTGGTGCTCCGCGTGGCGTGAAGGATGGCGTCCAGATGGCCACCGGCGAGCGCACCCGCGCCTCCGGCGACGTCGGTGCTGGCGCCGACGAGCTCGATCTCGGGATGACTGGCGAGAGACTCGCGCAGTTTGTCGAACCCTTCGCAGGATCCGGTTGCGAAGAGCCGCACGCGCTCGCGGTGGTTGTCAGGTGCGGGGGTCAATGCGGCCTCCTTCCGGGTCCGTCGAACTGCATCGTGTGATCGTCCTGCACCGTGTTCGAGCTATCCAGCGAACCGTTCGGCGGGCGCAGTGCGAGATGCCAGCCGTCGCCCTGGTCGACGCTGTTCTTCTGGATCCAGATGATCTTCTGGGTCTGTGCGTCGGTCGCCCGAAGCTGGACGAACGCCGTGTTCTGGCTCGAGGTGACGGCCGTGCCGGCGGCGCCCGGATCGGGCGGCGTCAGCACGAGGAGGTCGCGCACGACCACACGGCTGACGGTGATCTTTTGGGCGACGCCGGTGGTGTTCGGCGGGGTCGTCTCCCACGTGCCGACGATGTCGACATGGTCGCCTTCCTTCAGCGTCCCGGCGAGGAGCTGATGTCCATCGCCTTCGAGCTCGTAGGCACGCTGCGTGCCCTTGATCTCCGCGCGGATGCCCTGCTCCTTCGGCGGCGCGAAACGCCTCGTGCTGACCTGCTCGCCCTCGTAGACGTCCTGCGTCGCGATGTACTGCGACAGGTCGTCGGGGCTGGAGATCGCGCCCGCCACGACTGCCTTGCGCGGGACGGTCTCCTTCTTCAGCATCTTCTGGTCGATGATGTCCGCGCCAGACGTGCCCGACGGGATGTCGCGCGCGGCGACGAGCACCGTCACGCTGTCTTCACCGTGCTGCACGTGGCGCTTGTAGTTGACGACGTACACGCTCGTCAGGATGGCGGCGAGGGCAGCCAGAGCGACGGCGATCCCGATGTTCTTGACGCGGTAGTTCATAGTCCTTTCTCTTTCGTGTGAAGGGCCTGAGGACTTGAGGGTTATTCGATGAGCTGTATCGACTTGACGCCGTAATTAGTTGAGTTCCCGGGCCCACCGCTCGCCAGGATTCCCTGCGCGATGTAGGTGACGAAGTAGCCCGTCAGCGTCGCGTTGTTGCCGTGCACCTCGTACGACGTGAGGTGGAACCCGATCCAGCCGATGATGTAGTACTGGGCGCCCTGGCCCGTTCCCGTCAGGCGCTCGAAGACGGGGAACATGAGGACCGGGTCGCCGTCGAGGCGGGCTTGGAGTGCGCCCTGGACCTGCTGCGACGAGAACTTCGCGCCCGGATCGGAGTTGTAGTCCTTGTTGACGTCGAGCCAGGCGCTGTAGCCGTTCAGGATCCAGTCGGCTTCTTCTGAAGAGCCTGGCGTACCGCCGTTCTTGCTCAGGTTCAGCATCCCGAAGGCGCCGGGCGCGCCCATGGGGTCGTAGTTCAGCGTCGTCGGGATGTTGAACTGCGGCATGCGCCCGTTGTTGTTGCAGTTCTGGATCAGGGGGTGATTGCAGCGCACGACCATCGGCGCCACGTGCAGCACGCTGTTGGGGACGCCAACGCGCGCCTTGGAGTGTGCGCTGATGTCCGTGTTGCCGACGCCGATGACGCGGCTGAAGATGCCGGGGTCGTTCCGCTGGGCGCGGACCGAGATCGTGTCGTTCGCGCCGAATGTCGAGCTGACCACGATGTTGGCGCCCGCCACGTCTCCGCCGTTCTTGTCGGCATACGTCTGCGCCGTGGACTTCGCGGCGCCCGGATCGTCCGGAAGCAGCTGCGCGCCGGCCAGCGTCGCCGCGTCGGAGGTGCCTTGCAGGCGACGCTTGTCGCGATACCAATGGCCGACGTCGAGGACCAACGTCGCCATCCCGCACATCATCACCATCGCAACCGCGGTCATCACGAACGCCTGACCACGCTGGTCGTTCAACCGCTTGAGGATCATTCGACTCGCTCCTTCATCGTCGTGCTGAGCGTCCCGCTCTTCACGACCCAGCCCATGAGGCTGATCGAGTAGGGATACGTGGCCGTGACGGTTACGTCCGAGCCAGCCGCCCAGGAGGAGGAGCAGAGAACTTTGAAGTCGGTACCGGGGTTCTTCAGGTTTCCGCCGGCCGCGTAGCCGGCGTTCTGGCAATCCGTGGCTTTGCCCGCATCCCGCGACACTGCGCCCTTGCGTGCAGCTGCGCGCGCAGCGTCCGTGAGCGTCAGATAGTTGTTGAACGCGACGCCGAACTGAGCGATGGCGAGAACGAGCACGATCAGGATCGGGAGCACCATTGCGAGCTCCGTAAACGTCTGACCCTTTTCGTTTCTCAGCTTGTTCATCGTCTGCGGCACGTCGTCTCCGTTTCGAAAACCTGCGGGGCCCTCGCCGCCGGGGGAGGGCCCCGCCTATGCCTGGGCGGCTAGAAGAACAGCCGCACCAGTCCTGTCAGCGCTGTTTCAGCGCTGCCCGAAAGCTTCGTGAACGCGAGAACTGAGCTCCCGCTGATCACGGAGAGCGTCACCGTGCTGTCGGGCCTCGTCTGGGCACGCTCACGCGAGAGAAACGTGAGGGCCCTTTCGATTTGCCTTCCGATGTTGCTCTTCACGATGAAACTCCTTGCTGTCGGTTCTTTTGGTGTTGCGGTTAGCCCAGGTAGCCCCGCACGGTGTCGAGAGCACCTGCGATTGCGCCCGAGAGGAGGCCAATAGCCCCGACCACGAGCAGCGTGATCACTGCGAGGACGACGCCGTACTCGGCCATCGTCTGACCCTCCTCAACGCCGAAGCGCGCGCGGAGGTAAGCAACCAGATCCGTGAACGTCACGATGGATTCACCCCCTCTCCGCGTCTCGAAGGCGCACTGCGCGCCATGAAGGGCAGAAGTTGAGGTGTTGCTCGGAGTGGAATCGACTCGAATTCGGGCGAACATGCGTGGCACGCCGCTAACGTCCTTTCTCTCTTGGGCGCGCCGCTTCGCCTGACGGTCAATCTCGACCGATTCATCGTGTTGGCGAGGCGTTGCGTGTATCCCTCGCCTGGGTGATCCGCGTAGACGTTCCCTGAGCTGAGGGAGAGGCTCCGCCCTTCAGAAATCGATAGTCAGAGCACCGCAAGCGGCTGCGGATTGATTCACAGGCCAAAGTCCGCGCCCCTCGTGGCGGCCAGGGGCTCGATCAGAAGGAGCAAACGGCAATGCCACGATGGTTCACTCGCAATGACAACTGGGATTTCGGCAAAGCCGATCCCGCCGAGGACCAGTCAGGCAAGCCCAAGTCGCGCAAGCGCCGGCTCGCCACGACCTTTGTCTTCACGATGGTCTTCTTCGCGGGCGCATCGCTCGCGGCGGTCGCCGGCAACCGCTTCTCGGCGTCGATCGCCGGCGAAGACGCAACCGCGATCGAGTCCACCACCACCGCGGACGACGCGACGGCTGAGGCCGCTCCCGCCGCGGAGGAGTCGGCGCCTGCCGCCGACGACTCGGCTGCAGCCGCTGCGACGGCGGCGGCGGCTTCGCACGACCTCTCCGCCCCCGCGGAGTCGGCCGCAGCGGCGCCGGACATGACTGCAGCGGCACCTGAGGCCGCGGCTGCCGCCGCGGATCAGGGCTTCGCTCCGGCGAGCGACTCCGTCGCCTCACAGAGCGACGCAGCTGCGCCGGGCGCGTCGGCCAGCCACTCGGCGACGCCCAAGCAGACGGCTGCCAAGCGTGCACGCGTGCGCACGGAACATCTGCGTGCCGTGCTGCTGCCGAAGACCAAGCCGGCGCCGAAGCCGGAGATCGAGGGCCCGGAGAGCGCAGCCACGATCTGGCTCAACTCACCGCTGCCGGATCCGACCCCGCCCGCCCTCCGCCTCTCGCCGAGGTTCGCGGCGAACCTGAAGGCGGCGGCGAAGAACGGCG
>WNGB01002361.1_pt1 | contig 68615 bp, 69 predicted proteins | sample 5400681 | NCBI WGS metagenome assembly WNGB01 (sample SAMN13153367, study PRJNA577476) | soil metagenome | isolation source: 115 cm soil or saprolite under grassland replicate 2 | place: USA:California | collected 2016-06-15 | reverse complement strand
CCGAACACGCTGTACGTGAGCATCGACGTTTCGGCGCCGCTCACCTGGCCCCAGGTCGCTCGCTGGTACGCCGGCCTGTCGCGCGACCGCTACCAACTCAGTCCCGACCTCGAAACCAAGCTCGCCGAGGTGGTGCGGGGCGCCCGGACTCTGGAGGACTCGCTACGCGTCGTGCACCGTTGGGTCGCGCAGGATTTCCGCTACGTGTCGCTGTCCCTCGGCATCGGGGGTTACCTGCCGCGGTTGCCGGGGCAGGTGCTGGAGACGCGCTACGGCGATTGCAAGGACAAGGCGACCCTGTTCATCGCCCTGGTGCGGCGGATGGGGCTGCCGGCCTATCCGGTGCTGCTCAGCTCGAGCGGCGGTGCGGACAGCACGCTCCCCACGGTCCAACAGTTCGACCACATGATCGCGGCCGTGGACCGCCCGGGGGGAGCGGGGCGCCTCTATCTCGATCTCACCTCCGACCTCACGCCCTACGGCGAGCTGCCGCCCGCGGAGCAAGGATCCTTCGCCCTCGTGGTGCATGACGACGGCGCGGGGGAGCACGTCGTGCTTCCGGAGGTGCCGATCGCGGCCAACCGCGCGGAGGTGCAGTTCGTCGGCACGCTCAACGCCGACGGGATGTTCACGGGGCGGTACACCGAGACCAAGCTAGGCGCTACGCAATACCGCCTGCGCCAGGCGTATGCGCACCCGTTCACCCGGGAGGAGCTGGGACGGATGACGCAGGCGCTCGCGGACGGACTGTTCCCCGGCGCCAAAGGTGACAGCCTGCGCGTGTTCGACGGTCGCGACCTCACCGCGACAGCCAGCGTGGCGGTGACCGTGCGCAACGCGCCCGCCGTCTCCACGTCCGGGGGCGCGCACATTCTCACGTTGCCGAGCTCGCTGCCGAACTTTGCCTCACTCGGCCTCGCGGCGCAGCTCGAGCAGCGCAAGCCGCGACGCTTCCCGATCGATGTGGGCGACGTGATCGGGCCGATCGAGACGGTGGCGGAGCTGCGCGTGACCCTGCCGGAAGGGTGGCGCGCCCGCTTGCCGCCGAGCGTGGCGGAGATGAGCGCCTTCGGGAGTTACAGCGCCGAGTACGTCCAGGAGGGCCGCGAGCTGCGCATCAACCGCCGCATGACGGGCCGCAAAGGCATCGAGCCCCCTGACCGGGTGGACGCGCTGATCGCCTGGCTGCGCGCCATCTCGAAGGACGACGTGAAATACATCGTCCTCGAGTCGGGGCGGTGACGCTCGTCTCGACGCCGGCGGTCGTCCTCCAGACGTACCGCTACAGCGAGACCTCGAAAATCGTCCGGCTGGCAACGCGGGAAGTTGGGGTCCAGAGCGCGATCGCCAAGGGCGTGCTGCGGCCCAAGAGCCCGTTCGGCGCGGCACTCGAGACGCTGAGCGAGGGCGTCGCCCAGCTGTACCACAAGGAGACGCGGGACCTCCAGACCCTCGCGGCATTCGACGTGATCGAGCTGCGGCGCGGCCTCGCCCGTGACCTGGGGCGCTTCGCGGGCGCGGCGTCGCTGGCCGAGGTGATGCTCAGGATGGCGCCCGCCGCGCCGCTCACCGCCGCCTACGACACGCTCACCCGCGGGCTCGACGCGTTGGTGACCGCGACGCCCTCATCCCAGGCCGACGCGGTCGCCGTACGCTGGCTCTGGCTGCTCGTCGGCGTCCTGGGTTTCGCGCCGGCGCTCGACGCCTGCGTTCGTGACGGGACCCCTGTCGCAAACGGCGGGGGAGGATCCGTGGCATTCAGCCCGGCGGACGGCGGCGTCCTGTGCGCTCGATGCGCCGGTCCGCAGCCGCCCACGCGGCTCCCGCCCCAGGCCTATCGCGATCTCCTGATCCTCAACGATGCCGGGGCCGAGTTGCCGATGTTGGACGCGGCGCATGCGGCCGCCCACCGCCGCCTCGTCGCCCGGTTCGTCCGCCACCACTTGGGCGAGTCCGGCGAGCTCCGCGCCCTGGACTTCTGGGAGCGCCGCGCGTGGGCCACGCCCATCGCTTCGTCGTAGGCACCGCCGGCCACATCGACCACGGCAAGACCGCGCTGGTGAAGGCGCTCACCGGCGTGGACACCGACCGCTGGGAGGAAGAAAAGCGCCGCGGCATCACTATCGATCTCGGCTTCGCGCCGTTGCCGCTGCCTGGCGGCATCGAGGCCAGTGTCGTGGACGTGCCCGGGCACGAGGGGTTCGTCCGCAACATGCTCGCCGGCGCGACGGGGATCGACGTCGCGCTCCTGGTGATCGCCGCCGACGAGGGCGTGATGCCCCAGACCGAGGAGCACCTCGCCATCCTCGAGCTGTTGGGCGTACGCCGCGGCATCCCGGTCGTCACCAAATCAGACCTCGTGGACGACGAGTGGCTGAGCTTCGTACGCACGGAGGTTGCCGAGCGCCTGAAGGCCAGCCGCGTGGACTGGGAGCCGCCCATCGCCGTCGCCGCCCTCGCCGGCCGCGGCTTGGACGAGCTGCGGGTCGCGCTCGCCGGCCTCGCCGAAGGGCTCCCGGCCCGTCCGGCGGAAGATCTCTTCCGGCTCCCGATCGATCGCGTGTTCAGCGTCGCGGGAGCGGGCACGGTGGTGACCGGCTCGACCTGGAGCGGCACCGTGGCGGTGGGTGACGCCGTGGGCCTGCTTCCGACCGGGCGCGAGGCGCGGGTGCGGTCGATCGAGGTGCACGGGCACGCGGCCGACCGGGCCGTCCCCGGGCGCCGTACGGCACTCGCGCTCGTCGGCGTGGAGAAAACGGAGCTGGAGCGGGGAGACGTCGTCGTGGCGGGGCCCGGCTGGGCGGCGACCAGCACCCCCCCCCCCCTCCCCCCCCCTCCACGCTCGGCGGCGCCACGCAAGCCGCTCGTCGCCCGGACCAGAGTCCGGGTCCACCTGGGGACCGCCGAGGTGCTGGGCCGCGTGGCCCAGGTGCGTGTCATCGAGCCTGGCGAGACCGCCCTGGCCCGGCTCGTGCTCGAGGGTCCCCTGGTGGCGCGCGGGGGCGACCGGTTCGTGCTCCGCAGCTTCTCACCCGTCACCACCATCGGCGGCGGCGTGGTGCTCGATCCGTTCCCGCCCAGAAGGCCCCGCGTTTCCGAACGGGGTCTGTCGGCGGCCAAGGCGCCTCCACCCCCGCCGGACCGGCTGGCCCGGTTCATCGAGGAGGGCGGGCTGGGTGGCGTGCGAGTGAGCGACCTCTCGGTCCGGCTCGGCATCCTTCCCGGTGAGGTGGGAGGCGTCACCGACACCGTGGGGAAGGCCGCACTACGTTCGGGCGAGCTGCTGGTGGCGCGCCGGGCTCTGTCGGCCGAGGTGGAACGGCTCGGGGCGCTCGTGGCGGCGCACCACGCGACGCACCCGCTCGATCCGGGATTGTCGCTGCAGGCACTGCGGGCTGCCGTCGCTGCGCCTGACCCGGTGCTCGACCTCCTGGTGGAGCACGGCGTCAAGAAGCAGGCGTTCGAGCTGGCGGGCTCGGTGGTGCGCCGCCCTGGCTGGAAGGCGGCGCTCGACGCGCGGGCGGGTGACGCCGGCGGGCAGCTCGTTCGGCGGCTGGCCGAAGCCCGGTGGGCCGTGCCAACCGTTGCGGAGCTGCAACGGGAGTTCGACACCCTCGCGGTGCCGGCTCTGCTCGCGCACTTGGCGCGGGAGGGCGGCGTAGAACAGCTGGACCAGGAGCGTTACGCGACGAAACCGGCGTTGGATGAGTTCCGCCGGGCGCTGGAAACCGCGCTCCGAGAGATGGGGAATGCGACGCCGGCGCAGTTGCGGGATCGGTTCGGGTTGACGCGCAAGTACCTGATTCCGTTGCTGGAGTGGGCGGACCGCCGGGGCATCACGCGGCGCCAGGGCGACAGCCGGGTTCTCACCCGCTTGACAGGGTCGCCAGACGGTTCCTAGGTTGAAGGTGAGTCGCGGTCCCGTGCGCCCTAACAGCAACTCAAGGAGAGCGGTCTAACGCATCTTTACGTTCGCCGAGGAGTGGTGTGATGACGCGGTATGCCTGGGCAGTGCTGGGGCTCGGGCTTTTGGCGGCGGGGGCAGTTGACGTCCGGGGGCAAGCGGTGCCCACGTCCCCGCTGGTCGAGCTCAGACAGAACTACCCGAACCCGTTCAACCCCGCGACCACGATCCCGTTCACCTTGAGCGGCGATCTGTTTGCCAGTGGTCACCGGCCGAAGGTCTCGCTGAAGATTTATAACGTGCTGGCGCAGCTCGTGGCCGTGCCGATCCTCCAGGGCACGGGCGACGCCCTCGACAACCTCGAGGTGACCTGCGGCAGCGCGTCGGGTTGCAGCTTCAGCGCCTACTGGGACGGCAAAGTCCTGCGCACCGACCAGGAAGCCGCCTCGGGCGTCTACATCTACCAGTTGATCGTGGACGGGCGCCGCTACACGAAAAAGATGATCGTGATGAAATGAGTGCCTGCAAGCCGCCCCGGCGCCTGCGCGCCGGGGCGGCGCGCTTTTCACCCTCCGCGTCGGGAGGCCGTCATGCGCACCGTTCCGTTTGCCGCTGCGATCTTCATCCCCGCACTGCTGTTCGTCGGACACGTCGGGGCCCGCAGGGCTGATCCCGCCGCCGCGGAAGTTGCCCGCATCCGCACGCACCTCGCCACCGTGGAGCGGGAGCTGCGGGCTCGGGATGTGAGCACGCTGACGCCCGCCCAACGCGCCGCCCGCCGGCGCAATCTCGACGTCCTCCACGCCTACTGGCTGGGCGGTCGGTTTCCGAAAAACACCGACTTGCCGGGCGAGCGTATGCCGTACTTCATAGATCGCTACGGCACCCGCTGCGCCATGGCGTATCTGATCGAACAATCCGAGGGCCGTGAGCTGGTCGCCCGAGTCGCGGCGACCTACAACAACGCCCGCATCCGGGAGTTGAAGGGCGATCCAGAGCTCGTGGCCTGGCTCGACGAGAATGGTCTCACCGTTGCCGAAGCGGCCCGGATCCAGCCGGAGTACGACTACGACCCGCCGCCCCCCCCCCCCGCCAGCGAGGGCTACAAGACTGCCACCGCCGTCGCAATCGGCGTGAACGCCACTGCACTCATTTTGAACGGTACCCGCACCAGGATGTCGCCCCGGTGGACCGGGGCCATCGGGATCCTGACCGGCATGTCGGGGCTGGCGGCCGGTGTCCCGAACTTCGACAGGGCCGGCCAGCGACGGACTCTGGGCTATCTAAACACGGGGATCGGTGCGGCCTCCATGGTGCTCGGCGCATACCGGCTGGCAGCGCGCCCGCGCCCGGCGTCAAATGCAATCATCACACCCTGGGTCACCGAGAGCGGGCCCGGTTTTTCGCTGAGCGTACGCTTCTGAACTAGCGGAGAGGGTGTAAGTCCGGGGCTGAGGGTCCTCCGCCGCCGTTTGTTGACCTGTCCCCTGCCAGATCGGCATCTTTGAGCGGCACGGAGGTTGCCTCGCCGTGAGCGCGATATGATCCGACCCGACCGTTTAACCGTGAAGGCCGCCGAGGCGCTGCAGCAAGCCGCCTCCCTGGCTCGCTCCCGCGGCAACCCCGTGGTGAACGACGCCCACCTGTTTCACGCCCTGCTCGAGCAAGACGAAGGAATCGTCGTCCCGCTGCTCCAGAAGGCGGGGCTGAACGTCGCCCAGATCAGGGCGGACACCGAGCGCGAAATCGACCGCTTCCCCAAGCAGTCGGGGGACGCGGGAGAACCGACGCTGTCCCGGGAGTTGTCCCGCGTGCTGGACCGCGCCGACGAGGAGGCCCAATCGCTGGGGGATGCATACGTCTCGACGGAGCATCTCGTGTTGGCGCTGGCGGACGAAAAAGGCACGACGGCGCGCCAGTTACTCAGCGCAGCGGGCGTGGACCGCGCGGAGCTGCGGGCCGCCCTCGAGGGCGTGCGGGGCGCGCATCGCGTCACCGATCAGGAACCCGAGTCCAAATACCAGGCGTTGCAGCGGTTCACGCGGGACCTCACCGAGCTCGCGCGCAAGGGCAAAGTGGATCCCGTCATTGGGCGCGACGAAGAGATCCGGCGGGTGATGCAGGTCCTGTCGCGACGGACCAAGAACAACCCCGTGTTGATCGGGGAGCCCGGGGTCGGCAAGACGGCGATCGCCGAGGGGCTCGCCCAGCGGATCGTGAACGGCGACGTCCCCGACTCGCTCAAACAGAAGCATCTCGTCGCGCTCGACCTGGGCGCCCTGATCGCGGGCACCAAGTACCGGGGGGAGTTCGAGGAGCGGCTCAAGGCCGTGCTCAAGGAGATCACGGCCACCGAAGGGAAGTTCATCGTTTTCATCGACGAGCTGCACACGCTGGTGGGCGCGGGGGGAGCGGAGGGGGCGATCGACGCCTCCAACATGTTGAAGCCGGCTCTGGCGCGCGGCGAGCTGCACGTCGTGGGCGCGACGACGCTCGACGAGTACCGCAAGTATGTGGAGAAGGACGCCGCGCTCGAGCGGCGGTTCCAGCCCGTGTTCGTCGGCGAGCCGTCGGTCGAGGACACCATCGCCATCCTGCGGGGCCTCAAGGAGCGGTACGAGGTGCACCACGGCGTGCGCATCACCGACAACGCGCTCGTCGCGGCGGCGACGCTGTCGCACCGCTACATCGGCGACCGGTTCCTGCCCGACAAGGCCATCGACCTGGTGGACGAAGCGGCGAGCAGGCTGCGGATCGAGATCGACTCGCTGCCGCAGGAGATCGACGAGGTCGAGCGCAAGATCGTGCAGCATGAGATCGAGCTGGCCGCACTCGCCAAAGAGAAGGACAAGGCCGGTAAAGAGCGCCGCGCCAAGGTCGAGGCGGAGCTGGCGGAGCTGCGCGAGCGGTCGAACGCCATGAAGGCGCAGTGGCAGGCGGAGAAGGACGCGATCGGGGGGCTCCAGGCGAAGAAAGCCGACCTGGAGCGGCTCCGCATGGAAGCCGACCAGGCCACGCGTCGCGGTGACCTGCAGAAGGCGGCGGAGATCAGCTACGGGAAGCTGCCGGCGCTGGAGAAGGAGATCGCCGCCGCCGAGCAGCGGCTCGCCGAGATCCAGAAGACGGGCAAGTACTTGAAGGAAGAAGTGGACGCCGAGGACATCGCCGAGATTGTCGCGAAATGGACCGGCATCCCGGTGTCCAAGATGCTCGAGTCCGAGCGCGAGCGGCTGACCCGCCTCGAGGCGGAGCTGGGGCGCCGCGTGATCGGCCAGCCCGAGGCGCTCGCCGCCGTCGCCAACGCTGTGCGCCGCGCCCGCGCCGGCTTGCAGGACCCGAACCGCCCCACCGGGTCCTTCATCTTCCTCGGCCCCACCGGCGTGGGGAAAACCGAGACGGCCCGCGCGCTCGCCGAGTTCCTGTTCGACGACGAGCGCGCGATGGTGCGGCTCGATATGTCCGAGTACATGGAGAAGCACGCCGTCGCGCGGATGATCGGCGCGCCGCCCGGCTACGTCGGCTACGAGGAAGGTGGGCAGCTCACCGAGGCCATCCGGCGCCGGCCCTACGCTGTCGTGCTGTTCGACGAGATCGAGAAGGCGCACCCCGACGTCTTCAATGTGCTCCTCCAAATCCTCGACGACGGTCGGCTCACCGACGCCCAGGGGCGCACGGTGGATTTCCGCAACGCCGTCCTGATCATGACGTCGAACATCGGGTCGCAACACCTGCTCGAGGCCGAGGCGATGGGGTGGGAGCAGGCGGAAACCAAGGTGCTCGATCTCCTGCGCCACACCTTCAAGCCGGAGTTCCTGAACCGGGTCGACGACGTGATCATCTTCCGGCCCCTGTCGCGCGACGACATCGCGAAGATCGTGGATCTGCAGATCGCTCGGGTGGAGAAGTTGGTGGCCGACCGGAAGCTGGCCTTGGAAGTGACGCCCGCGGCGAAGCAGCTGCTCGTCGCGGAGGGCTACGACCCCGTGTATGGGGCCCGGCCTCTGAAGCGCGCGATCCAGCGGCTGCTGCAGAATCCGCTTGCGCTCGCGGTCCTCGAGGGCCAATTCGTCGAGGGCGACCGGATCCGCGTGGATCGCGCGAAAGACGGCAATTCCCTCACGTTCCAGCGCGTCACCGCAGCACCGCCGGAGCCCGCGCGTGCCTGAGCTGCGTGCCAGCAAGGGCGACCTGGCCGGCATGGCGGCCGCCCTCCGACAGGCGCGGCGCGCGGCCGGTTTGAACGAGGTGCCCGTCGGCGCCGTCGTGGCGCTGAGCGACGGGCGCGTCATCGCGGAGGGTCACAACGAGGCGGTCCGCCGCAGCGACCCTACGGCCCACGCCGAGCTGCTGGCGATCCAGCGTGCTCTGAAGGCCGTGGCCGCCGATCGGCTCGACGGCTGCACGCTGTACGTGACGCTCGAGCCCTGCGCGCAGTGCGCCGGGGCGATCGTGCTGGCCAAGGTCGGCCGCTTGGTGTTCGGTGCGTACGACGACAAGGCAGGCATGTGCGGGTCGCTAGGGGACCTGGTGCGGCATCCGCGCCTGAATCATCAGGTAGAGGTGGTGGGGGGAGTCGAGGCGGAGGAGTGCGGGAAGTTGCTCAGAGACTTCTTCGGAGCGCGTCGCCCAGCGCCGCCATCGCCCCGGTAAGCTGGCCGTCGGTGAGATACGGCGCGGGCCCCAGCCGCAGCACGTCCCCCCGATAATCCGTCCACACCCCGCGCTCCTTGAGCGCGGCGGACACCCGCGCCGCGTGGGGCGTCCGGAGGGCGAGGAACCCGCCGAGCGCGGACAGCGGCACCGCCCGATCCCGGCTGATGACCGCGGGGTTGGCACTCAACGCATCGAAAGCCGAAGCGAGCAATCCCACCTGGTGCTGACTCACCTCCCGGAGCCGCTCGGCGGTCAGACGTTGCTCCTCGAAGAACGCGAACACGGCCCCCGCGCGATAATGACTCGTGGGGTCGTACGTCGCCCCGGCGAACCGCGCCGCGCCGGGACCGTAGCGCACCGGGCCACCGGCCGGCGGCTCGGCCAGCTCGGTGAACTCGCCGAACCATCCCGTTACGACGGGGCGCAAGGCACAGTCGGCGGGAATCCGCAGGAATGCGTTGCCGCCCCCGAGTTGACAGTACTTGTAGCCACCGCCGACGACGTACGCGCCTTCGAGGCCTTGGTCCTTAAGCGAGAAGGGAATCACGTTGAGCGCGTGATACGCATCGACGAGTAACTCAGCGCCCACACGCTGACATGCGGTCAGCACGGCTGCCAGGTTTGGCACGATGTGGGCATTCGTGTAGAGCACTGCAGACACGAGGACGGCCGCCGTCCGATCGTTCACCACCACCGCAAGCCGCTCAGCCAGCGTCGCCGTCGGCAGGGCCACAACCTTCACAACCTCCACACCCTCCTCCGCCAACCTGTCCAGCTGCCGGCGAATCGTGTGAAACTCAGCGTCCGTCGTGATGAGCTTGCGGCGCTTCGCTAAGGGAAGGGCCGACAAGAACCGCACGACCAGCTCGTGGGTGTTCGACGCCAGCGCGATCTGGTCTGGTGAGTCGCCCAGCAGTCGCGCGAACCCACGCCTTACGTCGACGGCTTTATTGAACGCCTTTTCCCATACGTCGTCCACGTGTTCAGCCGCATCGAGCCAGGCCCGACTCTGCGCCTTGAAGCCGCAATCGGGCCAGGCTTGGTGAGAATGGCCAGTGAGGAGGATTCGTTCGGTCACCCGGAAACGACTGTAGTGGCGGGCCAACGCCTCGGGCGAGATCACACGTTCGCCGCCGTCCGCCGTCCTCCGCCGCCTTTCGCCGTCATAGCTCCGCGCGAATCGCCCACAGATCGGGAAACGCGGGCTGGTTCAGCGTTTTCATCAGATACTCCGCCCCCGCCGAGCCACCCGTGCCGTGCTTCGTGCCGATCGTCCGTTGCACCATCTTCACATGGCGATAGCGCCACTCCTGGAACCCTTCATCCAGGTCCACAAGCCGTTCGCACAGCTGCGCCGTCACCGGATCGCGGCGGTACACGTCGATCAAGACGCGTTGCAGGGCGGAGGAGGGCTCGATCGGCCGTGTCGGATCACGCTTCAGCAGCTCGCTCGGCACCGCATAGCCGTTTTGGGCCAGCGACGCGAGAAACGCGTCCCACAACCCGGGGGCGCGGAACCGCGCCTCGGGGTAGCGCTCGCGCATATCGGGGCGGCGGATGCCCAGCACGCACTCGAGCTCGCGGAACTGGCGCGACTGAAAGCCGCTGCCCGACTCCAGCCGGTCGCGGAAGGACAGGAACTCGAGGGGCGTCATCGTCTCGAGAATGTCGATCTGGGCGACCATCACCTTGAGCACGGTGAGGATCCGCTTGAAGGTGTGGAGCGCCCGGGATCGCTCATTGGCGCGCAGCAGGCCCTGCAGGTAATCGAGCTCGTGCAGCAGCTCCTTGAACCAGAGCTCGTACACCTGGTGGATGATGATGAACAGCAGTTCGTCGTGCTCCGGCCTCCCCCCCTCCGGGGCGGTGGAGCGCGGCTGCTGTAAGGCGAGAAGCTCGTCGAGCTTCAGGTAGCTCGCGTAGGTGACGCGCATGGGGGGGAACCCTAGCGCTGAGCGGGCTACCTCGGCAAGGCGGGTGGCGTTCCTAGCACCGGACGACAAACAAGAACAGCTGCCGCTGGACTTCGTGCGCCACCGTCCGATAGGTGAAGCCGAGGTGCTCGAACATCCTCTGCCACGCGGTGAGCGGGAGGACCTGGCTGGCGCCCGGCGGCCGCACGCGGTCCTGCAGCTCGCCGAGGAGCCGCGCGTCTCCGGGGAGGCGCGCCAGGCCGCCGGCCAGCGCGGGGTCGATGCGCCGCAGGCGGTTGCGGACGCGCTCGAGGTCCCCGATCAGCCGCGCGCGGAACGCGTCGCGCGACGCCCGGGCCAACTCGACCGATTCGACCGCGTCCTCGCCGTAGACGTCTTCGACGATAAACATCCGCCCGCCCGGCTTGACGAGCTGGCGGCACAGCGCGAGGAAGGCAACGCGGTGCAAGCCGGTCTCGTCGGTGGCGCACAACGGCACGGTCTGGAGGAAGCGCGGCAACAGCAGAAAGTCCGCCCGCAGCCCCTGGAGCGCTTCGCCGATCGCCCGGGCAGTGAGCGGGAGCGGCGCGGTGAGCGTCGTGCTGCCCCCGGGCGCCTGGCGCGCCAGCTTGCAGGTCGCGACGGCGGCGCGGGCCTCCGACGTGTCGAACCCGTGGTACACCGCGTCTGGCCGCGCCGCGAGCACCCGCGTCGTCCAGTGCCCGGTCCGGCAGCCGAACTCCACGATGCGCGGTCGCGAGACGGGGTCGCTCACCTCGTCGCACACGATGCGCTGGAACGCCGCGTCGTCGAAGAGATACGGCTGGAGCAGATCCTCGACCGCTGCCGCCCGCACCTCGTCGTCCAGTCCTCGTACTCTCGGCGACCACGCGGGGAGCAGGGCCGGGCGCAGCGGGGTACGTGGCTTATACAGGCTCGGCGTTGTCACGGCAGCGGTCCTCGCGTGGTTTCCGAGGGGGGGAGCAAGAACCGCGCCCCACCTCGAGGCAGTGGGGCCCAGTATTGGCGGGCGGGACCGTGACCGCCATGTTGCGGAGCCGCGACACCCGCGAGTGACGGTTTGTGGCGCGCGCGCGACAGACGGGATAACGGCCGATCAGGTCGTGGCTTAGCGCGCCGCGCCGGTTGATTGAGGGGGAGCGCCCGGCTAGTTTCTTCCGCGCGACGAGGACGGGTGGCCGAGTGGCTGAAGGCGCACGCTTGGAAAGCGTGTAAACGGGAAACCGTTTCGTGGGTTCGAATCCCACCCTGTCCGTCCTGATCATAAGACGCCTAGATGCCGAGACGCCGAGCGGCACCTAGGGTCTAGTCTGCAGGGAATCGTCTCGTGGTTTCTCCTAGGCGTCTGGGCCTCTCGGCGTCTAGGCCTCTAGTAGTTCAGGACAGGTGGCCGAGTGGTTGAAGGCGCCGGTCTCGAAAACCGGTATGCCCGTAAGGGTATCGAGGGTTCGAATCCCTCCCTGTCCGTGGTATGACGACGCCGGAGGGCGGCGCAAGTCGGCGGACGACGGCGGAGACTACCGCTCCGGCTCGCGGAGCGATGCGTGCAGCTTCCAGGTGAGGTAGCGCGCGCGACGTTGCTGTACTTCCAATGCCGCACACGTTTCGGGTTTCAGATACCCAAGTGCGCTCGCTACCTCAAGGGCGTACTCAACCTCGGACAACGAAGCCAGCGCGATGTCGAGGAATCGTCGGAACTCATTCCGGCCCTTTCTGGATGCCCCTTCGACGATGTTCGCGGCAGCCGAGAAAGCAGCGCGTCGTACTTGTGACCTCAACCCGTAGAGTTCGTGTTTCGGGAACGACTCGGTGGCATGATACACGTCCAGCACGAGCTGGTGGCACTCCTTCCATGCGACGAGACGCTTGTACGGCGCCATGGGGCCGCTAACATGGGGGCATTCCTGGGGTCCGATGACATCAATTATTTCTGGCCCGGGTTCTTTCGCCGCCCTTCGCCGACTTTCGCCGTCCTCCGCCGCCCTTTGAGCCGCCGCCCTCCGCCGCCTTCCGCCGACCTTCGCCGCCCTTGACTCACCGAGTCCTCGTCGCCGCCGAGCTGCGTAACCTGCTCGAGCCCACCCAGCTCGATGGCCTCGACGTCACCTGGATCGCCGCCGATCAGCCCACTCCCAAAGGCGACTGGGTCGCCATCGTGCCCCTGCTCTCGCGCTGGGTGGGCGGCACGGAGCTCAAGGACCTCCCCCGGCTCCGCATCGTGGCGAACTGCGCCGTGGGCTACAACAACGTAGACGTCGTGGCCGCCGAGATGCGGAAGGTCATCGTGAGCAACACGCCCGACGTGCTCACCGAGGCGACCGCGGACCTCACGTGGGCCCTGATCCTCGCGTGCGCGCGGCGGCTCGTGGAGGGGATCGACCTGGTGCGGAGCGGCCGGTGGAGCGGGTGGCATCCCGAGCAGCTCTTGGGGATGGAGCTGCGCGGCCGCACCCTGGGCGTGTTGGGCGCGGGGCGGATCGGCCAGGCGGTCGGCCGGCGCGCCCCGCCGTTCGGGTTGCGGGTCCTGTACGCGGCGCGCACCCCCAAGCCGGACTTCGAACGCGACACCGGCGCGGTGCGCGCCGACCCGAGCCGCCTGCTCGCCGAGAGCGACATCGTGAGCCTGCACACGCCGTCCACCCCCGAGACGAAAGGCCTGATCAATAGCGACGCGCTGCGGCGGATGAAGCCCGGGGCGATCCTCGTGAACACCGCCCGGGGCGACCTGGTCCGCGAGGAGGCCCTGGCGATCGCTCTGGAGGAGGGCCGGCTCGGCGCCGCGGGACTCGACGTCTATACCGACGAGCCGGCGATCCACCCGCGGTTGCTCGCCGCGCCCCGCACCGTTCTCCTGCCGCACATCGGCAGCGCCACGACCGAAACGCGGCGCCAGATGGCGGCGATCGCCGTCGCGAACGTCCAGGCGGTGCTCAAGGGCAAGCCGCCGTTGACCCCCGTGTTCCGATAGGTAGCTTTCAGCCTCGAGATGCCGCGACCCGCAAAGACAGAAAACCGCACCACGATCCTCGACGCCCGCGCGATGTCGCGGGCGTTGCAGCGTATGGCGGTCGAGGTCCTCGAGTTAGCGCAAGGCACCGAGGACCTTTTGCTTATCGGCATCCAGCGGCGCGGTGTCGAGCTGGCCGAGCGGATCGCGAAGGTCATCGAGAAGGACGAGGGCGTGGAGATCCCCCGCGGCGCCCTCGATATCACGCTCTATCGCGACGACCTCGAGACCGTCGGCCCCAAGCCCGTAATCGGGGAGACGCGCCTGCCGGGCGACCTCACCGGCAAGCACGCGGTGATCGTGGACGACGTCCTCTACACCGGGCGCACGGTGCGGGCCGCGCTCGACGAGCTGGCCGATTTCGGCCGGCCCAAGCGGATCTCCCTCTGCGTGCTGGTGGACCGCGGCGGCCGCGAGCTGCCGATCCAAGCGGACGTCGTGGGCAAGGTCGTGAAGACGGGGCCCGGCGACCGCGTAGAGGTGCAGGTCGAAGAGGTGGACGGTCGCGATCAGGTGGACCTGGTCCGATGATCGCCAGCCTCGGCAAGGACCTGACGGGACTCGAGCACCTGTCGCCCGATCAAATCCGTCTGATCCTCGACACGGCGGAGCCGTTCAAGGAAGTGTCGGAGCGGCCCATCAAGAAGGTCCCCGCGCTCCGCGGCAAGACGATCGTCAACCTGTTCTTCGAAGCATCTACGCGCACGCGCATCTCCTTCGAGTTCGCCGAAAAACGGCTGTCGGCGGACACGGTGAACGTGGCGGCCACCGGGTCGTCCGTGTCGAAAGGGGAGACGCTCGTGGACACGGCCCGGAACCTCGAGGCGATGCGGATCGACATGGTCGTGATCCGCCACCCCTCCTCGGGGGCGGCCGAGTTCCTCGGGAAGCGCATTCGCTCCAACGTCATCAACGCCGGCGACGGCAAGCACGAGCACCCCACGCAGGGGCTGCTCGACCTGCTCACGATGCGCGACAAGCACGGGAAGATCGCCGGCCTCAAGGTGTGCCTGGTGGGCGACATCCTGCACTCCCGGGTCGCGCGCTCGAACCTGTGGGGGCTCACCAAGCTCGGGGCCGAGGTGGCGGTGTGCGGGCCGCGCACGCTGTTGCCGCGCGGCATCGAGGAGCTGGGCGTCACCGTGTTCGGCCGCATCGAAGAGGCGATCGAGTGGGCAGACGTCCTCAATATTCTGCGCCTCCAGCTGGAGCGCATGGAAGCGGGATTCATTCCCAGCGTGCGCGAGTACTACCGCGTGTTCGGCGTGACGCCGGAGCGGCTCGAGCGCGCGCCGCGCGCGATCACTATCATGCATCCCGGCCCGATGAATCGCGGGGTCGAGATCGACTCCCGCGTCGCCGACGGCCCCCACAGCGTGATCCTGGACCAGGTCACGAACGGCGTGGCGGTGCGGATGGCGGTGCTGTACCTGTTGGCGGGAGGCCGGCCTGAGCTGGCCGACGCGGCGAAGCGCGCGGCAGGCGCTGAATGACGCGGCCCCCCCTCCCCCCCCTCCTCCTCCAGGGCGGGCGCGTGGTCGACCCGAGCCGCGGCCTCGATCAGGTGGCCGACCTGCTGATCCAGGACGGCAAGATCGCCGCGGTCGGTGCCGGGATGGGCGCGCCCGACGGCGCGGAGGTGCGCGGCGTGGCGGGAATGATCGTCGCGCCCGGACTGGTGGACGTGCACGTGCACCTGCGCGAGCCGGGAAACGAAGACGAAGAGACGGTGGCCAGCGGCGCGCGCGCCGCGGTCGCCGGCGGCTTCACCGCAATCTGCGCGATGCCCAACACCGATCCGGTCACCGACAATCAGGCCGCCGTCGGGTTCATCGTGCGGCAGTCGGTGCGCGCGGGCCTGGCGCGCGTGTATCCGATCGGAGCGGTGTCGCTGGGGCAGCGGGGCGAGCGGCTCGCCGAGTTCGGGGAAATGGTCGGCGCGGGGGCCGTGGCCGTCTCCGACGATGGCCGGCCCGTTGCGTCGAGCCACCTGATGCGGACCGCCCTCGAGTACGCGCGCACCTTCGGGGTTCCCGTCGCCGACCACTGCGAGGAGCCGAGCCTGGCGGCCGGGGGCGTGATGCACGAGGGCCTCGTCGCGACGCGCCTCGGTCTGAAGGGCATCCCCTCGGCTGCCGAAGAGATCATGGTCGCCCGCGACTGCCTCTTGGCCGAGCTGACGGGGGGACAGGTCCACCTCTGCCACATGTCCACGCGCGGCTCGGTGGAGCTGATCCGGCGGGCCAAAGAGCGGGGCGCCCCCGTGACCGCGGAAGTCACGCCGCACCACCTCACGCTCACCGACCACGCGTGTGAGGCGTACGACACGCAGGCGAAGATGAACCCACCGCTGCGTGAGGCGGCGGACGTGGCGGCGCTCCGCGCGGCCCTCAAGGAGGGCGTCCTCGACTGCATCGCCTCCGACCACGCGCCGCACGCCTACGACGAGAAGGAAGCCGCGTTCGACGACGCTCCATTCGGCATCGTGGGCCTCGAGACCGCGTTCGCGGTCGCCCACACGGAACTGGTGCAGGGCGGCATTCTCACGCTCCCGGCGCTGATCGCCCGCATGAGCACCGAGCCGGCGCGCATCTTCCATCTCCCCGGCGGGACGCTCGCCCCGGGCGCCCCCGCGGACGTGGTGGTGCTGGATCCCACGGTGCAGTGGACCGTGGATCCCGCGGCGTTCCGGTCGAAGAGCCGGAACAGCCCATTCGTCGGCCGGACGCTCACGGGCCGCGCCGCGCTCACGCTCGTGGGGGGAAAGACCGTTCATCCATGACGCCCTCCTCCCGAGCGGCGCTGGCCGGGCGCATGGCGCTGTGCTGCCGGCAGCTGGCCGCGGGGGGCCTGATCGCGGGTCAGGACGGCAACATCTCGGTCCGGCTGGGCCGGGACCGAGTGCTCGTGACGCCGAGCGGGCTGGTCAAGTCGCTGCTCACGGGGGCGGACATGGTCGAGGTGGACCGGTCGGGCCGCAAGCGGCGCGGCCGCCGCAACCCTACCAGCGAGTTGGACTTACACTTGCGGATCTTGAGCCATCGGCCGGACGTCGCGGCCGTCGTGCACGCGCATCCCCCGATGGCCACTGGTTTTGCCGTTGCGGGCGAGGAGATTCCCGCTAATCTGTTGCCCGAGCTTATCTTCCTGGTGGGGCACGTGCCGATCGTCCCCTATGGCACTCCGGGAACCCCAGAGCTGGGCGACCGGGTAGTGCCGTACCTGGAAGGACACGACGCCTTGTTGCTCGCGAATCACGGCGCCGTGACGCTGGGTCGGACCCTCGACCAGGCGTGGATCCGGATGGAGAGCTTGGAGCACGCGGCGCGCATCGTTATCGCCGCGCGAGCCATCGGGCGGCTCCAGCCGCTTGCGCCCGCGTCGGTCGAGAGACTCGAAGCGCTACGCGCCCAAGCGCGACGGGAGAGGGATGCCTAAGGGGTCGTCGAAGAGCACTGCCGCCATCCAGCGGCTCCTCGAAGAGCGTCGGCAATACGAGGCGTGGCTTGCGCGCATCAACGCCGCGGGCGACGCGGCGCCGGAGCACGTGCGCACGCGGGTTCGCGCCGACTATCAGGCGCGGCTCCAGGCTGTCACCGAGGAGCTCAAGGCGCACGCCGAGGCAGCCCGTCAGCTGGTCGCCCAACGCAAGGAATTCCTCGTCGAGCTGCAGAAGAAGGAGAAGGTCGCCGCCGAGCGCCTGGCGGAGACGGAGCTGCGCCACGCGGTCGGCGAGTACGACGAAGGTCAATGGGCCCAGGTTCACAAGGACGCCCTCGCGGAGCTCGTCGCGGTGCGCGAAGAGCTGTTGGACGTCGAGCGGGACATCGAGAAGCTGGAGGAGCTGGACGGGATGGTGCGGAAGCCGGGGGCGGGGGGGGGGGGCGGGGGGGGGGGGGGGGGGGGGGGCGGGGGGGGGGGGGGGGGGGGGGGGGGGGGGGGACCGCGCGTGGGACCGCCTCCCAAACCGCAGGCCAGACCCGACGACAAAAAGGAAGATCGGAAGAAGCCCGCCCCGGTCGACGAGCTGGCGTTCCTCAAGTCGGTGACCGAAGACGAAAAAACCGCGCCCTCGCCCAAGCGCGCGAGCGGCGCGCAGTTTCAGCCGACCATTCCCGGCGACCCGCCGCGCGGCGCCCCGATGTCGAGCTCGATCACGCCCGCCGCCGATCTGAATCTCAACGACGAGGCCGACGTCGCGAAGACCCTGAAATGCAAGGAATGCGGGACGATGAATCTGGCGACGGAGTGGTATTGCGAGAGTTGTGGGGCGGAGCTCGCCGCCTTGTAACTACTACCTGGCGCCCAGTTTCTTCACCAACGCCGCCAGCCGCGACTTATGCCGGGCGGCGTTGTTCTGGTGGATGATGCCCTTGCGGGCCGCGCGGTCGAGCAGCTGCGCCGCTACTGCGTAGGCCTTGCCGGCGGCGTCGACGGTGACGGCGCTGCGAACGTGTTTCACCGCGGTGCGCAGGGCCGAGCGCTGCGCCTTGTTGCGGACGGCGCGCGTGCGCGCCTGGCGCATCGCTTTCTTGGCGGACTTGATCTTCGGCACCGGTCAGGGTCTCCTCAGTGAGGGGCGCAAGATAGACGGTAAGTTGCGTCGGGTCAAGGCTCTACGTTATCTTAGCGCGTGCCATTCGACCAGGTCCTCATCATGGTCCCGGTGTTGCTGTTCTCGGTCGTGGCGCACGAGTACGCGCACGCCGAAGCCGCCTACCGCCAGGGAGATTCCACCGCCTACATGCTCGGGCGGTTGACGCTGAACCCCCTCAAGCACATCGATCCGTTCATGACGGTGCTCTTGCCCGGCATTCTGATCGCCACCGGCGCGCCCTTCGTTTTCGGGGCCGCCAAGCCGGTCCCGGTCAACCCGCGCAACTACCGCAAGTACCGGCAGGGGGACGTCATTGTCTCGCTGGCCGGTATCGCGACGAACCTGGCGTTGTTCGTCGTGTCGGCGATCGGATTTGCCCTGGTGGGCATGCTCGCCCGGAGCCTTCCGGCCCTGCAATCCAGCCTGGTCATCCTGCAACGGATGACGCTCTTCGGGATGTCGGTGAACCTCGTGCTGGCGTTCTTCAACCTCATTCCCATACCGCCGCTCGATGGGAGTCACGTGCTGAAGCAGCTGCTCCCGCCGGCGGCCGGCATGCGGTTTCGCCAGCTCTATGCGCTCGGGATTATTCCCATCATGCTCGTGATTTGGCTCCTCCCCGGAGTGGTGAGCGTCTTCCTGTGGCCGGCCCGTCAGCTGTTGCAGCTCGCCTGGGGGCTGGTCGGGGGGTTCGCGATTCCGGGGGTCTCATGACCACGCCCTCGCCCGTAATGCGCGACCAATCCGGCTTCGTCATTGAGCTGGAGCAGTTTTCCGGCCCGCTGGACCTGCTATTGCACCTGATCCGCGAGGACGAGGTCGACATTACCGACCTGCCGATCGCGAAGATCGCGGACCAGTTCCTCGCGGTGATCAGCGACCTCGGCCTCAATCAGGCGGCGGCCTACCTGGAGATGGCTGCCCGGCTGCTGCGCATCAAGGCACAGCTGCTCCTGCCGCGCCGGCTGGGTGACGACGAGTGGGAGGATCCCCGGGCCGAGCTGGTGCGCCGGCTGCTCGAGTACCAGCAGATCCGCGAGTTGGTGGATTGGCTCGGGCGGGCGGCCGCGGTGCGGGCCGAACGATTCGGTCGTGGGTACGAGGCGCCGCCTCCCGACGCGCCGCCTCCGCCGCTGGAGATCGATCTGAACGACCTCCTGGCGGCGGCGGAGCGGGTCATTGCCCTGATCCCGGAGCCGATGCTGCACCGCGTGGTTCCGCGTCCGCTCGACGTCGAGGGCGCCACGGCGCGCATCCAGGCGCTGCTGGCGGAACGCGCGACGTTCGGCTGGGGCGACCTGGTGGGCCCGCAGGCGACCATCGTGGACGTGCTCTCCGCCTTCATCGCCCTGCTGGAGCTGGCCAAGCGCGGCACGCTGTCGCTCCGGCAGCCCGAACCCTTCGCCCCGATGGTGATTCGGCGTGAGTCCACTCGCGAAGCTGCTTGAGGCGGCGCTGTTCGCCGCGTCGCGCCCGCTGACGCTCGAGGAGCTGGCCTCGCTCGAGCCGGAGAGCGGGGGACGGGAGACGGCGCTGCGGGCCGCGCTCGCCGAGCTCGCGGCGTTCTACGGGGACGCGCACGGCGTCGAGCTCGTGGAGATCGCGGACGGGTGGCAGTTCCTGACCCGCCGCGAGTACGCGGAGACGATTGAGCGCGCCCAGTTCGCGCTGCGGCCGCGCCGGCTCAGCCCCGCGGCGCTGGAAACGCTCGCGATCATCGCCTACCGCCAGCCGGTGGGCCGGATCGAGGTGGACGAGATCCGCGGCGTGGACTCGGGCGCCGTCATCGACAAGCTGGTCGAGCGGGGCCTGGTCGAGGTGGTCACGCGCGGCGAGGGGCTGGGCCGGCCGCTGCTGTACGGGACCACGCCGCCATTCCTGGAGATTCTCGGACTCAAAGATCTGGAGCAGCTGCCCCGGCTCGAGGAGCTGTCGGTCGCCCTGCGGCCGCCCACGCCCGCCGAAGAGCCCGAATGAGTTTGATGCGCCTGCAGCGCGCCCTGGCGCGCGCGGGCGTCGCATCGCGGCGCAAGGCCGAGGACCTGATCCGCGCGGGGCGGGTGCGGGTGGACGGCAATACCGCCACCATCGGGCTGAGCGTCGATCCCGACCGCCAGCGCGTCACCGTGGATGGCCGGGCGGTGCGCGCCGCCGCGCGCCCCACCTGGCTGGCACTCAACAAGCCCCTGGGCTACGTCGTGAGTCGCTCCGACCCCGAAGGGCGGCGCACCGTGTTCGACCTCCTCCCCAAGGTGCCCGGTCTCACGTACGTTGGGAGACTGGACGTGATGACCTCGGGCTTGCTGCTCCTCACGACGGACGGAGGGGCGGCCCATCGGCTGATGCACCCTCGCTACGCGGTCCCGCGCACCTACTGGCTCGGCGTGCACGGCGCCGGCGCCGGGGACGTGCGCGCGGGGCTCGCGGGGCGCATCGTGCTCGATGGACGCGCGGTGCGCATCGAGCAGTTCCGCGCGCGGCCGGCGGGAAAGGCGGTCGAGGTCGAGTTGACGCTGGCCGAGGGGCGGCAACGCATCGTGCGCCGCGTGGCCGAGGCGTTGGGGCTGAAGGTCGAGTGGCTGCATCGCGTCGCGTACGGCCCGGTGCGGCTGGGCCGGTTGGCCGAGGGCCGCTGGCGCGCGCTCACCGGCCGGGAGATCGAAGCGATCGGGCGACTGCATGGACCTGGCTGATCGGACAGTGATGCTGTTGGGCGGCAGCGGGCTGGTGGGCCACGCGGTGGCGCGCCGGTTGCTCGCGGCCGCGCCGCGGCGGCTCGTCCTCGTCGCGCTGTTCGAAGACGAGGTGCGCGCCGCGGCGCGCGCCCTCGAGCCCCACCGCGGGCGGGCCGCGGTCGCCGTCGAGTGGGGCAACGTGTTCCTGCCGGCCGCCGTCGCCCAACTCGACGTGACGACGGTGTACGCCAGCCCCGAACATCGCGCGCTGGTGCTGGACGACGTGCTCGGCGACCTGAGCGACGACGTGCTGGAGCGCAGTTTGTTGTTCCGTCTGCTGGTGCAGTACAAGCCCGACGCCGTCGTGGACAGCATCAATACCGCGACGGCGTTTGCGTATCAGGACCTGTTTCAGAGCGCCCGCGAGGTGCTCGAACGCGCCCGCCGCGGCACCGCCGACCAGGCGGCTATCGAGCAGCACCTCCTCCGCCTCACGCTGCCGCAGCTCATCCGCCACATGCAAATCATGACCGAAGGGCTGCGCCGCGCGGGGACGCGCGCCTACGTCAAGATCGGGACGAGCGGCACGGGCGGCATGGGGTTCAACATTCCGTACACGCATTCCGAGGAGAAGCCGAGCCGGACCTTGCTCACCAAGTCGGCGGTCGCGGGCGCGCACTCGCTCCTGTTGTTCCTGCTCGGCCGCACTCCCGGCGCGCCCGCGACGGTCGAAATCAAGCCGACCGCCACGATCGCGTGGCGAGAGATCGCCCACGGCCCGGTCCGTCGGAAGGGGAAACCCATCCCATTGGTGGACTGCCCCGACCCAGTGCCCGTCGCCGACGCGTTTCGCCCCGGCGCCGCGCCGTGGCGCGATCTGGGCCGGCCGCTGACGGGCGTGTACATCGACGTGGGGGAGAACGGCCTGTTCGCCCGCGACGAGTTCGAGACCGTGACCGCGCTGGGCCAGATGGAGTTCATCACGCCCGAGGAAGTGGCGGACTACGTCATGATGGAGCTGGAGGGACGGCCGACGGGCAAGGATGTGGTGGCGGCGCTCGACGCGGCAACCGCGGGACCGACCTACCGGGCCGGGGTGCTCCGCAGCTACGCGATCCAGCGGCTCAAGGCCCTGGAGCAGGAGCACGGCGAGCACCACGTGGCCTACGAGATGCTCGGCCCGCCCCGCCTTACCAAACTGCTGTACGAGGCGTATGTGTGCGGGCGGATCCGTCCCAGCGTGCGCGCGCTGGCGGAAAGCAAGGTGGCGGCGCTGGCCGACGAAGCGCACGCGCTGCTCGGTCGAGATGCGGACCTGCGCCGTCATATCCTGTCGGTGGGGCTGCCGATCGTGACGCCGGACGGCGAGCGCGTCTACCGGGGGAGCTTCGTCGTGGTGCCCGCCGAGGACTGCAACCCGCTCGCCGCCGCACCCCGCGGGTGGGTGGACCTGCGGCCCGCGCAATTCGGCGTCTGGGTCACGCGGGCGGGCTCCATCGTCCGTCAAGCCGAGGCGCGCGCAGCCCGGTCCCAGGAGTCGGGGAGCGACGTCGCGTGGACGGCGATCGGGGCCGAGGACCCGATAGAGCCGTCCCAGCTCGCGACGTGGGTGTTCATGCACGAGGATCGCGGCGAGCGGATCAAGCGCTGAGCCATGGCGATCGATACCGCGGCAGTCGACCAAACGCTGGGTGCCGTCGGGACCACGTTCCGGCTGACGCGGCTCTACCCGCCGACGCACCCGGCGGTGCTGGAGGCGATGCGACAGATTACGGCGTCGCTGCCGGGCCTGGGGGCGTTGGGAACGGTCGAATGGAAGATCGGCGCGACGGGGCTGCACTGGCACGGCCAACACCTGGTGCCGCGCAGCCAGCAGGTCGCCGAGCTCGCCGGCCTGCTGTACGCGCGCGGGGTGCGGGCGATTCAGGTCAATCCCGGGGTGACGGCCGAGCACCTGCTGGCCCTGTTCGGCGTCGCGGTGGGCAACATCGTCGCCGACGACGCGTCGCTGGGGCGCGTGACGCTGCTCCTGGGCCGCCGGGCGGGCCAGCGACTCGCGTCGGGCCGGGAGCCGGTGGCGGCGGCGCAGCCGCCGCCACCGGCCCCCGCGCCCCCGGCTCCCGCGGCCGATTCGTCGCGGCCACCCGCTGCAGCAGCAGCGCCGCCTGCTGCGGCACCCGAGACCGTGGCGCCCGCGCGCGCCAGCGGCGCCTTCCAGCCGGGCGCCCTCCCGGCGGACGTTGAGGCCAAGCGGGCCCTCGCCGCGCTGGTCGCGGCGCCGACGCCCGAGGAGCAGCGCGCCGCGGCAGAACAGCTGCGGGCCCTGACGGCGACCCTGCTGGGCTTGCGGGACGTGGGAACCGTCGCGGAAATCATCGCGGGGCTCGACCGCGCACTCGTCCGCATCCAGGATCCGGGGGTGCAAGAAGTGATCGGTGAGGTGGCGAGCGCCCTGGCCGACGAAGCGGTGGTGGAGCGGATGGTCGCGCGGCTGGGCGAGCCGCGCGTGCCGCCCGCCGAACGGGGCCATCTGGTGAGCGCGGTGGCGGCCTTGGGGGCGGTAGCGGCGGGGCTGGTCGTGGATGCGTATCTCAACGTGCCCGCCCAGCTGCGCGAGGCCTACCGGGCGGCGATGCGCGGGGCCGGCGAGCGGGCGGTGGAGATCCTGCAGAGCCGCCTCGAGAGCAAGGTGCCCGAGGTGGCCGCGGCGGCGGCCGAGTTCCTCGGCCTGACGGGCAGCCCGCAGGCGATGCCGCTGCTGGTGACGATGGCGCGCCACGGCGACGAGCGGGTCCGGGAGGCCGCGCTGCTGGGTCTCGCCGAGCTCGGCGGCCGGGAGGTGTCGCGCCCGGCTATGCCCGCCCTCAAGGACGAGTCGGTGCTGGTCCGGACGGCGGCGGCGCGGGCGATCGCTGCCGCCGGCGATGCGGGCGCGACCACCGTCCTGGTGCGCCGCCTGGAGCAGGAGGCCGATGAAGGGGTATTGGCTGCGTTGCTGAAGGCCATCGGGCAGTTAGGAGCGAAGGATGCGCTGGAGGTGCTCGCCCGCTACGCCGAGCCGGGTGGCCGGCCGAGGCGGACGCCCTACCTGCGCGCGGCGGCGATCGAGGGCTTGGCCCGGCTCGACCGCCCCGAGGCGCGGGCCTTGCTGGAACTGTACACTCGAGACAAAGAGCCCACGGTGAAGCGGGCGGCGGAGGCGTCCCTGAAATGACCACGCGGGCGGCGAAGGCGAGCGACGCGGTCCTGACCCAGACGATCACGCGCGAAGTGGCGAAGCGCGTGGTGGGGCAGGAGCTAATGGTGGAACGGTTGCTGATCGGGCTGCTGACGGGCGGCCACGTCCTGCTCGAGGGTGTCCCGGGTCTGGCGAAGACGCTGGCAGTGCGCACGGTGGCGGAGTGCCTGCGCATCAGCTTCTCGCGCATCCAGTTCACTCCCGATCTCCTGCCGGCCGACGTCATCGGGACGATGGTATTCGATCAGCGCTCGCAAGAGTTCTATCCGAAGAAGGGCCCGCTGTTCGCCAACCTGGTGCTGGCCGACGAGATCAACCGCGCCCCGGCCAAGGTGCAGTCGGCGTTGCTCGAGGCGATGCAGGAGAAGCAGGTGACGCTCGGCGGCGAGACGTTTTACCTGGGTGAGCCGTTCCTGGTGCTCGCCACCCAGAACCCGATCGAGCACGAGGGCACGTATCCACTCCCCGAGGCGCAGCTCGACCGATTCATGCTGAAGGTGCGGGTGGGCTATCCGTCGCGCGACGCTGAGAAGGAGGTCGTCGGCCGCATGGCATCGGGCCGGCCCATCGAGGTGCAGCGGGTGGCGGAGGCGGAGGATATTCTCGCGGCGCGCAGCGCCATCGCCGAGCTGTTCATGGACCAGAAGGTGGTGGACTACATCGTGGACGTGGTCCGGGCCACGCGCGAGCCGCAAGCCATCGGGCTCCCCGAGCTGAAGCCGCTGATCGCGTTCGGGGCCTCACCGCGCGCCTCGATCTATCTGGCGCAGGCGGCCCGCGCGCACGCGTACCTGCGGGGCCGCGCCTACGTCGTGCCCGAGGACGTGAAGGCGATGGCGTCCGACGTCCTGCGGCATCGCGTACTGCTCACGTTCGAGGCCGAAGCCGAGGATATGGACGCCGACCGCGTCATCACGCGCATCCTCGAGGCGGTGGGCGTGCCGTGACATACCCGGGCGAAGATCGCCGGCGGGTCGTGTCGTCGCCGGTCCGCGCCCGCCGGCGGGCCGTGACCGCCGAGGTCCTGCGGCAGGTGAAGGGCCTCGAGCTCCGCACGCGCACCCTGGTCAACACTCTGTTCACCGGCGAATACCGGTCGGTCTTCCGCGGCCAGGGGATCGAGTTCGCGGAGGTGCGCGCCTACCAGCAGGGGGACGAGTTCCGCGCGATCGACTGGAACGTGTCGGCGCGGATGGGCCACCCGTTCGTCAAGACCTATATGGAAGAGCGGGAGCTGACCCTGCTGCTCGTGGTAGATCAATCCGGGTCGCTGCACTTCGGCCGCCCGTACACGAAGGCGGGCTTGGCCGTGGAGGTCGCCGCCGTACTGGCGCTTGCGGCCGCGCGCCACAACGACCGCGTGGGCGCGCTGCTCTTCGCCGACCGGGTGGAATACGTCGTCCGCCCCAACAAAGGACGCGCCCACGCGCTGCGCGTCATCCGCGACCTGGTGGCTTTCGCCCCGCGCGGCAGGGGCACCAACCTGGCCGAGGCGCTGCGCTACGCCTCCAAGCTGCTGCGCCATCGGGCGATCGTCGTGGTGTTGTCGGATTTTCGCGCCGAGGGGTGGGAAGAGCCGCTGGCGCAGCTCGGGTCGCGGCACGATATCGTCGCCGTGACGATCGACGACCCGCGCGAGTACGATCTCCCCGACGCCGGCTGGGTGGAGCTGGAGGACGCCGAAACGGGGCAGCGCGTGCTCGTGGACACGAGCCACGGCCCGACCCGCACCCGCGTGCGCGTCGCCGCGGAGGCGCTGCAACAGGCGCGCACGCGCAAGCTGGTCCACGCGGGGGTCGATCGCGTCGCGCTCCACACGACCGTTCCGTACGGGCCGCCGCTGCGCCGCGCCTTCGCCGAGCGGGCGAAGCGGCTGAGCCGCTGACCATGACGCCGGGTCCCGCGCTCCTCGCGCTGCTGCTGCAGGGGAGCGCGTGGGTCGCATCGCCGCCCCGGCCGACCGTCGGCGACACGATCTGGCTGGCGCGCACCGTCGCTGTGGCACCCGGATGGCGGGTGCGGGCGGCGAAGCTCGCCTCTACGCCGGCGGGGGAGCCGCTGGGCGACCCCGTGGTCGTTCCGGCCGAGAGCGGGTGGACGGTGCGGTACCCGATGGTCGCGTGGGCGCCCGGGCCCATCGTCGTCGGCATGCCACCCCTTTGGCGGCTCGGCCCGGATGGCAGCGTGGATTCGCTGCCGGGGGGCACGGCGCAGTTCCGCGTGATCAGCGTGATCCCGGACAGCATCGCGACGCCCGCGCCGCAACCGGCGCTCGCGCCGCTGCGGTTGGCGCGCCGCACGCCGCTCCCGCCCCTCGCGGCGCTGTTGGTCTCCGCGGGGCTGGTTGTGGCGCTCGTCGCGTGGCGGCGCCGTGCGTCGCGTGTGGTAGCGCCTGGGCCGGACCTCGTCGTGGATCCGGCGGTGCCCGACGAGCGATGGCTCGCGTCGGGCGAGCCGAAGGCTGTCGCGGCCCGCGCGGCGCACGCGCTGCGGGCTGCCATCGCCCGGGCCGTCCCGGCGGCGCACACGGCGCTGAGCACGCCCGAGTGCCTCGCGGTCGTGGAGCAGGCCCGCCCTGGGGCGCCGATCCGCGAGCTGGGGGAGCTGCTCGCGGCGCTCGACCGCGTGGCGTTTGCGACCGCCCACGCCACCGACGTGGCACCGCTGGCGGCGCGCGCCCGCGGCGTGGCCGAGGACCTCGCGCCGTGACGTTCGCGCGGCCGCTGCTGTTGCTGCTGCTCGCGGCCCTGCCACTGTGGTGGTGGTGGCGGGCGCGCCGCCTCGCGCGCATGCGCGGTGCGCCGATGAGTGACGTGCGGCCGGCCGCGGGGCCCACCGAACGGCTATGGGTCGCGCGCCTCCCGCTGTCGCTGCGGTCGCTGTGTCTCGGCGCCTGGATCGTCGCCGCCGCCGGACCACGCGTCGGCTCGGCGCGGGCGGAGCTGCACAGCGAGGGCATCTCCATCGTCCTGGCGCTCGACATGTCGAGCAGCATGCTGGCGGAGGACTTCACGCCCTACAATCGCCTGGACGTCGCCAAGCGGACGGCGATCGATTTCGTGCGGGCGCGCACGTCGGATCGCATCGGGCTCGTCGCGTTCGCCGCGCAGGCCCTCACGCAAGTGCCGATCACGACCGACTACCCGGTGCTGGAGGAGGCGATCCGGCAGCTGCGGATCGGCATCCTCGAAGACGGCACGGCGATCGGCACGGGGATCGCCACCGCCGCGAACCGACTGCGGCGCGCGCCGGGCAGAAGCAAGGTCGTCGTGCTGCTGACGGACGGGGAGAACAACCGCGGTACGGTGGACCCACGCACCGCGGCGCAGGCCGCGGGCACGTTCGGGATTCGGATCTACACGATCGGCGTCGGCACCGAGGGAGAGGCGCCGGTGCCGACCGGCCAGGGCCCGCTCGGCCTGCGCTACCAGACCATGCCCGTGAAGATCGACGAGCAACTGCTCGCCGACGTCGCGCGCACCACCGGCGGCCGCTACTTCCGCGCCACCGACGCCGCGTCGCTGGCCAACATCTTTTCGGAGATCAACCGGCTCGAGAAGACGCCCGTGCACCAGCTGGTCTACCGTCGCTACGAGGAGGCCTATCGCTGGCCGCTCGGCCTCGGCCTCCTCGCCTTCGCCCTCGAGCTCGTCGTGGCCGCGACGTTCGCGGTGCGGGTGCCGTAATGACGTTCGACGCACCGGCCCTCGTCGCCCTGTCTCCCGTGATCGGCGCCGCCGCGTGGTTCGCCGCGGCCTGGGCTCGGCGGGTCCGGATCCGGCGGGCGGCGGCCTGGTCGTCGGAAACTGCCCGCATCGCCCGCGCGGCCGGCGGCGGCCGCCTCGGACCGGCGACGCTCGGCCTCGCCGTCTGCCTCGCCAGCGTCGCGCTCGCCGGACCGCGCTGGGGGGAGGAGCGGATCGTGACGGAGACCCGCGGCCTGAACCTCGTCCTCGCGGTCGACATCTCTCGCTCGATGCTGGCCGAGGACGCGGAGCCGAGCCGGCTGGGTCGCGCCTTGCGGGAGGCCCGCCGGCTCGTGCAGGACCTAGACGGCGACCGCCTCGGCCTCGTCGCGTTCGCCGGGACGAGCTACATCCTGGCGCCGCTTTCGGTGGACGGCTCGGCGCTCACCCTTTATCTGGACGCGCTCGATCCCGACGTCGCGTCCGAAGGCGGCACGGCCCTCGCCCCGGCGCTCGCCCAAGGCGTGGACCTGCTGCGGGCGAGCCCGGAGATCGCGGATCGGGTGCTGGTGGTCTTCACGGACGGCGAAGCGCACGACTCGCTCGCGCGCACCCTCCAGGAAGCGCGCCGGCTGGCGGGGCTGGGGATCCACTTGATCCTCGTGGCGGAGGGCGGGCGCGATTCGGCGCGGATCCCGGTGCGCGACGACCGCGGCGCGCTCGTGGGCTGGCAGCGGGATGCGGACGGCGCGGTCATCGAAACCGCTCGGAGTGACGACGTGCTGGGCACCGTGGCGGACGCGGCGCAAGGGACCCTCGTCGCCGCCGAGCTGCCCGATCAAGCGGGCGCGGTGCGCGATCTCGTGGCCTCCTATAAGCGCGCCACGGCAAGCGAGAGCCGCACCCAACGCGGCCGGCCACGCGCGTGGCTGCCCTTGCTGTTGGCGCTGGCGGTCCTCGGGGTCCAGACGGCGGGCAGGCGCACTGCGGCGCTGGTCGCGCTCGCGCTTTGCGTCGCCTCGCCGGCGCGGGCGCAGGCGCGCTCGCGACCGCGATCCGCGGCCGAGAAGGCGTGGGACCAGGGCGATACGGCCCGTGCCGCGCTCGCCTACCTGGCGGAGCTCGGGCTCCGCCAGGACGACGACACCGCCTGGTACAACGCGGGCACAGCGGCCCTCGCGACCGGGAACGCGGACGTCGCGCGGCCCAGCTTGGCGCGGGCCGCCGCGTCGCTCGATCCCGACCTGCGGTTTCGCGCGTTGTATAACCTCGGGCTGCTCGCGCTCGCGCAGGCGCTGGCGGACAGCGCGCGCCGGCCGGCCTACCTCGCCGATGCCGAGCGCGCGTACCGCGAAGCCTTGCTCCTCCAGCCCCACCACCTGCGGGCCAAGTGGAACCTCGAATTGGTGACACGCCTAAGTCGGGGCGGCGGGGGCGGCCGGCCGCCGCCGCAACCGCCGCCCGGCGGCGGCGGTGCTCCCCCGGAGCAGCCCCAGGGTGGTGGGGCCAACCAAGGACAGGCCGGGCCGTCGGGAGGCGGGCTCACCGAGGCGCAAGCCGACCAGGTGCTCAAGTCCATCGGCCAGGAGGAACTGCGCACGCGGCGCGACCGCACCGGGCGCACCCGCCGCGCGCTGCCGGCGGGGGTGAAAGACTGGTGACGCCGCTCGTCGTGATCGCCCTCGCCGCCGCGGTGCAGGGAGCGGAGGTGACCGCCAGCGTGGATCACACCCGCCTGACGGTGGGTGACGAGGTGCTCCTCACCGTCCGGGCGCGTACCCGCTCGGCCGAGCCGCTGCAAATCCTGTTGCCGCCCCTCGCCGGCTTCGCCATCGTCGGGTCGCGCGACATGACCGAAGTGTCGATGAGCGGCACCGCCGGGGCGGTGCGCACCACGGTGCGTGAGCTCGAGCTGCGCGCCGAGCAGGCGGGGGCCCTGCTCATCGGTCCGGTGCGCGTGCGGCAGGGCAAAAGCGTCGTGGCCACCGACCCGATTCTCGTCACCGTGGACAGCGCGGCGACCGGCATGGCGACCGCCCTCAGCCCCCTCGCGCGCGTGATCCTCGAATCAGCGCCGGCTCCGCCCGGCACCGATCAGGTCGCCCTGACCATCATCGTGCCCGACGACACCGTGCTCGTTGGGCAACAGGTGGACCTCATCGCGGCCGCGTGGATGCCGCGCCCCATGCGGGAGCGGATGCGCCGGCCCCCCCTCCTGACGCTCGTCACGCCGGAGGGCGTCTGGGCGTATCCGCCGTCCACTCCGGCGGGGATTGCGGCCCAACGCGTCGTCGGCGGACGCCCGATGGACCTGTTCGTCACTCATCAGATCGTATTCCCGCTGGCGGCGGGTCGGGTCACGGTCCCGCCCGCCTCCGTCGAATACGCCGTGCCGGTCACGTTTTCGTTCTTCAGCCGTGAGGAGCGCTACACGCTGCGCAGCGACTCGGTGACGATCACGGTGCTGCCCCTGCCCGCGCCGGACCGGTCCGGCGATGACGGCGGCGTCGTGGGGCAGGAGCTCGCGCTCGACCTGCGCGTCGAGCCGGCGGTCACGCGGGTCGGCGAGCCGATCGAGGCGGCGACCACGATCACGGGGGTCGGCAACGTCGCCCTGTGGCCGGAGCCTGTGGTCCGGTGGCCGGCGGGGTTCCGGGCCTACCCCGCCCAGACCGAAGTCCGACTCACGCCGCTGCAAGGCCGCATCGCCGGCACCAAGACGTTCCGCTTCCTGGCCGTGCCCGATTCCGCGGGCAGCTTCGTCCTCCCCGAGGTGCGGTATCCATACTTCGACGTCACGTCCGGCCGTTACCAGGTCGCGGTCGCGGCGCCTCGGGTGCTGGCGGTCGCCCAAGGGGCGGAGCCCCGCGCTGCGCGGGCGTTGCCGCCCCTGCTGGGACGGCGCGACGAGCCCGTGTGGGAGCGAGTGGGACGCGGCCTGGGTGTGACGGGCTGGGTCGCGGTGCTCGTCGTGCCGCCGGGCGCCGTGTGGCTGCTGCGCCGACGGCGGCGCGCGGCGGCGCCGGTTGCCGCGGCGCCCGCGGCTGAGCGGGCCCCGACACGTCTCGGCCGGTTGGAGCGCGAGTTTCTGACGGTTCTGGCGAGTCACGTGCCCGACCCCTTCGCCCGGGACGGTGACGGCTTGGCGCAGGCGCTGCGCGCCGCCGGCATCGAGAGCGCCGTGGCCGACCACGTCAAGCGGCTGCGGGACCGGCTGCGCGCGGCGCGGTACGGGCCGCGGGGCCTGGGCGACGCCGCCGAGCTGGCCGAGGAGATCGAGCAGGTGCTCCGGGTGCTCGGTGCCGAGGCGGGCCCGCGGCGCCGGCACCGCATCGTCGTGACCGCGTGGCTGCTGCTGGCCGCGGCCCCACGCCTCGACGCGCAGGCGCCGAGCGCCGAGGCGCTCTACCAGGCGGGGGCGTTGCGGGCTGCCGCCGATTCGTTTGCCGCACGCGCGGCGCGCGAACCGCGGATCGCCGCGCACTGGTACAACCTGGGCGCGACCTTGTACCGGGCCGGCGCCGACGGGAAGGCGACGGCCGCGTGGACAGTGGCCGCCCGCCTCGCGCCGCGCGACCCGGTGATCCGCCGCGCCCGCCGGCTGCTCCCCGCGCCCGATGCCGCGAGCGAGCACCTGTTGGTGGTCGGCTGGGCGACGCCGGTGGAGTGGGGGTGGATCGCGGGGGCGGCCTGGGCCGTGCTGTCGCTGGTCGCGCTCGGCGGCGTGCAGCGCCGCCGCGGGCTGCTCGCGGCGCTCGCCGCGGTCGCCCTGAGCGCCGCGGTGGTGGGCGGCGTCGAGTGGCGCCGCCGGGCGCGGCCCCTCGCCGTCGTCGTGGCCGCGGAGGCGCCGGTGCGCGCCGCGCCCTACGGCGCCGCGAGCGCCGCCGCGACGGTGCGCGCCGGTGGCGCGCTGCTCCTCGGGCGGCACTACGGACGCTGGGTGGAGGTGCGCCGCGCGGACGGCGTGCGGGGCTGGGTGCTCGGCCTCGACGTGGCGCCCCTATGAGTGCCCGCGTGCAGGTGCTCCCGGGCCAGGTCGCCGATCAGATCGCCGCGGGCGAAGTGGTCGAGCGGCCGGCGTCGGTGGTGAAGGAACTCCTCGAAAACGCGCTCGATGCCGGAGCGCGCGCCGTGCGCGTGGAGCTGGAGGACGGCGGCAAGACCCTGATCCGGGTCAGCGACGATGGTGAGGGGATGGACCGGGAGGACGCGACGCGCGCGCTCCAGCGGCACGCGACGAGCAAGATCCGCGCGGCCGCGGACCTGATCGGCGTCGCGACGTTCGGGTTCCGCGGCGAGGCGCTGCCCGCCATCGCATCGGTGTCGCGCTTCGAGCTCGAAACCTCGGGCGCGGGCGGCGGCACGCACCTCCGCGTGGCCGGGGGGAAACTCGACGCGGTGGAGGACGCGGTCCGCCAACGCGGGACGACGGTGACGGTGCGGGCCCTGTTCTTCAATACGCCGGCTCGGCGAAAATTCCTCCGCGCGACCGCCACCGAAACCCGCGCCGCCGTCGAGGCGATCACCGTGCTTGCGCTCACGCGCCCCGACGTCGCGTTCACGCTCACGAGCGACGGCCGAGCCCTGGTGGACTGCCCGCCCGCGGCGCGGACGATCGATCGCGTGCGCGCGCTGTGGGGTCACGAGTTGGCCGACACCCTCCTGCCGGTCGCATACCGCGAGGGGCCCCTCGAGGTGAGCGGCTTCGCGCAGCGGCCGGCGCAGGCGCGTCCCGCGGGCCGCAAGGGATACGTGTTCGTGCGGGGCCGCCCCATTCGCGATCCCTTCATTCTGCGCGCCGGGGAAGCGGGGTACCGCTCGACGATCGCTCCCGGGGACCGGCCGTCGCTCCTGCTGTTCCTCGATCTCCCCGGCGATACGGTGGACGTGAACGTGCATCCGGCGAAGCTCGAGGCCCGCTTCCGCGACAAGTTCTTCGTCGAAAAGGTCGTCGAAGAAGCGGTGCGGGCTGCGCTGGCACCCCTTGCTTCCGCTGCACCCTTGGGGGCTGGGGCCTCGGGCCTGGGCACTGGGGCGGAGTGGAGTGGGATCAGCGTGCCGATCGATCTCTTCCCCGCCGAGACCCGGGGCCCCAGCTCCCAGTCCCCAGCCCCGCCTCTGCTTCAAGTGTTCGACACCTACATCCTCTTCCAGACCGACACCGGCATCGCGATCGTGGATCAGCACTCGGCCCACGAGCGCGTGCTGTACGAGGACGTGATGCGCCAGCTGAGCGGGGACGGCGCGCCGGCGCAGCGGCTCTTGCTTCCCCTCACCCTCGAGTTCGCGCCGCCCGAGCTCGAAGCCATCGACGCGCATCGCGAGCTGCTGCAGCGCGTGGGCTTTGAGGTGGAGCCCTTCTCGGGGCGCAGCGTCGTGGTGCACACCGCACCGAACCCACATCCGCGGTTCGAGGCGGCCCGCTGCCTCCAAGAGCTGGTCGCCGACCTTGCCGGGGGGCGGTTCGGCGGTTGGCAGAACCGCCTGGAGCGCTTCGCCGCCACCTACGCGTGCCGCGCCGCGATCAAAGCTGGCCACCGTCTCGATCGCGACGAGATGCGCGAGCTCGTGGTTCGCCTCCTCACCGCGACACTCCCCGCGCACGACGTGCACGGCCGGCCGAGCATGGTACAGCTGCCGAAGGAGGAGCTGGAGCGCCGGTTTGGACGCAGCTGACACACGACACCTGACGCCTGTCCTGGTGGGTCCGACCGCGGTCGGCAAGACAGCAGTCGCGGTCGCGCTCGCCGCCGTCACGCCGGTCACCGTCATCTCCGCCGATGCCCGCCAGGTGTACCGCGGCCTCGACATCGGGACCGCCAAGCCCGACCGCGCCACGCTGGCGCGCGTGCCCCACCGCGGCCTGGACGTGGTGGAGCCCGGCGAGCGGTACAGCGCCGGGCGGTTCGCGCGCGACGCGGCGGGGTGGCTGGCAGAGGTCCGCGCCGGGGGGGGGGGGAGCTGGCCGATCGTGGTGGGAGGGACCGGGTTCTACGTCCGGGCGCTCGCCGAGGGGCTGTTTCGCGAGCCCCCGCTCGATGCCGACCGGCGCGAGCGGTTGCGCGCGTGGACGGCGGGACTGCGAGCCCCCGATGTCGCCCGTTGGGCCGGGCGGCTCGACCGGCGGTTTCCGGGCGGCGGCCGCCAGCGCGCCGCCCGGGCGGTGGAGGTGGCGCTGCTCACGGGACGGGCGCTGTCGTGGTGGCAGCGCGAGGCGCGCGAGACCGGAGCGATGCGGCCGTGGTACATTCACCTCACCCTGCCGCGCGAGGCGCTGCGCCGGAGGATCGCGGAGCGTGTGGACCGGATGCTCGCGGCGGGACTAGTGGACGAGGTCCGGGGCGTGCTGGCGCGCGGCGTGCGGCCCGACGCGCCCGGCCTGGACGGCGTGGGCTATCGGGAGGTCGTGGCCATGTTGCAGGACCGGCTGCCGGCGGCCGAGCTGCGCGAGGCGATCGTGATCGCGACGCGGCGCTACGCGAAGCGGCAGGAGACGTGGTTTCGAAACCAACTGCCATCGGGAAACGAGAAGCGGGAATCGGGAAACGTGTGGACTCTCGACGCAACTGAAGCCCCGGAAAGGCTGGCGGATCGCATCCTCGCGCGGTGGCGTAGCGACACGTTTCCCGTTTCTCGTTTCCCGGCATGAGAATTGGCATTACCTGCTACCCGACCTACGGCGGCTCCGGCGCCGTCGCCACCGAGCTCGGGCTGGAGTTGGCGCGGCGCGGGCACGACGTCCATTTCATCTCGTACGCCAGCCCGTTCCGGCTCCGGGGCTTTGCGGAGCGCGTCACTTTTCACGAGGTCACGCAAGTCGAGTATCCGCTGTTTGAGCAGTCTTCGCCGTACGCCCTGGCGCTGGCCGTGAAGCAGCACGAGGTGGCGGTACGCGAGAACCTGGACCTCATGCACGTGCATTACGCCATCCCGCACGCCGCCACCGCATGGCTAGCCAAACAGATGCTGAAGGATCAGCGCGATCTCAAGATCGTGACCACCCTGCACGGCACCGACATAACGCTGGTGGGGCAGGATCCCTCGTACTTCACGCTCACCAAGTTCTCGATCGAGCAGTCGGATGCGGTGACGGCGGTGTCGGCGTACCTGCGCGACGAAACGTACCGCGCATTCGGGTGCGCGAGCTGCGACATCCGGGTCATCCCGAACTTCATCTCGACCGCCGATTACCACCCGGCGACCGACGGCGCCGGGCGCCGCGCACTGGCGCCGGAAAGCCACCGCATCTTGATTCACGTCTCCAACTTCCGCCCGGTGAAGCGGATCATGGACGTAATCCGGATTTTTGCCGGCGTGCGCAAGACCGTCCCCGCCACGCTGGTGCTCGTGGGCGACGGCCCCGAGCGCGATCCGGCCGAGCAGGAGGTGGACCGCCTGGGCCTCAAGAAAAACGTTCGCTTCCTCGGGAAAGTGGACAACGTCGCCGACGTCCTGCGCGGCGGCGACCTCTTCCTCCTGCCGTCGGCCACCGAGTCGTTCGGCCTCGCGGCGCTCGAGGCGATGGCATGCGGCGTCCCGGTCGTGGCGAGCGCGGCCGGCGGCCTTCCAGAGGTCGTCGTGGACGGCGAGACCGGCTTCCTCGCGCCCGCGGGGGACGTGGAACGCATGACGGAGCGGGCCCTCGCCGTCTTGACGGACCCCGCTGAGCTCCAACGGTTGAAGCGCAACGCGGCGGCGCGGGCGCTCGCGTTCGCCGCCGAGGACGTCGTGCCGCGCTACGAGCGTCTGTACGAGGATGTGCTCGGGTGAGCGAGGTGCTGCGCCTCGTCCGCGCCACGAACCTCCTGATCGCCGCTGGCGGTGTCCTCGCGGGTGGGTGGATCGCGCTCGGCGCCGTCGCCCTCCCCACGCTCCTCGTCTTCGCCGCGCTCTCCGGGTTCGCCCTCGGCGCGGCGGGGAACGCGTGGAACGACCTGTGCGACGCCGCGGCCGACCGGGTGAACCGTCCCGCCCCCAGCGGGCAGCGTCCCCTCGTTACGGGGCGCCTCGGTCGCGGCACGGCTGAGCTGGCGGTGTTCCTCGGCGCGCTCGGAGGCGTCGCCGCCGCGGCGCTCGTCAGTGGGCGCCAGGTGATCGTGGCGTTGGGCGCGTTAGCGGTGATGCTCGCCTACTCGCCGCTCATCAAGCCGCGGCCTGCCGCCGGCAACCTCGCCGTGGCGCTCGTCGCCGGCCTGCCGCCGTTCTACGGCGCGCTCGCGGTCGGGCGCCCGGCAGCCGGCCTCGTGCCCTGGGCGCTGGCGGCGTGGATCCACCTCGCCCGCGAGATCGTGAAGGACTTGGAAGACGAAGCGGGAGATCGCGCCATTGGCCGCCGCACGCTACCCGTCGCCCTGGGCCGGCGACCGGCGCAGGTCCTGACGGCGGGCATCGCGGCCCTGTTCGTCCCCGCCAGCCTGGTCCTCCCGTACGTCGCGGGATACGGCGGCGCCTACTATCTGATTGCGCTGGTGGCGCAGCTGGCGGTCCTGCTTGGGGCGACGTGGCTCATCCTCGGTCGTGTGGAACGGGTCAGCACGCTCTTCAAGATCGCGATGGTCGTCGGATTGGTCGCGCTGGTCACGGGAAAGGTCGCATGAACCTCTGGCAAGGCATCCTCCTCGGTCTCGTGCAGGGGCTGACGGAATTCCTTCCTGTCTCGAGCGACGGGCATCTCGCCGTGATCGGGCACGTCGCGGGGGTGCGCACACCGGGGGTTTTCGTCGAAGTCGCGCTCCACGTCGCGACGCTCGGATCGATTCTCGTCGTGTACGGCAAGCGCTTCGCCGAGCTGGCACTCGGCGTGCTGCGCCGGCAGCCGGAGGACCTGCGGTACGCCGGCCTGCTGCTGCTCGGCATGATTCCCGCCGGCCTGGTGGGCGTCTTTTTCGAGGATCTCATCGCGCGCGCGTTCGACTCGCTGTGGGCGGCGGGCGTCGGCTTCCTCATCACGGGCGCGGCGCTGTGGTTCACGCGGCGTGGCGGCACCGAGGGGATGCCCCGGCCCCGTCCTCGCGGGGCGGTCATCATCGGGTTGGCCCAAGCGCTCGCCCCACTCCCAGGGGTGTCGCGTTCAGGGATGACCATCGCCTCGGGGTTGTGGGTCGGCCTCGGGGCGGTTCCGGCGGCGGACTTCAGTTTCCTCATGGCCATTCCCCTGATCGCCGGGGCTGGGCTGGTCGAGGCGCGCCATGCTTCGGTCGACATCGCGCAGGTCGGCGCCGTGCCGCTACTCGCCGGCTGCCTCGTGGCTTTCGCATCCGGCGTGTTTGCGATCCGCTTCCTCGTCGCCATGCTGCGGCGCGGCCGCTTCTACGCGTTCGCGCCGTACTGCTTTGTCGTGGGGACATTGACCCTCATCTACGCCCTGTGGCGCGGCTAGAGCTGGACGGCGTCCCTACCACCCTCCTGGCGCGGCGCTGGGGCGTGCCGCAGTGTGGCGTGTTCCGGAAGCTCACGTCCTGCCTCGACGCGATCCACGACCTCGGGGCCCAGGGAGCCCCCGCCGGCACCGTCGTCCTCGCGGAGGAGCAAACGGCGGGGCGGGGGCGGGACGGACGCACATGGCGCTCCCCCGTGGGCGGCGTGTGGCTCGGGATGTTGCTGCGGCCGCCCGTGCCGGCTCCCGGGACGCTCTCGCTGCGGATCGGGCTCGTCGTCGCCGACGTGGTGGACGAGCTGCTGGCGGCGGCGCGCGCGCAGCTCAAGTGGCCCAACGACGTGCTGGTCGCCGACCGCAAGCTCGCGGGCATCCTGTGCGAGGGCCGGTGGCAGGGGGACGCGCTGCAATGGCTCGGGGCCGGCGTTGGGATGAACGTCGCCAACCCGGTGCCCACCGAGCTGAAGCATCGCGCCGTCGCGCTGGGTGAGCTCCTGCCCGAGGTACGCCGGATCGACGTGCTCGACCGTCTCGTTCCGGCCCTGATCCCACTCACCACGCATAACGCACCGCTCACCGACTTCGAGTGCGCCGCGTTCGCCCGGCGGGATTGGTTGCGCGGCCGCCAAATCCGGGCGCCGCTCGCCGGACGGGCCGCGGGCGTGCGGCCCGACGGCGCCCTCCTCGTCGACACGGGCGCGGGCACCACGATGGTGCGCGAAGGCCACGTCGAGCTATCTTAGCCGCCCATGCTGCTCGCCCTCGATATCGGGAATAGCGAGACGACCGTCGGCCTGTTCGCCGGTGAGCGTCTTGAGGGACACTGGCGGCTGCACACGACGCCGCAGCGCACCCCCGACGAGTGGGCATCCGCGTTGACCAACTATTTGACCCAGGCGGGGCACTCCACGCAGGCGGTCCGGGCGGCGATCGTGGCGTCGGTCGCGCCGCAGGTGACGCAGAGCGTGTGTGACGGGATCACCCTCGCCACGACGCGCCAAGCCGCGGTCGTGGACGGCCGCTCCAAGCTTCCCATCACGCTCGACGTGGAGGAGCCCCTCACGGTCGGCGCCGACCGCATCGTCAATACCCTCGCCGCGTCGCAGCTGTTCAAGCGCGACACGATCGTCGTCGATTTCGGGACGGCGACCACGTTCGACTGCATCACGGGCGACGGGCGCTTCATCGGCGGCGTGATCATGCCCGGGATCCGCACCGCCTCCGACGACCTGATCCGCAAGGCCGCCAAACTCCCCGCCACCGAGCTCACGCCGCCCGCGCGCGTGATCGGCCGCCGCACGGAGGACTGCATCCGCGCGGGCGTGTTGTGGGGGGCGGCGGACGCGGTCGATGGATTGGTGCGCCGCATCAAGGCCGAGTGGCCCGACGGCAAGACGCCGAAGACGGTGGCGACCGGCGGTCTCGCCGGCCTCGTGGCCCCGCTCGCGAAGGAGATCGAATCCGTGCACCCGGACCTCACGCTCGTCGGGTTGCGGCTCGCGGCGGCGGCCCTCGGCCTCAAGTGGTGATCGCGGCACGCACCCTCAACCCGTGGCGGCGCTGGGGCTATCGCCTCCTCCCCGGCGACCTGTTTTCCTACGTGCTGCACCTCCGGCCCGCCGAGTGGCCGATCATGGCCGCGCACACGATCCTGGGCTACGTGCTGGCGGTGGGATTCACCGGCGTGGTGCGGGGGATGTTGTTGCCTGAGGCGCTGCGTGCGCTCGTCATTTGGGTCGTGTTCCTGAATGGCGGGACGCTCGCGATCAACAGCGTGTTCGACAAGGACGAAGGCGACATCGGCTACCTCCACGCCCCACCCCCGCTGCCGCGCTACCTGCTGCATTTCAGCCTGGCGCTCCTCGTCGCGGGCCAGCTGCTCGCCTTCACGCTGCCCGCCGGGTTCCGCGTCGCCTACGCGATTTGCTTCGCGATGTCGATTCTTTATTCCGTTCCGCCGTTCCGCTTCAAGGCCGTGGCGGGCGTTGACTGGGTGATCAACATGTGGGGCTTCGGCACACTCACGCCGTATGCGGCGTGGGCAGCCACGGGACGGCCGCTCGATCTCGGCCACGGGCTGGTGTTGCTGGCCTTCTGCCCGTTGTTCGCCGGGCTCTATCCGCTCACTCAGCTGTATCAATTCGAGGAAGACCGGCGCCGGGGGGACCGAACGTTGGCGCTGATCGTGGGGATGCGGGCGGGACTGGTAGTTGCGCTGGCCAGCACGCTGCTGGCGTTCGGCCTCCTCGGTTGGGCCGCGGTGGTCTTGCGCGTGTCGGCGTTGGCGCTTGTCCTCCCGCTCGCCGCGTGGTTGGTGGTGCTGCTCCCCTGGCTTGCGGGGCACGCGGGGTGGACGCCGGCGCAGCATCAGCGCGGCATGTACCGGGCGCTCACCGCCTGGGCGATCACGGATGTTGTGGTATTACTGGTGTTTGCCTGATCATCCCGCGGCTTTAGATTAGCGGGACCACCCCTCTCGAGGAGCTGCGACCGCATGACGGCCGGCACCGCACCCGCGACGACCACGACCGATCGCTCCGACTTCCGCCACGTGCTCACGAGCGGCACCAAAGTCGGGGTCGGGATCGGCGCCACCGTGATCGCATACCTGGTGGCAGTGCGGTTCCTGCCCGCTGGGCCCGCGCTGGCGTTGGTGGAAGCCGTGCTGGTGCTGGCGGCGGGAGTCGCGGCGAGCCTGCTCCCTGCGCAGTGGTCCGTAGCGCGGAGCGTCGAGGGGATCGCTGGCGCCGCTGCGATCGGTCTCTGGGGCACGATCGTGTTCATGGCCATCGACGTCGTTGTGCTGCGCCCGTTGAACCACTTCGTCGGCACCTACCCCTGGACCTGGGACGCGATCGGCGGTGGGAGCACGTGGTGGTACCTGCCGATCTGGTGGATGCTGGGGACCTTCGTCGCCTGGATGGGCGCTCTGATGACCGCGGCTCGGGCCACCCGCGGGGGGGGGGGCCCAACGTCTCTCGCCGCCCTCGCGACCCCGGTCCTGGCCGGTACGCTGGGCGTCACCGTCGTCGTGCAGCTCGCTCACGTGGGGGTCTACCTGCCCGTGACGGCCGGTGCCGCCTACGTTCTCACCTTAACGGTGCTCGCTGTGGTCGCGATCGCCCGCCAGACCTAATGCCGCGCTGGCTGGCCCACCTCCTGGTAGTTGTGGGATGGCTCCTCACGCCCCTGTGGGCGTGGGGAGCTTCGTACTTGGGCCTGTGGCTCGGTGCGCTCGTTGCGCTCCGCCTCTCGAGCCCCCTCGCGATGCTCGTCATCGCCGGCTTGGGGGCCCTCGTCCTCGGTTTCGGCGTGCTCTGGGCCTGGGTCAGGTTCATGCGCCGCCTGCCGCATCTGCTCTCCCATCTCATGGCTCCGCGCGCGCCCGAGGAGCACACCGCGATTGCGGCCGCCGACTGAGCTCGCGCTGCTGGTCGCCTGCGGCCCCGCCCTCCTCGCCGCGCAGGGACGGGACGTGGAGGTGGTCTACGGGCGGTGGTATCAGGGGAACCGCGCCAGTACGTACGAGTTGCGCACTGACGCGCCGTTAGGACGGGGCGGCACTTTGTCCCACGGTTTCGCCGTCCAGGTGCAGGTGCACGATAGCCTCGGCCGCCGGCGCGCGTTCTATGGTGCCGGCTGGGAGTTGCACGCGCTGCGCCGGCGCGCCACGATCGGCCCCTATATCATCGCCGGAGCCACGCTCGGACTCTCCACCGACACCACTGACCAGGCGCTCGCCGCGCTGTGGAGCGTGGGGGGGGGCGTCGAGTGGCGCCCGGTCTCGTGGGTGGCCGTCGGAGCCGAGGCGCGCTACCGGCTCGAAGACCGGGGACCGCGCGGTTTTTGGCACCCCGCTGCGGACGCCCGCAAAGGCGTGAGCCTCGCCGTGGGGCTCTCCGTTCCGTTCGTCGGGCGAACGACGGCTCCCAGGCCCGGTGCCAGACCCACGCCGCGCCTTCCGCCTCCGCAACCGCCCCTGATGATCGTCGGGAGCGCCGGCGACGTCGTACGCACGGCGCTCGATGCGCTCGGCACGCCGTATCAGTGGGGCGGCACGGCGGCGAACGGCTTCGACTGCTCGGGACTCATTCAGTACGCGTACGGCCAGCACGGGATCCGGCTGCCGCGCCGGAGCCGAGAGCAGGCCCAGGCCGGCGCCGAGGTGCCCCCGGTGGTCGATGCGCTCAAGCCGGGTGACATTCTCCTGTTCGCGGCGTATCCGGGCGGCGGTATCACGCATGTCGGCATGTATGTCGGCGAGCAGAAGTTCATTCACAGCTCCAACACGGGCGTGAAGCTGTCGCGCTTGGAGCTGCACGACCCCGACGGAGCGTGGTGGTTGGAGCGGTGGGTGGGGGCGCGTAGACTGATGCCGTGAGGCGCGCCATCATGCCGTCGTGTATTGCTGTCGTATTGGGCTGCGGTGGAGCGCGCATCCCCTCCACCCTACGGGGCTACGAGATTCTGGTCGAGCGGCGGGACTCCCAGGCCGTCGAGCTGGCCCGCGCGATGCGTGGGTACGGTTTCCGGGTCCGTCAGACCGTCCGCGGCGGCAGCCGGCCCACCGCCGCTTTGATCTTTTTCGATTTCCGGGACCCGGGTCCTCCCTCCGGCACCCCGCCGTGGTTGCATGTTCGCCTCGCCGACACCCGCACGGGCGTCATCGTGGCGGCGGGGAGCGTCCCGCTCGACTCGGTGGGTCCCACCGCGCGCGCCCGGGCCGACGCGGCGGTTCGGGCGCTGCTGGCGAGCCCCGTGCCCACCCCCCCTTGACACTCCCTTAGCGGCAGGGCAGATTCTCCAACGCTGAATTAGCACTCACCTCCATAGAGTGCTAACAGACAATCAAATCAAAGAGTTACGGGAGGTTCGCGTCACATGGCAACGGCAACGAAGGCGAAGCTCAAGGTGTTCCCGCTGGCCGATCGCGTGGCGATCCGGCCGATGGAGGAGACGGAGACGATGAAGGGCGGGCTGTACATCCCCGACACCGCCAAAGAGAAGCCGATCCAGGGCGAAGTCATCGCGGTGGGCCCGGGCCGGCGGGAGAAGGGCGAAGCGGTGCCGATGGAGCTGAAAGTCGGCGACCGCGTGGTGTACGGCAAGTACAGCGGCACGCAGGTCGAGTTGGACGGGGAAGAGATCATCCTGATCAAAGAGGCAGACGTCATCGCGAAGCTCGCGTGAGTTCCTAGGGAGGAAGCGAAATGGCAGCCAAGTATCTCGAATTCAGCACCGAGGCCCGGTCTCGCCTCAAGCGGGGCGTGGACCAGTTGGCCGATGCGGTGAAGATGACGCTGGGCCCCAAGGGCCGGAACGTCGTCATCGACAAGAAGTTCGGCAGCCCGACCGTCACCAAGGACGGCGTGACTGTCGCCAAGGAGATCGAGCTCGAGGACGAGATCGAGAACATGGGCGCCCAGATGGTCAAAGAGGTGGCGACCAAGACCTCCGATCTCGCCGGCGACGGCACCACGACGGCGACCGTGCTTGCGCAGGCGATCTACCGCGAGGGGCTCAAGTCGGTCACCGCGGGGGCCAACCCGATGTCGCTGAAGCGCGGCATTGAGAAGGCGGTTGAGGCCGTGGTGGCGGAGCTGAAGAAGATCTCCGTGCCGACGGCCGGCCGGAAGGAAATCGCCCAGGTGGGCTCGATCTCGGCGAACAACGACAAGGAGATCGGTGACCTGATCGCCGAGGCGATGGACAAGGTCGGCAAGGACGGCGTGATCACGGTCGAAGAGGCGAAGGGCCTCGAGACCACGCTCGAGACGGTGGATGGGATGCAGTTCGACCGGGGCTATCTGTCGCCCTACTTCATCACCGACCCCGAGAAGATGGAAGCGGTGCTGGAAGACGCGCACATCCTCGTGCACGACAAGAAGATCTCGTCCATGAAGGATCTGCTGCCGCTGCTCGAGAAGGTGGCGCAGGCCGGCAAGCCCCTGCTCATCATCGCAGAAGACGTCGAGGGCGAGGCCCTGGCGACTCTGGTCGTCAACAAGCTCCGCGGCACCCTGAAGGTCTGCGCCGTCAAGGCGCCGGGCTTCGGTGACCGCCGCAAGGAGATGCTGCGCGACATCGCCGTGCTCACCGGCGCCGGGCCCAACGGCGAAGGGCAGGTGATCTCGGAGGAGATGGGTCTGAAGCTCGAGAACGCGACGCTCACCGACCTCGGTCGGGCCAAGCGGATCGTGGTGGACAAGGACAATACGACCATCGTGGACGGCAAGGGCAAGCATGACAAGATCGAGGGCCGCAAGAACGAGATCAAAGCCCAGATCGAGAAGTCCACGTCCGATTACGACAAGGAAAAGCTGCAGGAGCGCCTGGCGAAGCTCGCCGGCGGCGTCGCCGTGCTGAACGTCGGGGCGGCCACGGAGACCGAGATGAAGGAGAAGAAGGCCCGCGTCGAGGACGCGTTGCACGCGACCCGCGCGGCGGTCGAAGAGGGCATCGTGCCGGGCGGCGGCGTGTCGCTGCTGTGGTGCCAGAAGGTGCTCGACAAGGCCAAGGGCGTCGATGAGGACGAGAAGATCGGCATCGAGATCGTGCGCCGCTCCCTCGAGGAGCCGATCCGCATGATCGCCCAGAACGCGGGCGCCGAGGGTGCAATCGTCGTCGGAAAGGTGAAGGAAGCCGCGAAGGTGAACTTCGGCTACAACGCCCAGACCGACGAGTTCGAGGACCTGGTGGCGGCGGGCGTCATCGACCCGACGAAGGTCACGCGCACGGCGCTGCAGAACGCCGCGTCCATCGCGGGGCTGCTCCTCACGACCGAGTGCGTCGTGGTGGAGAAGAAGGAGAAGGAGAAGGCCCCCGCGATGCCCGGTGGCGGCATGGGTGGGATGTACTAACAACTAGACGCGTAGGCGCCTAGAGGCCTCGAGCGCTCCGAGAGACTCTCGGGGCGCTCTTTTTTCGGCTCCCGCGGGTAGTATGTTTGCTCCCATGACCCGCGCTCTCGTCGCTGCCGTGTCGCTCGCGCTCGCCGTGCCGCTCGTTGCCCAGGGCCGGCCGCGCCTGGAAGGGAACTGGGTGGCGCGCGCCGGCGACGAGATCCGCCACATCATGGTGCGGAGCGACAGCTCGGCTCAGTTCGGCGAAGAAGTCGCGCGCTGGCGCGTCGTCGGCGACAGCCTGTGGATCACGCTGGGCGACGGCGTCTGGCAGGTCTATGGGATGAAGCTGGGCGGCGACCGGCTGACCCTCTCGGGCGGCGATCTCGAGAAGCCGGTGACCCTGCGCCGGGTGGGCCTGCCCACCGCACGGCCCGATACCCTGACAATCCCCGATCCGCCCCCGCCCACGTCCCGCGCCTGGTAGGGGCCTACTTCAATTCCGACACCGACGTCAGCCGCCAGCCGACGTCGCGCTTCTCGAACCGCATCGCGAAACGGCGGCGGTCCTGGTGGGGCGCGCCCCCGCCTCCCGGGATGTACTCGAACAGCGCCCGCACCGTCGCGGCGGCCGTCGCCCCCCGCACGGTGAACTGAGCGACGGTGAACTTCGCGGTGATCTGATCCCACTCGCGGAAAAACGCTTCCCACCCGCTGCGCTCCTGCTCCGTCATCCGCGGGTACAGCACGCGGATGTTGGCGGCGCGCTCGCTCGATAGCGCGCGTCCGAGGTCGGTCAGCAGGACATCGATGGCGCCGCGCGCGTCGGCGGGTTGCGAGCTCGGGGGGGCGATCCCCGCGGCGGTGCCGATCTGCTCCGCGCTCTGGGCCGACACCTTGGCGAGCGTAAAATCCTTGGCGCGCCACAGCGATTCCGCGCGCGCGTAATAGATCCCGGCATTCACGGCGTCCGGCCCGGTGGGGATCGCCTGCACGACCGGCGCCACGCGGTCGATCATGCGTCGAGCCTCCTGGTCGAGCGCGAGCGCCTCTTGCTGCGCCTTGTGATACTGCGCCACCACGGCGACGTACCCGCTGAGCGCCCGCGACTGGTCGCCCGCTTGCAGGGCCTGTTCGGAGGCCTGGACCATCGCTTCGCCCAGGACCATCGCCGGCACGTTGTTCTTGAGCGCCCCAGCCTGCACGGCGCGATCGCGGGCGGCGAGCGCCGAATCGCGCCGCGCGCCGAGGGCGACCGAAATCGCCGGGATCTCGGCGGCGACCGGTCCCGCGTCCGACCGGGCGCGCGCGTCCTGCGGCTCCGGCTCGCTGGGGGAGAGCACGAGCAGAGTGACCACCACGGCGAGCGCGATCAAGACGGCCATGCGCCACTTCAAGGGCGCATGGGTCACGAGCTTCAGGATCGGGGCCGGGAGCGGGGTCCACCGGAGCCCGAGCCGCTGGGTGGTCGAGTCGGTTGCGCCGGAGAGCGCCGCGCGGATGCCGAGCAGCGTGTTCTGCATCTGGCCCGCCGTCTCGTAGCGGTCCTGGGGCGCCTTGTTCATCGCCTTCGCGACCACGCGCTCCAGCGCGGCGGGGATCGAGGGTGCTAGCGTGCGCAGCGGTTTGGCGTCCGTCGTCAGCACCTGATAGAGGACGCCGTGCACCGATTCCCCCTGGAACGGCTTCTGGTACGACAGCAGCTCGTACAGCAGGCAGCCCACCGCGAAGACGTCGGTGGCCGCGGTGATGGCGCCGTTGGTGATCTGCTCGGGCGCCATGTACGTGGGCGTGCCGACGATCGCCGCCCCACCCGAGACGTCGGCCGACTGGAGCCGCGCGATGCCGAAATCCATCAGCTTCACCCGGCCGTCCGGCATCACCCGGACGTTCGACGGCTTCACGTCGCGGTGGATCACCCCGCGCTGGTGCGCGTAGTGGAGGCCTTCCAGCATCTCGATCACGATGTCGAGCTTGCGCTCGAGCGCGAGCGGGTCCCGCAACGCGATCACGTCGCTCAAGTCGCGTCCCTCGACGAACTCCATCGCGATGAAGAGCTGGCCCTCCGCTTCGCCCAGGTCGTACACGGTGACGATGTTGGGGTGCTGGATCGCGCCGGCCGCCCGCGCTTCGCGCAAGAAGCGCTCTTGCATGTCCCTGGTCTTGCGGAAATTGCTGCTGAGGAGCTTCAACGCCACGTAGCGCCGCAGCACCGTGTCGTACGCCTTCCACACGATCCCCATCGCGCCTTCGCCGATGAGCGTGTGGAGCTCGTACTTCCCGAGCCGCCGGTAGCGCTGCGATTCCGTCATCGTGTCAGCCAGTCGTACATGCTGCCGAGGTATGCACGCGTCGCGTGGTCCACAGTGACGTGACGCCGTGGGAGCACGCGCTCCACAATCGCGAGGAATCCCTCGCGCGTCATCCGCTCCGTGCCCTCCCCACCCCACGAGAACGGCGCCACATACTTGGGCGCGCGGACGCCCTCGAACAGGCTGGCGCCCGCGCCTACCACGGTCCCCGTGCCGAGCAGCGTCCCGATGGCGGTCTTGGCATGGTCGCCGATCAGACTGCCGAGGAACATGTGCCCCGTCTCCAGTTTCGCGCCCGCCACCTCGAGCCGCACCGGCCCGTAGGTGTTCTTCAGGTTCGAGGTGATGGTCCCCGCTCCGATGTTCACCCACCGGCCCAGCACCGAGCTGCCGACGAACCCGTCGTGGGCCTTGTTCGCGTAGCCCAGGAACACCGTCCCGGCCACCTCGCCCCGCACGACCGACCAGGGGCCGATCGCGGAACCGCGGATCGGCCCGCCCACGATACGCGTGTTCGCCCCCGCCCAGAGCGGCCCCTCGAGTCGGGCGCCGGCCTTGACCTCGACGCCGCTCTCGAGCACGACGGGCCCCGCCGTCGTGTCGAAGACGACCCCCGGCTCGACCGAGGCGTCGCGCAGCACCACCCAGGCGGGATCGCCGATCACGGTGGTCGCGCGCGGGACGGGGTCCGACTCGCCCAGCATGCCCAGCAGGTCTTCTCGCAGCAGATGCTCGAGGGCGGGCACCAGATCGTACACGCCGCGCAGCAAGAGGCCCTGCACCTCGACGGCCTGCGCCTGGGACAGCGGGCCGCTCCACGTGGCGCCGGAGGGCACGGCCCACCCGACGGTGATCCCGCCGTGCGTGAGGCGCGCCGGAGCCTCGGGGAGGTGCGGGGCGAGGCCGCGGGGCGCGAACGTCGAGGAGCCGATCACGGCGGGGCCGGGGACCGCGCGGCGCGGCTCGACGGGCGGCACCCCGGCCTCGGGGAACCCGGCGAGATGGGGGAGCGTGAAGATCGCGCTCGCTTCCGCGCCGACGAAGGTCTCCCACCGCTCGCGCACCAGGTGCGCGCCCGCGCGCAGCTCGCACAGCGGTCGCACGCCGGCGAACGGCGCCCACGACGGGGCCGGATCGGGATCGAGGAGATAGAGAGCGTGGCTCACAGGCGCTGCACCAGCGCACGGAGCCGCTCCGCCTGGCCCGTCGGCATGACGAGGGTGTGTCCGTTGGCGCGCACCACGACGACGTCTTCCACGCCGACGACCGCCACGTGCTCGCCTTCGGTCCACACGACCGACCGTCGCACGTCGTCCCCGAGACTCACGCTGCCCACGGTGACGTTGCCCCGAGCGTCGGGCCGGCGGATGCGGAGCAGGGCGTCCCAGGATCCGATGTCGTCCCAGGGGAACGCGCCGGTGACCACGGCGAGCCGCTTGGTGCGTTCGAGCACGGCGACGTCTACCGCGACCGGGGTCAGCGCCTGGAAGAAGCCGGGGATGTCGCCCGCGGAGAGTGCGGGCCACGCGCGCGCCAGCTCCTGGGCGTACGCGCCGGCCTCGCCGAGGAAGCGCGCGACGCCCCAGGCGAAGAGCCCCGTGTTCCACAGCGCGCCGCGGCGCCGCAGGAGCGCGGCGCGGGCCGGGCTCGGCTTCTCAGGGGCTTGCCGGGGATGATGTAGCCGTAGCCGGACTCGCTACGCGACGGTTTCACGCCGACTGTGACCAGCACGTCGTGCTCCGCGGCGACGTCGAGCGCCTGCGTCGCCGCGGCGCGGAAGGCGCGGTCGTCCCCGACGGCCCAGTCCGCGTGCAGCGAGAGCATCTGGCCGCTCGGATCGCGCTTGGAGATCCAATGCGCGGCCCAGGCGAGGGCCGGCGCGGTGGATGCCGCGCGCGGCTCGGCGAAGATGTTCGCCAGGGGAACCTCCGGGACCGTCTGCGCCACGCGCTCCACCAAGAACGGCCCCGTGAGGATCAGCACGCGCTCGGCCGGGACGAGACCCTGGAGCCGCGCCACGGCCTGCGCCAATAGCGGCCGGTCGCCGGCGAGCGGGAGGAGCTGTTTCGGCCGTTCCGCCGTCGAGAGCGGCCAGAAGCGCGTGCCCGCACCGCCGGCGAGGATGACCGCCCAGGTGCTCACGGTGCCTCGTCCTCGGGAACCGCGAGGTCGCCGAACATCGTCGCCACGCGCTGGCTGAGTTTGGTCGGGCTGAAGGGCTTCGTGACGAGCGTCGCGCCGAGGCGGCGGGCTTCGCGCAGCACGCGCTCCTCGCCCTCCGCCGTGAGCACGAGGATCGGCAGGCGGGCGGTCCCGTCCGCGGCGCGCAGCTCCCGCAGGTAGTCGAGCCCCGAGCCGTCGGGCAGGTGCAGGTCGAGCAGGAGGCCGTCGGGGAGGGCGGCGCCAAGGGCGGCGCGCGCCTCACCCAGCGAGCGGGCGAAGCTCACCCGGTAGCCCAGCTGCTCCAGAAAGGGCCGGAGCACGAGGCCGATGTGCGGCTCGTCGTCAACGACGAGAAGGTGTCGTGCCGGGGTCTCCAAGCGGCGGCCTCCCGCTCAGAGCAAGCCAGCGATCGCCGGGCGGTGGCGGCGCAGGTCGAAGAGGAGGGCGCCGACGTTCGTTGCCGGCTGTACCAGCACGACGAGCAACGCGTCGGCGTTGAGCACGGCGACCACGGCCAGGCCGCGGCCGAACTCGAGGACGGCGGTGCCGAAATCGCCCCGGCCGCCCGCGTCCCCCAGCTGGGCGATGCCGTTGATCACGGATGGGAGCAGGGCAGCGACGTTCTCCGCGTCGACGCCGTTCGCGGTGCGCGAGTCGATGGGGAGCCCGTCGCGGCCGACTACGACCACGGCGTCCACGCCGGTGCGCCGGCTGAGCGCTGCCACGACATCGCGGATCGTCGCCATACGGCGGGCAACGTAGGGTTCGGCTGGAGCGAAGTCAAGCAGCCACCGTGGGTTGACCCACTCCGACGCCCTCCTGTAATTTCCCTGCACCTCCATGCGCCCCTTAAAACTCCTGTGCGTCGTCGCCGCCGGCGCCGCGGCGGTCGTCGTCGCCTGCGGCGAGCCCCTGGGCCTCCTGGCCCCCAGCTACACCAACGTCGTGGACTCGCTGGTGTCGCTGTACGCTCTGAGCGGCACGCCCGTGTCGACGCCGTCTGCCTATCGCCTCGAGGACGGCGCGACCGTGCGCACCGACCAGAGCGTGGTGTTCGACTTCGCGTTCGACATCGACAGTGCCGGGCGCGCGGTGCTGCTCCCGACCGGGGCGTTGCGGCTGGGGCGCGCCTCCGGCCTGCAGACCAGCGCGGTGCATTTCGATTCGATCCGCCTCGCGCCCGATCGCGGCTACCAGCTCGACAGCGCGGTGGTCGTGGACTCGGGGACGGTGGCGATCGTCCATTCGCGCCCCACGACGTGCGGCTTCGGGGTGTCCGCGGCCTATGCGTTTTACGCGAAGCTGCTGGTGCTGGCGGTGGACAGCGCGGCGCGCCGGCTCGACCTCCAAATCCTCGTCGACAGGAACTGCGGCTATCGCGGGCTCGAGCCCGGCCTGCCGAGCCGCTGAGCCGTGATCGACCTGAAGCTGCTGCGCGCGTCGCCCGCTCAGGTGCGGGCGGCGCTCGCGCGGCGGGGTGACGGTGCGCTCACACGCCTGCTGGACGAGATCGAAGCGCTCGACATGAAGCGGCGTACCCTCACCGCCCAGCTCGATCAGCTGAAGGGGGAGCGCAACGACGCCGCGCGGGCCGACGCGGTGATCGCGAAAGCGAAGGGTGGGCTGCCGGAGGCGACGGCCGCCGCCCGTCGCGAGCTGGGATCGCGTATCGCGACGCTGGAGTCCGAGCTGCGGCAGATCGAAACGACCCTCGAAGCCAAAGCCCTCTTCGTTCCCAACCTGCCGCTCCCCGAGGTCCCGGATGCCAACGCCGTCGTGCGCAGCTGGGGCACGCCCGGCGCGAAGGGTGGGCAGCCGCACTGGGAGATCGGGGAGCGGCTCGGCATTCTCGACCTGGCGCGGGGCGCGAAGCTCGCGGGCTCGGGCTTTCCGGTGCTCTTCGGCGCGGGCGCGCGACTCGCTCGCGCGTTGATCAACTTCATGCTCGACGTCCACAGCCGGGAGCACGGGTACGTCGAGGTCGAGCCGCCGTTCGTGGTGCGGCGCGAAATCATGACGGGCACGGGCCAGCTGCCGAAGTTCGAGGACGACGCCTACCGCACCGAACCCGACGGGCTCTTCCTCGTGCCCACGGCCGAGGTCCCCGTCACCAACCTGCACCGCGACGAGATTCTGGACGGCGCGACGCTCCCCAAAGGTTACGTCGCCTACACGCCGTGCTTTCGGCGCGAAGCCGGGGCGGCGGGGAAGGATACGCGCGGCCTGCTGCGCGTGCATCAGTTCGACAAGGTCGAGCTGGTGCGCTTCTGCCGCGCCGGCGACTCTCCCGCGGAGCACGAGCGCCTCACCGGCCACGCCGAGGCCGTGCTGCAGCGGCTCGAGCTGCCGTACCGGGTCGTGGTCCTCGCCGCGGGCGACCTGGGGTTCGCCGGAGCGAAGACATACGACCTCGAGGCGTGGGCACCAGGCGTGGGGCAGTGGCTCGAGGTCTCGAGCTCCACGACGTTCACCGATTACCAGGCGCGGCGCGCCAACATTCGCTGCCGGCCGCGCGCCGGGGAAAAGCCCGAGTTCGTGCACACCCTGAACGCGTCCGGCGTGGCGCTGCCGCGCACCATCGCGGCGTTGCTCGAGACCCACCAGCAGCCGGACGGCTCCGTCGTGCTTCCCGCCGCGCTCGTGCCGTACTTCGGCGCGGACCGCCTTGTCTAGGCCCCCCCCCACCGCCCTCGTCGTTGTCGCGCTGGTCTTCGGCGCCCTCTCGGTAGGCTATGCGTGGGTGGTGGGGCGCCACCTGCGCAACGACGCGCGCGAGACCAGTCGCCTCTTCGGCCGCGTGTTCGCGGGCTTGAACGACCCCCGGGACGGGGCCGCCGCGGACGCCCTGCTCGACCTCGCCGAGGACGTCCGCCGCCTCGGTATCCCCATCGCCGTCACCGACACTGCCGGCCGCATCACCGCCCTCGATAACGCACCCTTCGGGTCCCAGGCGAGCGACGCGCAGCGCCGCGCCTGGATCGCGCAGCTCGATCGGGTCAACGTCCCCCTCGTCCAGCCCGACGTCGGCACCATTCACTACGGCGCCCTGCCGGCTGCCCCGCGGTTTACCGGCCTCGCGCTGCTGCAGGGGGTCGTGTTCGTGTGCCTGGCCCTCCTCGCTGTGTGGGCGATGCGCGTGCGGGTGGGGGCGGCGCGCGACCGCCTCTGGGTGGCGATGGCCCGCGAGTCGGCCCACCAGCTCGGGACGCCCCTGATGAGCCTGACGGGTTGGATTGATTACCTGCGGGAGAATCCGGGTACGCCCGGCGGCGAGCTGGTGCCCCATCTTCAGGCCGACGCGGAGCGCCTGGAACGGGTCGCCAAGCGGTTCGAGCGCATCGGGCGGCCGGCGCGCCGCGAGTCGGTCGGGCTGGGCGCCGCCGCCGAGCGGGTCGTAGCCTACTTCCGGCCCCGCCTGCCGACCCTGGCCAACCCGGTCGCTCTGACCTTGGCGTCACCGGGCGCGGGGCCCACCGTCACGGGCGATCCCGTGCTCATCGAGTGGGCGGTGGAGGTCGTGGTGAAGAACGCGATCGACGCGCTCAGCGGGCGCGGCGGCCGGATCGAGGTCGAAGTGTCGGCCAGCGAGGGGGGGGGGGAGGGCAGCGCCCACGTGGCGGTGCGCGACGACGGGCCCGGCGTGCCGCCGGAGGTACAAGGCCAGCTGTTCGAACCGGGGGCCTCGACCAAGACGGGCGGGTGGGGCATCGGCCTCGCCTTGGCCCGGCGCATCGTCGAGCAGCAGCACGGCGGGCGCGTGTCGTACCACACCGCGGAGCAGGGGCAGGGGTCGGTGTTCGTGCTCGAGTTCCCAACCGAAGGCAGGTAATGCAGCTGCAACTGAACCCGTCCCAGCAGGCGGCGGTGCAGCACCCGGGGGGAGGGGGGCCGCTCTTGGTGCTCGCCGGCGCCGGATCCGGCAAGACGCGCGTGCTCACCGCGCGCATCGCGCACCTCATCCAGACGCAGGGCGTCGCGCCGCAGCGCATATTCGCCGTGACTTTCACCAACAAGGCGGCGGGGGAGATGCGGAGCCGCGTCGCGGCGCTGCTCGGCGCCGACCCGCGCGGCCTATGGATCGGCACGTTCCACGCCCTCTCGGCGCGGCTGCTGCGCCGCGAGGCGCCACTGCTCGGCTTCGGGCCCAACTTCACGATCTACGACGAAGACGACTCCCAGGCGCTCATCAAGCGCCTGGTGGAGCAGCGGGGCCTGTCGGCCAAGGCGTATCCGCCCCGCGCCTTGCACGGCATCATCTCGGCCGCGAAGAACCGGATGCTCCTGCCCGAGGAGCTGGGGGCGCAAGCCGAGAGCCCCCTCACACGCGTCGCGGCCGACGTGTTCGCGACGCTGGGCCCCGCCTTGAAGCAGGCCAACGCGATGGACTTCGACGACCTGTTGCTCCATCCCCTCACCCTGTTCCGCGAGCATCCCGAGCGCCTCGCGTACTGGCAGGACCGGTTCGTCCACGTGCTCGTGGACGAGTTTCAGGACACCAACGCCGCACAGTACCTGCTCGTCAAGCACTTGGCGCGGCGTCACGGCAACCTGTGCGTGGTCGGGGACGACGACCAGGCGATCTACGGCTGGCGCGGCGCGGACGTGCGCCACATGCTGGCGTTTCAGAACGACTTCCCCGGCACGACGCTGGTGAAGCTCGAGCAGAACTACCGCTCCACACAGGTGATCCTCGACGCCGCCAACGGCGTCATCGCCGAGAACACCGCGCGCCTCGGCAAGACGCTGTTCACCGCCAAGCAGGGCGGCGATCCGGTGCTGCTGCTGACCGCCGCGGACGAGCGCGACGAAGCCGAGTGGCTCGCGGCGGAGTTCGTCCGCCTCGCCGCTGAGGGCGACATCCCCTATGAGGGGATGGCCATTCTCTATCGGACCAACGCCCAATCCCGCCCGCTCGAGGAGGCGTTTCGCTTCCGCGGGATTCCGTACCGCCTGATCGGGGCCGTGAGCTTCTACGAGCGGCGCGAGGTGAAGGACCTGCTGGCCTACTTGCGGTTGATCGCGAACCCGGCGGACGACGAGGCGTTCCTGCGCGTCGTGAACGTTCCCCGGCGCGGGGTCGGCGATGCCTCGCTCAGCCTCCTGGTGCAGGCCGCGGTCGGGTGGCGGAAGCCGCTGCTCGAGGTCGCGCGTGGTGCGGGCCGGCTGGCCGAGCTGCGCCCCAATATCAAGGAGGCGCTGGCGGCGGTGGCCGGCCTGATCGACCGTCTGCGCGATGCGGTGGGACAGGCGGACCCCGCGACGGTGCTGGAGGCGGTGCTCGTCGCCACCGGATACGAGCAGTACCTCGCCGAGGAGGGCGCCGAGGGGATCGAGCGTATCGAGAACGTGCGCGAGCTGATCGCCGGAGCGGCGGCGTGGGCGGAGACAGCCGAAGGAGATGGAGGCTCGGCGGTTGAACAGTATCTGACGCAGGCGGCGCTCGTGACGCCCGTGGACGAGGCGAAGAACGTCGCCGGCGTGACCCTGTTGACCGCGCACATGGCCAAGGGGCTGGAGTGGCCGGTCGTGGCAGTGGCGGGACTCGAGGACGGGTTGTTCCCGCTCGGCCGCGCGACGGGGGAACCGGGCGGCGTCGAGGAGGAGCGGCGGTTGTGCTACGTGGGTCTCACGCGCGCGCGCGAAAAGTTGTATCTCTCATGGGCGCGCACGCGCTACCGCAACGGCCGGCTGGAGCTGGCCGAGCCGTCGCGGTTTCTCGAAGCGCTGCCGCCGGATGCCGTGGTGGAGCGCAGCACCACGCCGTCGTGGGAGCGCCAGCCCCGCGACCCGCGCGCCCGCCGGGCAGCGCTCACCGCGTTGCCCGAGCCCTGGCGGTCCGAAGAGGTGTCGCAGGACGCCCCGCGTTACGCGAAGGGGGAGCGGGTCCGCCACCGCAAGTTCGGCAGCGGCGTCGTGCGGGCCACCTCGGGGCAGGGGCGGGATCTGAAGGTGACGGTCGAGTTCGACGATCGCGACATCGGCACCAAGCAGCTGCTCGTGGCCTACGCCGGCCTCGAGCGCGACTGGGGAGGAGCGAGTGCATGAGCGTATCGCGGGATGAGGTATTGCGCATCGCGCGGCTGGCGGAGCTGGACGTGGATGAGGAAGCGCTCCCCGTCCTGGCGGAGCAGATGTCGCGCATCCTCGATTACGTCGCGCAGCTCAGCACGGTGCCCGCGAGCGAAGGCCTGAAGCCCTACGTGCCGGGCCCCGACGCGATCCGCTTCCGGCCCGACGAGGTCAGGCCTTGGCCCCTCGCCGTGGGTCCCGACAAGATCGCGCCGGCGTTCAAGGAGGGCTTTTTCGTCGTGCCGAAGCTCGGGCAGTTCGAATGAGCGACGCGAAGGCGGTGGCCGACCGCCTGGTGAAGGCCAAGCGGCTCAACGCCCTGCTCACCCCCCCCAAGGAGCTACGCAAGTCCCTCTCGACACAGGCCGCGGCGGCCCGCGCCACCGGCGTGCTGTACGGCATGCCGGTGGCCGTGAAGGACAATATCTGCACGCTCGAGTTCACCACGACGTGCGGGTCGAAGATCCTCGACGGCTACCGCTCGCCGTACGAGGCGACCGTGGTCGCGAAGCTCAAGGCGGCGGGCGCGCTCATCGCAGGGAAAACGAACTGCGACGAGTTCGCCATGGGGTCGTCCACCGAGCATTCGGCGTACGGGCGGGTGGTGCACCCGCTCGACAAGACGCGCGTCCCGGGCGGCTCGTCGGGCGGATCGGGGGCGCTGGTCGCCTCAGGAGCGGTGCCGGCCGCCTTGGGCTCGGACACCGGCGGCTCGGTGCGCCAACCGGCCTCGTTCTGCGGCGTGGTGGGCATCAAGCCCACCTACGGCCGCGTCAGCCGCTACGGCCTCGTGGCGTTCGGCTCCTCGCTCGATCAGATCGGCGTGTTCGGGCGCAGCGTGCACGACGCGGCCCGCGTCCTGTCCGTGATCAGCGGGCGGGACCCGCGGGATGCCACGTGCGAAGACCGTGATCCCCTGCGGCTGCCCACCGTGCCGGAGTCGCTCCAGGGCTTCGTGATCGGCCTGCCCCGGGAGTATTTCCCGGCCGACCTGGACCCCGCGGTGCGGCGCGCCTGCGACCGGGCGGTGCGGCTGATGAAGGAGCAGGGAGCCGCCGTGCGCGAGGTCTCCCTGCCGCACACGCCGTACGCCGTCCCCACCTACTACGTGCTGGCACCGGCCGAGGCCTCGTCCAACCTGGCGCGATACGACGGCGTGCGGTACGGCCCCCGGTCGGACGGGGCGGCGCCGGACATCCGGGCGCTGTATCGCGCGACGCGCGGCGCGGGCTTCGGCCCCGAAGTGCGGCGCCGCATCCTGGTCGGCACCTACGTGCTGTCGGCCGGGTACTACGACGCCTACTACCGCCGGGCGCAGCAGATGCGCGCCTTGATCGCCCAGGACTTCCGCAATGCCTTTGATCGCGGCGTTGATCTCCTATTCACACCCACCACGCCTACTCCCGCCTTTAAGGCAGGGGAAAAACTCGCCGATCCCGTTTCCATGTACCTGTCGGACATCTTCACCGTGACCGCGAACCTCGCCGGCCTCCCGGCGCTGTCGCTGCCGATCGGGCGCGTCAAGGGCCTGCCGATCGGCGGCCAGTTCATCGGCCAGGCGTTTCTCGAGGACGAGCTGCTCGAGGCGGCCTACGCGCTGGAGCGCGTAGTGCCCGCGACCGAGGAAGCCTGATGGCCGGCTGGGAGACGGTGATCGGGCTCGAGACGCACGTGCAGCTGAGCACCGCCTCGAAGATGTTCTGCGGCTGCGCGGCGGCGTTCGGGGCGGCGCCCAATACCCACGTCTGCCCGGTCTGCCTCGGCCTCCCCGGGGCGCTCCCCGTGCCGAACGGCGAGGCGCTGAAGCTCGCGGTGCGCGCCGCGCTCGCGCTGGGGTGCACCGTGCACGGCAAGAGCGTGTTCGCCCGCAAGAACTACTTCTACCCGGACCTGCCCAAAGGCTACCAGATCTCGCAGTACGAGCAGCCGCTCGCCACCAACGGATCGCTCTCGTTCCTCTCGCCCGAGCGCGGGCTGGTCACCGCGACCATCGTGCGGCTGCACGTCGAGGAGGACGCCGGCAAGTCGCTGCACGACCGGTTCGCCAGGGCGACGGCGGTGGACCTGAACCGCGCCGGCGTGCCGCTCGTCGAGATCGTGACCGGCCCCGATTTCCGCTCGCCGCAGGAGGCGCGTGCCTACCTGCAGACACTCAAGCAGGTGCTCGAGTACATCGGCATCTCTGATTGCGACATGGAGAAGGGCAGCCTGCGCGTGGACGCCAACGTCTCCGTCCGCCGCGCGGGGGACAGCGCGCTGGGCACGAAGACCGAAGTGAAGAACATCAACTCGTTCGCCTACGTCGAGAAGGCGCTGGGCGTCGAGCGCGACCGCCAGATCGCCCTGCTCGAGGCGGGGAGCGCCGTCGAGCAACAGACGATGCTGTACGACTCGAAGGACAACGCCGTCCGGGCGCAGCGGTCCAAGGAAGAGAGCCACGACTACCGCTACTTCCCGGAGCCCGATCTGCCGCCGCTGGTCCTCACCGAGGAGTTCGTGGCCGAGCAGCAGGCGCTGCTCCCCGAGCTGCCGGCCGGGAAGCGGGAGCGCTTCGTGGCCCAGTACGCGCTGAGCCGCGAGCACGCCGCGGTGCTCACAGCGAGCCGGGCGGTGGCGGATTACTACGAGAGCGTCGTGCACGCGGGCGCCGAGCCGCGGGCGGCGGCCAACTGGGTAATGACCGAGGTCCTGGCCGACGCCAAGGACCATCAAGAGCAGCTGCGCGTAGCGCCCGCGGCCCTGTCGCAGCTCGTCGCCCTGGTGAAAGGCGGCACCCTGAGCAACCAGGCGGCGAAACGCGTGTTCAGCGAAGTCGCCGGCCGCGGCGGCGATCCCCGCACGATCGCCGAAGCCCTCGGGCTCATCCAGGTGGCCGACACCAACGTGCTGGCGGGATGGGTGACCGACGTGCTGGGGGCGCATGCCACCGAGGTCACGCGCTACAAGAAGGGCGAGACCAAGCTGATGGCGTTTTTCGTGGGGCAGGTGATGCGGAAGTCGAACGGGAAAGCCGATCCCAAGCTGGCGCAGCGGGTGTTGGAGGAGAAGCTGGCGTCCTAACGATCCCTCCACGGCCGCTGCGCCCGCGACTCGTACCAGTAATCGAGCGAGGGCTGCGGCAGCCCGAAGTGCTCCTCCGCCGTCTCCTCCATCCGCTCCGGCTCGTGCCGCCCCCCTTCGTGCAGTGCCTGCCGCCGCATCCGCTTCGCCAAGCCGAGCGCCTGTTCTCCCGCGGGATCGAGCCGCCGCGCCGCCGCATCCTTCTCCCCCAACATCTCCATCACGTACTCGAACGCCACCGCCATGTGGCGCTCGACGTCCGAGTCGGCCAGGTCCCACCGGCTGTTCTCGGCGATGACCTGGAACGCCCACTGCCAGCTCTGGCTCTCGGTGAGCCGCACCATCCCGCGGAACAGGCGCCGGCTCGTGCGCACGCTGAACAGCGTGGGCGACAGGATGCCGTCGAGGTGCGCGTCGCTGTGGGCGTGATCCTGCAGGATCACGTCGCGCGCCTCGCGCGCATACGCGTCGCCGAGATGCGTCTCGAAACGGCTCTCCCAGTAGGAATGGCCCAGCGACTTCGTGGTCGAGGTAAGCACCAGCTGCCGCGGCACGAAGAAGTTGTGGGCCACCGTGTCGGCGGCCAGATGCGAGAGGTAGCCCAGCCCGAAGGCCCGGAGGGGGTCGGTGGGCGCCAGGTCGAAGATCTCCTGGCCCACGTGCCAGGCGTGGCAGTGCCGCCCCACCGGGGCGTACTTCTTCGCGATCGACGTGTCGGCCGCGATGTTGCCATACAGGAAATCGTAGGGGAACGCGCGCACCAGGTCGGCGACGATCGAGGGAAGCTGGTGCAGGTTCGCGAGTACCGACTCGCCCAGGAAGATGTGCGTCCCCGGTGTCCAGGCATGCGCGACGCCTGGGAGCAGGACGAGCGCGACGAGGGCGATTAGCGCCGCCGTCCCGAGTCGCTTCATTTGCGCTTCCGCTTGCCCTTCAGGACCTTCCGGCCCCACTGCCACAGCGTGAGCCCCCGACGCACGTTTTGCAGCGTGACGGCTGCGTCGATCACCGTGTCCTCCACCTCCTCCTGCACGACCTCGACCAGGGCGTCGAGGTCCGTGAGGCGCGCCTCGGCGGCGTCGGCCGCCCGCACGATCCGCAACCGGATGTCGCGCGACGTCCCGACGAGCGCGTCCGCCTCTCCCTTGATGGTGGAGATGAGCTGGCGCACGTCGGAGATCGCGGGCCCGGCGAGCTGCTCGAGGACGCGGACCAGCGTGCGGACGCCCAGCGCGGACGCGATCGACGCCACGGCCACGACGCTGGCGGCGAGCGCGATGACCGCCAGGCTCAAGGCCGACACGACGCCCACCCAAGCGGGAAACATTACGCCGTAACCTCCAGCCGCGCGGGCCGTGCCGCCAGAGCCATGAGCGGACCCGCCAGCGCCTGCGCCAGGACCATGCCGAGCAGCACCGTCGTGAGGATCGCCCTTCCGCCGGGGCCACCGTAGAGGAGATAGAAGCTGACCGCCAGGGCTACGGGCACGCCGCCCTGCGCCACGATCGCGAGCCCGCCCCCGACACTCTCCGGGAAAAACCGGCTGGGTAGCCAGCGCGCCGCCACTCGCACCAGGCCGAGCACCAGCACCGCGGGCAGGAGCCAGGCGGTGGGGAGATGTAGCAGCGCGCCGGCCACGATCAGGACCAGCGCGTAGATCGGCTGCTCCGAGGCTTGGAGCAGCGCTTGCACCTGGCGCCGCCACGGCGAGCGGTTGACGATCAGCGCGGCGGCGAGGGCACAGACCAGGAACGGCGACAGGTCGGCGGCATAGCCGACGCCCGCCCCGAACAGCATCACCCCGAGCAGGTCCAAGCCATGCAGCTCGGGCCGCAGACGTGTCAGCCAGAGGAACAACATCCCCACGCCGCCGCCCGCCGCCACCGCCAGAGCGACCCACTCGAGCGCGGCGACCGGGAGCGAGGCGTACGGCGGGCGAGGGTGATAGAGGGCCAGGGCGACCGCGAACGCCAGCGCGCCGAGCGCCGTCTCGAGCGTGGCGGCGCGCTCGAAAGCTTTGGCGAGAGGCCTGCGGACGCCTACGGCGCGGGCGACTAGCGCGGCCGCGCCGGGTCCGGACACGATCGCCATAGCGGCCAGGATGAGGAGCGCGGGGCGGGTGGGGCGCCACGCGGTGCCGAGCGCCGGCGCCGCGCGTCCCAACAGATAGGCCGCGAGCGCCGTCGTCGCGAACACCGCAGCCGCTTGCGACGCGGCCAGCGCCCAGGCGCGGCGCGGCACGCGGCGCACGAGGCGCCATTCCAAGCGTGCGCCTACGCCGGCGCCGATCCAGCCGATGCCGAGGGCGGTGGCGGGCGCGAGGGCGCGGAGCGCGGGTTGGTCGAGCACGTCGAGGCCGGGTCCGAGCACCAGGCCGAGCAGCACCAGCGGCGCGCCGGCCGCGAGTACCAGATCGAGCGAACGGCTGTGGCGCAGCGCGGGGCGCGGCAGGCGCGTCGCCGCGATGCCGGCCGCGGCGAGGAGCGCCAGCGCGAGAATCGGACTCACGAGGGCGAACGTTCGCGAACGCTTGACGCCGGCGCAAGCGCCGCCGTAGCTTGGGCGGACCTATGCCAGCGTCGTTCTGCGTCACGGGCGGGCGCGCCCTCAAGGGCACGATCCGCCCCGCGGGCAACAAGAACGCCGCGCTTCCCATCCTCGCGGCCACGCTCCTCGCCGACGGCCCGTGCCGCATTGAGAACGTCCCCCACATCCGCGACGTCGAGACGATGCTCGCCCTGCTCGAGCACCTGGGCGCGGCGGTGCGCTGGGAGGCGCCCAACGTCGTGGAGGTAGACGCGACGCGCGCCGAGCCGCGGGCGCTCGACCCCAAACTGTGCGCGCGCATCCGCGCGTCGATCCTGCTGGCCGGACCGATGCTGGCGCGCTTCGGCCGCGTGAATCTGCCCCCGCCCGGCGGCGACGTGATCGGCCGGCGCCGGGTGGACACGCATTTTCTCGCCCTCGAGCAGCTCGGCGCCGAGGTCACGGTGGGGGACGCGTATAAGGTCGAGGGAAAGCTGACCGGCGCCGACATCTTTCTCGACGAGCCGAGCGTCACGGGCACCGAGAACGCGCTGATGGCGGCCGTCCTGGCCCGCGGGACCACCGTGCTGCGCAACGCGGCATCGGAGCCCCACGTCCAGGACCTGGCGCGGTTTCTGGCCGCGCTGGGGGCCCGCATCTCGGGCATCGGCACCAACGCCCTCGTCATCGAAGGGGGCGGAGGCGGCGCGCCGCTCCACGCCGCCCCGTACACCCTCGGCCCGGACCACATCGAGATCGAGGGTGTGCGTGGCGACGACCTGCGGTCCACGTTGCTCGCGTTCGAGCGCCTCGGCGTGCGGCCCCGACTCGACGGCACCACCCTCTTCGTGGACGCCGACCAGGAACGCCGCATCCGCCCCGACCTCGGCGGGCACGTCCCCAAACTCGAGGATGGTCCCTGGCCCGCTTTCCCGGCCGACCTGATGTCGATCGCGATCGTCGTCGCCTCGCAGTGCGAAGGGCTCCTCCTCGTGTTCGAGAAACTGTTCGAGTCGCGGCTGTTCTTCGTGGACAAACTCATCGGCATGGGCGCGCGCATCGTGCTGTGCGACCCGCACCGCGCCGTGATCGCCGGGCCGTCGCCGCTGCGCGCTCAGGTGGTCGAGAGTCCCGACATCCGCGCCGGCATGGCGATGCTGCTGGCGGCCCTCGCGGCCCAGGGCGACTCCGTCATCTACAACATCGGCCAGATCGAGCGCGGCTACGAGCACATCGACGAGCGGCTGCGGGCCTTGGGGGCACAGATTGAGCGTCGAGACGGAGAGCGATAGCGCGCTGCGGGAAGCGCCCATCGGCGACGCCGCCGTCCCGCGGCTCGAGCTCACCGAGTGGGCCGAGCGCTACGGTCTGGTCGCGGGCGTCACGACCCGCGGCGTCGGCGCCGCGCCGTTCAGCCTGGGCCTGTGGAGCGACGAGCCGGTGGGGCAGGTGCTGAGCCGCTGGCGCGCCTTCCGCGCCGCGTTCCAGCCGGCGTTCCCGGCCCTCGTGCTGAGTCATCAAGTTCACGGCACCGGCGTGCAGTGGCACGAGGCGTTGCCGGAAGGATGGCTCGTGCTCGACGGTCTCGACGGACACGCGACCGTCGAGCGGGGCACGCTGCTCACGGTGACCGTCGCCGACTGCATCCCGATCTACCTGACCGTGCCCCACAAGGGGGCGATCGCATTGCTGCACGCGGGGTGGCGCGGCGTCGCCGGCGACATCCTGGAGCGGGGCATCGAGCTGTTGAAGGGGCGGGGATTCGCCAAAGCGCGCGAAATGGTAATGCATTGTGGTGTAGGTATTTGCGGTGACTGCTATGAAGTAGGTTCTGAAGTCGCCGGGCGCTTCGGACTGCCGGCGCAAGCGGCTCCGGTGCGGCTCGATCTGCGCGCCGTGGTGGTGCGGCAGGCGCGAGCGTTGGGCGTCGAGCAGGTCACGGTGTCTCCCTGGTGCAGCGCGCATGATCGCAGCCGCTTCTTTTCCCACCGTGCCTCCGGAGGGCGCGACGGGCGGATGGCCGCATACCTCGGCAGACCTCGGGCATAGTACGGGCGCAGCAGGGCTGCGCCCCTACCGATTCCGCCTTGACATCCCCCCCTCGACGGCTACATTCCCGTCTGCAGCGGGCGAAGTTCGGCCCGCGCTTTTTTTTCCATGCTTTCCGAGAGCCTCGTGGAAGCCTTTCGAACCCGGCTCGACGCCCTGGGGTTCGATCTGGCCGACCTCCGCATCGGCGGCACGCCGAACCGGCCGCTGGTCCAAGTCCGCATCGACTGGCCGCCCGCTGCTGCGGGCGACCCGGCCAGGCAGGTCACGGTGGCGGATTGCGCCACCGCGAGCCGTGCGCTCGAGACCTGGCTGGACGAGGGCGGGCCCCTGGGACGCCGCTACGTTCTCGAGGTCTCGAGCCCGGGACTAGAGCGGCCGCTGCGCTGGCACCGCCATTGGGTGCGGTTCGTCGGCCAGGACGTGCACGCGAAGCTGGCGGGGTTGGGCCGGGTCCGGGCCCGCATCGTGGCCGTCCCGGACGAGGACACTGTGGTGCTCGAGCCGGAGGGCAGTGCCGCGCGGCCGTACAGGCTGGCGGACATCCGCGATGCCCGCCTGACAGTCGATTGAAAGGAATCTGATGGCGAATGCGACAGACGTAGTCTCCGCGATCCGTGAGCTGACCAACACCAAGCAGCTCGAGCGCACCGAGCTGATCGACCTGCTCAAGGACGGCCTGCACGCCGCCCTGGTGAAGCGGTACGGGCCCAACGTGCGGGCCGAGATCGGCATCGACGAGATGAAGGGATCGATCCGCATCGTGGTGCTCAAGACGGTGGTCGAGACCGTCGAGGACCCCGGCACCCAGGTGTCGCTGGAGGAGGCGCGCTTCGAGGACCCCGATTTCCAGCCCGGCGACGTGCTGGAAGAGGAGGTGCCCTTCGAGCAGTTCGGGCGGACCGCCGTCCAGGCCGCCAAGCAGCGCATCATCCAACGCGTCCGCGAGGGCGAGCGCACCCGCATCCGCGAGGAGTTCTCCGGCAAGGTCGGCGAGCTGCTCTCGGGCGAGGTGCAGCAGATCGAGCGCGGGAAGATCGTGGTGATGCTCAACAAGTTCCGCGAGGCGGAGGCGATCATCCCGTACCGCGAGCAGAACCACCGCGAGCACTTCCACCAGGGCGACACGATCCGCGCCGTGCTGAAGCGCATCGAGGAGACCCCCAAGGGGCCGCGGCTCATCCTGTCGCGCGCCGACCCGCTGTTCGTCAAGGCGTTGTTCAAGCTCGAGGTCCCCGAGATCCAGCAGCAGATCGTCGAGATCCGGGCCACCGCCCGCGAGGCGGGCAGCCGGACCAAGATCGCCGTGTCCTCGCGCGACGACGGGATCGATCCCGTGGGCGCGTGCGTGGGGCTCAAGGGCTCGCGCGTGCAGGCGGTGGTGAACGAGCTGAACGGCGAGCGCATCGACATCGTGCCCTGGTCGACCGACCCCGAGCGGTTCGCGAAGCTGGCGCTCGCGCCGGCGCGGGTGGCGCGCGTCTTCTCCGACCCCGACACCAAGACGATTCAGGCGATCGTGGACGAAGATCAGCTCTCGCTCGCCATCGGGCGGAACGGCCAGAACGTGCGCCTCGCATCGGAGCTCACCGGCTGGAAGATCGACCTCTATTCGAGCCGCGAATGGCTGGAGCGCGGCGGTGAGGGTCCGCTGTTTACGCCGCTGCCCGCCCCGGACAAGGGTGTGACCGATGTGGCGCTGAAAGAGATGAAAGGGCTCCCGCCCGAGCTGGTGGCCGTGCTGGAGCAAGCCGGGAAGAAGACGCTCCAGGACATTCTCGACCTCGAGCGGGAAGAGGTGGACCCGATCCCGGGGATGACGCCCGATCTTGCCGACAAGCTGATGGCGTTCCTCAATGAGATGACCGAGGAGGGCGGTGAGGACGAGGCTCCCCCCGCTCCGCCCGCTCCCCCCGCTCCCGCCACTCCCCCTGCGGCGTGAGCGAGCGCGTAACGCGGTTGCTGGGGCTCGGCCTCCGGGGCGGGGGCGGCCGGGTGGTGATCGGGGTGGCGGGGGTGCGGGCGGGGTTGCAGCGGGATAAGCTGGCGTGTGTGGTGCTCGCGGCGGACGCGGGCCCCCGCACGCGCGACAAAGTGGAGCGGCTGGCGCGGGCGAAGGGCGTGCCCGTGGTGACGGGGCCTGAGGCGGCGCAACTGGGCGCGCGGCTCGGCCGGCCGCCGGTGCAGGCCGTCGGCGTCGCGGATGCGGCGCTGGCGCGCGGTTTGACGTCTGTGGAGGAATGAGTGACGACGACGCGGATTCATGATTTGGCAGCCGAGTTCGGCATCCCCAGCGAGCAGCTGATGGGCCTGCTCAAGGAGCTGGACATTTTTGTGCGCAGCCACCTGACGCCCTTGAAGGACGAGCAGGTGGCGCTGATGCGCGCGCGCTGGGAGCGCGAGAAGCGCAAGCAGAAGGAGCCGGCGGCGCCGGCCAAGCGGCGCCGCGCGGTGAAGGCGGTGGAGCCCGCGCCCGCGCCGGTCGCCGAAGCGCGGCCCAAGCGCCGCCGCCGGACCGCCGCCGAGGTGGCTGCGGCCGATGCGGCCGCCGCTGAAGTAGCCGCGGCGGAGGCGGCCGAGGCCGACAAGGCGCGCCAGGCCCTCGAGGCCGCGGCCCGCGAGCAAGAGGCGGAGCGCCCCGCCGCCTCGCTCGAGGAGCGCGCGGCCGCGCTGTTCAAGGACCTCGCGCCCGTCGAGGCGCCGCCGGCCGGCGCGGTCGAGCCGCCGCTCCCGATGCCGCCGCGCCCGTTCATTCCCACGCCGGTCCGCCCCCGCCCGGTCGCGAGCGCCACGCCCTCGGGGCCCGTGCCGCCGCGCCCCGTCGCGTCCGCCGCCCCCGGCGCGCTGCCGCTCGACGAGCGGCGGCGCGAGAAGGGGAAGAAGCGCAAGAAGGGCAAGAAGTCCCTCGTGGACCAGGAGGCCGTGGCCCAGAACATCTCCCGCACCCTGGCCACCCTGAAAGGGCCGGTGGGGAAAAAGGGCGTGCACCGCCGCGAGGAGGGGCCGAGTTTCCGGGAGGTGCAGGAGGAGAAGCGCCGCGAGGAGAAGGAGCGCGAGAAGACGCTGGTGCGGGTGACCGAGTTCATCACCGTCTCCGAGCTCGCCAACATCCTCAAGGTCCCGCCGACCCAGATCGTCACGTTCGCCTTCAAGGAGCTGGGGCAGATGGTGACGATCAACCAGCGCCTCGATTTCGACATGATCGAGCTGATCGCGTCGGCGTTCGGGTTCCAGGCCGCGCGCGAAGAGGAGTACGCGCTGGAGAAGGGGGCGGGGGAGGCGGCGGACGCCGTCGAGACGCTCAAGCCGCGGCCGCCCGTCGTCACGATCATGGGGCACGTGGACCACGGCAAGACGTCCCTGCTCGACTACGTCCGCAAGACCAACGTCGTGGCCGGGGAGGCGGGGGGGATCACGCAGCACATCGGCGCCTACCAGGTGACCCTGAAGGACGGCCGGCAGATCACCTTCCTCGATACGCCGGGCCACGAGGCGTTCACCGCGATGCGCGCGCGCGGCGCGCAGGTGACCGACATCGTCGTGCTGGTGGTCGCCGCCGACGACGCCATCATGCCGCAGACGATCGAGGCGATCTCCCACGCCAAGAACGCGGGCGTGCCGCTCGTCGTCGCCATCAACAAGATCGACCTGCCCACCGCCAACGTGCAGAAGGTGAAGCAGGACCTGCTGGCGCACGGGGTCGTGCTCGAGGAGTTCGGCGGCACCGCGCTGGCGACGCCGATCTCCGCCAAGAAAGGCAACGGCATCGACGACCTGCTGGAGCAGATCCTGCTCCAGGCCGAGCTGCTCGACCTCAAGGCGAACCCCGAGCGCCGCGCCCAGGGCACCGTGCTCGAGGCGACCCTCGACCCGGGGAAGGGTCCGCTCGCCACGATCCTGGTCCAGACCGGTACCCTGCGCGTGGGAGACGACTTCATTTGCGGGCAGTTCTCCGGCCGCGTCCGGGCGATGTACGACGAGCGCGGCGGTCCGGTGACCGAAGCCGGTCCCTCGACGCCGGTGCAGATCCTCGGCTTCGAGGGCGTGCCCGAGGCGGGCGACACCTTCCTGGCGATGGCCGACGCGGCCGCCGCGCGCGACATCGCGCAGAAGCGCCAGCGGCTCGAGCGCGAGGCCCAGCACCGGCGCTCCGGCCGCGTGAAGACCCTCGAGGACTTCATGGCGGAGAGTGCGCAGGGGGGCGGCGCGACGCTGCGGATCATCATCAAGGCCGATCAGGGCGGGCCGGCCGAGGCGCTGGCCGACGCGCTCGCCCAGCTGTCGACGAGCGAAGTCAAGGTCGAGGTCGTGCACCGCGGCGTCGGCGCCATCAACGAGGGCGACGTGCTGCTCGCCAAGGCGTCGGGCGCCATCATCATCGGCTTCCACGTCCGCCCCGACTCCAACGCGCGCGCCGCGGCCGACCGCGAGCGGGTGGAGATCCGCACCTACCGCATCATCTACGAGGCGGTGGAAGAGGTGAAGGCGGCGATGGAGGGGCTGCTCGCGCCCGAGAAGAAGGAAGTCATTCTCGGCGAGGCCGAGATCCGGCAATTGTTCAAGATCGCCAAGGTGGGCACCATCGGGGGGAGCTTGGTGCGCAGCGGCGTGATTCCGCGCACCGGGCGCGTCCGAGTGGTACGGGATGGTGTCGAGGTGTACGATGGCACGCTCGCCTCGCTGAAGCGCTTCAAGGACGACGTCCGTGAGGTGCGCGAGGGGTTCGAGTGCGGCATCGGTGTCGAGAACTTCAACGACCTCAAAGTCGGGGACCTGATCGAAGCGTACCGCGTCGAAGAAGTGGCGCGCTCGCTCTCGTCGCCGGCGTCGTGATCGTCGGCGTCATGACCTGGGAGCTGCACCTGGCGGCGAGCCAGTCCTTGAAGGACAAGCGCGCGGTGCTGAAGAGCCTCAAGGACCGCCTGCACAACCGGTTCAACGTGTCGGTCGCCGAGACGGCGCATCAGGACCTGTGGCAGCGCGCCGAGCTCACCGCGTCCGTCGTGAGCACCGAGCGGCGCCATGCCGAAAGCGTCTTGCGCGAGGTGGACCGGATGCTCGCGGGAGCGGACGGCGTGCGGGTCGTGGACACGAGCACGAGCTATCTCTGACATGAAGCGTCCGAGCCACCGCCCCGAGCGCGTGGGCGAGCTGATCCGGCAGGCCGTCGGCGAATTCCTCACCGGCAACGTGCGCGATCCCCGCATCGGGTTCGTGACCGTCACCAGTGTCGAGGTGTCGCCCGATCTGTCGCACGCCAATGTGCGCGTGAGCGTCATGGGGACGGACGAGGAAAAAGAGAAGAGCCTCGAGGGGCTCGCCAGCGCCGCGCGGTTTCTGCGGGCCCAGCTTTCCCGTCAGCTCCACCTGCGCACCAGCCCCGAGCTGCACTTCCATTTGGACCGTGGCATCGAGCACGCGCAGCGCATCGACGCGTTGCTTCGGGGCCTGAAGGAGACGGAGGACTGACGGACGGCGTCGTGCCGGTAGCCAAACCTGCCGGCCCCACGTCGCACGACGTGGTGGACACCGTGCGGCGCGCGCTGGGCGTGCAGCGGGTGGGCCATCTGGGAACGCTCGACCCGTTCGCCGAGGGGCTGTTGGTAGTCGTCGTGGGACGGGCGACGCGATTGGCGAGCTGCGCCGGCGCGTGGACCAAGGCGTACGAGGGCACGATCCGGCTGGGCGTCGTGACGACGACCGACGACCCCACGGGCGAGCCCGTGAGAACCTCCGAGGGGTGGCGCGGGCTCGACGCGGCGGCGTTGGGCGTGGCGCTGGCGCGGTTCCGAGGCGGGTACGCGCAGCGGCCGCCGCTCTACTCGGCGGTGAAGGTCGAGGGGGAGCGCGCCTACCGGCGGGCCCGGCGCGGCGAAACCCCCGCGCCGGCCCCGCGCGAGGTGGCGGTGTACGAGCTTGAGCTCGAGGCGCTCGCGCTACCCGACGTGCGCTTCCGGGCCGTCGTCGGCAGCGGCACGTATCTGCGCAGTCTGGCGCGCGACGTGGGGGAAGCGTTGGGATGTGGCGCGCATCTCGGTGCGCTCCGCCGCACGTCCGTGGGTCCGTTCCGGCTCGCCGAGGCGGTGGCCCCGGAGCGGGTCACGACGGCCGACCTGCGGGATCCCGCGGTGCTGGTCGCGGACCTGCCGCGGCGCGACCTCGATGCGGCGGAGCGGGACGCGGCGATCCACGGCCGGCCCCTCCAGGGACGGGGGACGGGGGACGGGAGACGGGTGGCGCTGTTTGCCGATGGAGAGCTCGTGGCTGTCGCTGAAGAAGAAGGTGATGTGCTGAAGCCCCGTGTCGTCGTGGCCGACGCATGAGACACCCTGTGTCAAGGTCTCGCTGTTCAGGCGGCAGGGGAGATGGATGGTTGAGGCAGCAGGAAGGGGAGCGCCCTGCGGTGCTGGGCCGGGTCAGAGCGGGTGCGATCCTGCCAGCACCGCCAGAGCACGCGGACCCACGCGCGGGCGAGGATACGGATAGCGTGGGGGTGGTCGCAGCCCCGGGCCCGGGCGGCGGCG
>WNGB01000904.1_pt1 | contig 68690 bp, 60 predicted proteins | sample 5400681 | NCBI WGS metagenome assembly WNGB01 (sample SAMN13153367, study PRJNA577476) | soil metagenome | isolation source: 115 cm soil or saprolite under grassland replicate 2 | place: USA:California | collected 2016-06-15 | reverse complement strand
CACCGCAGCTCCTTGCCGAGGAGGCTGTGGGGCCGATCTGCGCCGCCCAGCTCGTTGTCTCCTGGTCGCACGCCGGGCGTTTCGCGAGCGAGGCCGGCTTCGCCCGCCATGCCGGAGCGGCGCCGATTCCCGCCTCCTCCGGCCAGGTCGTGCGCTCCCGGCTCGACCGCGGGGGCGACCGTCAGCTGAACCGCGCCCTGCACACGATCCTCGTCGCACGGCACAAGCGGCACGCGCCGACGATCGCCTACATCGAGCGGCGGCGCAGCGAGGGCAAGAGCGTGCGCGAGGCGCTTCGTTGTCTCAAGCGCTTCCTGGCTCGCCACCTCTTCCGACTGCTCGAGGCTGGTCCGTTGGCGACTTGACTCTCATAGAAGCATCACGAGAGATCTCAAGACCTGACACGAGAGATCTTCGAAACCGGGAGATGGCCCTGCTCGGGGAACTAGTCCAGGCTGTCTTGACACCTGATGACAGCCTGCGGACGTGGGCTGGCCATTCCTCGACCCACCGCCTACAGAGGTACTGGCCCTGTAAGTCGAACTCTGTTCGCCTGAGCTCCTCGCCTCGCGCGCTACGCGCGTCGGCTGCCTTCGGGCTTTGGCCGGGGTTCTGGCCACAGGGCCAGTGGAACTACTCTACTCCTCTAAGCTCGTAAGCGTTAGCCGTGGGCACCCCCGAGCCAGATCCGTTCGCTCGTGCGTGAAAGTATTGACGGGCGAATGAGTACGCTCGCCGCCCCCGAACGCGAACAGCCCGAGCAAGGTCACGCCGCGCTCGAGGCGGTTGAGGTCAGCAAGCAGTTCGGCGGGGTGCACGCGCTGCGCGGGGTCTCGCTGCGGCTGCGCGAAGGACAGATCGTCGGGCTGATCGGCCCGAACGGGTCCGGAAAGACGACTCTGCTCAACTGCGTCTCGGGTGTCTTCGCGCCCACTTCCGGCTCCGTGCTTCTTGACGGCGACGAGATCGCCGGCAAGCAGGCGCACGAGATTGCCCGCGCCGGCGTCGTCCGCACCTTCCAGAACGTTCGGCTCTTCGACGGCCTCACCACGCTCGAGAACGTCGCGGTCGCGGCGCTCGCCGCCGGTGGCACGCGCCGCCGGGACTCGCACGCGTACGCGCGCGAGCTGCTCGACCGGCTCCGGCTCACCGAGCTCGCCGGGCGCTATGCGGGCACGCTCTCCTTCGGCGACCAGCGGCGGCTCGAGATCGCCCGCGCGCTCGCCGCCTCGCCCCGCTTCCTGCTCCTCGACGAGCCGGCCGCGGGCATGAGCGAGCAGGAATCGGACGAGCTGCGGGATTCGATCGAGCGCGTTCGAGGCGAGCAGGGCTGCGGTGTGCTCGTCGTCGAGCACGACCTGCGACTGATCATGCGCCTCTGCGACTCCGTCCAGGTGCTGAACGAAGGCGCGGTGATCAGCGAAGGCACGCCGGCCGAGGTGAGATCCGATCCGGCCGTGATCGCGGCCTATATCGGCGAGGAGGAACCCAGGGGGAAGAACGGCAACGAGAAAGGAGCAGGTCAATGAGCAGACGGGTCTCCGCACTCATTCTGACCCTGTTGGCGCTCGCCCTCGTGGGCGCGGGCTGCGGCGGCAACGACAACGAAGGAGGCGGCGCGCTCAAGAGCGGCGAGACGTTCACGGTCGGCTACGGCAACAACCTCACCGGGTTCTTGGCCGTCCACGACAAGCTGATTTCGAACGGCGCCCAGGTCGCGGTCGATGAGATCAACAACGCGGGCGGGATCGACGGCAAGGTGAAGATCGACCTCCAGCTCGCGGACACGAAGAGCGACCCAGCCGCGGCGGTCACGGCCGCGAACGACCTGATCGCCAAGAACGTGGACACGATCGTCCTGCCCTGCAACACCGACTTCCAGATCGCGATGGCGACGGTGACGCAGCGCAAGAACGTGCTGACGATCTCGCCCTGCAACGCCGATCCGACCGCGCCCACGAAGTTCGACGTCTACTGGCCGGTCGGCATGGGCGGCAACGCTCAGGGCGCCCAGCTCGCGACCTACGTCGCCGACCAGGGCTACAAGAACGCCTACGTCCTCGACTCGAACTTCCTCTACATCAACCTGATGAGCAAGTACTTCAAGAAGGCCGCCGCGGACCGCGACATCACGATCAGCGGCACCGACAACATTCCGTTCGGGGGGACCGGCTTCCCGACCGACTTCTCGCCGCAGGTGACGAAGATCAAGAACGCGAGCCCGAAGCCGGACGTGATCATGACGGCGCTCTTCACGCCGTTCGTGAACACGCTCGTCAAGCAGCTCCGGGCCCAGGGCATCGACACGCCCGTTGTCGGCACGGACGGGATGGACACCGGTCTCCACCTCAAGGCAGGCGGCAAGTCGGCCGAGGGAACGGTCTTCACGACCTTCGGCTTCCCCGTTCCGGGCTCGGCGACGGACAAGTTCTACGACCAGTACGCGGCCAAGTTCGGGTCGCGGCCCGACGGCAGCTTCACCGCGCTCGGCTACGAGTCGATCAAGGTGCTCGAGGCGGCGATCAAGAAGGCCGGCTCGACCGATCCGGCCGATATCGCCAAGGCTCTCTCGGACGGGCTCGAGGTCAACGGCGCGCTCGGCAAGATCACCTATCCGGGCGGCGGCGAGCACAACCCCCAGACCGAGGTCGCGCTCGTCAAGGTGCAGAACGGGAAGTTCGTGCTCGTCAAGAAGGGAGTGCCGGAAGACGTTCCCGAGCCCTAGGCGCCGATGACGGCGCTGCTCGACGTCCGCGGTCTCCGCGCCCGCTACGGGCCGATCGTCGCCGTCCGCGAGGCGAATCTCCACGTCGAGGAGGGCGAGATCGTCGCCCTCCTCGGCGCGAACGGCGCGGGTAAGACGACGACGCTCGGGGCGATCGCCGGTCTCGTTCGCGCCCGCGAGGGTGAGATCAGCCTGGCCGGAGAGGATGTCTCGCGGCTCGCGCCCGAGCAGATCGCCCGGCGGGGCCTGAGCCTCACGCCCGAGGGGCGCCGCCTGTTCGCGACGCTGACCGTGGCCGAGAACCTCGCGATCGGCGCCGCCTCGCTCGCGCGGCAGAAGCGGAAGTCGGGGACTGAGAGGAAGGAGCTCCTCGAGCTCTTCCCCGTGCTCGCGCAGCGGCTGCACTCGCCGGCAGGCACGCTCTCGGGCGGCGAACAGCAGCAGCTCGCGATCGCGCGCTCGCTGATGTCGCGGCCGCGCCTGCTCCTCCTCGACGAGCCGACGCTCGGCTTGGCGCCAAAGCTCGTCCGGCTCGTCTTCGAGCTGATCGGGCGGCTGCGCACCGAGCGCGGGCTCACCGTCCTCCTCGTCGAGCAGAACGTCCACCGCGCTCTCGACCTCTGCGACCGCGCCTACGTGATGAGGCTGGGAGCGATCGAGGTCGAGGGCACTCCGGACGAGCTGCGCCGCGAGACCCGGATCGAGCAGGCCTACCTCGGGCGATGAGCCTCCAGGAGCTCGTCGAGCAGTCGGTCAACGGGCTCGCCCTCGGTAGCTCGTACGCCTTGCTCGCGCTCGGGCTCGCGATGGTCTTCAGCATCATGGGCCTGATCAACTTCGCCCACGGCGAGCTGCTGACGATCGGCGGCTACACGATGTGGGTCGCCTTCGAGCACGGCGTGCCGTGGCCGCTCGTGATCCCGATCACGCTGCTCTCGACGACGCTCGCTGCGGTGCTGATGGAGCGTGTCGCCTTCAGGCCGCTCCGCGGGGCGAGCCTCGTCACGCTCCTCATCACCTCGTTCGCGGTCAGCTACTTCCTGCAGACCGTCTTCCAGATCGGGATCAACACGCAGCCGGAAGGGATCGAGCTGCCGACCTGGGTGAACGACGTCGCGCACGTCGGCTCAGTCGCGATCCCGATCGTGAAGCTGGTCACGGCGGGCGTCACGCTGCTCGCGCTCGTCGCGTTGACGTTTTTCCTGCGGCGCACCCTGCTCGGGATCTCGATGCGCGCGGCCGCCGAGGACTTCCCGGTCGTCAGGCTGATGGGCGTGCGGGCGAACGGCGTCGTCGTCGCCGCCTTCGCGATCTCGGGCTTCCTCGCGGGGATCGCGGCGCTGCTTTTCTTCGCGCAGACCGCCGCGGTGGATTCCACGACCGGCACCGCGCCGGTCGTGAAGGCGTTCATCGCGGTCATCCTGGGCGGCCTCGGCAGCCTCACGGGAGCGGTTGTCGGCGGCTTCGTGCTCGGGTTCGCCGAGGTGATATTCCAGGCGACGCTGCCGGACGGCGTGCTCGAGTTTCGCGACGCCTTCGTGCTCAGCCTGCTGATCGCGATCCTGCTCCTCCGGCCCGGCGGCCTCTTCGGTCGGGCGCGAGGCCTCGAATGAGGCAACTCGCCCGCTCCTGGGTGGCGGAGGTGGCCGTCGGTGCGGCGCTGCCTGCCGCGGTGCTCGTGCTCGTCGCAGGCTACGGCTGGCTGGTCGCGGACGAGGGCCTGCAGACCAAGATCACGCTCTTCTTCATCAACGTCGTCTTCGTCGTCGCCCTGCAGACGTTCTCCGGCAACTCGGGCATCCTCTCCTTCGGGCAGATGGCCTTCGTCGGCGTCGGGGCTTACGTCGCCGCGATCCTGACCATCGACCCGGCGCTGAAGCCGACGCTCCTGACGGGCCTCCCGGGCTTCCTCGATGACGCCCAGCTCTCGTTCGTCGAGGCGACGGCGGCGGCGGCGGGAGTCGCTGCACTCGTCGCGCTCGTGACAGGGCTGCCGATCCTGCGCCTCGACGGGGCGAGCGCGGTGATCGCGATCCTGTCGCTGCTGCTGATCGCGGACGTCGTCTTCAGCGGCTGGATCGGAGTCACCCGCGGTGCGGGCGGGCTCTACGCGATCCCGCCGGAGGCGACGATCGGGCGCACGCTCGCCGTGGCGGTGCTCGTCGTCTTCGTCGCGCGCTGGTTCCGGGACTCGAAGAGCGGCCTGCTGCTCCGCGGCAGCCGGGAGGATGCGTTCTCCGCGGCCTCGGTCGGCATTTTCGTTCGCGGCACGCGAATGCGCGCCTGGGTCCTTAGCGGGGCGCTCAGCGGCGCCGGCGGCGCGCTCTTCGCCTTTTGGCTGGGGACGATCTCGCCGACGAACTTCTTCCTCGCGCCGACCTTCGCCGTAATCGTGATGCTGATCATCGGCGGCATGGCGACGGTCAGCGGCGCCGTGCTCGGGGCCGCGCTCGTCACGTTCGTGCAGGAGTGGCTGCGGCCGTACGAGGACAACAGCGTGCACCTCGGCCCGCTCGACATCGACCGCCTGACCGGGCTGACGCAGCTTGCTCTGGTGGCGATGATCCTCGCCGTCATGTACTTCCGCCGCGAAGGCCTCGTCGCGCGGCGCGAGCTTGACGAGTCGCTGCGCGGGCTGCTCAGGCGCCGCCGGTAGCCGACCCGGGCCGCTGCCGGACGACGCCTCGTTGCACAGAGGTACTGGCCCTGCAAGTCGAACTCTGTTCGCCTGAGCTCCTCGCCTCGCGCGCTACGCGCGTCGGCTGCCTTCGGGCTTTGGCCGGGGTTCTGGCCACAGGGCTAGTGGATCCACCCTACTCGCAGCGCGAACCAAACGCGATCCGCGCGCTCGAACCTGTTCAGGGCAGCGGCACGCGCGGGGTCGAGACGACGCCGAGGCGCTCGAGGATCGTCTGGCTCTCGGCCTCGGCTTCCGGGCCGCCGAGGCCGGTTCGGGCGAGTGCTTCCAGCGTCAGGGCCACCTCGTAGTCGGCCTCGAGCTCGCGCGCGAGCTCGAGGCTCCGCTCGAAGCGCGCGCCCGCCTCGTCGGCTCGGCGCGCCTGCACTAGGGCATAGCCATGGAGCCTCTCGAGGAGTGGGTAGCGGAGCGGATTCTCCTCGGCCGCCTCGAGGACGGTCGGCGCGACATCGAGGGCCTCTTGGTAGCGCCCCCCGAGCACGAGGCACTCGGCTCGCCGGGCCTGGGTCTCGTGGACGAGCGCCTCCGAGCCGAGCGACTCGAAGGCGGTGAGCCCCTCGGTGAACAGGTCCAGCGCCTCGTCGAAGCGACGCGCGCGGGCAGCGACCCGGGCGAGGTTCGAGGTCGCGAGCGCGATGCCGACGAGGTACTGCGCGGCCCGCCAGACTCGCCGCGCCTCGAGGAAGAGCGTCTCGGCCTCCTCGAGCTTGCCCTGGTCGGAGACGATCTCGCCCTCGTTGTTTTGCGCGCGCGCGACGTTGACGACGTCGCCCGCACGCTCGCTCAGCTCGCCGCTCCGCCTGTAGAGCTCCGAGGCCTCGTCCCAGCGGCCCGCGTAGTAGGCCTCGATTCCGAGGTTGTTGACGAGGTTGGACTGGAGGACGAGATTGCCGGCCTCCTCGAGCATGGACAGCGCCAGATTGGCGTGCTCCTCATCCCTCTCGCCGAGCGACAGGCGGTTGAGGTGGAGCAGGTAGTAAGCGTGGCCGAGTGCGGCCCGGTCGCCCGCGAGCTCGGCATGCTCGGCGGCGCGTTCGCTCCAATCGACGCCCTCGTCGAAGCGTCCCTGCCGGAACTTGACTCCGGCCGTCGCGAGCTCGAGCTGCACGCGGCTGGCGACCCCGTCTTCCCTTGCGGTGGCATCCAGCGCCTCGAGCCCACGGCCGTACCAGTCGAGCGCCTCGGGATAGCTTCCGAGGCGCTCACGGAGGATTCCCTCCTTGCGCATCAGACGCGAGCGCACGAGCCCGTCCTCGGTCAGCTCACGCGCGAGGCGGTAGGCGTCCCCGGCCTCCTCGTAACGCGCCGTGAGCTCGCAGACATCGCCAAGTGCTTCGGCGACGTCTGCCACCTCGGCCGGCGGCAGCTCGAGGTGCTCGGCCGCGACGAGCGCGCGCTGGAAGAGCTCGGCCGCGTCGATGTTCGCAGACCGGCGTTGGGCCAGGTAGCCGACCGCTGCGGAGTAGCGCCAAGCACGCTCGTAGTCCTCCGCGTGCAGGAAATGGAGCGAGAGGAGGGGCGCAAGCTCCGCAGCGTCTGCTCCGGCCCGCTGCTCGAGCGCCGTGCCGACCCGCCAGTGGATCTCGCGCCGGCGGCGGAAGGAGAGGCCCTCGTACGCGACCGTTCGGAAGAGGTCGTGCCGGAAGCGCAGCTCGTTCGTCCCCTCCCAGGCCACGAACCCCCCAGGCGGCGCCAGCGGTCGAGGTCGCCGATGTCCTCGAGCTCATCCGCGAGGACGTCGGCCAGCAGGTCGAGCTCGAAGCGGGCGCCCAGGACCGAGGCGTTGCGGAGGAGGAAGCGATCGCCGGGGTCGAGCGTGTCGATCCGCGTCGTGATCAGCGTCTCGACGGTCTCTGGAAGCGCCGCCGCGCCGCCGGCAGCGCGGGTGGCGGCTACGAGCTCGCGCACGAAGAGCGGGTTGCCGCCGGAGCGCGCCGAGACTTCGCCGAGCAGCTCCTCGGAGAGGGCGACCTCTCCGGCGGCCGAGAGCGCGAGCCGAGCCGTGTCCTCGCTGCAGAGCGCCGAGAGCTCGATGAGCCGCTGTCCTTCGCCCGGCTCGTCGACGAACGGCAGGCCCTGCGGCCGGCACGGGAGCTGCCTTGTTCAGCAGCCTGGCGGATGCGGCGTCGTCCGATCGTGCGCCGACGACCGTGGCGGCGGTGTACACCATCTTCGACAGCCTCGCCTACATCGGATTCACGGCGATGGGCCTCGTGACCGCTGGGGTTGCGGTGGCGAGCTTTCGCGAGCATGCGTTTTCGCGAGCCGTTGGCTGGCTGAGCGCCATCGGCACCGGACTCGTCGTGTGCTGTGGGATGCGTAAATTCGGTCGTACATCACAAAACATTCGATTTGCAGGCAAGACCGAGCGTACGCACCCCACAGCCCTACGCCGAGCCTTCTAGGCTCCAGGCCCCGGAGCTCACGGCCGGCGGTGGAGCGGCTCGAAGTATGGAGTGGCCCGCGTGGGCGCGCTGAAGGAAGCCGAGGTCTAGACTCGGACGCCTCGTTCTCGTAGTCTCCCGCTGGAACCTGCGGCCAGGCTCACCCGAGCCAGCCGCGCGGGGGAGAGGGAGGGCTTGTGAATATCAAGAGACTAATCGGCTTTGGCGGGGCGGTGGTTGCGGCAGTTGCGCTGATCTCGTCTGCGGGAGCAAGCACTGCGGCGCCGCCGATCACAAAGAAGATCGATCTCTCCACGAGAGGGGCGGTCGTGAAGTACCTGAGCTCGATCCACGTCGATCCGAAGCGCGTCGTGATCCAGCGCGGGCTGCGGAACTACGCAGGGTCTTCGTGTCCGGGGGCGGGCTGGACCTGCACCTCGACATCTCACCCTGTCGTTCAGGTCGCCTCGACCGCCGGCAGGAACGTCTTCCAGTGCGCGAGCTCGAGCTGCGCGGTCGTACAGACCGCGGTCACCGCGCTCGCCACGAACACGGCGAAATGCATCAAGACCACGGGCATCTCGCAGTCGTGCTCGATCACCCAGACGAGCGCGACCGCGAACAACCAGGCCATCGTGGTCCAGACTGCCACCAAGCTGAGCGGACTGACGCAGAGCGCCTCTCAAACCGCTCGGATCACCCAGAAGGCGACCGGCGGCTCCGAAGTTGCGAACAGCAACACCGCCTGCGTCCTCCAGACGACCACTATCGAGGGCTCCACCGTCGCGAAGAGGGGCATGCCGGTAACCGTCACGCTGGACGCACATCAGTCGATCTCGATCGAGCAGGACTCGCTGTTCGGCGGCAACACCGTCAAGAAGGCGACCGCTGCCGGAGGCGGAACATGCGGCAGCGACACGCTGACGCAAGACCAGTCGATCACGTCCAAAGCGTCCGGCTCGGGGGCGATCACGCAGAAGCAGAACGCTGCGGCCGGCGGGCCGAACATGCTGCTCGACATCCAGCAGAACCAGAGTTCGGGGTTCCTGGGAACCGCCACAGGTCAGAACACCTCGGCGTTCTCCCAGACCAGCACCCTGACGGCGGTCGCGACCACGCCGGCCGGGTCCGTCACCCAGACGCAGAGCTCCCTCGCCGGTGGCCTGCAGGCCACCGTGAATCAGTTCAGCCAGGACAACAACGCGCCGGGCCCGGCAAACACGAGCACGGCGATACAAGACGAGGTCCAGTGTGAGCACGCGCAGGCCTCTGGTCCACAAACGTGCGACACCCCGAACCCGCCGACATACACCTTTACGCAGACGCAGTACGGGCCGGTGCACTGTTGCTCGGAGCAGGCGAACGACCCTGACGACGTGTTCACCATCAACCAGAGCTCGACTCAGGACAACGACCTGGGTCAGGACCAGAACCAGTCGAACAACATGCAGGCCGACTGCAGCACCTCCGGAACCTGCGCGGCGACCCAGACGACGACTGTCGACGGAACCACCACCACGAACGCGCAGACGGGCTCGGACGTCCATGCCGAGACGAACTGCACTGGGTCGGAGTGCACGACAAACACGACTAATCCGAACTTCATCTCGAACACCGACGTGGCCGAGTTCGGCTATGGGGGCATGCGAGGAAACGGCATCGGCACGATCACGGTTGCCGGCGTCAGCGGGGCGGTGACGAAGGCGCTCCTCTTCTGGAACGGCCCCACCAACTCCGCCGACCCGGGCGCCAACGCTGAGGTGACCTTCGCCGGCGCCCCGATTACGGGCACGAACATCGGCTTCGCAAGCAGCAACTGTTGGCCCTTCGATAACAGCCAGTCCTACCGCGCCGACGTGACCTCGCTGGTCACCGGCAACGGGCCGTACAGCCTGGCCGACTTCACCAAGGTCGACGCCGACATCAACGGCGTAGCCCTGATCGTCTTCTACAACGACGTCGACTCGTCGAACGACCGCAACTTCGTCATGTTCAATGGCAACGACTCGAACGTGGCCAGCACGTTCGACCCCGCGAACTGGGACCAGACCATCGTGGGCGTCCCGTATTCCGGGGGCAGCGCGAGCCTCGACTTCGTTGTCTCGGATGGACAGACCTACGACGACGAGGACGTCGTGGTGAACGGGACCACCGTCGCGGCTGGCCCCGCCATCTTCCAGGGCGACTCGACGCCGGCCGGGACCGGGGGCATTGGAAACGGCTCGCTCTGGGACGTCGAGCCGTTCAACATCCCATCGGGGGTGCTCTCGCCTGGCTCGAACAACCTCCACCTGACGAGCGCCGAACCAGCGGGCGGGGAAGATTGCCTGTCGCTCGTTGTCGCCGCGGCAAACGTGCCCGCGTCGTCGGGTCCCGTCATCCTGTCGCCTCTGGCCGCTGTCCAGCAGCGGTCGCAGGCGACGCAAATCCAGTCAACTCCCGCTCGATCTCCGCGACCAGCGCTCGCGCCCCCATCGGCGCAAGGATCTCGTGCGCTCGGTGGAACTGCGTCTTCGCCTCTTCGTCGCGCCCGAAGCGGCTAAGTGCGCGCCCGAAGGCCATCCGGCCTTCGGCAAGATCGATGAGCAGGCGCTGCTCCTCAAGGAGGAGCAGCGCCTGCGGGTAGCGGCTCAGAGCGGCGTCGCGGTCTCCGTCGGCGACCGCGACGCTCGCCTCCGCGAGGAGCAGGGCGGCGCGCGCGTAGACGTCCTCTTCCGGCACGTTCCGGGCGGCGAACTCGGCCAGCTCCCGCGCTTCCCCCACCCGTTCCTGACGGACGAGGCTCTCGACCAGCAGCCGGTAGATCTCGAGGACGAGCCAGCCCCCGGACTCGAGGGCGAGAGGAACCGCGGCCTTGAGCCTCTCCTCGGCCTCCTCCAAGTCGTCCGCAGCCAGCGCGTAAAGGGCCAGCGCGCGCAGGTTCTGGACCTGGAAGTAGTTGTCCGCCATGCGTTCGAGCCAATCGAGCGCCTGTAGGGAAAGGCGCCGTGCCTCGGCCGGCTCGCCGCGGTAGTGCTTCGCCACAGCGAGCATGAACGTCACCCGCGCCTCGTCCCTGTGGCTGCCCATGTCGCGGGCCAGGCGCGCGCAACGCGCGAGGTGCTCTTCCGACTCTCCGAGCTTGCCGAGATTGAAGAGGAGGAAGCCGAGCCGCATGTGCCCCTCGATGCGGAGCGCGAGGTCATCGAGCTCCTCGGCGATCGCCAAGCCGCTCCTGAGATCCTCGATCGTCTCCCGGTCTCCTCCTTCGAACCAGGCGCGCAGAACCGCTGACTCGTACCGGGCCCGGATCTCGAGCACGGGATCGCCGATCCGGGTGGCGATCGACTGCGCCTCCACGATGTGCTCGCGCCCCTCGGACGCGCGCCCCTGCTTGGAATCGATGTTTGCGAGCGCAATCAGGGCGGCACAGCGCAGGTCCAGGCGACCGGCTGCCAGCGTCTCGTCCGCGAGCCGCACGAGTTGCTCACTCGCTCGACGCAGCTCGCCGAGCGAGGTGAGCGATCTGGAGTGCTTGAGCCGTAGCTCGAGCTCCCGTTCCGGCTCCTCCACGACATCGAGCGCGCGAGAGTAGAAACGCTCGGCTTCGCGGTGACCCTCGCGCCGCTCCGACTTCTCGGCCGCCCGGATCAGCGCGTCGACCGCGTCGGCGATCGGCGGCGGCTCAGGTGGACGCGCGACGGCGCGGGCGAAGAGGCAGGCCTGCTCGAGGTGGTAGGCGACGATCTCGACGAGCTCGTCCTCGCCGCCCGGCAGTCCCTGAGTCCAGGTGGCGAAGCGGGCGTGTAGACGCGCGCGCTCGCCCTTCGGCACACGGCCGTAGGCGACGTCGCGGATCAGGACGTGCTTGAAGGCGTATTCGTTCTCGCCGGCCACGGTCGAGCTTCGGTTCGCCCGAACCAGGTCGCGGCGCTCGAGCTCGGAGAGGCCGGGAGCGAGGGCGCCGTTGGCGCCGAGGTGGGCGACTGCGCCCGGCCAGAAAACCGTTCCTATGACGGAAGCCTGTTGCGCGACGCGCTTGCCGCTGGGAGCCAGCTGGTCGAGGCGCGAGCCGATCAGGGCCTGGAGGCTGGTCGGCACGGGAAGCGAGCCGGCGTCGCCGTCGCCGAGCGCGCCCGCGTCGCTGAGCATGCTGACGGTCTCCTCGATGAAGAGCGGGTTGCCGCCTGCGTTCTCGAGCACGCGCGCGGCCACCTCGGGAGGAAGGCCCTTCTCGCGCAGCAGCTCGGCGAGCAGCGCCTCGCTCGCACCGGCGCCGAGCGCCTCGAGCTCGATCGTGCGCCGGTGGGTGCCGTCGGCGAAGAGCGCCGGCCACGCCTCGGGCGCCTCGGGCCGGGCCGAGCACAGCAGCAGCATCGGCGACCCCTCGCTGCCCACGAGCAGCGTCCCTACCAGCTCAATCAGCGTCGGCTCCGCCCAGTGGAGGTCCTCGAGCACGAGGACCAGCGGCCGCCGGGCTGCGACCAGCTCCAGCACGCGCCTGATGCCCCAGTGGAGCTCCGCCTGGCCCATCTCCTCCGCCGAGTAGGTTCCCTGCGGGGTCGTCGCGACCCCGATCAGGTTCGCGAGCGCGGCCGCCATCGTCCGCAGCTCGTCACGGTCTTCCGTCGCGAGGCCGCTCAGGAGCTCGCCGAGCTTGGCCGAGGTCGCGTTCTCGTCGTCGTCATGCGTGATCCTGGCGGCCTGCTTCAAGACCTCGACGATCGGCCAGTACGTGATGCCCTCGCCGTAGGAGAGGCACCGCCCCCACAGGACGTCGCAGCGCTCCTCCAGGCGAGCGGCGGTCTCGGCGATGAGCCGGCTCTTGCCGATTCCGGGCCCGCCGACGACCGCGGCGAATCCCGGGCGGCGTTCCTGCTCGATCAGCTCCCAGACTCCCCAGATCTCCTCGAGCTCGCGCTCGCGGCCGACCAGAGGCGCCGCGGCGGTTGCGACGTAGCGCTCGCCCTCCCGTACGCCAACGACCTCCCAGACCTGGACCGGCTCCGCCTTGCCTTTCGCTTCGATCGCCTCGTGATCTCGGTACTCGATCACTCCACGCGTGGCGTTGTAGGTCTCCTGGCCGACGAGGATCCCGTCGGTCGGCGCGGAGCTCTGGAGCCGAGCTGCGGTGTTCATCACGTCGCCGGCAGCAGTCCACTCGCCCTGGTCCGGTCTGGCCTCGAGCATCACGAGCGCCTCGCCGGTATGAACGCCGATCCGGATGTGGAGGTCGAGCCACGCGTCATTCGCGTTGAGGTCGGCGACGCCCTCTTTGATCGCCAGCGCTGCGCGCACCGCGCGCACCGGATCGTCCTCGTATGCGACCGGCGCCCCGAAGATCGCGAGCACGGCGTCGCCGACGAACTTCTCGACCCGGCCCCCGAAGCGCTCGAGCTCGGCGCCGGCCCGGGCGTGGTAGGGCGCCAGCATCGACTTCACGTCCTCGGGGTCGAGCTGCTCGGCGCGGGCGGTCGAACCGACGACGTCGACGAAGAGAACGGTCACGAGCTTCCGCTCCTCGCTCGGGCCCGCGGGGGCGGGCGGCTCGGCAGCCTCCGCGACCGGCGACCCGCAGGCTAGGCAGAACTGCGCCTCCTCGGGGTTCTCCTTCCCACAGCTCGGGCAAACGATCATACCGTCGAGTGTAGGGCCCGTGCAGGGTAAATACAGCCTCGCGTGGCTGACAAGGACGTCCAGCGAGGTGCCGCGGCGATCCGGCGTCAGCTACCGCCCTTCGTCAAGATGTTCATGCAGTCCTGCCCCGCCGTGCGCGAACGGGTGAGTGGTCTCAAGCCCAAGACGAAGGGCCGTCTGCTGCTGGACGAGCTGGTTGAAAACGCCAATCTGCCAGAGAGCTTCGTTCTCCGCGAAGACAGTCCCTCAGAGATGAGATCGCCAGGTGGGAACTCGTAAGTAAGGCTTCAGGGGCTCGGTCGGCACAACGAATACCTCCGATCGCCGCCCAGCTTGTCGGCGATCAGGCCCGCCCCAAGGTGTCCGGCCTCCTCGACGTCGCGCCGCGGCTTTTCGAGCGTGCTTGCTTGGCCCCGCGGCGCCTACCCTTTCCGCCGATGAAACCCCCTATAAACAGGACATTTCTCTATGTTTCAGGGCTCACGGAGAGCGTTCGCCGGAGCCTCGCCTGGGCGAAGTGTCCACGGCACGTATCCACCGGGTGTCCAGCGGCGGGTGTCCACCGAGATAGACTCCCCAGGGTGTCCAGCGAGCTTCGAGACCCCAAGCAGACGGCCTCGGAGGCGCCCGGCGCCGCCTCGGATACGCGAGAACTGCGCCTCGGCGAAGACGATCTTCGGCCGGCTCGATCCCTGGCCGGCAGCGCGCGCCGAGCCCTGATTGTCCGCGGCGGAAGCGCTTATGGGCACTGAGCGCCGCCTGCCAGTCTAGGGCGCCGAAGTCCTCGCCGAAAACCGCGCCGGCGCATCGCAGCGCGCTCTCGCGCAACCTCGACATCCGCGTGCGCCTCGAACACGAAGCGCTGAACTCGGCCGACGGCCGCTCCCGGATCGCCGCCCTGAAGGAGCTTCGCCTGCTCGACGAACACGAGCAGGCCGAGCGCACGCAGGGCCGCGAACACCGATTCCTCCACGGAACGATCGTGCTCGAACCCGCGGACCGAAACGGCGAGCGCTGGAATCTCTTGCTGCGACAGCAGGCTGGAGGCCCTCGGAGGGCTCCTTTTCCTGCCCAAGCAGGCGTGGGGCCTGGTCGCGCTCGCGCTCGGGCTCGCGGACCTGAGGGACGTCTAACCCACAACGCGCGGAAGCAAGGCGGTCGAAGCCGCGGCGTCACAACCACCGCTGGCTTGGCAGTCGATCGAGATGTCGCACAGCTCGCCGCGCTGGAGTGGCGCGGGGCCGCTCTAGGCACCAACGTCGAATGGTTCATCCAGGCGGTCGACGGCTCCGGCAACGTCGCGGTCACGAGCAACAAGGCCTTCATCGAATCGGTCGTGCCGGAGCAGCCGACCGGCAACATTCACGCGGACGCGACCGGCCCCGCAGACGAACGGGTGGTACACGGACAGCGTCAACGTGACGATCAGCGGCGCGCCCGGCATCAGCTACAGCCTCGACGGAGACCGGTTCACCAGCCTCGACGGAGACTTGTCCACCCCCGGCACGCAGCTGGTCGTCAACGGCACTGGCGTCCACTCCTTGGACTTCCGGGGCAGTGACGGCTCCCACGGCTCGCTCGCGGTGCCGATCGACGTGTCGGATCCGACCGTGTTGGTAAGCCCGACGTACAGCTTCGGCTCGGTCGCCCGTGCGCTCTGCGCCGACGCCGGCTCGGGCATCGCGTCCTGCAGTACGGTTCCCGACCCCCTCGACACGAGCTCAGCCGGGCCGAAGACCGTCCATGTACGCGCCGTGGATCGAGTCGGCCGCGAGTTCGAAGGCGATCTGCCCTACAGCGTGACGTCTTATTCGTTCACCGGCTTCTTCTCCCCGATCGCCAACCTGCCGACCGTGAACATCGCCAACGCAGGCAGCAGCGTTCCGATCAAGTTCAGTCTGGCCGGTTTTCGAACCTTCAACCTGTTTGCCCAGGGCTATCCGGCCTCGCAGGCGATGACCTGTGGCGGCGCCGTGACCGGCTCGCCCCAGCCGACGACGCTCGGCCCGGAGGGATTCACCTACGACCCGCTACTGGATCAGTACAAGTACGTCTGGAAGACGGATCGCAGGTGGATGGGCACGTGCCGCCAACTGATGGTGCGGCTACAAGACGGCACGGAGAAGCGCGCCAACTTCCGGTTCCAGTAAGAGGGGATCAGCCGACCGGCGCCGCGGCCGGATGCCGCAGCTCCTCGCCGAAGCGCGCGCGGCGGATGAACTCACCGATTCCGGGCTGCGCAACGAGCTGGTCGCCCTCGACCAGCACTCGGCCTCGCAGGAGAACGATTTCGGGCGCGCCCGTGACTTCGGTGCCCTCGAAGAGGTTGTAGTCGCTCTTCGAGTGGTGCGCCGCGGCTGAGATCGTCATCTTGCGTTCCGGGTCGAAGACGACGATGTCGGCGTCCGAGCCGACGGCGATCGTACCCTTGCGCGGGTAGAGGCCGAAGTAGCGCGCCGGGTTCGTCGAGAGCAGCTCAACCATCCGGTTCAGCGAGATCCGGCCGGCGCGCACGCCGTGCTCGTGGATCATCTGCAGCCGGTTCTCGAGGCCGGGCGCGCCGTTCGGGATCTTCGAGAAGTCGTCCTTGCCGAGCATTTTCTGGCCGTCCCAGAGGAATGCGCAGTGGTCGGTCGAGATCACGGACAGCACATCGTTCTCCACCGCCCGCCAGAGCACCTCCTGGTTCTCCTTCGCCCGCGGCGGAGGCGTGTATACGTACTTCGCGCCCTCGAAGTCGGGCCGCTCCAGGTAGCTCTCGTCGATGAAGAAGTACTGCGTGCACGTCTCGCCCCACACGTCCCAGCCCTTCGCGCGCGCGAGCTCGATCGGCTCGACCGACTCCTGGCACGAGACGTGGACGACGTAGAGCTTGCAGCCGGCGACGCGCGCGAGCTGGATCGCCCGGTTCGTCGCCTCGCCCTCGGTCTCCGGCGGACGCGTGAGCGCGTGGTAGCGCGGCTCCGTCTTCCCTTCGGCCAGCGCCTGCTTCACCAGGACGTCGATCGCGTCGCCGTTCTCGGCGTGCACCATCACGAGCGCGCCGGTCTCGGCGGCCACCTGCATGACCTTGAAGAGCGTCTCGTCGTCGACCATCAGCGCGCCCTTGTAGGCCATGAAGAGCTTGTACGAGGTGATTCCCTCGTCCGGCAGCGACGCGAGCTCCTCGAGCGTGCCGCCCTCCTTCAAGTCGGTGACCGCCATGTGGTAGCCCATGTCGATCACCTGCTTGCCGTTCGCCTTCGCCTTCCATTCGTCGAAGGCGGCGGAGAACGACATGCCCTGCGGCTGAATGATGAAGTCGACGTGGCAGGTCGTCCCGCCGAAGGCCGCGGAGATCTGCCCCGACTCGACGTCGTCGATCGTGACCGTGCCGCCGAAGGGCATGTCGAGATGCGTGTGCGGATCGACGCCGCCGGGGAGCACGTACTTCCCGGTCGCATCGATGACCTTGTCCGCCGGCTGGTCCAGCGACTCGCCGATCAGCGTCACCGTCTCGTCCTCGACGTAGAGGTCGGCGACGTAGTCGTCGGCGGCGGTGACGATTCGTCCGCCTTTGATCAGTACGGACATCGCGTCAAGTTTAGGCTCACACGCGATGCCACTCGACCCGAGCCGCACCGTCGCCGAGCTCCGCGAGCTGCAGGAGCTGACGGGCGACGAGGACGGCGCTCAGCGCGTCGCGTGGACGGACACCTGGGTGCGCGCGAAGGAGTGGCTCGCCGAGAAGGTTCCGCTCGAGGACGAGGTCGACGAGGCCGGCAACCAATGGTGGACGCTCGCGGGCCGCTCCGAGCAGGCCGTGCTCATCGGCGGGCACATCGACTCGGTGCCGAACGGCGGTTGGCTCGACGGGGCGCTGAACGTCATAGCCGGCGTCGAGGTGATGCGGCGCCTGGCCGAGGAGGGCGAGCCGAAGACCACGGTGCGGCTCGTCAACTGGGCAGACGAGGAGGGCGCGCGCTTCGGCCGCTCACTGTTCGGCTCGAGCGCGGCCGCCGGGTCGATGGCCGACCAGGACGAGCTCCGCGCCCGCAAGGACGCCGACGGGAACGCGCTGCCCGAGGTCCTCGCCGAGCACGGCGTCGATCTTGACCGCGCGCTCGAGGCGCGGAAGCAGCTCGAGAACGCGGCCGCCTACGTCGAGCTGCACATCGAGCAGGGGCCGGTGCTCGAGACGCTCGACCTGCCGCTCGGTGTCGTCCTCGGCACCTTCGGGGTCGAGCGCCACCAGGTCACCTTCCGCGGTCAGGCCGCTCATGCAGGGTCGACGCCGATGGACGCCCGCCGCGACGCGCTCGCCGGCGCTGCGAGGCTCGAGCTCGAGATCCGTGAGATCGCGACCGGTGTGGGAGGCGGAGCCGTGTGCACGATGGGCAGCGTCGTCACGAAGCCCGGCATCGTCACCTCGGTCGTCGAGACGGCCGAGTGCCTGCTCGACCAGCGGCACCTGGACGCCGAGACGCTCGCTGCGATGCTCGAGGCTGCGAAGGCTGTTACGGAGCGGATCGCCAACGAGGAGGACGTCGGGGTCGAGTGGGAGCGGATCTGGCAGATCGAGCCGATCCTCTTCGACGACGAGCTGATCGGGCTCGCCGAGGACTCGATCGAGGAGGTCGCCGGCACATCGCATCGCCTGCCGAGCGGGCCGCTACACGACGCGGCCGAGGTCGCCCGTGCAGGCGTGCCGACGGTGATGCTCTTCGTTCAGAGCCTGCGCGGCCTCTCGCACACGAAGCTCGAGGACACGAAGGAAGAGCATCTCGAGTTGGCGGTGCAGGCGCTCGACCGGCTCACCGAGCGGACGATTGCCTGGGTTTCGAGTCAGTCCGGCAAGACGTCGCGAGGCGCGTAACGGTGGTGGAGGATGAGGGCGTTGCCGTCCGGATCCGAGAAGTAGGCCTGGTAACAGACGCCGCTGTCGACCGTGTCCCCGAAGAACGAGACGCCGCGGGACTCGAGCTCGGATCGTGCGGCCTCGACATCATCGACGTGAAGCGCAATCGCGCCGCTCGTCGGCTCGAACTCACGGCCGATCTTCGCCGAATCGACCAGCTGGATCGTGAGGTTTCCGGTCTCGAACTCGCCTCCGACCCCGTTGTTGTAGCGCTTGGCCAAGGGTAAGCCGAGCACGCCGCCGTAGAACTTCTGCGCCGCCTCGAAGTCCTTCGTCGGCACGAAGACGAAGTCGGTGCCGGTGATGAGCGGTTGCGAACTGTTCATATCTCTCCTCGCGAAGGCCGGGTGTTTGCGTTTGTTGCTCCGCCCCCGGCCGATCTAGTTCTGCTGCCCGCTAGGCCGAAACGCCCTGGGTCGTAACCGCGGTCGCGTCGAGCACGCCGTCGAGCCAGCTGTCGATGGACGCAGCGATCTCTTCCCACCCCTCGGCCGCCATCATCAGGTGAGGCCGGCCCTCGAGCTCGATGTAGTCGGTCGTCGCCGGCGAGCGCTCGTACTTCTCGTACTGCTTCTTGGACAGCGAGGCCGGCACCGTGTGGTCGTTCTCCGCCCCGACGATCAGCAGCGGAGCGCGATCGCCCTTCTTGAAGTGAACCTCGGTCGGTGGGTGCAGGCGGAAGTTCGCGAAACCGGCCTCGTAGAAGATCTGTCCGGTCTCGGGGACCGCATACCGCTCGTAGGCGGCCGCCGCGTCCTCGGGGGAGAACGTGTTCACGAACCCGTACGTGAACTCCTCGAGCGACAGTGGGACGACACCGTGCCACTTCGATGGATGCGCGAGGGCAGGAGCCGCGACCTTGAGCGACGAGAACGGCAGCACGAGGATGCCCTTCGGCGGAGCGGGGCTCATCGCAACGCCGGCGCGGCCGAGACCGCGATCGAGCAGCAGCTCCACGATCAGGCCACCGAACGAGTGGCCGATCAGAACCGGCGGCTCGTCGAGGGCGCGGATCTGCTCCTCGTAGTGGTCGACGATCTCGGTGATACCGAGGCCTTTCAGCTCCTCCGCGTCCTTTCTCAGCTCCTCGACGTCGCCTTGTTTTCGCGGCCACTCCGGAGCGGAGACGGCGAAGTTGCGGCTCTCGAAGTACTGCGCGAAGTTCTCCCAGCTGTTCGCTGCGAGCCAGGCTCCGTGAATCAGCATCAGCGGAATCCGGTCGCTTTCAGTGCGTGTGCTTTCCATGACGGCTCCTCCTCAGTGGTTACCCCACTACGTTATGCGTCCGTCGCTCAATCGCGACGGTGAAACAATGTCGCGGGTTTGTCAGCGCGAGCCTTGACACACGAGCTTCGGGACGTGGCGCCGGGTCTTTGGCTCTGGCGCGTCGAGCATCCGGACTGGAACCCTCGGCTCGACTGGCCACAGACCGTGACTTCGACGTGCGTCGAATCGGGCGGGGAGATCGCCGTCCTCGACCCGCTCGCGCCTCCGGACGACGCCGGCGAGATCTGGGCTCGGCTCGACGCGTGTCCGCCGACACTCGCCGTCGTCCTCAAACCGGATCACGTCCGCGATGTCGACCACTTCGTCGGCCGCTACGGCGTTCGCGCGTTCGGCCCCAATCTCTTCTGGCGCACCAACATTCCGGAGACCGAGCTCGAAGGGATCGAGCCCGGCGCCGAGCTTCCGGGCGGCCTCGTCGCCCTCTACGACGGACGGGGCCGCAACGAGACGCCGCTCTGGCTGCCGGAGCAGCGTGCGCTCGTCTTCGCCGACGCGCTGACTGCCCCCGAGGGCGAGCTCCTCGTCTGGTCGACCCCGTGGCACGAAGAGCGCGTGCTCCCTGCGCTGGGGGCGCTGCTCGACCTGCCCTTCGAGCATGTCATCGTCTCGCACGGCGAGCCGGTGCACGACCGAGCCGCGTACGAGCGAGCTCTCGAGCTCCCGACCTGGCAGGGCTAGGAAGAGGTGCCTGCCGCGTGGCATCCCGACACAACTTGACTTCATACCAACTGGTTGGTATGACACCTTCTATCCACGAGCGACAGAGGGAGACAGCGATGAGACGAGTCGAGATTCAGGACGAGATCGTGGCGGACGCGAGTCCGGAGGAGGTCTGGCGGGCGATCGACGATCCGGTCCGGCACGCTGACTGGCACCCGTTCGTGACGTCGATCGACGGGGCGCACGCGCTTGGGTCGACGCGCCGCTGCCAGGTCCTACTTGGCAAGAAAGCCGCCGAGACCGAGGAGCTCTGCACGACCTACGACCAGGGCAAGACGATCCTGTGGCGGATCGACAAGGACTCGAGCGGGTTCTTGCGGATGGTCTCGGACTGGACTGCCGGGTTCGTCCTCGAGCCGGACGGGTCAGACCGGACGCGCGTCACCGCGCACAGCGTCTTCAGGCCCAGGAACCCGCTCATCGGGCTGATGATGCCGATGGTCAAGCGCAAGTTTCATCAGGTTCAGCGGGCGGTCCTGGCCGGGCTGAAGCAGTTCGCGGAACGCGAGCGTGGCTGATCCGGCCGCGCGAGAGCGCCTGCTCGACGCCGCCATCGGTCTCTCTGTCGAGAAGGGGTTCGCCGACACGACCGTCGCCGAGGTCTGCGAGCGGGCGGACCTCACCAAAGGAGCGTTCTTCCACTACTTCAAAGGGAAGGAGGCGATGGGCAAGGCCGTCCTCGACCAATGGGTCGCTAACGGCAACGCCGCGTTCGGCGCCGCTCCGTTCTGGGAGGAGGCCGACCCGATTAACCGCCTCTACGGCTATGTCGATTTCACGGTCGAGCAGCTCAAGGCGGGTCCCTGCGGTTGCCTCGTGGGCATCTTCTCCCAGGAGCTCTGGCAGTCGCAGCCGGTGCTCCGCGCCCGCTGCGAGGAGGCATTCATCGAGTGGGCCGACGGTCTCGCGGCCCTTGTCGAGGAGGCGAAGACTCTGCATGCGCCGAAGGCGAGCGTGGATTCCAGAAGCCTCGCGTACCACTTCATCGCAATCTTCGAGGGCGCGTTGATCCTCGCCCGGGCCCACGAGCGGCCCGAGATCGTCGAGGAGCAGCTCGGGCACTTCAAGCGGTATGTACAGAGCCTGTTCGGCGTCTAGATGGGCTCGAAGAGTCGCTCGCGGTTGCGCGCGGCGAAGACGACGATTGCCGGAACGAGGAGCACGAGCCCGAGCAGCGCGGAGACGTCGGCCAGGTTGAACGCGATCCCCCCGGCGACGAGCGGATCGGGCACACCCGGGAGCGAGGGCCAGAGCGCGAACGACGCCAGGTTTCCGATCGCACCGCCCAGCACCAGGCCGCCGGCAAGCGCGATCGAGGCCGACCGCACGAGTGCGATCGCGCCGGCCCAGGCGAGCGTCGCTGCCGCGAGCCCCGCGACATAAGGCGCCGAGCGGTCGTGGGCGAGCACGGCGCCGCCTCGCTCGGAAACGGCCAGCGCTTTGTGGGAGAGGTCGATCGCCGCCACCACGGCTGCGGCGCCTAGCAGCAGGGCAAGAGTCCGGATCACATCGGGAGTATGTGCCTTTCACGTGCCTCTCATCCAGCTCCGCCTAGGCTCTGTTAGATGCGTACCGTCCTGCTCGGCCTCTGTCTGTCCGCGGCTCTCGCACTGAGCGCGTGCGACAGCGGGAACACGTCTTCGAGCAAGTCGGCCTCGACTCCATTCACATCCACCGCCTGCGGTACCTACACCGGCGGCGGCTGCGCACCGGCGAGCAAACGAGTCGATCTGACGAGGCCCTCGTTCTCGGACTCGGCCAAGATCACGAACCCGCTCTTCCCGATCAGCCGCCTCCAGTCCGCGCTCCTGCTCGGCCACGTCGACGGCAAGCCGTTCCGGACGGAGACGACGCTCCTGCCCGGCACAAGAACGGTGACCTGGAACGGCGACCAGATCCCTGTGCTGGTCTCCCAATACATGGCCTACCTGGACGGCCGCCTCGACGAAGTCGCGCTCGATCGGTACGCGCAGGCCGACGACGGATCGGTCTGGTACCTCGGGGAGGACGTCTTCGACTACCGGAACGGCGCGATCGCCTTCACAGAGGGCACCTGGCTGGCCGGCCGCGAAGGCCCGGCCGCAATGATCATGCCCGCTCGATCCCAAGGTGGGCGAGGTGTACCGCACAGAGAATGCGCCCGGGATCATCTTCGAGGAGGTAACGGCAAGACCGTCGGCAAGACCGTGGCCGGGCCGCGTGGCCCAGTGGAGGGCGAAATGGTCGCCTCCGAGCTGCACTCCGATGGGACGACCGAGGACAAGCTCTTTGCGCCCGGTTATGGTGAGTTCAGGACCGCGGGCGGCGGGGACCTCGAGGCCCTCGCTCTTGCCGTTCCCACGGACGCCCTCCCCGGACCGATGCCGACTGCGCTCGCATCCCTGTCGGCGAGCGCCGAGGGGATCCTCGAATCGGCCCGCATCGGGGACTGGGAGGGCGCGGCAGCGACGCTCGAGCGCATGAACGCGGCTTGGACGAAGCTGCACGCCGGCAACCCGCCACCGATGGTTGCTGCTCGGCTGAGCAAGTCTCTGGCCGCGCTGACCCGCGGAGTCAAGGCCGAGAAGCCCGGGCACGCTGTCCAGAAGGCGATCGACGTCGCGCAGTCGGTCTTCGACCTTCAGCTTCGTTACCGGCCCCCCGCGGAGATCGACGCGGTTCGCTTTCACCTCTGGACGCAGCAGCTCCGTGTTGATGCAGCCGCCAAGGATCTGGCCGGGGTGACCGGCGATGTGGCGGTGCTGGAGTGGATACGCGACCGGATCGCCCATACCCTCGAACCGGCCGCGCGTAGCGAGATCAACTCTCGACTTCGAGCGCTCCGGTCGGCGACCGACGCGGGGAACCTGCCCGCCGCCGCGGATCATGCGGCGCGGCTAGGCGCGCGCCTACAAGACCTGACTGACGGTTAAGCTCGCACAAGATGCTCAGCTTCGGAGTCACGGTTATGCCGGACCCGCCGTATGGGCAGCTGATCGAGCTCTTTCAGCGCGCCGAGGAGCAAGGTTTCGAGTACGGGTGGACGTACGACTCGCACATCCTCTGGCAGGAGTCCTACGCGCTGTTGCCTCTGGCGGCTGGAGCTACGAAGACCCTCAAGCTCGGGCACTGCGTCACGAACCCGGGCATCCGCGACCCGACGATCACCGCGAGCTGGTACGCGACCATGCAGGACGTCTCGCAGGGCCGGATGGTGATGGGAATCGGCCGGGGCGACTCGTCGCGGCGCGTCGTCGGCCTGAAGCCGGTGAAGGTCGCCGAGTTCGAGCGGCGCCTGCGGATGATGAAGGACCTGATGAACGGCCGGCCCGTCGCGTGGAACGAGAAGGAGCTGACCCTCGAATGGGCGCGCGGACTGCCCGAGATCCCGATGCACGTCGCCGGCTACGGGCCGCGTGCGCTCGGGGTCGCAGGCCGCGTCGGCGACGGCGTCATCATCCAGCTCGCCGACCCGCAGATCATCCAGTGGATCATGGAGACTGCCCGAACGGCTGCCACCGAGGAGGGCCGTGACCCCGATGCGCTCGAGTGCATCGTCTGCGCGCCGAGCCACATCGGCTCCGACATCGCCGACGCCCGCGAGCAGGTGCGCTGGTTCCCGGCGATGGTCTCGAACCACGTCATGGACCTGATCGAGCGCTACGGCTTCGACTCCGAGATCCCGGCGGCGCTGACTGACTACGTGAAGGCGCGGAAGTTCTACGACTACAAGGAGCACAGCCGCGTCGGCGCGAAGCACGGCGAGTTCGTCACCGACGAGATCTGCGACCGCTTCTGCGTGCTCGGGACGGCCGAACAGGCGACCGAGAAGCTGAAGGAGCTCGAGTCGATCGGCGTCGACCAGTTCAACATCTACCTGATGACGCAGGGCCAGGACGAGACTCTCGCCGCCTACGGCAAGGAGATCATTCCGCAGTTCAGCGGCGTCGCGGCCTAGGACTATTGAGCCGAAATGCCTAGGGTGAGACCTCCTCTTGGCAGCTGGTGATCGCGGGCAGCGAGTGCGAGCCGACACGGGGAGGTCCGTGATGGACGACGAGCGAACCCTCGGCCGGACCGGGCTCCGCGTCAGCCCCATCGGGCTCGGGCTCGCGGCGCTCGGGCGACCGGGCTACATCAATCTCGGGCACGGCCGCGACCTCGCGGGGGAGACGAACGTTGAGGCGCTCGAGCGCAGGACCCACGAGGTGCTCGATGCCGCCTATGCCGCCGGCGTGCGTTACCTCGACGCGGCGCGCTCCTACGGCCGCGCCGAGGATTTCCTCGCCTCCTGGCTCGACGCACGCGCCGTCCCGCCGGGCGCTGTTACCGTCGGCTCGAAGTGGGGCTACGTCTATACGGCCGACTGGCACGTCGAGGCCGATCGCCACGAGGTGAAGGACCTCTCCGCCGCCAACCTCCGCCGGCAGTCCGCCGAGAGCCGTGCGCTGCTCGGCGATCACCTCGCTCTCTACCAGATCCACTCCGCCACCCTCGAGAGCGGTGTCCTCGACGACGCCGAGGTCCGTGACGAGCTCACCGGACTCCGCGAGCAGGGGTTGGCGATCGGCTTCACGGCCAGCGGGCCCCGGCAGCGCGAGACGATCGAGCGCGCGCTCGAGGTCGGCGGCTTCGACAGCGTCCAGGCGACGTGGAATCTCCTCGAGCGTTCGGCCGGCACGGCGCTCGCTGCCGCGCACGAGGCCGGCCTGGGCGTGATCGTCAAGGAGGCCCTGGCCAACGGACGGCTGATCGGAACCGTTCCGGACTCGGTCGCGATCGCCGCTGTGCTCGCGCAGCCCTGGGCAGACGTCGTCCTCAGCGGGGCAGTGACCGTCGAGCACCTCGAGAGCAACCTGCGCGCGCTCGAGGCGAAATACGACGGGAGGCACGACGACCTCGTCGAAGATCCCGAGGCCTACTGGTCGGCTCGCGCGGCCCTACCCTGGAACTGAACGCTTGACACGACGGCGGGCGCCGCGCTTTCGCCGCCGGTAGGCACGGGTCTTCAGGCGGTTGCCACAGAGCTGCATCGAGCACCAGCGGGCCGAGCGGTTCTTCGACTCGTCGAAGAAGGCCCACCGGCAGTTCCTGCAAGCCTTCAGGCGCCCCCAGGAGCCGTCCAGCATCGCACCGACCGCGACGCTGACGAGTCGCCCGCAGAGTCTGTCGATTCCGCCCGCCCGTGGCTCGAGCTCGGGCGGGCTTCCGCGCTCGAAGACGACCGTCAGGCGCGCTCGGGCCGCGGCCTTGGCGAGGATCTCATGCGCGGCTTCCTCCTCCTTCAAGTCGCCGTTTGCGCGCAAGAGCGCACGCAGGGCCTCGCGCAGTTCGAGCGCTCGGCCGAGATCTTTCCGGCTGAACCGGGTCGCGGCCGGCACCAGCCGCTGCTCCCGGGCCCAGGCGGCCAGCGCGCCGGGATCGGCGAGCCACTCGCGGCCGTGCTCGAGGTCGACCGTGTTGACGAACAACTGGACGAGCCGGAGCGGCGGCGGAGCGGCCTTCGGTAAGTCGTAGCGCGGCTGCTTCGACACCTGTAACAATATTTTACCGGTGTTGCAAAGGAACGCCCTCGCCTGGCCGCGTCGCCTCCTGCTTCCGATCGCGCTCGGGCTGCGCCGCGTGGCTGCGCGTCCAACCGCTTTCGTCCTGGCCGGAGCCGGGATCGCGCTGGCGGCCTGCGCCCTGGCGACGGTCTCGGCCGCGAGCTTAGTCGTGCAGGATCGCGCCCTCGCGCGCGCGATCGCGAAGCTCCCGCCGGGGGAGCGGGCCGTCCGGGTGACCTGGGTCGGGGTGAGCCACCGCCCGGGCGACCGCTGGGTTGCCCTAGACCGGCAGGTGCGGACGGCGACCGCACGGGTCGGCACGCAGCCGCCGACCGCTGTGATGCTCTATCGCGAGACGTGGCTCGGGAAGACGCTCGTCCGCCTCGGCGCGGTCGATGGCGTCGCGCGGGTCGTCGACCTGCGCTCAGGCAGGGTCCCGCAACCCTGTCGGCCTGCTCGCTGCGAGGTGGTCGCAATCGGACCGGGAAGCTCCGTGTCCGCCGTCCCGGGGCTCGTTGCTCGTGACCGCGGCTCCCTCCTCGCCGGACCGGCGCGTGCCTTCTTCGTCGGTGCGGTGCCGGGAGGTCGGCTTCGGCTGGCCGAAGGAGTCGAAGCAACATCGCGCCTACCCGAGCTGGGGTTCTCCTTGCGAACGTACGGGTGGCTCGCGCCGATCCGCCCGGGCGAGGTCCGGGCTTGGGAGCTCGACGATTTTCAGGCCCGGCTCGTCCGTGCTCGGACGATCCTCCAGGCTCGCTCCTCTCGCTTCGACCTGGCGGCGCCCACCGACGCGCTCGCAGACGCGGGGGCAAAGTCCAGGATCGCGGGACGGCGCCTACTCCTGGTCGGTGGGGAGGCGGTCGTCATGCTGCTCGCGTTCGTCCTGCTCGCGGGATCGCGGCTGCGCACGGGTGCGCGCGCGACGGCACGGCGGCTCGAATGGTTCGGCGCCGGCCGCTGGCAGATTCGACTGAGCGCGCTCGCCGAGGCGGCCGTCGTGGTCGTGCCCGCGACGGTGCTCGGCTGGCTCCTCGGGGTCGCCGCTACGCTCGTCCTCGCCGAGGTCACCGATACACCCGCAGGCGCGCTCATCGGCCGCTCCGTCGCCTCGCCCCGTGCCGCGGCGTTGTTGCTCGCGGTCGCCGGCGCCGGAATCCTCGTTCTCTATCTCGGTGCCCGCGTGCAGACGATCCCGATCGGGGCGCGAACGATCTCCGTCGCGGATGTGGCCGGCGCGGGCGCCCTCACCGCGGTGCTCGTCGCGTATGCAGCCGGCGCCGGCGATGCCCGGTCGCTCGCCTCCAGCGACGGGACCGGCTTCGTGCTCCTGCTCCTGCCCGCCCTGATCGCGCTCGCTGCGGCAGTCGCCCTGGCGCGCCTCCTGGTACCCGCGCTTCGTCTTGTGGAGCGGCTTGCGCCGCACCGTTCGCCTTCGTCCAGGCTTGCGCTCCTCTCGCTGGCACGGGCACCTGGGACAGCGACCACGGCCGTCGTCGTCGTCGGCGTCAGCATCGGTCTCGCCGTCTTCGCTACGGCCTATCGCTCGACGCTGCTCCGCAACCAGGCAGACCACGCATCGTTCGAGAACCCGCTCGACTTCGACGTCCGGGCGCAGGGCACGCCGATCGGGGATGCCTACGCCGCCCGCTTCGGCGCCGTTCCCGTCGTTCGCCGAGCCGGGGAAGCGCCGTCGCTCGAGCGTCGCGCCGTCACCCTGCTCGGTCTCCCCGCAGGCGCGCTGCCGCGGCTTCGCTGGCGAGACGACTTCGCCGCCCTCTCGCGCGGAGAGCTCGCAAGCCGCATCGGCGGTCCCCCGGTGAGTTTGCGCGGGATCGCCCTCCCGGCCGACGCGCACGCTCTCGAGCTACCGGTCACCGTCCGTGGTGATCCGATCAAGCTCTCCGTGAACATCCGGACGAAGCACGGCGGCTTTCTCGTCGTCGATCTCGGCGAACCGCCGACGGGGCGGCCGACACTCGCGCGTGCCCGGCTGCCCGCTGCCGCCAGAGGAGGGCTGATCGTCGGGATGCCCGTCGAGTTCACGAGCGCCGAAGCGTTCACCGCCGCGCACCGGGCGACGGGCACCGCTCCTCCGCTCGACGTCTTTCGAGCAGGCGTCCTCATACTCGGCACGCCGCGCGCGACCGGGCGGAACGGGATTCGCCGACTAGCGGTCGACTACCGCGACTGGGTCGGCTCGCAGGGTGGGGCGCGGACCGGGTCACCGGCCGCAAACGAGCTGCGCGTCCGCTACCTGCTCACACAGCAGCAACTCTTTCGCCTCCGTCCTCGTCAGCCCACGGACGGCTCCCCGATCCCCGTGCTCGCCTCCAAGTCGCTCGCGCGCGCTGCGGGCGCAAACGGCGTGCTGCCGCTTTACGTGGGCACGGCATCGGTGAACGTGCGAATCGCGGCCACCGCGCGGCTCTTCCCGTCCTTGTCGGGAGATTTCGTGGTCGCCGACCGGTCGCGGCTCGAGACCGCCCTCAATGCGGCGGTTCCGGGCTCGGCGCTCGCCGACGAGGCCTGGGTCGCGGGAGGGCCTGGTCTCGGGGCGCGTCTTGCCGACACGGCCCCGGCCCCTGTTCGCGTCAGCTCGCGGCGCGCGCGCGAGGCGGAGCTGCGGGACGACCCGCTTGCCCGCGGCTTCCTCCTCGTCCTCGCCGCCGCCGCTGCGGCGGCGCTCGCGCTCTCCCTCGTCGGGCTCGCGCTGACGATCTCGGTCGATCTCCGCGACGAAGCCGGTGAGCTCTTCGATCTCGAGACGCAAGGGTTGGGTCCGGCGGGGCTCCGGCGCCATCTGCGACTGCGTGCTCTCGCAGTTCTCCTCGCCGGCCTCGTGGGCGGGCTCGCGATCGGCGGTGCGTTGACGCTGGCGGTGGTCGAGGCGCTCGCAGTGAGCGCGAACTCGACCGACCCCGTGCCGCCGCTCGTGCTCGAGCCCGGGTGGGTCGCGCTCTTCCTGTCGCTCGGCATCTTCGTCGCACTCGCGCTCGTCGCCTGCGGTCTGCAGACGCGAGCTGCCTTTCGGGACCGCACGGCGGTCAGCTCCCCGGAGGCGACGTGACGCCCGCGGTCGAGGTCGAGGACGTCTTCCGCGTCTACGCGACGGAGGAGGGCACCGCCGCCGCGCTCCAGGGCCTCAGCGTCACCGTGCACCCGGGAGAGATCGTCGTGGTGCTCGGTCCGAGTGGCTCGGGCAAGACGACGCTGCTCAGGATCCTCGCGGGGCTGGACCCCCCTTCGGCGGGACAGGTACGCGTCTTCGGCGTCGATCTGCGCCGCCTGCGCGGCCGGCGTCTCGACCGCTATCGAACCGGGCGGCTCGGCTACGCCGACCAGCGCTATGCGCAGGCGCTTGCCCCCGAGCTGACCGCCTCCGAGCTGGTGTCGCTGCGGTTGGCGCTCGCCGGCGCGCCCCCCCGGTCGCGGCGCCGGCGCGCAAGCGAGCTCTTGGGCCAGGTCGGCTTGGCCGAACGTGCCGATGCCTACCCGCGCGAGCTCTCCGGCGGCGAGCAGCAGCGCGTCGCGCTCTGCGCGGCACTCGCCCATCGGCCGCCCCTGTTGCTGGCAGACGAGCCGACCGGCGAGCTCGACGCCGAGAACGCGGCGGTCGTCTACGAGCTGATCGGCGAGCTCGCCCGCGCCGAGGAGACGACCGTCGTGCTCGTCAGCCACGACCCGAGCTCAGCCTCGATCGCGGACCGGATCGTGCACATCCGCGACGGGCGCGTGAGCGCGGAAAGCGCGCGGCGGCAGCCGGAGACCGAAGAGATCGTCGTCGCCCGCGGCGGCTGGCTGAGGCTCCCGGAGGAGCTGCTCCGGCGAAGTGGTATCTCGTCGCGAGCGCGGGCGAGGCTGGAACGGGAAGCGATCGTAGTCGAGTCGACCGAGGACGGCTCCGCGACGGCCTTGCCCCCGCCGCCGCCCACGGACGATGGGCCCGCGGCCGGCCCGCGCGGCGTCGCCGTCGAGCTTCGCGGCGTCCGGAAGAGCCACGGCACCGGCCGGAACGAGCGGCTCGTCTTCTCAGGGCTGACGGCTTCGATCTACTCGGGCAGGCTCACCGTCGTCACGGGCCCCTCCGGCTCCGGCAAGACGACGCTCCTCAACCTGCTCGCCGGTCTCGACCTGACGGATGCGGGTGAGGTCGTCGTTCTCGGCACGCCACTCGCCGAGCTCGACCGCGGTCAACGCGCCGAGTTTCGGCGTGAGCGGCTTGCGCTCGTTGCGCAGGAGCCGCCCTTGGTCTCGTTCCTGAGCGCGCACGAGAACGTCGTTCTCTTTCTCGGACTGCGCGAGCTCGACGAGGCTGAGCGTTCGGAGCGTGCGCACGAGGCGCTCGCGGCCGTGGGGCTCGAGCAGCTCGCGGAGCAGCGCGTCTCGCAGCTTTCGACCGGTGAGCAGGAGCGGGTCGCGATCGCGCGCGCCCTGGCCTCGGCGCCGGCCCTCCTGCTCGCCGACGAGCCGACCGCCCGGCTCGACCACGCGAACGCTCTCGCGATCGGCGCGCTCCTGTCCAGGGTCGCGCGCGAGCACGGCGTGGCGGTGGTCTGTGCCACCCACGATCCGACCGTGATCGAGCAGGCCGACGCGCAGCTGGCGCTGGCTTAGGAGGCGAGGAGATGACGGTTCTGGGCGAGCGCTTCGAGGACGAGGTCGACGTCCTCGAGCGAGTTGTAGGCGTGCGCCGAGACCCGCAGGTTGCCGTCTCGCTCCGACGTGATGATGCCCCAGCGCCCCAGCGCGGCGACGAGCTCCTCCACGTCGTGCGAGCGCACGCAGATCAGGGCTCCGTGGCGGTCACGCTCGCGCGGCGTCACGACCGTGCCGCCGAGCTCGTCGATGCCTGCGACCAGGTGGGCGTTCAGGTGCAGCACGTGCTCGCGCGTCTCCTCGATCCCGATCTCCTCGATGAGCTCGATGCCCGCGATGCCGGCGTAGATCGACGGGATCGGCGGTGTGCCCGACTGGAAGCGCCTGGCCGTCGGCGACGGGGAGTAGTCCCAGGCGTCCATCTGGAAGATGTCCTGGTCGGCGAACCAGCCTGTCGCCGTCGGCCACACGCGCTCGAAGAGCTCTCGCCGGCAGTAGAAGAAGGCGAGACCGGCCGAGCCCAGCAGGTACTTGACCGTGCCTGCCGAGAGGAGGTCGACGCCCAGCTCCTTCACGTCCAGCGGCACCGAGCCGGCCGACTGGTACGCGTCCAGCAGCACCAGCGCCCCGCGCTCGTGCGCGAGCTCGACGACGCGCTCGACGTCGATCATCTCCCCGGTCCGGTACGAGACGTGTGTGATCGAGACGACCGCCGTGTCGTCGTCGATCGCCCGCTCGAAGCCGTCGAGCGGCACGTGCACGACGCGGGCCCCGCGGGACTCTTGCGCGTGCCAGATCTGGCCCACGGTCGGGAACTCGAGGTCGGTCGTCACGATCTTCGAGCGCTTCGCGTAGCGCAGACCGCTCGCGAGTGCGCTGACGCCGGCCGAGAGCGAGGTCGTGACCGCGATCTCGTCCGGCTCTGCCTTGACGAGGCGGGCAAACGCGCCCCGTGCCGCGTCCGTGCGCTCGACCCAGTACTCCCACGGCGCGCCCTTCTCCTCCCAGTCGCCCAGGTACCGTTCGTACGAGTCGCGCACGGCGTCCGACAGCGCGCCCTGCGAGCACGAGTTGATGTAGGCGAGCCGTTCGAAGATCGGAAACCGGTGCCGGATCCGATCTGGAAGCGGGCCGGACGATATGGGTTTGGGCGACACAGTCCGCGAAATGATCGCGGATGGTCGTCGTCAGCGACGAACGGTCACGTACAGAGCGCAGGCGGCAGAGCTGATAGCGGCTGCGATGGCGGTTGCGACCTGCCATCCGCTTCCGTCGCTGAAGGCATCCCAGATCTTCGGTGCGGTCTCGTAGATGAGAAAGGCGGACGCGCCCGCGATCAGCGCGAGCGAGACAAAACCTCCCCAGGGCCGGACGAGGTACTTGTTCAGCCTGCTCTGAAAGCCGCGCGGCAGGCCGACGCCGCGGAGGAGCGGGATGCCGACCACGGCGCTCAGCACGAGCACGGAGACCTTTCCGTTCGGATGGACAGCGTCGGGAGCAGCGACGAGCTCCGCCCACCCGATGTTGCCGATCCAAAGGCCGAGCACGATCGCGGCCAGCGGCCCCAGCGCGAGCGCGACGCCCCAGGCTCCGTCCCGCACCCGGCGCCACTTGTTCGTGCCTCGCCACGCGCGGAAGAGCGGCAGGAAGACGACGCCGACGATCGCCAGGAGCGCGATCGCCGCGATTGCGGCCGGAATCGAGAAGAGCTGCGTGACCCTGCCGTGCTCTGTTCGGTCGGTCGTGAGGATGCGGGCGACAAGGAACGAGACCGCCGCGGCGAACCCGGCGACGACGCCGAGCCGGTTCCAGTATGAGCGCGCCACCATTCCCGCCGCCGGAAGAAGCGGAGCACGCACGACGCCGAGCAGCTGCGCAAGCGGAAGCTTGGCCGCTCGGATCGCGCCCACCCCGACCAAGGCGGCGTGGGTCACCGTCCTGACCGCGAGGTTGCTGGCCAGCTCGTCCTTGCTGTCGCGGCCAAGCCTCTCCGGAAGGCTCTCGCCGCGCACTCTCTCGATCGCGGCTCGGATGCCGCCCTCTTCCGGCAGCTTCAGCGGCTTGCTCAGCGTTCCGAGTCGTCGGTCTCTCAGAGACTGCTCGGCGACGTGTGGAAGCTCCTGGCGGACGATTTCCAGCTGCGCGGCGCGGGTGCAGACGAGTCGGGCCAGCACTCCGCCCGCTCCCTCGGAGAGGTCGGCTTCGAGCGCGTTCTGCAGGTGGGGCCGAAGCTGCCCCGCGCTCGGCTGCTCGGCAAAGTCGTACGGCTCCAGGGCAGCTTGAACGACATCAGGCCCATGCGCACGCGCATCCACGAGCGCCTCGTGCAGGAGCCAAAGCTGCTCGGCCGAAGCGTCGTCCCCGGCGAGTTGCTGCGCCAGGACGGCCCAGGGATCTGGGAGGTCGTTGTCGGTGTCGGAGACCCACTGTGCGCGATTTGCCCGGACGAGCAGCTGGACGATTCGCGCCGCAGCATCGAGTCGCCCCCACATGAAGTCGTTGGCCCGCCAGGAATACCGGTAGAAGCCCGAGAAGTGAGAGAGCTTGGTGCCGGTCAGCTTCTCGTCGGGCGTGTCCGGCCCGGGCTCCTGCACCGGCGTTCGTGTGAAGATTGGCGAGGGCGCGAACGGCGTCAGCTGCGCGAAGTGGAGCTCCTGGCCCGTCTCGACCGCTTCCTCTGTGAAGAAGGCCCGGCGCACCACTTCCATCGCGAGGGTTCGCCGGAGGAAGAAGGCGAACATCTCCGCGGTCAGCTTCGTTGCGCCTGCCCACGTCGGCCCGAAGAGTGCTTCTGCAACCGCCTTGCCGGGCTCGAGGTCGCCAAGCTGCTGGGAGATCCCGAGCGCGACTGCGGCCGCGCTTCTGACGGCTTCGAAGGTCGGGCCGATGAAATCGGTCGCTTGCTCCTGAAGGGCGGCGAGCTCGGCGGAGATGTCCGATTCCGACGCGAGCTTCCCGACGGCGGCTCGGATCACGGGGTCAGCCGACATCGCGTCGAGCTGCGCCTGTAGACCAGCGAGCAGCGCTTCGATTTCGGCTCTGGCCGCGAGTACGCCCTCGCGCTCCATCGGGTTCGGCGCCGCTCCGGCGAAGGCTTCGCGGATCAGGTCGAGGACCAGATGCATGATGCGCATGGCGACCCGGATGCCCCACCTCCACTCCGCGGACGTCGCCGGCGGCTCGAGACCAGTCGGAATCCACGGCAGTTCGGAGTCGGCGGCCTCCACGTGCCGGGAAGCGGCATCGACAGCGGCCGGGTCGTCGAGGAAATCCTCGAGGGCGAGTACCCTCCGCCGCCGCCTGTACGGCGTGAGCAGCGTTTGCGCCGTCGCGGACAGTGAATCGATGTCGACCGCGATCAGCGCCTTTCGGGTCTCGGTTGCGAATCTGCTGCGCCGAACTGCGTGCTGGATCGCATCGAGCTCGTCGACGAAGGGCGCCTGCCGCGGGAGATTAATCACGTATCCGATGACGTCCTGAATGGTCGGTTCCTTCGGGATGTAGGTGGGTCCCTTCTCCGGCAGCGGCGGGTCGGCGTTCACGTAGCACACGAATCGCTGCACCTGCCGGGCCGCGGCCCGCTCCGGGATCAGCTGCAGGACGGCCCGGACCGGCGCGTTGTCGAGCAGTCCGCCGTCGATCGCGTAGCGCTCGAACGGAAAGCCGGCGAGCTGCAGCGGCTCGGCTCCGGTCACCTTCCAGGGCTCGAAGGCGATGGGGAACGAGGCGGACGAGCGCGCGGCCTGCGCGAGGCTGTCCCAGGTGAAGTCGGCGGGCTTGCGGAACTTGAAGCGCGCGCGATACTGGCGTGCGACGAGCTGCTGGCCCCACCGGTCGGCGTAGCGCCGCTCCTCGCCGAAGACGTTGGTCGCCGTCACGTCGAGCTTCGCGTCCAGGGGCTCAATCGCGGTCTGATTTGCAGGGAGGGCCACGAGATCGGCGCTCTCCGCGCCCGGCTCTTGGAGCAGCGCCTTGAACGCTTTCTCCATGGCGTTGTGGAAGAGCTGGCCCTGCATCAGCGACCGCGGCTCTGCGTTGCTCGTCTTGTGGAGGAGATTCGAGAAGTCGCCGAGGTCGAGCCATCGCTCGCGCACAAAGTCGGGATGAAGTCGTGTGTTCCCGTGGATTGCGGCGGCGAGCAGCGCGCCGTTGATGCCGCCCGCACTGGCGCCGCTCATCAGGTCGACGACGAGCTGCCGGTCGAACGCGAGGCAGATCGCGGCGTAGACCGATCGGTCGGGAGGCTCGTTCGCTGGTTTCCCGGCTGGAGCAAGGCTTTCCGGGCCGAGATGGGCACGGCGCGCACAGTCGAGCTCGACCGCGCACCCACCCATCCACACGGCGAGGCTGACGCCGCCGTTCAATGCCATCGCGACCCGGACCTCCTCGGTCCTCCAGTTGGATGCGACTGCGGCGGCGGCTTCCATTTCGACGGCCCGCCAAGCATCCCACCCTCCATTAACTCGAGTCAAACGAGCGGTCCGATGCGAGTTCCCTGTCGGGTCCTCGAACGAGTGGCGTCTCGACCTAACGGCCCAGGTACGCCTTCTTCAGACCCTCATTGGCGAGCAGCTTCTTGGCCTCGTCGGCGAGCACGATGCGGCCCGTCTGCAACACGTAACCGCGATCCGCGATCGAGAGCGACACGTTTGCGTTCTGCTCCACGACCAGCACGGCGACTCCCGACTCGTGCACCTGCCGGATGATCTCGAAGTTCCGCTCGACGAGGATCGGCGCGAGCCCCATCGACGGCTCGTCCATCAGTAGGAGCTTCGGCTCGGACATGAGCGCCCGGCCCATCGCAACCATCTGCTGCTCGCCGCCGCTCAGGGTGCCCGCGAGCTGCTTGCGGCGGTCACGCAGCACGGGGAAGAGCTCGAAGACACGCTCGAGCGCTTCGCCGCCGCCGTTCTTGCGCCGGTATGCGCCCATTTCGAGGTTCTCGAGGACGGTCATCGGCGCGAACAAGCGGCGATTCTCGGGCACGATCGCCATCCCGCGCCCGATCCGGTAGCTCGTCTTGCGGTCGGTCACGTCCTCGCCGTCGAACTCGACCGTTCCGCGACGCGGCCGCACGATGCCGATGATCGTCTTCAGCGTCGTCGATTTCCCGGACGCGTTGCCGCCGAGCAGGCAGACGAGCTCTCCTTCGCCGACTTCGAGCGAGACGCCCTGGAGGATGTGGATCTCCCCGTAGTACGTGTCGATTTCGCGGAGGCGGAGCAGCATCAGCCGGCCGCCCGCAGTCCGAGATAGGCCTCGATCACGCGCTCGTTCGTCGCCACCTCGTCGAAGGAGCCCTCTGCGATCTTCACGCCGTGGTCGAGGGCGACGACGCGGTCTGAGATGCCCGCGACGACGTGCATGTCGTGCTCGATGACCATCACGGTGTAACCGGCCTCGGTGCGCAGCCGGCCGATCAGCTCCGTCAGCTCGTGCGTCTCGGCCGGGTTCATCCCCGCCGCGGGCTCGTCGAGGAGGAGCAGACGCGGGTGCGCGCCCATCGCGCGGGCGATCTCGAGTCGCCGACGGTTGGCGTAAGAGAGCGAATACGCGGGTTGGTCGAGGCGGTAGCCGATGAGCCGCGGGCCGAAGAACGCCAGCTTCTCCTCGGCGAAGCGCGCGATCTCCCGCTCCTCCCGGCGGGCACGCGGCAGCCGCAGCACGGCTTCGATGGCGGTCGACCTGGTGTGGCCGTAGGCGGCGGCCATGACGTTCTCCTTGACGGTCATGTTCAGGAAGAGCCGGAGGGTCTGGAAGGTGCGCGCGATCCCGAGCCGGGTAATCTTGTGCGGCGGGAGCCCGGCGATGTTGTGCCCCTCGAATACGATCTCGCCCGCGTCGGGGGCGTAGATCCCGGTGACGAGGTTGAAGACCGTGGTCTTGCCGGCGCCGTTCGGCCCGATCAAGCTCACGATCTCGCCCTCGTCGACGTGCAGGTCGAGCCCGGCGACGACCTGCAGCCCGCCGAACGACTTCTCCAGGCCCTTCAGCTCGAAGAGGGGCCGCTTCTCGGGCATCAGACGATCTCCACGCGGGGTGTGCCGAGCAGCCCCTGCGGACGCACGGTCATCAGGGCGACGAGCAACGAGCCGAAGAGGATCCAGCGCGCGACGGCAGGCTGCTCGACGAAGGCGTTCTCCCATACGATCGCGGCCTGGTAGACGGCTGGAACGAGCGCGACGGTCCGCGCCCAGCCGCGGAGCAGGGTCAGGATCAGGACTCCGGCAACGAGGGAGACGTACGCGATGTTGCCGAAGTTGCCGTGCCCGCTCGGGATCACAACCCAGTTGTCGATCACACCGGCGAGCCGGCCTCCTTCGACGACCGAGCCGCCGGTCCAGGACGGCGCGACCGCTTCGACGACGGCCTGGGTCGCGAGCCCGAGGGCGATCACTCCGCCGACGATCGCCCCTAGCAGCCACCGGCTGCGCACGCTCAGGACGAGCACGAGCAGCAGCACACCGTAGAAGAGGACGCGCGCGTTCGACTGCGGGTTCTCGGGTGCGAGGAACTGGAACGAGACGTTGATGACGACTGCGCCGAGGACGACCCCCGTCAGGCTTCCGATCCCGCCGAGGATCACGATCGCGTAGATCGTGATCAGGAGCGGGACGTCGAAGTTTCCGCCGGTCACCGCCGTCAGTACGGACGCGAAGAAGCAGCCGGCGAGGCCGGCGATCCCGGCGCCGATGGCGAAGGCCATCAGCTTCAACCGGTTGACCGGGATCGACATCGCCGCGGCGGCCAGCGGGTCCTCGCGGAGGGCGCGCCAGGCGCGGCCCGTACGTGACTCGCTGAGGAAGTGCAACGCGGCCAGCGTTAGCACCACGACACCGAGCAGGAAGTAGAACTGCTGCGTCCTCGAGGTGAGCGTGTACCCGAAGAACTCGATGGGGTCGATATCGGCGAGCCCATTCGGGCCACCCGTCAGGCCCTTGCCGTGAACGGTCGGGTTCCCGACGTTGACGAAGACGACGAAGGCCTGGCCGAAGAAGAGGGTCACGATCGCCAGGTAGTCGCCGAGGAGGCGGCGCGATGGAATGCCGAGGAGGAGGCCGAGCAGCGCAGTGGCGACGACGATGATCGGGATCGAAATCTCGGCCGGCCAGTGAATTCCGTACTGTTCCGAGGAGAGTTCGGCATAGAAGTACGCGCCGAAGCCGAAGAAGGCGATGTAGCCGAGATCGAGCAGCCCCGCATAGCCGACGACCACGTTCAGCCCGAGCCCCAGGAGAACGTAGAGCAGCGTGAAGATCCCGTAGACGAAGAGGTCACCGCGGCCCATCCAGAGCGGGAGCGAGCCGGCAATCAGGGCGAAAAGCGCGAGCCGCGCGGGCGGCGGCACGTAGCCCAACGCTCGGCGGGTGAGCCCCGCGAGGCCTGTGGGGCGCTCGATCCGCTCCTCGTGCTGCGCGACCCAGTCGTCGGTGCCCACGCGCTGCTGATCAGGGAACTGCTCCATCAGACCTTCTGAATCGCCTTCGTACCGAGCAAGCCGCTCGGCCGGACGATGAGAACGAAGATGAGGATTCCGAACACGATCAGATCGGCCCAGCGGCCGCCAACGTAGCCCGTGGCGAAGGCTTCCGTCAGGCCCACGAGCAGGCCGCCGAGCATCGCGCCGGGGATGCTGCCGATGCCGCCGACGACCGCGGCAGTGAAGCCCTTCAGGCCGGCGAGGAAGCCCATCAAGTGGAAGATCTGGCTGAAGAGGAGCCCGAACATGACGCCGGCCGCCCCCGCAAGCACGGAGCCGATGAAGAAGGTCGAGGCAATCACACGGTCGACGTCGATGCCCATCATCGCCGCCCCTTCGCGGTCGTACGCAGTCGCCCGCATCGCCTTGCCGATCCGTGTTCGCGCCACGACCAGGGTTAGCGTCACCATCAGCGCGAAGGTGATCAGCAGCACCGCGACCTGGATCCGCTGGACGTTGACGTCCGCGACCTTGAAGGCCGGCTTGAAGAGCGGCCCGAGCTGGAACTGCTCAGGGTGCGGCGAGCCGAGGACGAACGAGTTGTAGGAACGGAAGTCGGCCCCGAACAGGAGCAGCATGCTGTTCTCGAGGAAGAACGCGACGCCGAGCGCGCTGATCAGCGGCGCGATGCGCGGCGCCTCGCGCAGCGGACGGTAGGCGAAGCGCTCGATGACGACGCCGAGCAGGCCCGCTCCGAGCATCGCGGCGAGGAACATCAGGATGATCAGCGGCAGCAGCGCGATGTTCGGCGAGAGCGGGCCCCCGAAGGCGCTGAGCGTGCCGTAACCGATGAAGGCTCCGACCATGTAGACGTCGCCGTGGGCGAAGTTCAGCAGCTTGAGGATGCCGTAGACGAGTGAGTACCCGAGCGCGATCAGCGCGTACAGGCTTCCCAGCGTTAGGCCGTTGACCAGCAGCTGGACGAACAGGGTGGTGTCGATCGCGAGCGGAAGCTCCACGGGACCCGAAAGGTTCTCAGAACTGCATGCGGCCCATCGAGTGGATGGGCCGCATGCCGTAGGTCACCTGCTGACTTCGATCAGCCGATGCGCACGTACTTGCCGTTCGGCTGGATCCGGTAGATGCCGAAGTCGGCCGGACGCTGCATGTCGCCGGGGCCGATCGGGAACTTGAGCTTCTGGGCGAACTTGACGGCGAAGCCGAGCAGCGACTGGGCGTCTGGGATCACCGTGGTGTTGATGTTGCGCCGCACCTCGGTGCGCGTCGCCGAGCCGTTCCGGCACGACTTGTCGATCGCCCGTCCGACGACCTGGGTCGCCACGTAGGTGGGCAGGCCGAAGAGATCACCCTGCCCCTTCCCCGGGCCGCTCTTGTACTTCGCGATGACCTTGCTCTTGAGGTCGATGGGGAAGAACGAGATCAACGAGCCCGGGATCTTGAAGTTATCCGGGTCGAAGAGCCCATCCGAGCCGAACAGCCTGGCGTTCTTGCCGGCGGCTCGGAGCTGCTGGCCGAAGAGCTGGGCCTTCGGGGCGAGCTGCCACGGGACGTAGACGACCTGCGTGTCGCCGGGAATGCGGGCGACGAGCGACGAGAAGTCGGTTGTATTCGCCTCACTCACCGACTCGCGCCGCACATTGAGGCCGGCGGCCCTCAAGATCCTCTCCACCGTGTCGGAGAGGCCCGTGCTGTAGCTGTTCTGAGCGTCCACGACGACGACACGATTTGCGTGCAGCTTCGTGCGAATCCAGCCTGCGACACGGGGACCTTGCTGGTCGTCGTTCGGCACGGTGCGGAAGAAGAAGCCCTTCCGCGTGCCGTCCGTCGTCAGGGTCGTGCGGGTGGCCGTACCCGAGATGTTCCCGAGCCCGCCAGCGCGCAGCGGTGCCGTCGAGACTTGAACCTCCTGGCTCCCGGCCGGCCCGACGACCGCGAGGATCCGAGAATTCGACGCGAACCGCTCGGCAACCTGGATTGCCTGCGCCGTGTCCGGCAGCTGCGTGTCACCGACGACGAGCCGCAACTTCGTCCGGTGGGCTCGATTGAAGCGTGTCACATAGAACTGACCCCACTTTTGCATCTGCACGCCGAGCGAGGCGGCTGGGCCCGTAATCGGGGCTGCGAAGCCGATCGTCCGCGTTCTGCCGCACCTGAGCAGAGCCTGGTCGGCGGCACTGGGACCCGCCGTCGTTCTCGTGCGATTGGGGCTGTTGCCCCCGAACGCAGCCGCGGTTGCGGCGAGCGCGGCCACCAGGGCCGCGACTAGAAAGCCTTTCTTCATCCTTTCCTCCCTCTCGGTTGTGTCCCTTTAGACGTACGGTCGGCTCAATTGGTTTTCCTTAGGCCCTACCGGCCGGGTCGCCTGCCGGGTGAAAAACCCCCAGCACTCGCATCGGTCCGGGGCCGTGGTTCTCCAGACAGTGCTCGACGAGCGGGGGTAGGTGGATGCACGAGCCCGGGCCGATGGACGTGCTGGTCCCGTCGAGGTGGAGCGTGCCCTCGCCCTCGACGACGTAGATCACCTCGTCGTAGACGTGGCCGTGATCCGGCGCCCGGCTGGGGTCGATCACTCCGAGAAACTGGGTCACGTCGTACGAGCCGACCTCCCGGTCGGCGAGGTAGCGGAAACGGCGTTCCTCCCCCGCGGGAAGCGTGGGCCGGTCGGCGTGGCGGACTGTGCGCTGTGACGGCGCGCGCGCCGATCCGTTCTCCTGCGGAAGGCTGACGGCGACGACGACGAGCTCGTCGGGCCCAGGGTTTTCGACCTCGTAGCTCTCGCCCGCTGCGACATAGGCACCGGTGTCGGGCTCGAGGTCGTGCGCGTCGCCCTCCACGAGCAGCGTTCCCCGGCCGGCGGCGACGTAGAGGACCTGCTGGGCTCGGTCGAGCCTGCGCGCCTTCGAGCGGCCCGGGGCGAAGCGGATCACCCGCTGCTCCAGCCGCTCCGACCCGGAGCTCCTGTCGATCGTCACCCGCTCCGCGGCCGTGTCGCCGTCCGCTCGCAGCGGCTCGACGGCGTCCTCCGAGGTCACGAAACCCGGCATGTGGCGATTCTCGCACTCTGCGAACATTTTGAGAGGATCGTGCGCATGATCACCCGGCCTCTGGGCGGGAGTGGCCTCGAGGTCTCGCGCCTCATCCTCGGCTGCGGCAACTTCGGCGGCATCGGCTCTGCGCCTCAGTTCTTCGGCCAGGGCGAGAGCGAAGAAGAGGCCCACCGCCTGATGGATGCCGCTTGGGCGCTCGGGATCACCGTCTTCGACACGGCCGATGCCTACGGGGGAGGTCGCAGCGAGACCTGGATCGGCCGCTGGCGCGAGCGGACCGGGAACGACGTCGTCCTCAGCACGAAGGTCTTTCACTCCGTCGAAGGCGATCCGAGCGACCGCGGGCTTTCGCGCGAGCGCATCCTGCGGCAGATCGACGGCAGCCTCAGGCGCCTGAATGTCGAGCAGGTCGACATGTACCTGATTCACGAGCCCGATCCCGAGACCCCGCTCGAGGAGACGCTGGACGCGCTCGACGAGCTGGTGCGGGCCGGGAAGGTGCGCGCAATCGGAGCGAGCAACGTCGACCGGGCTTGGCTCGAACAGGCGGCCGGCCGCGTCCAGTGGGTGCAGAACTCGTACTCGCTGCTCGACCGCGAGTCGGACGACGTGCTCGCGTTCTGCGCGGAAGAGGGCCTCGGCTTCACGCCGTTCAGCCCGCTCGCCGGCGGATGGCTCGCGGGTAGGTACCGCCGGAGCGAGCCGCCTCCTCCCGGCTCCCGCATGACGACGCGGCCCGAGCCCTACCTGCACCTCGACGACGAGGCCGTCTACAGCGGCCTCGACCGCTTGGCGGTGGCTGCCTCCAAGCGCGACGTCGACATGGCGACGCTCGCCTTCGGCTGGCTGCTCGCCGATCCGCGCGTCACGGCGGTTGTCGTCGGCCCGCGCCGCCCGGAGCACCTCGAGCCGGCGCGCGCGGCCCTCGACCTCGAGCTCACCTCCGCCGAGCGCGATGAGCTAGCGTCGCTCTTTCCCTGATGGCTGTTCTCGTGCTCAACCAGGCCGAGGTCGAGCGGCTGCTCGACATGGAGGGCTGCATCGAGGCGATGGCGGACGCGCTCGCATCGCTCGCCCGCGGCGAGGTTCACGTGCCCCTCCGGTTCCTGGTCAACCCGGAGAACGAGCCGAGCCTGATCGGGCTGATGCCCGCCCACCGCGCCGGTGACACGCCGCTCTACTCGCTGAAGACGGTGTGCGTGTTCCCGGACAATCCGAAGCGGGGGCTGGATGCCCATCAGGGGACCGTGACGCTTTTCGACGGTGAGACCGGCGAGGTACGCGCGCTGATGAACGCTTCGGCGATCACAGCCATCCGGACGGCGGCGGTCTCGGCCGTTGCCACGCGTCTGCTGGCTCGGGAAGATGCTCGCGAGCTCGGCGTGCTCGGCGCCGGGGTGCAGGCGCGGTCGCATCTCGAAGCGCTGCGGCTCGTGCGCGACTTCGAGCGCGTGCGCATCTTCAGTCCGACTGCAGAGCACGCGCGGTCACTTGCCGCGGAGGCCGGAGCGGAAGCCGTCGAGAGTGCGGAGGAGGCCGTGCGCGGCGCGGACGTCGTCGTGACGGCCACGAGCTCGGTCGAGCCGGTGCTGCAGCGGGACTGGCTGCAGGAAGGGGCGCACGTGAACGCCGTCGGCGGCCGGCCGCCCATGATGCGGGAGCTCGACACGGCGACGATCGCCGGCTCGGCGTTCTTCGTCGACCGCCGCGAGTCTGCCGAAGCCGAGGCCTTCGACTACCGCGACGCGCTCGAGGCGGAGGCAATCGGCCCCGACCACATCAGGGCCGAGATCGGGGAGGTGCTCATCGGCGCCAAGCCGGGCCGGTCAGCTCCCAACGAGCTCACGGTCTTTCGATCGCTCGGTCTCGCCGTCGAGGACCTCGCTGCCGCCGAGTACGTCGTCCGCCGCGCGCGCGAGACGGGCGCCGGCACAGAGGTCGAGTTTTGATTCCGCTCGAGGACATCCGGAGCGCGCAGGAGACGCTGGCCGGGACCGCAATCCGTACGCCGCTCGTTCGCCTCCACGCGGGCGACGGCGCTGAGATCTACCTGAAGCTCGAGAACCTGCAACCGATCGGCTCGTTCAAGATCCGGGGCGCCTACAACGCGGCGCGGCGGGCGCGCCCCGAAGAGGTCGCCGCGGGGCTCGTCACGGCGAGCGCAGGGAACATGGCTCAGGGAGTGGCGTGGGCCGCGCGGGAGCTTGGCGTGCCGTGCACCGTGATCGCCCCGGATCATGCGCCGGAGACAAAGGTCGCGGCGATCGAGCGGTTGGGCGGCCGCGTGATCAAGGTCCCCTTCGACGAGTGGTGGGAGGCGATGGAGAACTACGGCTACAAGGGCGTCGACGGCCTCTTCCTGCATCCGGTCGAGAACGAGGACGTCATGGCCGGGAACGGCACGATCGGCCTCGAGATCCTCGAGGATCTCCCTGACCCCGACGCCGTGCTCATTCCGTGGGGCGGAGGAGGGCTGACCGTCGGCATCGCCAGCGCCATGAAGGCGCAGCGGCCCAACGTGAAGATCTACGCGGTCGAGCAGGAGACCGCGGCGCCGCTCAACGCGACGCTCGAGGCCGGTTCGCCGCAGGAGATCGAGTATCGGCACTCGTTCATCGACGGAGCGGGAGCGCGGGCTCTGCTTCCGAAGATGTGGGCGCTCGGTGAGCCCTTGCTCGACGGGGCCTACCGAGTGTCGCTCGACGAGACGGCTGCTGCGATCCGCATGCTCGCAGAACGGACACGGGTGATCGCCGAGGGGGCAGGCGCCCTTGCACCGGCGGCCGCGCTCTCGGGGCGGGCGGGCGAGGGAAAGCTTGTTTGCGTTGTCTCAGGGGGCAACATCGACTTCTCCACGCTGAGCGTCATCCTCGCGGGCGAAACACCGAGCTGAACTCCGGCGCTACGCGCGGACGGTGCGGCTGATATTCGCGAGGTGCTCGCGATCGGCGCCGATGCGCGCACGGAACTTCGCGCGCGTCCGCGAGGCTTTGCGGACGAGCTGGAAGGTCGACTTGCGCGTTGTCCGGACCTTCGCGATCGTGACCCAGCGCGAGCCCTTGAGGCGCTGGACGAGCACGACGCGTCGCGCGTGGCGTGGCCCGACCGTGCCGCGCAGATAGGTCTTGCCGCTCCTGCGCGAGCCCCGGAGCGTGATCAAATGCTTTACGGCCACGACCACGGTCGGTTCCGGAGCAACGCCGGTGAAGCCGGCCTTGTAGGTCGTCTTCTTTGTCGGCTTGAGCACCGAGCGGTAGTTCCCTGCGGCGTCGGTCGTGGCCGGCGGGAGGACCGTGAACGCCGGCGCTCCAATCGGCTGTGCCCCGAGCGCGACGGGCTGGCCCACGACGGGGGCTCCGGACTGCGTGAGCGTCCCCGAGAGGGTCACCGCCTTGCCGTAGACGACTGTCTTCGGCGCCACTGCAAGCGACAACCCGGGCGCGGGCGGTGGGACGGCGCTGTCGTAGAGCACCTTGAAAGCCTGGACGCGCGGAGTCGCCTGGCCGTCTGCCGACTGGAGGTCGAAGACGACGCGCAACGATTGGTGCGCGGCAGCGGGGACAGCCGTGAGATCGAGTGTCGTGTCGCCGGTGCCGAGCGGAACGGTCGCCACCTGCTCGCCGGTTGTCGCGTCGAGCAAGCGCGCGGTCGCAGAGCCGCTGCCTCCGCCGTTCGGCGAGAAGATGCTCATGGTGGCGGTCAACGAGCGCCAAGCGGTGACGGCCCGCCCTGCGGAGGGGCCGATCGAGGTCGAGGAGCCGCTGCCGGTCGGAGAGAAGCTCACGGGCGCGTGTGTGAGCTCGACCTTGTCGAGCAGCGGGCTGCCGGCCGGATTCGAGAGCCTCGCCTGCCAGCGGACGCCGCGGACCGTCAGCAGGAAGTTGAGCGCCTCCGTCGGGCTCGACACCGTGACGGGGAAGTAATCGGACCAGAACTCGCTTCCGCCCGAGGAGTAGGGCTGCAGGAAGCTGAGCCAGAGTGCGACGGAGCTCCCGCTCGAGGCGCGAACGAGCTGGCGAAAGTCGCGCACGCTCGTGGATGAGTTGCCGAGCTGGTAGGTCGCCCAGCCGGTCGGAATGCCCGGCTGCGGGCTCCCGGGAGTCGGGTAGGCCGTCGTCGCGTGGTTGCCGCGCGTGCGGCCGGTGCGGTCGATACCGCTTGTCCAGACGTGCAGCCTCGAGCCGTCGATCAGCATCCCGGTCGGTTCGACACCGGTTTCGTCGGCGGCATACGCACTCAGGCTCGGGTCGAGGACGACCCCACGCTTGGTCCAGCTGATGCCGTCGGCGGAGGTCGCGTAGCCGACACGCTCGATCGACTTCCCCTCGAGGGCCTCGACACCCGTGTAGAGCATCCTGAAGTCGCTCGCGCCGACCTTGATCACTACGGGGTCCTTGACGGAGGCCGAATCGAACTCGCCCGCGGCTCCGAAGTCGAGGACCGCGTTGGCGCCTCGCGTGAAGGGGCCGGTCGGAGAAGTCGCCGTCGCGCGTCCGATCTTCGCCGTGCCGCCGGAGGCGACCCCCGTGTAGTACATGACGTAGTTCACCCCGTCCTTGATCACCGACGGGTGGGCGACTCCGCTCGCGTCGAAGCCGGATCCGTCGCCGTCGAGCAACTGCGTGCGGGCCGACCACGAGCCGTTGTTCGGCTGCTTCGTCACGCCGTCCTCAGGCGTCGAGGCATAGCCGATCGAGCCGACGCCGCCCGAGTCCAGTCCGGTGAAGTAGACGTAGTAGGTAGCCGTGTCGTAGAGCGCGTTGGGGTCGCGCTGGCCGCCGTTGTCGAAAGCTGAAGGGTTGCTGCCGAGGCCGAAGAGCGCACCGCCGTTGGGGTTGGAAACCGGAACCTTCGTCCAGGCTGTCCCGTTGGCCGAGGTGGCCTCGCCGAGGCGGGGCTTGAAGTCGCTGCCCCTGGTGCCCCAGTAGAAGCCGGCCAGTTTCGGAAGCCCGCCGGCCGGGGCGACCGCCGTGAGGCCCGACGCCTGGCGCCCGTCGAACGCCGTTCCGAGCGCGCCGACATTCAGCACGGAGCCGCCGGTCTGGGAACCGTTCACCTTGCCGAACGAGTTCCCGTCGTTCGAGGTGGCGAGGCCGATCCGCGTGTGGAAGTTCCCGTTCGCGTCGATCGTGTTCCCGGAGTAGTAGAGCTTGTACGGCGTAGGCGCGCCGGGGTCCTGGAGCAGCTCGGGCGAGTTCAGGTTCGAATAGTCGAAGTTCGTGTTCGACCCCGATGGGTTCACGGCCGGGCTTGGGCCCGACCAAGCGATCCCGTCGGTCGAGCTCGTGTTCATGATCTTCGTCTGGAAGACGCCGCCGCCGACGAGCTTGCGGCCCGTGAGCAGCATCGAGTAGCCGGTCACGGTCTTCCAGACCGTCGGAGCGAAGGCGCCGAACGCGATGTTGGCGCTCACGCCGGGATCCTCGGGCGCGATCACCTTGCCGCCCTTCGACCAGATGATCCCGTCACTGGACGTTGCGTACGCGACTCGCTTCTTGCTCGAGTCGTCGCCCGTGTACCACATCTTCCAGGTCGAGCCGTCCTTCAAGACGGTTGGATCGGCCGCGCTGAAGCTGTCGGCAGAGCCGGCCGGCCCGTGCGCCAGCACAGGCAGCGGCTGCGGGCCGAAGCTGGGGTACTTCGCCCAGGTGATTCCATCGAGGGAGGTCGCGTAACCGATGGCGCCGAAGACGCCGGAGCGACCGGAGTACCACATCCGGTAAGGCGTGACGGGATCGGCTGGGTCGTAGACGACATCGGGGCCGAAGACTCCGTCTCCGTCGAACGCGCCGGGCGTTCCCTGCAGGACGGGCGCGCCCGCATTGGCGCGGGCCCACGTGACCCCGTCGCTCGAGGTTGCGACGAAGAGGGCCGGTTTTCCGCCGTCTTCGGAAGTGCCCGAGTACCACATGATGTAGGTCGAGCCGACCTTCGCCAGTGCCGGGTCATCCACGTTGTCGCTGTCGAGCACGGCCGCGGCTGTGGGGCGCAGGACGGGATTCGCGGCATCGAGCCCGAGCGGCAGCAACGTGGTCGGCAAGCCGAGTGTCGCCGCGGCGCCGGTTCCGTTGCGGACGAGCGTGCGGACGCCGACGGGCGGGAAGGAGACGCTCTGGTAGGTGACGCCGCTGTCGAAGTCGGTGTTGCTGTCCCACGGCGTGACGTTCGGTGCGCCGTTCGTCGTCAGGCGCAGGCCGCCGAGGGCGTCGAGCGTCGTGTTCGTCAGCGGCAGCTGCAGACAGGTCGTGTCGATGAACGTCTCGTAGAAAGCGCTGTCGTCGCGCGAGCACGCTTCCGCGGCGCTCGGCCCAAGGAGCGTGACCGCCGAGATGACGGCCGCAAGCAATGTCACGCGACGCATTCGACCCCTATCGGCTTTCAGCAGAAGAGTCTTGATCGCTCGTGGCGAGACGCAGGACTGCCGTCACCCGAAGGGGTGCTTTGCAGGATCTTTACAGAGTGCGATCCGATTTCTTACATTCGCCGGTCTCTCTTAGAGGAGATCCCAAAAGGAGGCAACAACAAGATGAAGTCAAGAATCGCAACCGCGGTCGCGCTGGCCGCTCTGGTCATCCCGGCGGCATCGCTCGCCGGGGGGCCAACCGGGCAGGACCGCGCCAACGCCGCCCGCGCCTGTAGCGCGCTTCGCGCCTCGATGGGCGTGGAGCCCTTCAAGCTCGCCTACGGGACGGTGGCCTCCAACCGCAAGAACGCCTTCGGGCGCTGTGTGTCGCAATGGGCACACGCCGAGCACCAGAATCGCCTGGCTGCTCGGACCGCGTGCCAGGCCGAGCAGTGAGCAACACGGTGAACGCGGCCCGGCAGTGCAAGGCCGAGCGCAAGTCGCTCGGAGCACTTCCGTTCCGTGCGAAGTACGGCTCCACGGCGAACGACCGCAATGCCTTCGGCAAGTGCGTTTCCAAGCTTGCGAAGGAGCAGCCCGCTTAGCTGAGGATCGACGCGCAGAAAGGCCCGCCTCGTGTGCTCCGTTTCGAGGCGGGCCTTTCCTCTTTGGCGCCGGTGTTTCAGTCGTTTGCGAGCGATTCGCCGCGCTGGGCACGCACGAACGGGTCGATATGCCGCGCCGAGAGCTCCTCGGGCCAGTCACGCGGATACTCGCCGAGGCTCTGCCGGTCGCTGCCGGGGATGCAGAGCTCGACCGCGATCCGCCCGCCTTCGATTCGGATCAGGTTGTAAGCCGGGTGTGGGTAGCCGCGCGTGCGCAGGGTGGACACCGTCCCCGAATGGACGATGAACATTCCGGCCACCGGCCAGACGTAGGGCACATGCCGGTGCCCGGAGAGCACGAGGTCGACGCTGAGCTGCCGCAGCAATGAGATCACGTCGCCGGCGTCGAGCACCTGGTTGCGCTCGCGGCCCGTGCCCGGCACCGGCATCAGGTGGTGGTGGCAGACGAACAGCCGCAGGTCGGCCGGGCCCGCGAAGCCCTCTTCGATCCATCCGTAGTGCTCGCGGCCGACCTCGCCCTCGTCGAGATCGGGCTTCGACGTGTCGACCGCGACGAGAGCGATCTCGAGCTCGTCGACCTGAAGCCGCAGACGCGTATCCCGCGTGCCGAACGTGTCCTCGAAGCGCAGGTAGCCGACGTTGCGCGCATCGTGGTTGCCGGGGACGAGCACGACGTGCTCGCACTCGATCGCTTCCAGCTGTTTCTTGGCTTCCGGATACTGGTCGGGATAGCCGTCGTCCGTGAGGTCGCCTGCGACGACGACGATGTCCGGCCCAGCGGCATTGATCTCGCCGATCGCAGTCCGAAGCAGATCTTCGCGATAGCGGCTCCCGCCGACGTGCACGTCCGAGATCTGGGCGATCAGCACGCGAGCAGTCTGACGTCACCTGAGAAGATCCGCGCCGATGCCGCTGCCCTTCCGGATCGGCGTGATGCAGCTGACGATGGAGCCGCTCGACGAGATGATCGAGTCGGCCCGCGTCATCGACCGCGTCGGCCTGGACACGATCTGGCTGGCCGAGGCCTACCCCTGGTGGCGCAAGCACGGGATGGAGGCCCGCTCGTCGACCGTGACCTCGGCGCTCATCGCCCAGGCGACCGAACGGCTGACGGTCGGCTGGGGAATCATCTCGCCGTTCACGCGCCACCCCGTGCAGGCGGCGATGGATGCGCGCGTCGTCCAGGAGGCTGCTGGGCCAGGCCGCTTCCTGCTCGGCTTCGGCACCTCGAAGATCTTCCTGAACAACGCGCAGATGCAGACGCGCAAGACGCTCGGGCCGATGCGCGATGCAGTCGCAATTGTGCGTGGCGTGCTCGGCGGGGAGGCCTTCCGCTACGAGGGCGAGGCGTTCAGCGCCGACGTGCCGGCACTCGACCCGGACGCCAGCGCGCCTCGTGAGGTGCCGCCCGTCTACGTCGCCGCGACCGCGCCCAAGATGCAGGCGCTCGCCGGCGAGATCGGCGACGGCTGTCTCACACCCTCGATCACGACCCCGGCGTTTGTTCGCTACACGCGCGAGAACGTGCAGGCGGACATCGACATCGGCTGCACGGTGATTGCGTCGATCGGGGATGACCGCGACGGCGCCCGTGAGATCGCCGGCATGTACCTCGCGAACAAGTTCCAGAACATCAAAGGCGCAGCGGACACGCTGCTCGAGCTCGCGGAGATCGAGATGGAGGAACTGCGCCCGGTCGCCGAGGCGATGGAGCGGGGCGGGCGCCTGGCCGCCGAAGAGCAGGTCACGGATTCGCTCCTCGACCGGTGCAAGCCGATCGCGGGCACGCCGGCCGACTGCATCGCCGCGATCGAGGAGTACCGCGACGCCGGCTGCACCCACGTCATGCTCGAGCTCTGGGGCCGAGACCGGCATCGCCAGCTCGAGCTCTTCGGCGAGCAGGTCCTGCCGCACTTTAGGTAGGCAGCTGTGTCAGAACCGTTACCCGCTCGTGACGGGGGCGTTGCCGAGCCCGACGACGATGGGACTCGTCAACCAGCTGAAGGAGGAGTCATGAAGAAGTCAGCGCTCGTCATCCTCACCGCCGTCGCGATCCTCGTCGCGGCCGGTGTCGCGTCGTTGCGTCTCGCGGAGGGCGCCTCGCCATCGGCGAAGGCGTCCACAAGCACGGCGGTGGCGCCATGCGCGTCAAGTGCCGTCGCGCAGTACGGTCATATCGAGTCGCTCACGCGCAAGGGCGACCATTTCGAGCTCCGGTTCGATCCGGCCTGGTTCCTGAGCGGCGTTACCGCGAGTCGCGCGAAGCTCGAGGACAGCGGTTCGAGTGACGTTCCGAACGACAACTACGTAGTCGAAGAGGGTCACCGCCTGCTGACGTACCTCGTCCCCGCAAGTGCGCATGTCACCGTCCTCACCAGGGGAGGGGCGCTCGACGCCAGAGGATTCCCCTCGAGTGCGATCACCGTCTCCCAGCTGGCACAGCTCGTCAGAGGCGAGCAGCCGGTCAAGCTCCTCGAGAGCCTGGACAGCGGGTTCTGGGTTCGCGTGGACAACGACGCCGCCTGCTCCCTCGAGCAGCAGTACCGCCCGTAGCTGAGAAGATCAGGGCTTGTGAGCGAGCCCCGGATCGACGAGCGGCGTCTGGTCGACTTCGCCCTCCGCCTGGTCTCGACCCCTAGCTTCACCGGGTCGGAGCAGGCGGCGGCGGAGCTCGTGCGCGACGTGCTCGACGAGCTCGGTCTCCAGGTGCAGCGGCAGCAGGTCGAGGACGGGCGCGCGAACGTCCTCGGCACCTGGGCGGGCACCGGCGGCGGGCCGTCGCTGATGCTCAACGGGCACCTCGATACCTCCTACTCCGGCCGCGAGCCCTGGCTGCGCGGAATCCCCGGCTTCCAGCCGGAGGGGTTCGAGCGCGACGGACGCATCTACGGGCTCGGAATCTCGAACATGAAGGGCGCGCTCGCCTGCTACGTCGAGGCTCTGCGCGCGCTCATGGACGCGGGAGCCCGCCTCAAAGGCGACCTGCTGATCGCGGCCGTCGCCGGGGAAATCGAGAAGACGCAGCAGGGCGAAGCTGAGGGCGCCGAGTTCCGCGGCTACGCGGCCGGCTCGCGCTACCTCGTCTCGCACGGCGGCGCCGCGGACATGTGCATCCTCGGCGAGCCGACCGAGAACAAGGTCGTGCTCGCGCACTTCGGCTCGCTCTGGCTACGGCTCTCGACCGACGGGCCCTTCATCCACACGGCGTTCAGCGAGGGCCGCCGCGACGAGAACTCGATCCTGCGCATGCGCCCCGTGCTCGACGCCGTGCTCGAGTGGCTCCCGGCCTGGGAGGAACGGATGAGCTACGGCGAGGTGCGTGGGGTGGCGAACGTCGGCGGCATCGAGGGCGGTTTCGGCTGGCGCGCCTCACGGACTCCGCATCGCACCGATCTCTTCCTCGACCTGCGCGTGCCGCCGGACGTGCCGATGGCCGATGCGCGGCGCGAGGCCCTCGAATTCGCGCGCTCACTGGACGGCGTCGAGGCCGAGGTCTATGTGACCGCGCCGGGGGCGGAGATCGAGGAGGGCCATCCGCTCGTGGCCGCGCTGGACGGAGCGCACGAGGAGGTCTTCGGCGCGCCGCCGGAGCGCGACGTCGTGCGCTGGTTCTCCGATGCGTCGGTGCTCTCGCGCTACGGGATCGCGACCGTCAACTACGGCACCTCGAGCGGACTCCCGGACGCCGAGCTGGGCGAGAACCTCGCCGTCGAGGGGCTTGTGAAGACGGCCGAGGTCTATGCGCGCGCCGTCATGCGCGTCTGCGGCTGATCGGCCCGCGCCCAGGCGTCGGCGAGCGTCTCTCGGTAGAAGATCCAGAGGAGCAGGGCCACAAGGAGGAGGACGGCCTCGTCGACAGGCCCCGGGATCGGCAGCAGGCCGATCCCGGCGAGCCAGCGCAGCGGCCGCGGGATGCGCCGGTCGCGGGCGAGTAGCTTGACGGCGCGAATCGTCTTGCTGATGAACGCTCGCACCCGGCCAGCGTAACCTCCTCTGGCATGAAGCTCGTTACGTTCAACGCCGGGCTCGTGGGGCGGATCGAAGGCGACGCCGTCGTCCAGCTCGACGTGCCGGATATGCGCACGTACTTCGAGCGCGCCGAGGTGCCGCGCGCGACCGGCGAGACTTTTGCGCTCGCCGACGTGAAGCTACGCGCGCCGATCGTGCCGAAGAAGTTCTTCCACACGGCCGGCAACTTCCGCGAGCACGAGGAGGAGTCGAAGCGCGTCGGTTGGTCGCACAAGATCGCGCCCTGGATCGTCTTCTTCCAGAACGTCGATGCGATCGTGGGGCCGGACGAGCCCGTCGTCTATCCCGAGCACCTGACGAACGAGCTCGACTACGAGCTCGAGCTCGCCGTCGTGATCGCCAAGGCCGGCAAGTTCTTCGGCCCCGAGGAGGCGGCCGACTACATCGGCGGCTACGTCATCTTCAACGACGTGACCGCGCGCGACATTCAGCGGCGCGAGATGGAGTCCGGCGTCTTCTCGTTCTGCAAGGCGATCGACACGTTCTGTCCGCTCGGGCCCTGGATCGTGACAGCGGACGAGATCCCCGACCCGCACGACCTCGCGATGGAGCTGCGCGTGAACGGGGAGGTGCGGCAGACGTCGCACTCCGGCCGCATGTCCGTGACGATTCCGGAGATCATCGCCCACTACTCGCCGCTCGGCTACAGCGCGGGCGACGTGCTCTCGACCGGGACGGTCTCGGGCGTGGCCGGCTTCAGCGAGGACGCGACGTCCCTCTACCTGAAGCCGGGCGACGTCATGGAAGCCGAGGTCGAGCGCATCGGCATCCTGCGCAACCCGGTGGTGCCGTGGAGTGGCGGCTAGCGATCCGCAGGAATCGTTTCCCCGTATCTGGGTAACGAAGGGATCAGTCCCAGGGGAGAGGAGCTGTAATGAAACGCATTCACCTGCTCGGTGCGCTTGCGGGGCTCGTCCTTCTGCTTCCGCTCGTCGCCTCGGGTGCCAACAGATTTCCCGATCGCATCGCCCTGCCCGACGGATTCCAGCCCGAGGGGATCGCGATCGGCCCGGGCCACACCTTCTACGTCGGCTCGATTCCGACCGGGCGAGTCTGGCGCGGAGACCTGCGCACCGGCGAAGGGGCCGTGCTGGTGCCCGACAGAGGTCGCCAGGCGATCGGCGTCGACGTCGATCATCGCCGGCGCCTCTTCGTCGCGGGCGGGCCGACCGGCGACGGCTACGTCTACAGCGCCCGCACCGGCACCGACATCGCCTCGTACGACTTCGCCGCCACAGGCACGTTCGTCAACGACGTCGTCGTCACCCGCCGGGCAGCCTGGTTCACCGACTCGTTCCGGCCGTTCCTCTACCGGGTGGCGATCGCGCCGAACGGCAAACTCGGCAGTGCGACCGCGGTCCCACTCACCGGCGACATCGTCTACGGCACGGGCTTCAACGCGAACGGAATCGACGCGACGCCCAACGGACGAACGCTCGTGATCGTGCAGTCGAACACGGGCAAGCTGTTCAAGGTCAACGCGAACGGTGTCACGGACGAGATCGAGCTGCGCGGAGGCACGGTCATGGCCGGCGACGGCATCCTCCTCGACGGCAAGAGGCTCTACGTCGTCCGCAACACGTTCAACCTGATCGCAGTCATCCAGCTGCAGCCCGATCTTTCTGCCGGCACGATCGTCGGTGAGATCACGCATCCGCAGTTCGACGTGCCTACGACGATCGACGAGTTCGGTCGCCGCCTGTACGCGGTCAACGCACGCTTCACCACCCCGCCGGAGCCGGACACGGAGTACTGGGTGACCCGCGTTCGCAAGTAATCGGCTAGCGCGCTCTTCGCGACAACTCGTCGAGCTCGAGCACGACGGTCTTCGATCGTCGCAACTCGACCGTGCCGCGCCGTTCCTCCTCGCGGAGCACTCGATTGACCGTTGCCCGCGACGTGCCGGCGAGGCCGGCCAGGTCCTCTTGTGTGAGCGGAACGACGATTGCTTTCGAGCTGCCGCCGTAAAGCTCCGCCAGCTCGCATACCCGCCGGAGCACGCGCCGGTTCGCTGGAACGTAATGCGCCTCGATCAGCTGCTCGGAGAGGCGGCGCAGGTGCTCGGCGAGGATGCCGATCAGAACGTCGTTGACGCTCGGGTACTCCCGGCGTAGCCGGTCGAAGTCGCCGCTGTACACGGAGTACGTCTCGCCCGGCTCGATGGCGGAGACCGTCGCCGAGCGCTTGGACTCGCGGCCCAAAAGCGCCAGCTCGCCGAAAGCCTCACCCGGCCCGAGCACGGAGAGTGTGGCGATATCGCCGAGCGGAGTCGCGATCTGCACCGAGAAGCGTCCCTTGCTAATGAGTTGAAGCGAATCGGCCGGGTCGCCGCGATGGAACACAACCTCGTTCCTCGCGAACGTGCGTCGGCGGGCGACGCCGAGCAGCGTGCGCAAAGCGTCCGGGGGAACGTCCGCGAGCAGCTCCCACTCCACTGTGTGACGAGTTTGACACTTCTTGTGTCGCGCCCGTGAACGACACGGCCGCCGGGTCGTCGTACCGTCCTGGGCATGGCAATCAAGAAGGAGGAGTCATGAAGACCCGAGGTTCTCGCCGACTCATCAAATGGCTTGGGCTCGCACTCGCGCTCGCCGCTCTCGCCGCACCGTCTGCTCAGGCAGTGCTGCCGACGGATTCAGGAGCGCTCGTCTCCGCCCCGTCGAGGCACCTGGGCTACGCGCCGATCAACACCCAAGTACAACTGCCGGCCGAGCCGAGGGGCTACGCGCCGATCAACACGCGAGTAGTACGACCGGATCTGACCGCGACGAACAGCGAAGTCGTAAGCGACTCCTCCAGCTTCGACTGGGGTGACGCCGGGATCGGAGCCGGGATCATGCTTGTCCTGGTCGGTTTCGGAGCTGCGATTCTCGCCGGGCGGCAGCTCCACAGGAGCCGACTCTCCGCAGCCTGAGCCGGCAAACCTCAGCGGAAGCGAGCGGGCCTGCGGGCCCGCTCGCTTCGCGTCGAGCACCTGCCTTGAAGAGCCACTATCGAGGCGGCATTCGGCGGGCTACGATTGCAGTATGATCAGTAGGTTCATACCCACTCGCATGGCGCGAAGAACCGTCAACTTGCCCGAGAGCGTCGAAGCGCTCGCCCGTGAGGCCGCCGAGCCCGGCGAGTCGTTCTCCGCGACCGTCTCGCGGCTAATCGAACAGGGTGTCCGCGTGACGCGAGGCCGGCGAGCGCCGAGCTATGTGGGCTCAGGAGAAGGTCCCGAGGATCTCGGCATCAACGCGGAGAAGTACCTCCGCGAGCTGGCCGAAGAGTACGAGCACTGAGGGTCGCCGTCGACACCGGGCCGCTCCTCGCGGCGACGAATCGGCGCGATCCCGCACACGCGCTCGCGGGCGCGCTGATTGCCGAGCTGGGCCGGAGCCTTTTGGTTCCCGAGCCTGTCGTTGTCGAGGTCGATTACCTCGTTCGCAGACGAGTCTCGGCTCAGTCGGCGCGCCTCTTCCTCGAAGCCCTTGGCTCTGGTGCTCACGAGGTCGCATTCCTCTCGCGCAAGCTTCTTCGCCGTGCGATGGAGATCGACGCGGCATTCGCTGACCTCGAGCTGGGCTACGTCGACTCCGCGTTGATGGCTGTGGCCGAGCGATACAACCTGCCGGTGCTCACCTTTGATTTCGCGCACTTCCGCGCGACGCGGCCGAGGCACGGATACTGGCGGCTTGTGATCGACGAGCGGCAGTACGCCGAAGCGACTGGGTGACCTGGCCGCGGGACGACGCGAAGCTCGCGCGCGTCCGCGCGCTGATGCTCACGCACGAGCTCGACGCGCTCGTCGTCCGCGCGCCCGACAACGTGCTCTACCTCTCGAACTACTGGGGCATGAAGGGCTACGAGGTCGTCGTCTTCCCGCGCGATGGCGAGGCGACGCTGATCACGCTCGAGCCCTCGCAGGATGACGCAGAGCGCAACGCCTGGACTCGGGACATTCGGCTCTTTGCCGGGTACGACGCGCGAGATCCGCGGCCCCCGCTGGCGAGGGCCCTCGACCTTGCACGAGAAGCGGCCGCTGGCTACGAGCGCCTCGGACTCGAGCTCTCCATGGGCACGCAGGCGGCCGACCGCATGGTCGGGGAGCCGACGACGTATACGCAGGCCTGGTTCGAGTCTTTTCCCGACGCGACCGACGCGACGCCGCTTCTCAACGAAGCGCGCGCGATCAAGACCGCGCAGGAGCTCGAGCGCATGCGGATCGCGAACGCGATCGCGTCGGCGGCGATGGAGTACTCGCGCGAGCACCTCCGGCCGGGCATGAAGGAGAGCGAGGCGGCGGCGCTGTGGGAGGGCTACGTGCACGGCCAGGGCACGGCACGCAACGACGTCGAGCTCGCTCGCGGCTTCTCGCTCGTCTGGTCGGGGCCGGGCATCCGCACGTTCACGGCGACCGCCGACCGGCCGGTGCAGGAGAACGAGCCGACGCTCTTCGAGATCTGGGTGTGCGCCGACGGCTACTGGTGCGACTACACGAAGAACCTCTGTCCCGGCCAGCTCACGCCCGACTACTCGCGTCTGGTCGAACAGCTGCTCGTGATCTACGACGCCGCGATCGAGCACTGCCGCCCCGGCGCGAGCCTCGCCCAGCTCGACGCGCTGATCCGGGCCGGGATCGCGGAAGCCGGTTATCCGGGCCAGCCCTCGCATCCGGTCGCACACGGCGTCGGCGCGCGCGCGCACGAACCGCCCTACGCGCACCAGGCCGGGGGTGGCACGATCGAGGCCGGCATGGTGCTCGCGATCGAGCCGGGGATCTACTGGGAGGGCGGAGGCGGCCTGCGGCTCGAGGACAACTTCCTGATCACCGCGGACGGGGCGGAGCGTCTCGGCACCTTCCCGGACGACTTCCGATGACTACGCTACGCGTCCAAGGTTCACGCGTGCGGGCCAGGCAAGACCGGGACAGATGAGCAAGTTCTGGACCGGCGAAGTCAACTTGCCCTATGCCTTCGAGGCCGAGGTCGGCTTCTATGACACGACGCTCCGCGACGGCGAGCAGACGGTCGGCGTCGTGCTCGATCCACAGCAGAAGCTCGAGATCGCGCGCGGACTCGCCGACGCGGGCGTGGAGCGAATCGAGGCCGGGTTCCCCCGCGTCTCGCAGGACGACTGGGAGGCGGTGCGCCTCATCGTCGAGGCCGACCTGCCGGCCGAGATCTGGGGCTTCTCGCGTGCGGTGCGGGCGGATGTGGAGGCGCTCGTCGAGCTCGGCGTCAAGGCGAGCGTGATCGAGTCGCCGATCTCCGACCTCAAACTCGTCGCGCTCGGCGTCTCCCGCGAGGAGATGCTGAAGCGCATCCGCGAGGCTGTCTCCTACGCCGCCGAGAACGGGATCACCGTCGCCTACTTCGGCGTCGACTCGACCCGCGCCGATCCGGACTTCTTCGACGAGGCCTACCGGGCCGGAGTGGAGGCGGGCGCCGCCGAGGTCGTCGTCGTCGACACGATCGGCGTGGCGACACCTGAGGCGGTCGACGAGCTCGTCGGACGCGCGGGCGAGCTCGGAGCTCCCGTCCATTTCCACGGCCACAACGACTTCGGGCTCGCGACCGCCAACGCGATCGCAGCGGTCCGGGCCGGCGCGCGCTGGATCCACGGCACGATCAACGGGATGGGCGAGCGGGCCGGCAACGCCAACATCGGCGAGGTCGCGCTTGCGCTCAGAGCGCTCTGGGGCGTGGAGACGAAGCTCGACCTCGCGCGCGTTCGCCACCTGGGCGAGCGAGTCCGCAAGCTGGCCGGTTACGAGCTCGAGCCGTGGAAGCCGCTCGTCGGCGAGAACCTCTTCCGGCGCGAGAGCGGCGCCGTCGCCAGCCAGTTCCACGACCCGCCGTCGATCGAGCCCTACTCGTCCGAGCTCGTCGGCGCCGAGCGCTCGATCGTGCTCGGCAAGAAGAGCGGAATCGACTCGATCCGGATCAAGTGCGAAGAGCTCGGGCTCGAGCTCTCGGAAGAGGCTCAGCGGGAGCTGCTCGAAGCCGTCAAACGCCGAGGCGCCGAGAAACGGGGCCTCGTCAGCGACGACGAGCTACGGGAACTCGCCTCTAAGGGCTGACTCGTGTGAAGTCGAGCGACCAGGAGACACGCGTGACCAGCGTGCCGCTGTCGGCCTCCGGAGGCTCGAGGTCCTCTTCCGACTCGTAGGAACCGCTGAAGACGACCCGGCGGTGCACGGTTCCGAACAGGCTCGCCGCCGTGACGCGGGCGGGTGCCAGATCGAGGTCGCCGCTTTCTCCTCCGAGACTTTCCGCCGTCCCGCATGGCCGCCTGAGCTGCCGGTGGCGTAAGCGGCCGAGGATCAAGACACCGCGCCGGCGAGAAGTAATCGCCGTTCGGCCACCTCGAAACTTCTCTGTTCTTTGGGCGCAATTGCTGACCACGGTCTCGCAGCCGGGAGCCTTGGCGACCACGGTACCGCGCGTCGTCAGCTTGCCGCTCACGGCGACGATGCGCGCCGGCGAGAAGCGAAGCCTTCCGGAACGTGTCGTGACGGCCAGCTTGGTCGGTTTCTGAGAATGGAGCTCCAGCTTGTTGTTCCAGCGACCGCTGACGACGTATGCGCATTCCCCCTGCAGTCGCTTCCGCTTGTAGGACGCGCTTTGCTCGATCGTCCCGCGCAGGGTGACGACGAACGACCCACGCGACTCGGCGCCTGACGAGGCAGTGGACGCAGCAGCTCCAGCCGCCGCCACGGCCGCGATGGCGAGGCAGAACGATCTCACGGTGCGCGATTCTCCCACGGTTTACCCTGGTCGCCAACATGAGCGCGGTCGCCGTCATCGGCCTCGGCAGGATGGGGAGCCGCATGGCGCGCCGGCTCCTCGACGCCGGCCACGAGCTCGTCGTCTGGAACCGGACGCTGGAGAAGGCGCAGCCGCTGGTCGAGCTCGGGGCGACTGCCGAGAACCCCGCGGACGCGACTCGCCGTGCCGACGCCACGATCATCATGGTCGCCGACCCGCAGGCGCTGCAGGACGTGACCGAAGGCCCGGACGGCGTCGCCGCCGGCGCTTCAGAGGCGACGACTGTGATCCAGATGTCGACCGTCTCGCCCGCCGCAACGGCACGGCTCGCCTCACTGCTCGAGCCGGCGGGCGCGGGCTTGCTCGACTCGCCCGTGCTCGGCAGCCTCACCGAGGTCGAGTCCGGGACGCTGAAGGTCTTCGCGGGCGGGCCCGACGAGCTCGTCGAGCGCTGGACGCCGCTCCTCTCCGTTCTCGGCTCGGTCATCCGGGTCGGCCCCATCGGAGCAGGCACCGCGGCGAAGCTCGTCGCCAACTCGACCCTGCTCGGCGCTCTCGGCGTGCTCGGAGAGGCCCTTGCGGTGGGCCAGAAGCTGGGTCTCCTCCGAGAGGTCACATTCGAGGTGCTCGCCGCGACCCCGATCGCCGCTCAGGCCGAGCGGCGACGCCCGGCGATCGAAAGCGGCGAGTTCCCTCAGCGCTTTGCCCTTCGTCTCGCTCTCAAGGACGCGACCCTGATCGTGGAGGCGTCAGGGACGGAGCTGAGGGTGGTCGAGGCCGTCCGGGAATGGCTCGCCGAGGCGAATGAGGCGAGTTGGGGCGACAAGGACTATTCAGCCCTTCTGGCGTGGATGCTGCGGTAGATGCTCTACGAGCCCGAGATGTTTGAGCCGCTCACCGAGACGCCATGGGACGAGAGCCGCGTGCGCGAGGCGATCCGCGGGATCGTCGCCGACGCCGATGCCGCCTTCGATCCCGACGGGCTCTGGCCCGCCCACGAGTGGGACGTCTATCAGTCGACGGCGCCGCTGAAGGACATGTACGTCGGTTCGTCCGGAGTCATCTGGGCGCTCGATGCGCTTCGGCGGCGCGGCTATGCGGAGACGACGCTCGATCTCGCGGCCGCCGCGCTGCGCACGCTCGAGGCTTGGCGCGAGGTTCCCGACTTCGCACAGTGGCCGGAGGACCTGCCTTCGCGTGCACAATCGGCGCTGCTCACGGGTGAGAGCGGGGCGCTGATCGTCGCCTGGCGGCTCGCGCCGAGCGCAGAGCTCGCCGATGCCTTGCTCGCACGCGTGCGCGAGAACGTGGACAACGAGGCGGTCGAGATCATGTGGGGCGCCCCAGGCACGATGCTGGCCGCCCGCGCGATGCTCGACTGGACGAACGAGGAGCGCTGGGCCGACGCGTGGCACAAGAGCGCCCAGGCGGTCTGGGTCGCCCGCGAGCCGGACGGCCTCTGGACGAACCGGCTCTACGGCCAGACGTTTCGCAGCCTCACCCCGCCGCATGGACTTGTCGGCAACGTGGCTGCGCTCGGACCGGCGCTTGACGACACGAGGCGCGAGCAGCTCGAGCGGGAGACCGGCGACGCGCTCGCCCGGCGGGCCGTAATCGAGGATGGGCTGGTGAACTGGCCCCGGCGCGAAGACGCGGACCCCTCCGACCCGCGCCTGCAATGGTGCGCGGGCGCGCCAGGGATCGTCAGCGCCGCCGCCTCGTACCTGGATGAGCAGCTTCTCCTCGGCGGCGCGGAGCTCACGTGGCGTGCAGGGCCACCGGGGATGGAGAAGGGCTCGTCACTCTGCCACGGCACGGCGGGAAACGGCTACGCGTTCCTGAAGGTGTTCGAGCGCACGGGCGAGGAGCTCTGGCTCGAGCGCGCGCGTCGCTTCGCCGTCCACGCCTTCGAGCAGGTCGAGCGCCGGGGCAATGGCCGCTACTCGCTCTGGACAGGTGACGTCGGCGTCGCTCTCTACGCTGCCGACTGTCTCGAGGGCCGCAGCGCCTATCCGGTCATGGACTCCTTGGACTAGGGGGTCTGCCGGCGCAGCGTCGTCGCCCCCAGGACGAGTGCGAGGACGATGCAGCCGCCGACAACCGCGGCGTCGAAAGCCAGGCGCGCGCCCAACTGGTCGCTCGTGGCCTTGGCCAGCGCGTCGTAGGCGTAGGTGAGCGGCAGGAAGTCCGAGAGCACTTCGAGCCCATGGGCCATCCGCTCGCGAGGCACGAGCAGCCCGGCGAGGAAGATCTGCGGCAAGACGAACGCCGGCATGAACTGCACGGCCTGGAACTCAGTTCTCGCAAACGCGCTCAGGAAGAGACCGAGCGACATCCCGAGGAGGGCGTTGCCGACCGCGAGCACGAGCACGAGCCAGACCGGGCCGGCCGTGTCCAGCCCGAGAGCCCCGAAGCCGACGGCCGCCGTCACGCCGGCCTGAACGGCCGCCACCAGCGCGAAGGCGAGGCCGTACCCGAGCAGGAGGTCGAGCTTCGCCAGCGGCATCGACATCAGGCGCTCGAGCGTCCCCGTCGTCCGCTCCCGCAGCATGGCGATCGACGTGACGAGAAACATCGTCACGAAGGGAAAGATCCCGACGAGCGTCGGGCCGATCCGGTCGAACGTCTGCGGCTGCCCATCGAAGACGTACTTGAAGAGCGCGAGGAGAACAGGCGGGACGACGAGGACGAGCGCGATCGTCCGTCGGTCGCGACGGAGCTGGCGCAGGACGCGGCCCGCGGTAGCGAGCGTGATGCGCGGGCTCATGCCGCCTCCGCGAGCGCCAGGAACGCGTCCTCAAGCTCGTTCTTACCCGTTCGGCGGAGAAGCTCGTCTGGCGTCGTCATCGCGACTACTCGCCCGTCGCGGAGTAGAACAAGCTCGTCGCACCTTCGCGCTTCGTCCATGACGTGGCTGGAGACGAGCAGTGTCCTGCCGCCGGAGGCGAGCTCGTGGAACGTATCCCAGAGATCGCGCCGCAGAACCGGGTCGAGCCCGACCGTGGGCTCGTCGAGGACGAGGAGCTCGGGCTCGCCGAGGAGGGCGCTCGCGAGGGACACGCGCGAACGCTCGCCGCCGGAGAGGGTGCCCACGACCTGGTCGGCCTGCTTCTGGAGAGCGACGGTCGCGATCACTTCGTCGATCCGCTCTCGCGGCGCATCCAGCACCCGGGCGAAGTACAAGAGGTTCTCGCGCACGGTGAGGTCGCCGTAGACAGACGGAGCCTGGGTGACGTACCCGACGCGCGGACGCAGCTCGGATGACCCGGCCGGGCGACCGAGCACCTTGACGTCGCCGCCTGCCACGATCTGCACGCCGACGAGTGCGCGCATCAGCGTGGTTTTCCCGGAGCCGCTCGGACCGAGCAGACCCGTCACGACTCCCCGGCCCACCTGCAGTGAGATCTCGGGGAGAACGAGCTTGCCGCCGCGGAGCACGCGCAGGTTCTCGACTGCGATCGCCGGCTCGGCCTGCGCGCTCACGGGAACATCTTGGACTAGCTCGCGTGCCGGATGCGCGCGCGGGTGTCCGGGTAGCGGAGGGCTTCCCAGGCGACCAGTGCCCAGCAGGCGGCCGTCACTGCGGCGAGTGCGGCCAGCGCGGGCCACGCGAGCGCCACCGGAAGCAACGCGACCAGGACGGCGACGGTTAGAACCCGGCGCCAGTTGTACGTTCTCGAGGTGCGGAAGCGCATTGCGTCGTGGGCGAGCAGGTATATGGCCGGACCGAAGCAGAGCGCGAATGCCGGGACGGAGTCGAGCTCGTCGCCGAGGTGACCGAGCGTCTGCTTCAAAGCCAGGGCGAAGAGCACGATTCCAGCCACCATCGGGAGGTGCAGGTAGCTGTAGCTGTCGCGGGCAAGGTCGGCCTGTGCGACTCCGGTCAGCTCGGAGAGCTTGCGCTCGGCGACGAGGGCGACGACGTCGAAGTACGCCCACCAGAGGGCGGTGACGACGGCGATTCCGAGCAGGGCCGCGACGATCTCGCCGGTGTCGAGCGACACGGATCTGGCGCCCACCCCGATTGCGACGATCGACTCGCCGAGGGCGATGATCACGATCAGCCCGTGTCGCTCGGCAAAGTGCCGGGGCGACACGCGCCAGCCGCCGCTGCTGAAGTACCCGCCTAGGTAGTCGATGCCGAGCGCGATCGTCCAGAGGGTCGCCTGAGCCACGCCGTCGGTGAAGCCCGCGATGATGATGAGGCCCGGCCCGATGGTCGATCCGATTCCGAGTCGCAGGACGCTTCGAAGCATGTCTCGGTCGCCTCGAGCGGCGAGGACGAAGAGGACGATGTGCAGCAGGCGCACGGCGAAGTAGGCGACGCCGAAGAGGACGCCGTCGTCGTCGAAGGCCTCAGGAACCGCGAGGGCAACGACGAAGAGTGCACCCATCGCGCCGAGGATCGCGAGTCGAACGGCACCCTCGTCAGGATTGACCGTGTTCGTGAGCCAGGCATAGCCGGTCCACGACCACCAGAGCGCGCCGAGCACGAGCAGCGCCCGGCCGACCCCGGGCCAGGTCGGGTCGGCCGAGAGCATGCTCGTCACCTGCGTGATCGCAAAGACGAAGACGAGGTCGAAGAAGAGCTCGAGCGGGGTGACGCGCTCCTCGCGCTCGCCAGGGGAAGCCTCCACGAGGCAGAAACTAGTGCACGACGAGTACGTCGCAGGGCGCCTGCCGCACAAGCCTCGTGCTCACGGAGCCGTGGATCAACCGCCGCAGCCCGCTGCCGCGGCCGACGACGACGATTGCAGCCCCGCTCTCCTCCGCGGCGGCACGAATCTCCGTGGTCGGGTCTCCGACCGCCTTCAGGGAGCTCATCTCGACTCCGTGCTCTGCGAGCAGCAACCTCGCCTCCCGGAGCAGCCGTCGCTGCCGCGCACGTTCGCCGTCGTCCACCGTCTCGAGCCGCGAGCTCACCGCCTGAGTCGTGATGACGTTGATCACGCCCACCCTGCCGCCCCGGCCGACGAGCTCGGCGGCATGGAGAAGCGCGCGCCGCGACGACTCCGATCCGTCGTAGGCAACGAGGATCCTCATGGCAGGTGGTAGGGGACGCTGGAGAGCAGGACTCGCGGCTCGAAGAGGAGCAGTCGCTTGATGTAGAGGGCGCGCTGGTTGTGGAGCACCTTCCGCGAGCCGCTGAAGACGAGCTCGGGCATGAGGACGGAGGCAACCGTCTCGGGATCGGCCGTGATTTGGCGGAGGTAGCCGAGAAGTGGATCGCCGAGATCTCGGTACGGCGCTTCGACGATCTCGATCGGCAGGCCGATGCCCTCGCGGTTCCAGCCGCGCTCGATCCTCCTCGCCTCGTCCGAATCGCCGGCGAAGAAGACGGCCTTCGTGTCGGGGAGATGGAGCGATCGAGCGTAGTTCACGGCGCGCAGCGAGGAGGCATGGACTTCGGAGACGAGCACGCGCACAGCCGTCCGCTTCGGTTCCGGCAACGATTCGCCCCCGGCCACGACGGGGACGTTTGTGATCACGATCCCGGGCTCGGAGAGGAGCCGGAGCTTGAGCGAAAAGGTCGTGCGCCGGCGGACCACAGCCGAGACGAGAGACGGGCGCTCGAAATACTCCGGGATCACAACCGTCAGGAAGTTCGACTCCCCGCGGGGCAGGGCCCAGACGTAGTCGAGGACCGCATCCGCCGGTCGTTCGACCGCCTGGAGCGGCTCGATTCTCGTGCCGCCGCCCGTGAAGTCCCACCAGCGGCCGCGAGGATCCGGTCGGCGGCGACCATCCTCGACCCAGATCGGGTGGTAATCGTGCCCGGCGATCTGCTCCGCATACCAGGCCGCGAGCTTCGTCGCCGGGTCGAGGCTGTCGACGTAGACAATGACCCTGTTCGTCGCTGTCGGAGAAGCTTTCACCGCCGCCGTCCCTGCCCGCAGCCGGCGGCTGACGATCCGGTAGTGGCGGTTGACGACGAGGAAGAACCCGATCAAGACCGGAATGGCGACGACGACCATCCAGGCGCCTGCCGTGAACTTGGCCTGGATCACAAGCAGCGTTACGACGCCTGTCGCAAGGGCGCCGAAGCCGTTGATGAACGCACTCTTTCGCCAGCTCCGTTCCTTGCGCCGCAGCCAGTAGCGCACCATGCCCGCCTGCGAGAGCGTGAAGGCCGTGAAGACGCCGATCACATAGAGGTGGATCAGCGAGATGACGTTGGCGTGGAAGACCCAGATCAAGAGTGAAGCGATCGCGGCCAGCACGATGATCCCGTTCGAGTAGACGAGCCTGTCGCCGAGATTCACGAACTGGCGCGGGAAGAAGCGGTCGCGGGCGAGGACGGCCGCAAGTCGGGGGAAACCCTGGTACGACGTGTTGGCGGCGAGCACGAGGATCCCGAACGTCAGCGCCTGAACCGCGAAGTACATCGGCGACGAGGCCGAGGAGGAGGGGAACGTCGCTCGCGCGATCTCGGACACCAGTGACACGCTCTCGCTCGGGCGGGCGTCCACATGAACTGCGAGATAGGAGACGGCAACGAAGAGGCTGATCGCGATCAAGCCCATCGCGAGGAGCGTCCGGGAGGCGTTCTTCCCACTGGGTCGGCGGAATGCGCTGACGCCGTTCGAGATCGCCTCGACTCCGGTGAGCGCGGCAGCTCCGGAGGCAAAGGCCTGGAGGAGGACGAAGACGCCGACGGCGCCGGCTCCGGCCTCGATGGGGTGCGGGGCGTGCGCCTGTGGGCACTCGCCGACCGCGCATTTGCCCACTCCGGTCGCGACCATCGCGTACATGGCCGCGACGAACGCGTAGGTCGGTAGCGCGAAGAGGATGCCCGACTCCCGGACGCCGCGCAGGTTGACGACCGTCAGGAGTGCGATGAAGCTGAGCGAGAGCGCCACCTCGTGGCTCCGCAGCGACGGCGCCGCCGAGGTGAGGGCGAGCACCCCGGCTGCGACCGACACGGCGACGGTGAGGATGTAGTCGACGAGCAGCGCCGCGGCGGCGACGAGGCTCGGCGTCTTCCCGAGGTTCTCACGCGCAACGACGTAGGCTCCACCACTCGTCTCGTACGCCTTGACGGTCTGCATGTAGGAGAGGACGACGACCGCGAGCACGCTTGCGATCGCGATCGACACCGGCAGCACGAAGTGGGTGGCGGAGGCGGAAGCCGCGATCAGGACGACGAGCGCGGCCTCGGTTGCGTAGGCGACCGAGGAGAGCGGGTCGGACGCGAAGATCGGCAGGGCGAGCTTCTTCGAGAGGAGGGTTTCCTCCATCTCCCCAGTCGCTCGCGGACGGCCGATCAGCGTTCGCTTGAGCGCAAGCTGGCGCTGGGCCATGCTCTTACGCTAGGCCGCGCCCCCTCAGGGCGGACTCAAGATTTCGAATCGACCAGTCGGTAGCCGGCGCCGGTCTCGGTCAGGAGATACCGAGGCCGGGCGGGGTCGTGCTCGATCTTCTGGCGCAGCTGCGAGACATAGACGTGCAGGTAGTGAGATTCCGACTGGTACGCCGCGCCCCAGACCTCGCGGAGGATGGCCCGGTGGGTGAGCAGCTTCCCCTCGTTGACTGCGAGCAGCCGCAGGAGCGCAAACTCGTGGGGCGTCAGCTGGACGAGCTCGCCGTCTCGGCGGACGGCGTGCTTCTCGAGGTCGATCTCGAGCTCACCGATTCGTAGCACGGGCTCGCCCGGTCCGGCCCGCCGGAGCGCCGCTCGCAGCCGGGCGAGGAGCTCGTCCATCCCGAAAGGCTTCGTCACGTAGTCGTCCGCCCCGGCGTCGAGCGCCGCGACCTTCTCGCTCTCCTCGCCGACGACGGAGAGCACGAGCACCGGCGCGTCCGTCCACTCGCGTAGCTCTCGGCAGACCTCGACGCCGCTCTTGCCCGGCAGCACGAGGTCGAGGATGACACCCTCGGGTGGACGGACCGCAGCCTGGATGAGCGCGTCCTCGCCTGTCGCAGCGGTCTCCACGTCGTAGCCGGCGCCGCGGAGGGTCGTCTCGAGCGCCCTCAGGATCTGCGGCTCGTCGTCGACGACGAGGATCTGCGCTGCGCTCATGACTGCGAGGGAACGGACAGGACGAAGGACGCTCCGCCTTCCTTCGGCAGCTCGGCTTCGAGCGTGGCGCCGTTCGCATGCGCAAAACCTCTGGCGATCGCCAGGCCGAGCCCCGTCCCGCGGCTCGCGGCCCGCCCCTGCTCGAAGGGCTCGAAGATCCGCTCCAGATCTGAATCGCTCAGTCCGGGGCCGTGATCGAGGACGCGTACGACCACGTCGCCGTTGCGGCGCTCGCCTCGAAGCTCGACCGGGTCGGCGGGCGAAGAGAACTTGAGGGCATTGTCGAGGAGGTTGACGAGCACGAGCTCGATCTGAGCGCCGTCGACCTCGATCGGCGGTAGATCTGTTGAGAGCGAGACCAGAACTCGCTCGGCTCCGCTGCCGAGCTCCGCGAGTGCCTGGCCGACGAGGCTCTCGACCGTCCAGAGCTCGGGCTTGGGCTCCGCTGCACCAAGCTCGAGTCGGGAAAGGTCGAGCAGATTGCCGACGAGTCGATCGAGCCGTTTTGCCTCGACATCAATCGTGCTGAGGAGGGCGGTGCGATCGGCCTCGGTGAGCTCGAGCGATTCGCTCTCCAGCCCCTCAGTCGCGGCGCGGATCGCCGTCAGCGGGGAGCGCAGATCGTGGCTGACCGCGCGGAGGATGGCTGTCTTGATCGCGTCGCTTCGGCGCAGCGCTTCGGCCTCGACCGCGCGACGGCCGAGGCGCTCGCGGTCGATCGCCACGGCGAGCAGAGACGCAAGCCCCGGCAGAAGTCGGTCTGCCACCTCGGTGTCGGGCTCGTCTTCCAGGAAGAGCCGGCCAACGCTGCGCTCTCCGGCACGAAGCTCGTGCGCCAACTCGTGCTGCTCCGGACGCCGCACGGAATCGAGCTCGATTCGCGCCCCGCGGGAGCCGAGGACGCGAGCCACGCGGGAGGCGATGTCGCGAAGCTCGTCCTGGACCTGACCCGTCTCGAGCAGTGTCCCCGCGACGTCGGCGACCAAGGACGCCTCGCGCGCGCGCCGCGCGGCCTCGGCTTCGCGGCGCCGCGACCGCGAGGCGAGCGCGCTGACCACGACAGCCGTGACGAGGTAGACCGCGAGCGCGACCCAGTTCTCGCCGTCCGAGAGCCGAAACGTGTGCCGCGGCGGCAGGAAGAACCAGTTGAAGGCGAGCATGCTCGCGATCGAAACCGGCAGTGCGTAGGAAAGTCCCCAGAACACCGCAACTGGCAGCACCGCGAAGACATAGAGAACGCCGAGGCTGAGCACGGGCGCAATCGGCTCGAGGGCGAAAATCGCCCCTGTCACGAGAGCAACTGCAGCAACGCTCGTGAGAATGCCCGCCGCATGGCGGACGAGTCCGTGGTTGAGGTTCATGTCGACCGCTATCTAAGGGTAGATCTGCATCGGCAGCCCGGCGAGCGGCTCGCCTCCGTCGGCGGTGACGAGCCACGTGTCCTGCATGTACAGGCATTCGCGTCCATCCACGCTGATCGCGTGCGGGTGCATCGAGAAGACCATGTTCCCGGCCAGCCCGGTCTCGATTCCCTCGCCGATCTTCGGATGCTCGATCATCGTCATCCCGATCGAATGACCGGTGACGTGGCCAAGCGTGTAGCCGCGGTCGGTGAAGCCCTTCGACACGGCGCGGTGGACGTCGTGCGCGGTCGCGCCGGGCCGGAAGGCGCTCTTCGCGGCCTCGAAGTACTCCTCGTAGGCCTCGAGCATGCGGCCGACCTCGGCTGAGGGGGCTCCGAGTGCGCGCGAGATCTCGACCCAATGGCCACCCGGCCCGGCGATCTCGAGCGACGGGATGCAGAAGTCGCCGAGGACGAGGTCGTCGCGGGCAATCGCGAATTCGGGCCCGACGAGCACCATGTTCATCGTCTGCCGGCCGCAGCCGCGCTCGACGAAGAGCTCCTCGGCGGGCGCGAGCACTGCGGCGGCTGAGCGCCCGGGCGCGTAGGCCTCGTGAAAGGCGTGGAACCCGTCGACGTTGA
>WNGB01002998.1_pt1 | contig 68722 bp, 60 predicted proteins | sample 5400681 | NCBI WGS metagenome assembly WNGB01 (sample SAMN13153367, study PRJNA577476) | soil metagenome | isolation source: 115 cm soil or saprolite under grassland replicate 2 | place: USA:California | collected 2016-06-15 | reverse complement strand
GCACGCCGTCAGCGCCGAGGTGCAGCTCGTCGTGCGCGGTCCGGCCGTCGGCCAGCAACTCGGCCAGCGCCTCCGGCAGGCCGAGCTCGGCGGCCGGCGTGCCGGGTGCGACGTCCGGCAGGCCGAGCAGCCTGCGGGCCTCGTCGTTGACCAGCTGCACCTGTCCGGCGGCGTCGACGAGCACCAGGCCTTCGCGTGCGGCATGCAGCACGCCCTCGTAGAAGTCGAGCATCCGCGCCAGCGCCTGGGTGCCGAGGCCCCTGGTGGTACGGCGCACCCGCCACGACACCAGCGCGTTCCCGGCCACCGCGATGCCCAGCATCAGGCAGGCCAGCCCGAGAAGCACCCGCGGTGTCGGCTTGACCAGCACGAAGGTCGTACAGACGATCGCGACCAGGGCGCCGACCGTCCCCGCCTGGAGCCAGAGCACCTGGCGGCGCAGTTCGCCGGGACGTGACACGGGACACATTCTGCCGCCTGCGCGGAGTTCGCGGCGGCCGTGAACGGTATGAACGAAATCGCCGGTTCTCGCGTGCGTCACGTCACAGTTACCGTCAACCGCACCCGACGAGGAGCCCATGATGACCAGTCCGGTACGACCGACACCGGTCCGCAACGACCGCACCCACTTCCTGTACATCGCCGTGATCGTCGCCGTGCTGCTCGGCATCGGCGTCGGCCTGGTGTTCCCCGACGCCGGGGTGGAGCTGAAGCCGCTCGGCACCGGCTTCGTGGCGCTGATCAAGATGATGATCAGCCCGATCATCTTCTGCACGCTGGTGCTCGGCATCGGCTCGGTCCGCAAGGCCACCAGCGTCGGCCGGGTCGGCGGGCTGGCGATCGGCTACTTCCTGGTGATGTCGACCGTTGCCCTCGGCATCGGTCTGGTGGTCGGCAACCTGGTGCAGCCGGGCTCCGGGCTGGAGTTGACCGACAAGATGCGCCAGGCCGCGCAGGCCCAGGCCGGCGGCGGTGAGGGCACCACCGAGTTCATCCTCGGCATCATCCCGAAGACCGTGTTCTCCTCGCTGACCGAGGGACAGGTGCTCCAGACCGTCTTCGTCGCGCTGCTGGTCGGCTTCGCCGTACAGGCGCTCGGCGACCGCGGCGAGCCGATCCTGGCCGGCATCGGGCACCTGCAGCGGCTGGTGTTCAAGATGCTGTCGATGGTGATGTGGGCGGCGCCGGTCGGCGCGTTCGGCGCGATCGCCGCGGTGGTCGGCGCCACCGGCACCGACGCGCTGGTCAGCCTGGCGAAGATCATGCTCGCCTTCTACGCGACCTGCCTCCTGTTCGTGATCGTCGTACTCGGCTCGCTGCTCCGGGCGGTCGCCGGGATCTCGATCTTCGCGCTGCTGCGCTACCTCGCCCGGGAGTTCCTGCTGATCGTGTCGACCTCGTCGTCGGAGACCGCGCTGCCGCGGCTGATCGGCAAGATGGAGCACCTTGGCGTGGAGAAGCAGGTCGTCGGCATCACGGTGCCGACCGGGTACTCGTTCAACCTGGACGGCACCGCGATCTACCTGACCATGGCGTCGCTGTTCATTGCGGAGGCGATGGGCCAGCCGTTCTCGCTCGGGCAGCAGATCTCGCTGCTGGCGTTCATGATCATCGCGTCGAAGGGCGCCGCCGGGGTGACCGGAGCCGGGCTCGCGACGCTGGCCGGCGGGCTGCAGTCGCACCGGCCGGACCTGGTCGACGGCGTCGGCCTGATCGTCGGCATCGACCGGTTCATGTCCGAGGCGCGGGCGCTGACGAACTTCGCCGGCAACGCCGTCGCCACCGTGCTGGTCGGGAAGTGGGTCGGCCAGTTCGACAAGGAGCAGGCCCGGCAGGTGCTGGCCGGTGAGGACCCGTTCGACGAGGCCGCCTTCGCCGCCGGCGACACGCACGCGGGCGACCTCCCGGCCCGCGAGCCGGTCCCGGTCGCCTGACCCGACCGGACTCCATGAGGCCGTGCCTAGACTCGGCCTCATGGAGTCCGTCGATGTGACCTACCGCAGCCCGCTGCTCGCCCGGCCCGGCGCCGTCGAGGCCGAGAGCCCGGACGCGGGCGTCGCGGCGCACTACGGTTCGGACCTGCGCGAGCAGCGGATGCTCGTCGACGGCGACGGCTTCGTCGACCTGTCGCACCGCGACGTGCTCACGATCTCCGGACCGGACCGGCTGACCTGGCTGCACGCTCTCACGTCCCAGTACGTCGACGGCCTCAAGCCCGGCAGTTCGACGACCGCGCTGATCCTGTCGCCAACCGGCCACGTCGAGCACGCGCTGTACGGCGTCGACGACGGCGGCACCTTCTGGCTGCACACCGAGCCGGGCGCGGGCGCACCGCTGCTCGACTGGCTGCGCTCGATGGTCTTCATGTCCCGCGTCGAGCTGGCCGACGTCACCTCGTCGTACGCCGTGATCTGGCGGCCGGGTGCGGCGAGCGCAGGCGGCTCCGGGACAAACGGCGGCTCCGGGACAAACGGCGGGTCGGGGATCGTGCGAGCGGGCCAGGACTCGCTCGGCGGGCACGAGGTCTTCCTGCCACGGGCGGAACTGGCCGCGCTCGACGGGCCGGCCGCGGGGATGTGGGCGTACGAGGCGCTGCGGATCGCGGCCGGCGCCCCGCGGCTCGGGCTGGACACCGACGAGCGCGCGATCCCGAACGAGCTCGGCTGGCTCGGCGTCGCCGTACATATGGACAAGGGCTGCTACCGCGGCCAGGAGACGGTCGCCCGGGTGCACAACCTGGGCCGGCCGCCGCGCCGGCTGATCCGGCTGCATCTGGACGGCTCGGTCGACCACCTGCCCGCGCACGGCGACGGCGTGGTCCACGACATGCGGCAGGTCGGATTCGTCGGCTCCGCCGCGCGGCACCACGAGCTCGGCCCGATCGCCCTGGCGCTGGTCAAGCGGTCGGTGCCGGCCGACGCGGAGCTGTCGGTCGCCGGTGCCGAGGGCGATCCGACGGTCACAGCGACGCAGGAGGTGCTGGTCGACCCCGAGGTCGGCCTGCACGTGCGCGCCAGGCTCTGAGGGTCGGGCCGCGATCCGTACATACGCAGAGTTGTCATACAACCCTGCGCGTGTACGAGTTGCGGGCTGAGTTCCCGAGACCCGCTGCGATCCCAGCGGACGGATCGATTCCTGATACTCGTCAGGAACAACTTATGCTGACGCCCGTGACTGAGCCTGTTGTCGTAGCCGACGTCGTCCGCAACGGCTTCCTCGAGGGCCGGCATCGCGGCTCCGTCGTGGTGACCGCCCCGGACGGGACCGTCGAGTGGTCGCTCGGCGTCGTCGACCAGCCGATGTTCCCGCGCTCGTCGAACAAGCCGATGCAGGCGCTCGGCATGCTCCGCAACGGCCTGTCGCTGGACGGCGAGCTGCTCGCGCTGGCCGGTGCGTCGCACTCCGGCGAGGCGTTCCACCTGGACGCCGTACGACGCATCCTCGCGGGCGCCGGACTGGACGAGTCGGCGCTGCAGACGCCGCCGGACTACCCGATCGACGAGACCGCGCGGGACGAGTGGGTGCGCGCCGGCCAGGTGAAGTCGCCGCTGACGATGAACTGCTCCGGCAAGCACGCCGCGATGCTCGCCACCTGCGTCGCCGCCGGCTGGTCCACCGAGACGTACCGCGAGCCGGACCACCCGCTGCAGCAGGCGATCCGGACCGCCCTCGAGGACAGCGCCGGCGAGAAGGTCGCGGCGGTCGGCGTCGACGGCTGCGGCGCGCCGCTGCTCGCGATCAGCCTCGCCGGACTCGCCCGCGCGTTCGGGCTGTACGCCGCGGCCACGCCGGACAGGTTCGAGGGCCGGATCGCCGACGCGTTCCGCACCCACCCCGAGTACGCCAGCGGCACCCGCCGCGACGAGACCGCGCTGATGAAGGCGATCCCCGGGCTGCTCTGCAAGGCCGGCGCCGAAGCCGTGTACGCGGTCGGTCTCGCCGACGGCCGTGGCATCGCCGTCAAGATCGAGGACGGCACGCCCCGCGCCCGCGCCGTCGTCATGGCCGCCACCCTCAAGCGCCTCGGTCTCACCCACACCGTCCTCGACGAGCAGCTGGAGTCCCCGCTCCTCGGCGGTGGCAAGCCGGTCGGCTCCGTCCGCCCCGCCACCGCCCTGCTCGCCTGACTCGCGAGCAACGCGCAACGGAGCGTAGTGACGGAGTTCACCGGGTCTTTGCTTGCAAAGTGCTTGCTCTTGCAAGCACCATGGAGACGTGGCCAATCTGGGAGAGCGGGTCGTCGGCTCGGTGGGGGAGTACCTCGCCGAGCAGCGTAAGCAGGCGAAGCTGTCGCTGCGCCAGCTGTCGGACATCGCCGGGGTGTCCAACCCGTACCTGAGCCAGATCGAACGAGGTCTGCGCAAGCCGTCCGCCGAGGTGCTCCAGCAGCTCGCGAAGGCGCTGCGGATCTCCGCCGAGACCCTGTACGTCCGGGCCGGAATCCTCGACCCGGACGACGACCGGAGTACGACGGAACGCGGCGTCACCGTCGCCGACGCGATCCTGCTGGACCCGGCGCTGAACGAGCGCCAGAAGCGGGTCCTGCTGGACGTGTACGCGTCGTTCGTCCGGGAGAACGGCCACGACGAAACCCCTGCAACGTCGGCCGCGAAGAAGAAGGCCGTCAAGAAGCCGCCGACCTCAGCGGTGAAACCCGTTGCCGAGCAGAACGATGACTCGCAGGGCGACTGACCCTGCTTCCCCGAGGGAGAACGAGAATGCCTACCGTTACCAAGCCCACCGTCACCCCGCTGTACGCGATCGCCGGCGCCGGCGACCTCGCGGTCGAGAAGATCCGCGAGTACGGCGACGACCTGAGCAACCGCGTCGTCTCGCTGAAGGACCAGCCGAAGACCGTGCAGACCGAGCTGACCAAGCAGTTCGAGAAGCTCACCGCCGACGCCAAGACCGTCCCGGCCAAGCTGCGTGAGCTGCCGTCCGTCGTCCAGGCCCGCGTGAACACGGTGCTGGGCGAGGCCGAGGCCACGTACGACGAGCTGGCCGGCCGCGGCAAGAAGCTGGTCACCCGGATCCGCAAGCAGACCGCCACCGAGGACCTCACCTCCCAGGTGAAGAGCACCGTGAGCAAGGCGAAGGCGACCAGGACCACCGCCGGCAAGGCCGCGAACGCCACGACCAAGAGCGCCAAGGCGACCGCGACCAGCGCCCGCAAGAGCGCGTCGAGCGCCGCCAAGGCCGCAGGCGACGCCGCCTCCAAGATCGGCGACTGACCCTCCTTTACGGGTTCATTCGGCGCATCTCGGGCGGTTTCCACAGCGGCCACGAGATGCGACGAATGAACCCCCTAGTAGGCTCGTGACATGTTGGCCGACGCGATTCTCGTGAACCTGCCGGACGTGACCACGGCCGGCGGGATCATCTCCGCGGTGGTGCTCGCGCTGAAGCTGATCGCGCTGGCGGACGCGTCGCTGCGGCCACGGACGGCGTACATCGCGGCCGACAAGCTCACCAAGCCGGGTTGGCTGCTGATTCTCATCACCTTCACGCTGGCGCACTTCTTCCAGCCGCCGCTGAGCCTGATCGCGCTGTTCGGCATCGTCGCCGCGGTCGTCTACCTGGTCGACGCCCGGCCGGCGTTGCGCCGCGCGTCAGGCGGGCGAGGCAAGGGCGGCGCGGTCGCCGATCTGGACCTGGTCGAAGAGCCAGGCGATCTTGGTCTTGTTGCGGACGTTCACGCAGCCGTGCGAGGCGCCGGCGTAGCCGCGGGCGGCGAAGTCCGACGAGTAGTGCACGGCCTGGCCGCCGCTGAAGAACATCGCGTACGGCATGTCCGAGTCGTACAGCCGCGAGTGGTGGAACCGGCTCTTCATGTAGACGTGGAACAGGCCCTCACGCGTCCGCGTCGCCTTCGCGCCGAACCGCACGTCGGTGCGGAGTACGACGACCCCGTTCACGACGTACCGCAGCTTGCGGGTGCTCTTGTCGATGCACATCGCGCGCCCGACCAGGCAGCGCGGGTCGAGCTTCGCGCCGTCGGCGATCGGCTTCGGCGCCGGCGGGTAGAGCTCGGCGTGCGTCGGCTCGTGGGTGTTCGCCTTCAGCTGGTCCCAGGTGTACTGGTCGACGTAGCCGAGCGAGGGGATGCCGTGGCGGCTCTGGAACGTGCGCACCGCGGCCCGGGTCATGGTGCCGTAGGAGTCGTCGACGTACTGCTTGTCGAGCAGGTCGAGCTGGACCAGCCGCGCCTCGACCTCGCGGACCTCGGTGCCGCTGTCGCCGTTGCGCCACAGCGCCTTCGGGTAGATCGGCAGCTCGCCGGACACCTCGAACGGGACCGTCCGCACGTCGGCCGCCGTACCCCTGCCGCCGTCGGCCGGGGCCAGCGCCGAGGCGGGAACCGCGCCGCTCAGCCCGAAGGCGACGGCGATCGCCACCACGATCCGCACAACGCGCATGAGTCCTCCTCCTCACAGAGTCGTCAGTCATTGGACGACGACCACTCCGGCCGAGTTGGCATCAACTCACACCGGTAACCGGACCGTTACGCGCACCCGGTCAGACGATAGATACTCACCACCCCATAGTCACGCGATGTGATCGTTTCGTCACCTCGGGAGTGTCGGATGATGGTTGCGTGCGGATCGAGCTGAGCACGGCCGACATCACGACGGTTCGCGTCGACGCGGTGGTGAACGCGGCGCACCACGCGCTGCGCGGCGGCGGCGGGGTGGACGGCGCGATCCACCGGGCCGGCGGGCCGCGGATCCTGGCCGAGTGCGTCGAGCGCTACCCGCACGGGCTGCCCACCGGCCAGGCCGGCTGGACGACGGCGGGCGACCTGCCGGCGTCGTATGTGATCCATGTGGTGGGGCCGAACTGGGTCGCGGGGCAGCGGGACCCGGGCCTGCTCGAGTCGTGCTACCGCAACGCGCTGCGGATCGCGGATGAGCTGCAGGTGCGCACGCTGGCGCTGCCCGCGGTGTCGGCCGGGATCTACGGCTGGCCGGCGGAGTCCGCCGCACAGATCGCCGTACAGACACTCCGGGAGACTCCGACGGCCGTCGAGGTGGCGACGTTCTGCCTGATCGAGCCGCGCCTGCACAAGGCGTTCACAAGAGCCCTGAGCTGAACAAGCCGAAGCGACGGCCGCCCCCGCCCGGGACGACCGCCGCTTCGGTGCTTCAGTTGTACGCCGTCACGAACGGTAGACGATCACCCGGGTCCCGATCGGCACGTGGCCGAACAGGTAGGCGATCGCCTTCTTGTTGCGCACGTTCACGCAACCGTGCGAGTGGCCGTTGTAGCCACGCGCCGCGAAGTCCGCCGAGTAGTGCACCGCCTGGCCGCGGCTGAAGAACATCGCGTACGGCATCGGCGAGTGGTACAGGCTGGACACGTGGTCGCGGTCCTTGCTGTACACCTTGAAGACCCCCATGCGGGTCGGGGTCGAACGGCCGCCGAACCGCGCGTCGGCGGTCTTGAGCACCTTGCCGTTCAGCAGCAGCACGACCTTGCGGGTGGTCTTGTTGATGCACAGCACCCGGCCGGTCATGCAGCGGCGGTCGATCTGTAGCTTGCCCGGCACGATCCGCGAGTAGATCGGCGTCATCGCGCCGTCTGCGGCGACAGGTCCCCCGGCCCGCACCGCGGTCGCTGACGCGGGAATGCCCGCCTGTGCCGGTGTCGTCGACAGCAGTCCAGCCGTGACGACGGCGGTCGCCAGCACTGCGCCGGCGATCTTGTCAAGGATCCTCATTCGAGGCCCCCTCCTCCTTCTTTGTCGGTCCCCACACAGTCCAACCCATAGACGTGAGAGGCACGTCAGCAGTTGGACACGATTCGGCATCTTTCCACGACCCGGCAGTGATCCGGGTCACGGACTCACTTCGTCTTGCGGCCGAGCTTGGCCCGGTCGACCTGCGCGAGGGTGACCTTGCGCATCCGGATCGCGTCCGGCGTGACCTCGACGCACTCGTCCTCGCGGCAGAACTCCAGCGACTGCTCCAGCGAGAGCCTCCGCGCCGGCACCAGCTTCTCGAACTCGTCCGCGTTGGAACGGACGTTCGTCATCTTCTTTTCCTTGGTGATGTTGACGTCCATGTCGTCCGCGCGCGAGTTCTCGCCGACGATCATGCCCTCGTACACCTCGGTGGTGGGATCGACGAACATCGTGCCGCGCTCCTGCAGATTGATCATCGCGTACGACGTCGCGGCGCCGCTGCGGTCCGCCACCAGCGAGCCCGACGGGCGCGTCCGCAGCTCGCCGGCCCACGGCTCGTAGCCCTCGAACACGTGGTGCGCGATGCCGGTGCCGCGGGTGTCGGTGAGGAACTCGGTGCGGAAGCCGATCAGGCCGCGCGCCGGGACGAGGAACTCCATCCGGACCCAGCCGGTGCCGTGGTTGGTCATCTGCTCCATCCGGCCCTTGCGGACCGCGAGCAGCTGGGTCACGGTGCCCAGGTAGTCCTCGGGGCAGTCGATGGTCAGCCGCTCGACCGGCTCGTGCTTCTTGCCGCCGATCTCCTTGGTGACCACCTGCGGCTTGCCGACGGTGAGCTCGTAGCCCTCGCGGCGCATCTGCTCGACCAGGATGGCCAGCGCCAGCTCGCCACGACCCTGGACCTCCCAGGTGTCCGGACGCTCGGTCGGCAGCACCTTGAGCGACACGTTGCCGACCAGCTCCTTGTCGAGCCGGTCCTTGACCAGCCGGGCGGTGACCTTGGTGCCCTTGACCCGGCCCGCGAGCGGCGACGTGTTGGTGCCGATGGTCATCGAGATGGCCGGCTCGTCGACGGTGATGAGCGGCAGCGGCTTCGGGTTCTCGGGGTCGCTGAGGGTGTCGCCGATCATGATGTCGGGGATGCCGGCGATCGCGACGATGTCGCCCGGGCCGGCCTCCAGGCCCGGCACCCGCTCGAGGGCCTCGGTGACCAGTAGTTCGGTGATCTTGACCTTCTCGATCGAGCCGTCGTGGCGGCACCAGGCCACCTGGGCGCCCTTGCGCAGGGTGCCCTCGTGGACGCGGCACAGCGCGAGCCGGCCGACGAACGGCGAGGCGTCCAGGTTCGTGACGTGCGCCTGCAGCGGCGCGCCCTCGGTGTACGTCGGCGCCGGCACGTTGGCCAGGATCGTCTCGAACAGCGGCTCGAGGTTCTCCGAGTCGGGCATCGCGCCGTCTTCCGGCTGGGTCAGCGAGGCGCGGCCGGCGCGGGCCGAGGCGTACACGACCGGGAAGTCCAGCGCGCTCTGGTCGGCGTCGTGGTCGAGCAGGTCGAGGAACAGCTCGTAGGTCTCGTCGACGACCTCGGCGATCCGGGCGTCCGGGCGGTCGACCTTGTTCACCACCAGGATCACCGGCATCTGCCGCGCCAGCGCCTTGCGCAGCACGAACCGGGTCTGCGGCAGCGGACCCTCGGAGGCGTCCACCAGCAGCACCACGGCGTCCACCATCGACAGCCCGCGCTCCACCTCACCGCCGAAGTCGGCGTGCCCGGGGGTGTCGATGATGTTGATGGTGATGTTCTCGCCGGAGGCCATCTTGTGCCGCACGGCGGTGTTCTTCGCGAGGATCGTGATGCCCTTCTCGCGCTCCAGGTCGCCGGAGTCCATCGCCCGCTCGTCCACGTGCTGGTGCTCGCCGAACGCGCCGGACTGCCACAGCATCGCGTCGACCAGGGTGGTCTTTCCGTGGTCGACGTGGGCCACGATGGCCACGTTGCGCAGGTCGTTCCGGATGGGCATGGCGAAGTACTCCAGGGTTTCGGGGACGCCGCCGCTGTCGAGCACAGCGCAGCCGCTCAATGGTACGGCGAACGACCTCCACGAGCCGAATCCCCCAACCCAAGCGATCATTCGTCGCATCCTGTGGTGACTGTGGAAAACCCGGTCCACGTCACCGCCGGCGCGCATCCGACCGGTTTCCACAGTCACCACAGGATGCGACGAATGATCGCCCAAGTAGTTGGCGGATACGCTTGGCGGGTGAGTGGCTTGCACAGGGTGGCGATGGTGAGTCTGCACACCTCGCCGCTCGATCAGCCCGGCACGGGCGACGCGGGTGGCATGAACGTTTACGTCGTCGAGCTGTCGAAGCGGCTCGCGAACCACGGCATCGAGGTGGAGATCTTCACCCGGGCCACCTCGTCGGCGCTGCCGCCACGGGTCGAGCTCGCGCCGGGAGTCGTCGTACGCAATGTCGCCGCGGGCCCGTTCGAGGGCCTGGGGAAGAACGACCTGCCGGCACAGCTGTGCACGTTCGCGCGCTCGCTGCTGCGGGCGGAGGCGACGCAGGAGCCCGGGCACTACGACGTGGTGCACTCGCACTACTGGCTGTCCGGGCAGGTCGGGCTGCTCGCCCGGGACCGCTGGGCGGTGCCGCTGGTGCACACGATGCACACGATGGCGAAGGTGAAGAACTCGCTGCTCGCCGACGACGACGTACCAGAGCCGCCGGCGCGGCTGATCGGCGAGGAACAGGTCGTCGAGGCCGCCGACCGGCTGGTCGCGAGCACCGACGACGAGGCCAAGCAGCTGATCGACCTGTACGACGCGGAGCCGTCGAAGGTCGCCGTGGTGCACCCGGGGGTCGACCTGGACGCGTTCCGGCCCGGTGACGTGGCGGCGGCGCGGGCCGCGCTGGACCTGCCTCGCGACGCCGTCGTACTGACGTTCGTGGGGCGGATCCAGCCGCTGAAGGCGCCGGACGTGCTGATCCGCGCCGCGCAGCGGCTGATCGCGGCCGATCCCGGGCTGCGCGAGCGGCTGGTGGTCGCGGTGGTCGGCGGGCCGTCCGGGAACGGCCTGGAGCACCCCGAGTCGTACGCCGAGCTGGCCCGCGCGCTGGGCGTCGACGACGTGGTCCGGTTCGTGAAGCCGGTGCCGCAGGACGTGCTGGCCGACTGGTACCGGGCGTCGACGGCGGTCTGCGTGCCGTCGTACTCGGAGTCCTTCGGGCTGGTCGCGCTGGAGGCGCAGTCCTGCGGTACGCCGGTGGTGGCGGCGAACGTCGGCGGGCTCAGCACGGCGGTCCGCGACGGGGTGTCCGGCCTGCTGGTGGGCGGGCACGACCCGGACGACTTCGCCGCGGCGCTGCGGCGGATCGCGTTCGAGCCCGGCCTGCGCGCGACGATGAGCGCGGCCGCGGTCGAGCACGCCCGGGGATTCGGCTGGGAGGTCACCGCCGAACGCACCGCCGCGGTCTACCTTGAGTCGATGGACGCGCTGAAGCTGGAGCTGACGTCGTGAGGGTGTCCGCCGCGGACGTGATCCGTCAGGTGCTGACCGAGAACAAGCTGGAGTTCACGGAGTCCGAACCCGGCGTGTTCGCCGTCGAGCTGCCCGGCGAGCGGAAGCTGAAGACCGCGGTCACGCTGGCGCTGCGCGACCAGTCCCTGAACGTGCACGCCTTCGTCGCGCGTAACCCGGACGAGAACCACGAGGTCGTCTACCGCTGGCTGCTCGAACGCAACCTCAAGATGTACGGCGTCGCCTTCGCCGTCGACCACCACGGCGACATCTACCTGGACGGCAGGATCGCCGTGCAGGCCGTCACACCGGGCGAGATCGACCGGCTGCTCGGCGCGGTGCTGGAGTACGCCGACTCGTCGTTCAACACGATCCTCGAGCTCGGTTTCGCCAGCTCGATCCGCAAGGAGTACGAGTGGCGCGTCGCCCGCGGCGAGTCCACCCGCAACCTGGAGGCGTTCAAGGGCTGGCTGGAGTCCGGCGACTCCGCCCAGCCTCGGTAGGCTCCCGCACATGAGCTACCGCCTGATCCTGCTGCGCCACGGCCACAGCGACTGGAACGCGAAGAACCTGTTCACCGGCTGGGTCGACGTCGACCTGAACGCCGCCGGCGTCGAGGAGGCCCGCCGCGGCGGCGAGCTGCTCCGCGACCGCGACCTGCTCCCGGACGTGCTGCACACGTCGCTGCTGTGGCGCGCGATCCGGACCGCGCAGATCGCCCTGGAGGTGACCGACCGGGCCTGGATCGACGTACGACGTTCCTGGCGGCTGAACGAGCGGCACTACGGCGCCCTCCAGGGCAAGGACAAGAAGCAGACCCTGGCGGAGTTCGGCGAGGAGCAGTTCATGCTCTGGCGCCGGTCGTACGACACCCCGCCGCCGCCGATCGAGCGCGGCTCGGAGTTCGACCAGTCCGCGGACCCGCGGTACGCCACGCTGCCGCCCGAGCTGATGCCCACGTCGGAGTGCCTGAAGGACGTCCTGGAGCGTGCCCTGCCCTACTGGTACGACGCGATCGTGCCGGACCTGCTCGGTGGCAAGACGGTCCTCGTGGTGGCGCACGGCAACTCGCTGCGCGCGCTGGTCAAGCACCTCGACGACCTCGACGAGGACACCGTGGTCGGCCTGAACATCCCGACCGGCATCCCGCTCTACTACGAGCTCGACGAGTCCTTCCGCCCGGTCATCAGGGGCGGCGAGTACCTCGACCCCGAGGCGGCCAAGGCCGCCATCGAGGCCGTCAAGAACCAGGGCCGCTGAGTCAGCCCTGCGGAGTGGCGGCGCCGGCGCCCGAGCCGGCGGCGGTGCCGCCGACGGCGACGGGGAGCTCGCCGGTGACGAGGTAGACGACCCGGCGGGCCATCGCGACCGCGTGGTCCGCGATCCGCTCGTAGTACCGGCCGAGCAGGGCGATGTCGACCGCGACCTCGACGCCGTGCGACCAGGAGTCGTCCATCATCAGCCGGAACTGGTTGGTCCGCAGCTTGTCCATCTCGTCGTCGGTGGACTCGAGCTTCTTCGCGGCGTCCACGTCGCGGGACTTGATCACGTCGCCGGCGGCGTTGACCATGCCCTCCGCGACCGAGCCCATCTGCCCGATCACGTCGTGCAGCTCGGCCGGGATCGCCGACGCCGGGTAGCGCATCCGGGTGAGCTTGGCGACGTGCGCGGCCAGATCGCCCATCCGCTCCAGGTCCGCGACCATCCGCAGCGCGGCGACCAGCATCCGCAGCTCGTTCGCGACGGGAGCCTGGCGCGCCATCAGGTCGAACACCTTGTCCTCGATGCCCTCACCGCTGGAGTCCAGGCCCGCATCGGCGGCGATGACTTCCTCGGCCACCTTGATGTCGGCGTCGAGCAGCGCCGCGGTCGACCGTCGTACGGCGGTCGAGACCGTGCGGGTCATCCGCTCGAGCTCCGCGAGGATGTCGTCGAGCTGCTCGTGGTAAGTGGTGCGCATCGTGTCGTGCTCCGGTTCTGTGCGGGCTCCCCAAGGGACTTGAAGGCCCTGACTGGTCACTCTCTACGGCGAAATCTACGCCGCGCCAGGCCCACCTGGACGGTATGCCGTCCAGGTTGCCGGTCGGCGATGGGTGGTGAACGTCCGGTGAACAGTTAGGTCGTACGCCGTCCATTCACACATCACCTGACATTCGCGCAATGGTTGCCCGCGTACGATCTTTGCCGTGGATCCCACGCTGGCTGCGGTGCTGGGCGGCGTCGTCGGCGCCGTCCTGGGCGCATTGGCCACCGGTGCGGTCCTGTTCAGCGAACGGTCGCAGCGAACGGTGCCGGAGTCGCCCGATCCCGTCGTACCCCCGGGTGTCGCCACCGTGCTGTCGGTGCTGCGCAGCTCGGCCGTCGTGATGGGCCCCGAGGACCAGGTCCTGCAGGCCAGCGCGCCGGCGCACGTGCTCGGCATCGTCCGGTCGAACCGGCTGGTCGTGGAGGAGCTGGTGACCATGGTCCGGCAGGTCCGCCGCGACGGCGAGATCCGTCAGCGCGACCTGGAGATCGTCCGCGGCCGGCTCGGCGCGACGCAGTACGTCAGCGCCCGGGTCGCCCCGCTCGGCAGCCGGCTGGTGCTGGTGCTGGTCGAGGACCGGACCCGCGAGCGCCGGATCGACGCCGTACGCAAGGACTTCGTGGTCAACGTGAGCCACGAGCTGAAGACCCCGATCGGCGCTCTCACCCTGCTCGCCGACGCGGTCGCGGACGCCTCCGACGACCCGGACGCCGTACAGCGGTTCTCCGGCCGGATGCGGATCGAGGCCAGCCGGCTCAGCCGCCTGGTGAAGGAGATCATCGAGCTGTCCCGGCTGCAGGGGGACGACCCGCTGGAGAATCCGGGGCCGGTCGACGTCGCCGAGGTGATCGAGCAGGCCGTCGACCGCTGCCGGGTGGACGCGCAGAACCGCGGCATCAGCCTGGTGGTCAAGTGCGACCCGGCGCTGGAGGTGCTCGGCAGCGAGGACCAGCTGGTGATCGCGGTCGGCAACCTGGTCGAGAACGCGGTCAACTACAGCCCGGACCACACCCGGGTGGCGGTCGCCGCGCACGTCGACGGCGATCTCGTGGAGATCACCGTCAGCGACCAGGGCGTCGGCATCCCGAACGCCGACCTGGAGCGCATCTTCGAGCGCTTCTACCGGGTCGACCGGGCCCGCAGCCGGGAGACCGGCGGCACCGGGCTCGGGCTGTCGATCGTGAAGCACATCGCGTCCATCCACGGCGGTGACGTCCGGGTCTGGAGCGTCGAGGGACAAGGCTCGACGTTCACTATCCGGCTCCCGCTGCGGCTCGAGCCCGACCCCCGCTCGGCTGACGACACCGAACCCGCCGGCTTCTTCGGTGCGCCGGCGCGCGTGACACCGACAACACCCGCCCACAAGGAGGCAGCTTCGTGACCCGAGTGCTGGTCGTCGAGGACGAGGAGAGCTACAGCGACGCGCTGTCGTATGTGCTCCGCAAGGAAGGCTTCGAGGTGGCGGTGGCCGAGACCGGGCCCGCCGCGCTGGAGGAGTTCGACCGCGCCGGAGCCGACATCGTGCTGCTGGACCTGATGCTGCCCGGGTTGCCCGGCACCGAGGTGTGCCGCGCACTCCGGAGCCGGTCGAACGTGCCGGTCATCATCGTCAGTGCCAAGGACACCGAGGTCGACAAGGTGGTCGGCCTGGAGCTGGGCGCGGACGACTACGTGACCAAGCCGTACAGCCCGCGCGAGCTGCTGGCCCGGATCCGCGCCGTGCTGCGCCGCGGCCAGGACGTCGAGCTGCTGCCCGACACGCTGGAGGCCGGTCCGGTCCGGATGGACGTCGAGCGGCACGTGGTGACCGTCTCGGGTTCCGAGATCCGGCTCCCGCTGAAGGAGTTCGAGCTGCTCGAGATGCTGCTCCGCAACACCGGCCGGGTGCTCACCCGCGGGCAGCTGATCGACCGGATCTGGGGCGCCGACTACGTGGGTGACACCAAGACCCTGGACGTGCACGTGAAGCGGCTGCGCTCCAAGCTCGAGAAGGACCCGAGCAACCCCGCGCACCTGGTCACCGTCCGGGGCCTCGGCTACAAGTTCGAGGCCTGACCCCCGATTCGCCGTACGACGGGAAGGCGCGCGCCTGACCGTCGTACGGCGGACCGCGCCGGCGTCAGCCGGCGGCCGGCTCGTTGCCGCCGAAGTGGTCGTCGCTGAGGACCGGGACGTCGGCCGTGATCGGGCCGGCGCTGCCGAACGAGATGGTCAGCTTAACCATCTGGCCGGGCTTGGCGCCGGTGACCGTGATCGCCTTGCCGCTACTGCCGAGCGGGAGCGCCTCGCCGGACGGCAGCACCTGCTGCTGCGCCCCGGCGATCGTGACGCCCTGCGCGGACGGGTCGACGGTGACCGAGACGAGCCGGTCGTCGGTGCTGCCGCGGTTCACCAGCACGGCGTGCAGCACGCCCTTGCCCTGGGAATCGGCCAGCACCAGGACGTTGCGCGCGGCAATCGAGCCGGAGTCGCCGTTGATGCCCTCGGCGGGCTGGTAGGGCTGCAGCGTCTGCGCCTCGAAGCTCGCGCTGCAACCGGTGGTGACGCTCACCCCGAGCAGCACCGCGGCGGCGGTGGACGTGACTCGCGACGTCAACGAGATGGGCACTCCGACTCCCTTGGATCAGCAGCGATTGTTGACCGGATCAACAGATCCCGGCGGAGCACAGCGTAGCGATTCGGCCGGGTGGACCTGCGCCCGGCTCCGTCCTACGCGGGGGCGTGTGGCACTTCCGCCGCCGTTTGTCAAGGCCGGATATGGCCTCTGACCAGCGCAAACGCGCCCGAGAGGCCCTGATCGGCGTGGTAGACTTTTCGTGGAAAGGGGCACGTGACACATGACTTTCACAGTCGGCGAGACGGTTGTTTACCCCAACCACGGTGCGGCCGTCATCGAGGACATCGAGACCCGTCAAATCAAAGGTGAGGACAAGACCTACTTGGTCTTGAGGATCATCGCCCAGAACGACCTGGTAGTCCGCGTGCCTGCCTGCAACCTCGACCTTGTCGGGGTTCGCGACGTGGTGGACCAGCAGGGTCTGGAGCGAGTCTTCGACGTCCTGCGCGCACCGCACACCGAAGAGCCGACCAACTGGTCGCGCCGCTACAAGGCGAACTTGGAGAAGCTGCACTCCGGCAACGTGCTGAAGGTTGCCGAGGTGGTCCGGGACCTGTGGCGTCGTGAGCGCGACCGCGGCCTGTCAGCCGGCGAGAAGCGGATGCTGGCCAAGGCACGGCAGATCCTGGTGTCCGAGCTCGCACTGGCCGAGAACACCAACGAGGACAAGGCGGAGGCCATCCTCGACGAGGTTCTCGCGTCCTGAGCGCGGCTGCCATCATCCCCGCCGCGGGACTGGGTACCAGGCTGGGCGGGGACGTTCCGAAGGCACTTCGAGAGGTCGGCGGGGAGCCGATGCTGGTCCACGCGGTTCGTGGGCTGTGCACGGCGCCCGTCGACCTTTCGCATGTCGTAGTCGCCGTGCCCGCTGGCACTGAGCGTGAGATCCGTGAGTTGCTCGAGCCGCACTGCGGCAAGGCGGAGCTGATCTGCGTCGCGGGTGGCGCCGACCGGACCGAGTCCGTCCGTTGTGGGCTGGCGGCGCTTCCGGCTGATGTCGCCTTCGACTGCGTGCTCGTCCACGACGCGGCCCGGCCGTTCGTGCCGGCGGTCGTGGTGGCGCGAGTGGTCGAGGCGGTGCTGGCCGGCGCGGACGCGGTGATCCCGGTGCTGCCGGTGACCGACACGATCAAGCGGGTCGACGACGACGGCCAGGTGGTGGACACCCCGGACCGGTCGGCCCTGGTCGCGGTGCAGACGCCGCAGGGTTTCCGGCCCGACGTGCTCCGCCGGGCGCACGCAACGGCCGCCGGCCCGGCGACCGACGACGCCGCGCTGGTGGAACGGCTCGGCCTGCCGGTCGACACGGTCGAGGGCTCGCAGGAGTCGCTCAAGATCACCCGGCCCGCCGACCTGCTGATCGCCGAGGCCATTCTGAACGAACGCAGCCTGGCCGAACGGAGCCGCCCGTGATCCCGCGCGTCGGCACCGGCGTCGACGTCCACCCGCTGACCGCCGGCCGGCCGATGTGGCTCGCCTGCCTGCACTGGCCCGACGAGCCGAACGGCCTGTCCGGGCACTCCGACGGCGACGCCGCCGCACACGCCGTCTGCGACGCCCTCCTGGCCGCCGCCGGCCTCGGCGACCTCGGCTCCAACTTCGGTACGTCGGAACCGCAGTGGTCCGGCGCGTCCGGTGCCGCGCTGCTCACCGAGACGGCCCGCCGGGTCCGCGAGGCCGGGTTCGAGATCGGCAACGCCTCGGTCCAGATCGTCTGCAACGCCCCGCGGATCGGGCCGCGTCGCAAGGAGGCCGAGGCGGCGATGAGCGACGCCTGCGGCGCACCGGTGTCCGTGGCCGCCAAGACCACCGACGGCCTCGGTCTGACCGGCCGCGGTGAGGGCATCGCCGCGATCGCCACCGCCGTCGTGGTCCGGAAGTGACCGCGCGGGTCCTGGTCCGCTGGTCCCGGCCGGTCGCACCCGTCTCGTCAGAACGGTTGCTGACGGCAACCGAGCTGACCCGGCTGGCCGCCTTCCGCCGCGACTCCGACCGCACCCTGTTCCGCAGCGCCCACGTTCTCGCCCGCCTGGTCGTCGCCGAGCTGACCGGATCCGCCGCCTCCGGCGTCGTACTCACCCAGCGCTGCACGACCTGCGGCGGCCCTCACGGCCGCCCGTACGTCGAACCCGCGGCTCTTTCGGATCCAGCCGCACCTCCGCACGTGAGCTGGTCGCACACCGCGGATCTGGTCGTGGCGGCGGCCACGTGTGTGGGTCCGGTCGGGGTGGATGCCGAGTCGGTCTCCGCGATCGCCCGGGCCGGAGTGGACCGGATCGCGCTCGCCGAGGCCGAACGCGCCCAGCTTGAGTCCGCCGAGGATCCGGACCGCTGGCGCGCGATCTGGTGGGCCCGCAAGGAATCGTTGCTCAAGGCAACCGGCGACGGCCTCACCCTGCCCATGTCCCGCGTCGTGGTCAGCCCGCCCAACCAGGCCGCGCGCCTGCAGTCTTGGCCGCGCGCCGAGCCACCGTACTCCCGGATGGCCGACCTCGACCTAACCCCCGACCACGCCGCCTGCCTCACCATCCTCACCCCGGCCGATCGCACCCCGGCTGACCTCGTCCCCGACGTCCGGCAGCTCGACCTGACCTCCACTTACCTTGCCGATACGCCGCTCATCTGAGAAGTGCACTTGCAGGCACGCCGCCCGGGTCGACCTGAGGCGGCGTGCCTGCAAGGTAAGTCGGATCTGGGCGGCGTGTGCGCAAGGAGAGTCGGCGGTGGGGACGTGCGGCGGCAGCGCGTCGTACCTGAGGGGTTAGCGGCGGCGGATCTTGCCGAGGCCGGCGCTGGAGCCGGGGAGGGCGGGGAGCTTGGCGGCGTCGAGCCAGGTGGCGAGGAGAGGGGCCACGTCGGCGTACGAGGAGGCGAGCTCGGTGAAGCCCGCCGTGGTGACGGAGCCGTGGCGGTGGCGTTTGGTCCAGCTGCGGAGCAGGTCGAAGAAGGCGTCGTCGCCGAGCCGGAGCCGGATCGCGTGCAGGGTGATCGCGCCGCGCTTGTAGAGGCGGTCGTCGAACATGTCGCGCGGTCCCGGATCGGAGATCACCAGGTCCTGCGGCAGGCCGGCGAGCTTCGCGTGTGCCTGCGCGACCTGCTGGGCGGCGGACAGGCCGCCGGAGTTCTCCGACCAGAGCCACTCGGCGTAGCAGGCGAAGCCCTCGTTCAGCCAGATGTCGCGCCAGGACGACGGGGTCAGGCTGTTGCCGAACCACTGGTGCGCGAGCTCGTGCGCGATCAGCCGCTCGGCGCCCCGCCGGCCGTCCAGGTGGTTGCTGCCGAAGACCGACAGGCCCTGCGCCTCGAGCGGGATCTCCAGCGGGTCGTCGGCGACGACGACGGTGTAGGCGCCGAACGGGTACGGCCCGAACAGCTTCGCGAACACCTTCATCATGTCCTGCTGGCGGCCGAAGTCGGACCGGAACACCCGCGCCAGCTCGGCCGGCACCGCCCCGGTGATCGTCACCGGCGACGACGCCACCTTGACCTCGGTGTACCGCCCGATCTGCACGGTCGCGAGGTACGTCGCCATCGGCGCGGTCTGCTCGAACACCCAGCTGGTCTGGCTGGCCCGGGTATGCCGCGAGGTCAGCCGTCCGTTCGCGACCACGTGGTACGGCGAGTCGGTGCTGATCGCGATCCGGTACGTCGCCTTGTCGCCCGGGTGGTCGTTGCACGGGAACCAGGTCGGCGCGCCGGACGGCTGGCCGGCGACCAGTGCGCCCTCGGTGAGCTCCTCCCAGCCGACGTCGCCCCAGGCGCTCCGCACCGGCTGCGGGTTCCCGGCGTACTGCACGTCGACGGTGAAGTCGCCGGCCGCCAGATCCGTCGCCGGCCAGACGTGCAGCTTCTCGTCGCGCTGCGCGTAGCGGGCCGGGCGGCGGCGGTTCACGGTGACCTTGCTCGCGCGCAGTCCGGCCAGGTCGAGGCTGATCCGGGACAGCGGCTGTACGGCGGTCGCGACGATCGTGGCCCGCCCGGTCAGCCGGTTGCTGCTGACCCGGTACTCGATCTCGAGGTCGTAGTGACGGACCCGGTAGGCACGGTCGCCGCGGCGCGGGACGTACGGGTCGGCGCCGGAGCTCACCGAGCCGCCCACGGCGCGATCGGGTTGCCGGCCCAGCGGGTGCCGTCCGGCACGGTCTCGCCGCGCATCACCAGCGACACCGGCCCGACGGTGGCGTCCGGCCCGATCGACGCGGCCGGCAGCACGATGCTGTGCGGGCCGAGGGTGGCGCCGCGGCCGAAGGTGACGCTGTGCATGCTCATCACCCTGTCATGGAAGAGATGCGTCTGCAGGCCTCGGGCAGCCAGTACGTCTCCAGCCAGACGCCACGGCCGATCTTCGCGCCGAGTGTGCGCAGCCACAGGTTGAGCACCGGCGTGCCCGCGGCGGCGTCCGCGAACCACGGCGCTGCGACCAGCTCGACGAAGGTGTCAACCACCTCGTTGCGCCACACGAAGGAACTCCACAACGGGTACTCGGTGGCCTTGGTCTTGCCCACCACCAGCCACTTCGCGACCGTCGCCGACCCGCCGGCGACCGCCCCGGCGGCCAGGATCACCACACCCGAGACCAGCAGCGCGAGCCACGCCCCCAGCGCCGACACCAGCGCGGCCATCGTGAGCAGTACGCCGAGCGCGATCGCGACCGTGCAGATCATCGGCACGAACCGGCACAGCTCGACGATCGCCCGCGCCCACTTCAGCCGCGCCGGCGGGTCGAAGGTGCGGCTGTTGTCGCCGGAGACGGCGCGCCGGCGCAGCTTCACCGGCGGGCTGCCCAGCCAGGACGTGCCGGCCTTGGACTTCCTCGGCGCCGCCGACAGCACCGCGACCAGGCCGTTCTTCGGCACCGCCCGGCCGGGCGCGGTCATCCCGGAGTTGCCCAGGAACGCGCGCTTGCCGACCTTCGCCGCGCCGACCCGCAGCCAGCCGCCGCCGAGCTCGTACGACGCGATCATCGTGTCGTCGGCCAGGAACGCGCCGTCGGCGACGGTGGTCATCTTCGGCAGCAGCAGCACCGTGGACGCCTCGACGTCGCGCCCGACGGTCGCGCCCATCGCCCGCAGCCACCACGGTGTGAGCAGGCTCGCGTAGAGCGGGAACAGGTAGGTCCGTGCCGCGTCCAGCAGCCGCTCGGTCGCCCACACCTGCCAGCCGATCCTGCTGCGCACCGGGAAGTGCCCCTCGCGGATGCCGATCCCGAGCAGCCGCACACCAGCCAGTGTCAGCAGCGCCAGCATCGTGAACGACAGCAGGGTGATGGCGGGAGCGGTCCACAGCGCGCGCACCGCCGCGTCGCGCAGCGAGTCAGCGTGTCGTACGGCCAACCAGAGCACCAGGATGCCCGGCGCCGCCGCCAGCACCGGCAGGAACGACATCGCCGCCGACGCGAGCCCGTACGCCACCACCCAGCGGGCGTTGCGCGGCGGGCGCTGCTCCGGCCACGGGTGCCGGGCCTTGCCGGCCCGGTGCGCGGGGGAGCCGGTCCAGCGCTCGCCGGCCGGCACCTCATCGTGTACGGCGGAGCCTGCGGCGATCTCCGCGCTCCGGCCGATCCTTGCCCCGGGCAACAAGGTGCTGCGGGATCCGATCGTCGCCTCGGCGCCGATCTGGATCTCGCCGAGGTGCAGCACGTCGCCGTCCAGCCAGTACCCGGACAGGTCGACCTCCGGCTCGATCGACGCGCCCCGGCCGATGCTGAGCATGCCGGTCACCGGCGGCAGGGTGTGCATGTCGACTCCGCGGCCGGTCTTCGCGCCCAGCGCCCTGGCGTAGTAGGCGATCCAGGGCGCGCCGGACAGGTTCGCCGCGCCCGCCGCGTCGGCGAGGTTCTCGGCCGCCCAGAGCCGGATGTGGACGGACCCGCCACGCGGGTAGTCGCCGGGCCGGACGCCGTACAGGAGGATCTTGGCGCCGGCCACGGCGATCGTCATCCGGCCCAGCGGGGTGATCAGCACCAGCCAGCCGAGCGCGATCCACCACCACGAGACGGTCGGCAGCCACGGGTAGTCGCCGGTCAGCGCGAGCAGGCCGTCGAGGGTCAGCGCCCAGGTCAGGAACCGCGCGCCGACGACGGTCTGCAGCACCAGCGTGAGCGCGGTCTGGATCACCTGCGCGGACCGCGGCGTCGGCGTCACCGGGTCGCGCTTGACGGCGGTGGTCGCCTCGAACTCATCGAGCCGTTCGGCGAGCGCGCCGAGCCGCGGGTAGCCGTACACGTCCGCGACCGTCGCCTCTGGGAACCTTGCTCGCAGCGCGGACACCAGCTGCGCGGCGGACAGGCTGCCGCCGCCGTGCAGGAAGAAGTCGTCGTCCGGTCCGGTCACCGGCGCCCCCAGCACCCGGGTCCAGCGCTCCGCCAGCCACCCCGCGGTCCCCTCCAGCTCGACCCCGGCACCCGGCTCCGGCTCGGGCCCGACCGGCCACGGCAGCGCCGCCCGGTCGACCTTGCCGGAGGTCCGGGTCGGCAGCGTGTCCACCACGGCCAGCAGCGGCACCAGCGCCGCCGGCAGCGCCTCCCGCAACCTGACACTCGCCGCCGCCGTGTCAAAACCCCCGTTGTCAGTCACATCTCGCGCCGGGCCGCGAGATCCGTCTGACGACTGGTCGTCGGGGACGAGGTAGCCGACGAGGATCTGGTTGCCGGCAGCGGTGGTCTTCACCGCGGCGGCGGCGCCGAAGATACCGGGGAGGGCTTGGAGCGCGGCGTCGACCTCGCCGAGCTCGATCCGGCGGCCGCCGAGCTTGACCTGCTCGTCGGCGCGGCCCTGGAAGATCAGGCCGGCGGACTCGTTGCGGACCAGGTCGCCGCTGCGGTACGCGCGATCCCAGCCGAGCGACGGCATCGGCGCGAACTTCTCCGCGTCCTTGACCGGGTCGAGGTAGCGGGCCAGGCCGACCCCGCCGATGATCAGCTCGCCGGTCCCGCCCTCGGCGACTTCGTTGCCTACGGCATCGACCACGGCGAGGTCCCAGCCGTCCAGCGGCAGCCCGATCCGCACCGTCCCGTCGCCGGTGAGCCGGGTGCCGCAGGCGACCACGGTCGCCTCGGTCGGCCCGTACGTGTTCCACACCTCGCGGCCGTCGACCGCGAGCCGCTCGGCCAGCTCCGGCGGGCACGCCTCACCGCCGAAGATCAGCAACCGCACCTGGTCCAGCGCGTCCGGCGGCCACAGCGCGGCCAGCGTCGGCACCGTCGAGACCACCGTGATGCCCTGGGCGACGAGCCACGGCCCGAGGTCCATCCCGGTCCGCACCAGCGACCGCGGCGCCGGCACCAGGCACGCCCCGTGCCGCCAGGCCAGCCACATCTCCTCACACGACGCGTCGAACGCCACCGACAGCCCGGCCAGCACCCGGTCGTCCGGCCCGATCGGCTCGTCCGCCAGGAACCAGCGCGCCTCGGCGTCCACGAACGCCGCCGCCGACCGGTGCGTCACCGCCACACCCTTCGGCACCCCCGTCGACCCCGACGTGAAGATCACCCACGCGTCATCCTCCGGCCCCGGAGACACGGGTACGACGGACTGCCCGGCACCATCCGCCGGCGCGGCCGGATCCGGGCCGGCCGGTGCGGCCTCCGGTACGGCGAAGGCGCGGGTGATCGTCGGGCCGTCGGTGATCACCGCGCGGACGGCGGCCTCGGTGAAGACGAGCTCGGCGCGCTCGTCCGGGTCGTCGGCGTCGACCGGAACGTAGGCCGCGCCCGCGAAAAGCGTCGCCAGGATCGCGACGTACAGGTCGTTGGTGCCGGACGAGAGCCGGACGCCGACCTTGTCGCCACGGCCGATCCCGGCGGCCGACAGTCGCTCGGCGAGTGCGCGCACCGCGACCAGCAGCTCGTCGTACGACAGCGTGGTGCTGCAGTCGTCCAGCGCCGGCTCGGCTCCCTGTGCCGCGGCCGTCGCGCTCAGTACGTCGATGAGCGTGCGGGCTTCGGGGGCGCGGTCGCCACGCAGCAGGGTCACCCCCGGATTTTACGTTCCCAACCAGGCGTTCATTCGTCGCATCTCGTGGTCGCTGTGGACAACGCGGTCGGCCGATCGCGGCCTTTCGGCTCTCCGGTTGTCCACAGCGACCACGAGATGCGACGAATGAACGTGGAGGGGGTGAGGGTTACTGGAGGAGCCTGTCCGGGGCGGCGTAGGTGTTGCACGCCTTGGTCTCGCCGATGTTGAAGCCGTTCATGATCCAGAAGCCCTGGCTGCGCGCCTTGCCGTGGGTGCGGTGGTTCTCGGGCAGGTCGTCCGGGTCACCGAAACTGTGGCTGGACTGCCACTCGAACTCCTTGAGCCGCTTCGTGAAGGGGTACGACTTCTCGACGGCGCGGCTGAACACGCCGGCGAAGCAGGACGCCTGCAGCTCGTTGCGCCGCGAGCTGGCCAGCTCCTCGCCCGGGTGGTCCTGCAGGTACAGCATCCGGGCCCGGAACAGGCCGCTGACGCCCTGCACGTGGTGGCCGTACTCGTGCGCGATCGTCATCAGGTACGCCAGGTCCTGCTGCGGGCCGAAGGCGTCGTTCATCTGCAGCACGTCGGTGTACATCACCGAATTGCCGTAGCAGTAGAACGCGAGCACCCGCCCCGACTTCGGCTTGAAGCTGCCGCAGGGGGTGACGACCGGCTTGTCGAACACGACGAGGCCCGGGTCCGGCTCCTTCGAGCCGACCTTCTCCAGCAGCGGGCGCCAGCCGTCGTTCAGGCACTGGAAGAGCTTGGTGTAGTAGCGCTTCTGCGCCGCGATGCTGCCGTTGCCGAGCTTCTCCGCCGGGCAGTCCAGCTCGCCGATGCCGCCCACGCCGTAGATCGAGTCGTTCAGCAGGACGTCCTCGGCGCTGCCCTTCGCCCGCTGCGTGCTCGCCGTCGGCACGATCGACGGGCCGGTCACCTCGGGCCGGACGCCCGGGCCGGCGGTGTTGCCGGCCTTGCCGACCAGGGACGCGGCCAGCACGATGATGCCGACCAGCACCAGCGCGATCGCCGCGAAGCCGAACACGAGCACCTTCAGGCAGCCGGACGCGCCGCGCCGCCGGGGCTGGATGCCGCCGAACTGCGGGGGCCGGCCGCCGCCACCGTAGTACGGCTGGGCCCACTGACCGGGATGCTGCTGGTAGCCCTGCTGCCGGCCCTGCTGCGGCCACGGAGCGGCCTGCGGCGGAGGCAGCACACCCGGCTGACCTTGGCCATACCCGTACGGCGAGCTCACATGTACTCCCGATCCTTGGACGAACCCGTCCGAGACTACCCTCGACGCATGTCACTGAAGCGCCGCTTGCTGCCGGCCGCCCCGATCGTTGCCTTCGTCACCGTGTTGCTCAGTGGGACCGCCGTGGCGCACGCGGCCGCACGGGCCGAGGACACCGTCTCCTCGTACACGGCGGACGTCAGCTTAGGTGGCGACGGGGTCCTGCACGTCAAGGAAACGGTGGCGCTCGCGGCCTCCGGCGACTCGGTCAGCAGGGTGCTGCAGACCAAGGTCCGCGCCGACGCCGACCGGGACCGGGTCTGGGAGCTGAAGAACGTCTCGGCTACTGTCGACAGCCAGTCCGCGCAGGTGAAGACCGAGGACACCGACGGCGGTACCAAGGTGTCCGTCCAGACCGGCATCGGCACCAAGACCATCGTCTACTCGTACGACGTGGTCGGTGCGGTGGCCGAGTCCGCCGAGGGCCGCGAGGTGAGCTGGCCGGTCGTGCAGGGCTTCGACAGCGCGATCCCGACGGCGAAGATCAACGCGAACATCCCGTTCGCGTCCTGGGTCGCCTGCTTCGCCGGCCGGCCCGGTTCGAGCAAACCGTGCACGACGTCGCAGCTGGCCGAGACCGCCGGCCTGCAGATCGAGCAGCTCGGCGTGCCCGCCGAGGGCCGGGTGACCTTCCTCGTCGGCCTCACCTCGGACGCCACGGTCAAGCCGAACGCCACGTTCAAGGACCGCTGGACTCTCGGCCGCGCCTTCAGCGCCGACGGTACGACGCTCGGCCTGAGCGCGTTGCTACTCGGCCTGGCCGCGCTCGGGGCGGCCGCGCTCTGGCTGCTCCGCGGCCGTGACGCCGCTCGCGTGAACAACGCCGCCGGAGTGTCCGCGCGACCGGTGCTGGACGGCGCCGACGGGCCGCAGTTCGCCGCGCCGGACGGGATCCGCCCCGGCCAGCTCGGCACCGTCGCCGACGAGTCCGCCGACCTGGTCGACATCACCGCCACGCTGCTGGACCTTGCCGTGCGCAACTATCTCTCGATCACCGAGCTGCCGCGCTCGGGTGAGTTCGGCCGGCTCGACTGGACCCTGACCCGCCGGCACGAGGGCGGCCCGGAGCTGCTGCCGTACGAGAAGGCGCTGCTCGACGCGGTGTTCGCCGACGGCCCCGAGGTGACCGTGTCCGACCTCGGCCCGGCACTGCGGCCGCGACTGAACGCGGTCCGCGACAGCCTGTACGCCGACGTCGTCCAGCAGGGCTGGTTCACCCAGCGCCCGGACGCGGTGCGGAACCGCTGGACCACCGCCGGCCTGGTCCTGGTCGGAGCCGGCGCGGTGCTCACCGTGGTGCTCGCTGCCGTGTCCAAGTTCGGCCTGGTCGGTCTCGCGATGATGCTCGGCGGCGTCGCCCTGACGATCGCCGGCCAGGAGGCGCCGGCCCGGACCGCGCGTGGCTCCCAGGTGCTCGGCCGGATCGCCGCGCTGCGCGCCTACCTCGACTCCGAGAGCGCCGCCGACCTCCCCGAGGAGCGCCGCCAGGAGTTCGCGTCCCGCTGCCTGCCGTACGCCGCGGTGCTCGGCCTGACCGAGAAATGGGCCCTCGAGATCGCCGCCACCGACGACGACGCTGACCCGGACGCCGGCATCGGCTGGTACGGCGGCCCCGACAACTGGCACCTGTCCAACATCGGCGAGTCCCTGACGAACTTCGTCACCGCCGTCAACGGCACCCTCTCCAGCGGCCGCCGTCTCTTCGCGGACTGACACAGCGCGATTCGTAGCCCTAGGCAACGAAAACGGCGGGCAGCCCAGGCTCAGCAACAAGCCCGGCTGCCCGTTACCGTCCGCGGCGCGCGCTGGCCACGATCCGCCCGACGCCCCGGCCTGGCACGACGGCCGCAGCACCGGCGCGGCGTCTCGGGGGTCGACCCTCACGCCGGAGGCGTCACCTCGCCCGCGTCATCGCACTTCACCCAGTGGTGTGACGTCGTGCGATGTGCGGTGGGAGCGGTGAAGTGTCGCCTTCTCCGCCCAGTCTCGGCCGGCGCGTGTGTTCCACCCGGGCCGAGCGTCGTACGCGCAAAGCAGGCCGGACGACTGTGCCGCGCACCGCAGATGGTTCGGGGCATCCGCGGCACTTGGAGGGACTCGTGCAGAATCCGGCCGCCAGCGGAAGGATGAGCGTGTTCCCAGCCTCGAGGCGATAGACAGACTGTTTCGATCGATGACGAGTGATGATGTCGCGGGAGTGTTCGACAACTCGAGCCTGAGGCTCCAGAAGGACGCCGGTGGTGGTGGCGGCGAGTACCGAGCGGTGGGCCCGTGGCCGTCGAGATCGACGCGATCCTGAAGAGGCGGGCTGAGCCTTCGGATTGAGTGGTGCACAAAGAACCGGCTGGAGCGCGAGGCGCTCCAGCCGGTTCGGGGGAATCAGCGGGTCAGGAGACCATCGCGTCCGAGACGGCCCAGGTGATGCAGCTGCCGGCCGTGTGGTAGGTGAAGCCGCGGTACGCCCAGAAGCCGTTGTTCTTGTAGCTTCCGTGGTCGCGTGTGCCGCCGCTCGGGTTGTCGCCCATGTGGTAGATCGCGTACTTCCACTGGGTGTAGAGGCCACCGGTCATCGGGTAGTAGGCCCGGTCGGCGCCCAGGTAGGCACCGCCCCAGCAGGTGGCCTGGAGCTCGCGTCGGCGGTTCTCCTCGAGCTTGTCGGCCGTGGTCTTGAAGGTGTAGGTCTGCCGGTTCCAGGACGCGTCCAGGATGCCCGTGATGTGCTGGATGTGGTGACCGTACTCGTGCGCCATCTGCTGAGCGGTGAACGCGCGCAGCCACTGGCGGCCCGTGGTGGTCGGGTACTGCTTGTACCAGTTCACGTACACGGTCCACGGGATCAGGATCTGGCCGTGGCCGTACGAGCAGTAGTACGGGACCTTGCTGGACGCGTAGACCCAGCCGCAGTAGCTCTTGTAGGAGCTCTGGTAGAAGACCACCGACGGGATGTAGAAGCTGAAGCCGGCCTTCTTCACGTTGCCCGACCAGGCGGTGTTCAGGCAGGACAGGAACGCCTTGTGCCATGCCGCGACATTCGAGTACGAGTTCAGCGGGTAGCTCGGCTCGTGGCAGCGGGAGATGCCGATCGGGCCGCCGTACTTGTAGATCCGGTTGTACCGGACCGTGTTGTACCAGCTGCTCGTGGCGGTCGTGGTCGCCGCCGAGCTCGTCGTGGCGGACGACGGCTGCAGGGCGGTGCCACCGGTCGACGAGGCGTCGACCTGCGCGCTGCTCGGACGCACCGGCTGCGGGCCGGCCTGCGGGCTCGCCTGCGCGGCGCCCGGGAGCACCGCGAGGGCGACGCCGGCGGCCGCGGTGACGGCCACGACGGCGCGCTTCGTCATCGACCAGCGCGCGCGACGCGGCTGGGTGGTACGGAGGACGTTCGTCATGCTCTCCACTCTCGTATCGGTTGCTTTCGCACCGAGGAGTTTGCCATTCGGGAGGTTCAGCGGGTCAGGATCGGAGTCGCCGCGAACGTGTTGCAGTAGCTCGGCCGGACCCCGTTGAAGCCCTTCATCGTCCAGTACGCGTGTGCCGCCGCGGCGCCGTGGTCACGCACCTTCGGCTTGCTGTACTCGTCGCCGGTGTGCGAGATCGTCCACTTCCAGCGGACCAGGAACGACCCGCGCATCGGGAACCAGGTGCGGTCCGTGCCCAGGTAGATCCCGCCGAAGCAGGACGCCTGCAGCTCGCGGCGGCGGCTCTCCAGCAGCTTGCCCTGCACGTTCGGCATCGCCTTCTGGCGCGCCCAGGACGCCGGCAGGATCCCGGTCAGCTGCTGCACGTGGTGGCCGTACTCGTGCGCGATCGTCTGCGCCATCCAGGTCCGCGCCCACTCCTGGTTGGTGCGGTAGTTGAGCACGTCGACGTTCCACGGCAGGTAGATCGTCTCGTTGACGCCGCAGTACCAGGGCCGCGAGGTGAACCCGCACGGCGACTTGATCCTGCCGCCGTACACGACCAGCTTCGGGGCGTGGAACGTGTACCCGGCCCGCTGCAGGCTCGGCGCCCAGGCCTTGTTCAGGCACGGCAGGTAGCGCAGGTAGTACGCCCGGACGGTCGCGAACGAGGTCGGCCGGTACGCGGGCTCGTGGCACCGCGAGGCCAGCACCCGGCCGGTCTTGTACAGCGGGTTCGCGGTCACCACCTGGTGCACCGTCGCTTTGGGCTTCGGCTTGGGCTTCGGCTGCACCGGCGTCGCGGGCGCAGTCGACGGGTCCTGCGTCGGGGTCGGGGTCGGCGTCGGGCTCGGTGATGGCGACGTGGTCGGCCCGGTGGTCACGTTCTTGTCGTCGTCACCGGTGAGCGCGATCGCGACGCCGCCGCCGACGACCAGCAGCGCCAGCGCGACCAGCACGGCGATCAGGCCCTTGCGGGTACGACGTCCGCGCGGCGCGGTGCCGAACGAGCCGCGCGGCAGCTGGATCGGCGGTCCGGCCGGCGACTGGCCCGGCCGCATCGGCGGCGGGAACGTCCAGCCCGGCGGCACTCCCTCGACCGGCCGGGAGCCGTACGGCGACTGCGACGCGGGGTGCACGCCGCCCTGCTCGGCGGTCGGGTACGCACCCTGCCACGGGTTCGGCTGCTCGGGCTCGGACGGCTGCCCGGGCTGCACTGGCGGCTGCCCTGGTGGTTGCACTGGTGGTTGCACTGGCGGCTGCCCTGGTGGCTGCTGGCCGGGTGGCTGCTGCGGGGCGGGCGGCTGGACAGGCTGCTGGACGGGCTGCTGGGGCTCGGTCGGCTGCTGCCAGCTCGGCCGGCTCGCCGGCTGCTCACCCGGCTGCTGCCAGGTCGGCTGGCCGCCGAGCTGCCCGGGCTGCCGCCAGGGCTGCTCCTCGGGCTGCTTCCAGCCGGAGTCGTCGGGCTGCCGCCACGGCTCCTGGGATCCGGAACGCCATGGCTGCTCCTCGCCCGGCTGCCGCCACGACGGCTGGTCGCCGCCGTGCTGCCAGGAACCGCCCTGCGGCGACCCGGGCGGCTGCTGACCGGACAGCGGATCGCCGCCCGGAGGCGGCGTCGTCCCCTGCTCGTCAGTCCCCTCCCGCTCGGGCTCGTCCGGACCGTTCCAGTTGTTGTCCGACATTCGTGCTCCTCACAGACCCTTTGAACGCCAGGTCAGTATCCCTTGCCGCCGAAGCAGCCCACCGGCCGGTCAACCACGCGTGACATGTCAGCGGACCACCGCCGAGGATGCCAGGAACGTACGACAGGCGGCGGGGCTCCGGCTGCTGAAACCACGCTTCGTCCAGTACGCATGGCTCTTGCGCCGGCCGTCGACGGCGGCCGGAAGCCGTCGTGCCCGCGGCGCACGATCGGCGCCCAGGACCGGTCCAGGCACTTCTTGATCTGCCCAGGTACGCCCGGTCGCCGGCCAGCGAGGTCTGCCGGGCCCGCGACTCGTGACAGCCGACCGACGCCACCGTCCCGGCGCCGTAGAACCCACACCGCGACGACGACCACAAGGATGCCTGCGGCAACGATCCCGAGCACCAGCCCCGTCCTGCCGCGGCGTCGCGGAGCCGCACCCGCCGGTCCGCCGTACCCCATCGGGCCGGGTGGGAACTGCGGGCCCAGCCGGGCTGCTGCTGATTGGGCCACTGGTACGACGGGCCGCCACGCGGTGGTCCGTAGCCCTGGCCTCGTTGCGGGTTCCACTGGCTTCCGGACACTCAGCGGACCCGGTTCGACGACGCGGTGAACGTGTTGCACTGGCTCGGGTTGTGCGACCGGTAGCCTCGGTGCGACCAGAACGTGTGGCTGTCGGCGTCGCCGTGGTCGTGGGTGGTGTCGATCGTGTGCGAGATCGCCCAGTCGAACTGCAGTGCGTTCTGGCCGCGCATCGGCATCGTGCGGCGGTTGGCGCCGACGAAGACGTTGCCGAGGCAGGACGCCTGCAGCTCCATCCGGCGGTTCATCTCGAGCCCGACCGTGCGCGACACCGCGCCCGACCAGCGCACGTTGTCGTACGCGTCCAGGATGCCGGTCATCTTCTGCACGTGGTGGCCGAACTCGTGCGCCACGGTGAACAGCGCCCACATCCGCGAGTACACCTTCGAGTAGTACGCGGGGTAGGTGTTGTACTGCTTGATGTCCTGGTCGTAGCGCATGTAGATGACCTCGTTCACGCCGCAGTAGTACGACCGCGGCATCGCGGAGCCACCACACGGCGAGTCCACGTAACCGGCCACCATCAGCATCCGCGGCTTGCGGAACCGGTCGCGCCCGGCCGAGACGTTGTGCGGCCAGCTCCGGTCCAGGCAGCGCAGAATCGCGCCGTAGTAGACCTGGGTGCCTGCCTTGTTCGACAGCGCGACGTCGGGCAGCCGGCAACCCGCGGCCGGCATCGGCCCGGTCCGGTAGAACGGGTCGGCGGTCATGATCTGCCGGTTGGTGGGCTGCGGCTTCGGCGGCTTGCGCCGTGGTGGCGGCGGCTTCTGCGTGGTCCGGGTCGCGGTCGGCTTCGGCACCGTCGGCTTGGCGGTCGGCAGCGGGGGTGGCGTCATCGTCGGCTGCGGTGACGGCGGCGTCGGGTACGACGCGACCGGGCTCGGCTCGGTCGTCACTGAGCTCTCACCCTTCAACGCGGCGGCGGCGAACACCACGACGACCAGAACGATGATGCCGCCGATACCGGCCAGCGTCGCCCCGACCGCCGTACGGCCGCTCTTCTTCGGCGGCCTGCCGGGCGGACCGCCGAATCCGGGCGCGCGGCCGCCGGGCGGTCCGAACTGCGGGTTCCAGCCGACGTTCGGGGGCTGGTAGCCGGCCGGCTGCTGGTACGGGTGGCCGCCCTGCTGCTGCGGGTACTGCTGTTGCGGGTACTGCTGCTGCGGAAAGCCTTGCTGGTAAGGCGGTCCGGGGTACCCCTGCTGAGGTGGTCCGGGCGGCGGGTACTGGCCGCCGCCACCCGGTGTACCCTGCGGCGGGTACGGTCCACCGGGTGGTGGACCCCACTGCTGATCTGGCACGGTGACCCCTCGATGCGATGTGATTGCCCGATGCGCCTACGTGTTCTCTCGGCGGCCGTCTGCGCCCTTGGTTGGCTCACGATAACGACCTCACAGGTCAGCGCCGTCCCCGTGGCGACACCACAGGCAGACGTCACGATCCCGTCGTACAACAGCGAAGTGCGGGTCGAGCCCGACGGTGAGCTGCAGGTCAGCGAGATCTGGCAGTTGAGCGGTGCGTCAGGCGCCTTCACCCGGTTCACGGTCAGCCGAGAGCACCTCGCCAAGGACGTCGACCACGTGCTGGAGATCGGCGACGTGGTGGCGAAGGTGGGCGAGGCGACCAAGCCCGTCACCACGACCGTGGAGGGCGACGTCACCGCGATCGCGGTCGGCGAGCTGACCGGCAACGCCACCCTGACCTTGCAGTACTCGGTGCGCGGCGCCGTCTCCGAGACCGTCAACGGCACCGAGATGCACTGGAGCCCGCTGCACGGGCTGCCCGCCGAGGTGCAGACCGCGACCGTGACCCTCGACACGCCGGAGGTCACGCACATCCAGTGCACCGCGGGCGAGCTCGGCGGCAGCGCGCCCTGCACGGCGTCGCAGATCGCGGAGACCAGTGTCCCCGAGTTCCAGCAGTTCGGGCTGGCGCCCGGCAACACGATGCGGATCGTTGCCGGATTCAAGAGTTCCGACATCGCGGCGAACGCGATCGTCGAGTACCGCAAGTCCTTCCGGCGCGCGTTCAGCGCCGACTTCACGCACCTCGGCCCGGCGCTGCTGGTGCTGCTGCTCGGCGCCGCCGGGCTGTTCGCGCTGTACCGCCGGCGCGGCCGCGACCAGGTCGAGCCAGGCCGCGTCGTACCCGCGTCGCTGTTCCGGCTCGGCGCGAACTCGAGGATCGAGTTCAACCCGCCGGAGAACCTGCGTCCCGGCCAGGTCGGCACTCTGATCGACGAGCGGATCGACCCGGTCGACGTGACCGCCTCGATCTTCGACCTCGCGGTGCGCGGCCACCTCACCATCACCGAGCTGCCCAAGCCGAGCGAGTTCGCCCGCCCCGACTGGGAGCTACGGAAGGTTGCCGGGGGCAACGAGCAGCTGCAGCCGTACGAGCGGGGCATCGTCGACGCGCTCTTCGGCGGCGCCGACACCGTGCTGGTCTCCAACCTCGGCCCCCAGGTGCGCGCGCACCTCGGCGAGGTCCAGAACGCCCTGTACGACGACGTCGTGCGGCGCGGCTGGTTCGCCGAGCGCCCGGACCGGACCCGCTCGAAGTGGGGCACCCTCGGCATCGCCGTCCTGGTCGCCGGCATCGTCGGGACCGTTGTGCTGGCGTGGTTCTCCCGCTGGGGCCTGCTCGGCCTGACCGTGGTCGCGCTCGGCGCCGGCCTGATCTGGCTCGGCCGGCACATGCCGTCCAAGACCGCCGCCGCCGGCCGGGTGCTCGGTCAGATGGCCGCGATCCGCGGCGAGCTGCTCGAGATGGACGTCAGCGAGCTCCCCGAGGACCAGCATGCCGAGCTGTGCGCCCGCGCCCTCCCGTACGCCGTCGTCCTCGGCGGCGCCGACCGCTGGATCGAGGCCCTCGTCGCCACCGACGACGACGAGGACCCCGACGAGGGCTTCGACTGGTACCGCGGCCCCGACAACTGGCACCTCCAGCACCTCCCCGACTCCCTCCGCAACCTCACCACCAACCTCACCGGCGCGTTGTTCGCCCGCTGAGGTCCCCCCATCGCGTTCATTCGTCGCATCTTGTGGTTCCTGTGGACAACGCGGTCAGCTGACCGCCGGCGTGCACCTGACCGGTTGTCCACAGGAACCACAAGATGCGACGAATGAACGCAGATGTGGGGGGTTACCAGTTCGGCTGGCTCGGGGCTGGTGGCAGGGGGAGGGACTCCGGGTGGATGACGTAGACGATGCCGCCGGAGTGGGGGACCCAGGCGTTCTCGAACTGTTCGCGGTTGTAGACGGTGCGGACCTGGTCGTTGCTCGGGATCAGGTGTGAGGCGGGGTCGTTGACGACGACGTCGCCGGTGGCGGTGAAGCCGACGATGACCATCAGGTGGCCGTTGGTGCCGTAGCCGGCGCCGTCCAGCTGGCTCTTCTTGAACGAGACCGACGCGACCAGCGGGATGCCGAACTTGATGAACTGCTCGGCCTCGGTCAGCGAGCGCAGCCGGGTGACGAACCCGTCCAGGCCGCGGCTGCCGGCGTACGCGGTGTTGAAGGGCCAGTTGCCGGCGCCGTCGTACGCGTAGTCGAAGACCATCCGGGCGGCGTGGTCGACCTGCGGGTCCGCGTACGACGGATCCACCCAGGCGGTCTCGGCCGCCGTCGGACCGGCGCCGAAGTAGTCGAGCACCATCGCGGTCGAGGTCGGCGAGCACCAGGCCTCACCGCCGCCGTCCCACTGCGGGTACTGCCCGAGGTGGGTCTCCTGCGAGTACGTCGGAACGTCCAGCACGGTTCCCCAGGCGCCACCACCCGGGCTGGCCGGGATCTTCTTGGTGTCCGGGAGCCGCGACGCCATCGCCCCGACGGACCGGACCGCCGGCGCCGTCGTCGTACCGGACAGGCGGTGCAGGGTGACGCGCAGCTGCCAGTTCGACAGCGAGCGGCCCTTGGCGGCGACGAAGGTGTCGACCGCGACGAAGCCGTTCGAGTCGCCCTGGGACCGGACCGAGGTGCGGTGGATGTCGCCGGCCGCGGCGTCGTCACCGGCGCCCCAGCGGCCGAGGATGTACCACTTGGAGGTGGTCCCGAGGTCGGTGAGCCCGGACATCGCGACCTCGACCCAGGTGCCGGGCGGCGTGTCAGCGTTCCACGACGAGACCAGTTCGGTGAGGCCGAACCCGGTCGTCACCACCGGCGACGTCCACGTGGCGTAGTCGTACTGGCGGGGGCTGCCGTCACCGAACGGATCGGTGTACGACGTGGTGCCGGCGGCGGTCTCGAACCGGACGGCGCCGCCGGACACGCTGGTACCTGCCTGCGACCCCGACGCGAAGTCCGCGTCGGTGGTCCAGGCGGTGTAGCGGATCTCGCGGGGCTCGGGAGCGGACGCGGCCAGGGCCGGCGTGGCCGGGGCGGCGGGCGTGGCGGTCAGCGCGATCACTCCGGTCAGCGCGAGGGTGCACAGGCGAGCAAGCTTGATGGTGCTCATGAATTTGAACGATAACCCTCTCGTGAGTCTGACCTGTCAACAGTTCGGGAACGACTCGAAACCGTTGCGCCTCGCGGATCGCGGCGGGGCGGACCGCGATCCGCGGGACGCTCAGCTGTCAGTCGTGGTTGGTCGCGAAGGCCTGCAGGCGCGAGTAGTCACCGTTGAACACGTCCTGGTCGATCGGCGAGGACGAGTACTGCCACACGGTGTAGTACGACCAGTTGTAGGGCAGCGTGCCGACCGTCGAGGCGTAGCGGGCGACCCACAGCGGGTTCGTGCTGCTGAACGAGTTGTTCCCGACGCACTGGCTCCACCAGCTGGTGGCGGTGTAGATGATCGGGTACTTGTTCCAGCGCGTCTTGTACGTGTTGGAGAAGTCCCGGATCCAGGACGCCATCCCGGCCTGCGACTTGCCGTAGCAGGTGGCGCCGTACGGGTTCCACTCGATGTCGAGCGCGCCGGGCAGCGTCTTGCCGTCGCCGGACCAGCCGCCGCCGTGGGAGCCGAAGTAGGTCGCCTGGGTGGCGCCGCTGCTGATGTCGGGCCGGGCGAAGTGGTACGAACCGCGGATGAAGCCACGGTTGTAGGAGCCGCTGTACTGCTGGGCGAAGTACGGGTTGGTGTAGCCGGTGCCTTCGGTGGCCTTCACCCAGGTAAACCTCTTCCCCTGGTTCCACCAGTAGTTCCAGTCGACGTTGCCCTGGTAGCTGGCGACGTCGATGCCGTAGACGGCGGCGAGCAGGGCGCTGGAGACCGGCTTGCCGGACCCGGTCTGGCTCCAGCCCATGAAGCCCCCGCCCGCGGTGGTGACGCCTGCGGCGCGGGCCGTGTCGGTGGGTTGCGGGGTGGACGTCACTGCGGATCCGGTGGCAGGGGCGAGCGCCAGGCCGGCTGCCGCGACCAGCGCGGCGATGATCGAGATACGACGACGGGACATGACACAACCTCCCAGGTGGGAACAGGGCGGGCCTCCCCGGCAGGGGGCGGCGGAGGCAATGACATTCGAGGCGGGCTATACCCGCCTCTGGCAAAGAATTAACCCAATCGTGGGTAGGAATGTAAATATCTGGCGCTCCGATCATCGTTACCCTTGACCGGTGACGCTCCGCTTGTATGACACAGCCTCAGGACAGCTCCGCGACTTCGAGCCCGTCGTACCGGGCAGGGTCGGGATCTACCACTGCGGGCTGACCGTGCAGGGCGCGCCGCACGTAGGGCACATCTACAAGGAGGTCGTGTTCGACGTCCTGCGCCGCTGGCTGGAGCGCTCCGGCTACGAGGTCACGGTCGTTGCCAACGTCACCGACATCGACGACAAGATCCTCGCCAAGTCCGCCGACCGCGGCGTCGAGTGGTGGGCGCACGCCTACGAGTTCGAGCGCGAGCTGCACTGGTCGTACGACGTGCTCGGCTGCCGGCCGCCGTCGTACGAGCCGCGCGCCACCGGGCACATCCCGGAGATGCTGGAGATGATCGGCGAGCTGATCGAGAAGGGGCACGCGTACGCGGCTCCGGACGGCTCGGGTGACGTCTACTTCGACGTGAAGTCCTGGCCGTCGTACGGCGAGCTGTCGCACCAGCGGCTCGACGACATGGAGGCGGCCGCCGACGCCGACCCGCGCGGCAAGCGCGACCCGCGCGACTTCGCGCTCTGGAAGGGCTACAAGAAGGAGTCCGAGCCCGCGACCGCGTCCTGGCCGTCGCCGTGGGGACCGGGCCGCCCGGGCTGGCACCTGGAGTGCTCGGCGATGGCCGGCAAGTACCTCGGCGACGAGTTCGACATCCACGGCGGCGGGCTCGACCTGCGCTTCCCGCACCACGAGAACGAGCTGGCCCAGTCCACCGCGATCGGCCGCCCGTTCGCGCGCACCTGGATGCACAACGGCCTGGTCACCGCGTCCGGCGAGAAGATGAGCAAGTCGCTCGGCAACGGCGCGATCGTCCGCAACGTCGTCGAGCGGTTCCGCCCGGTGGAGCTGCGCTACTACCTGGTCGCGGCGCACTACCGGTCCGCGATGGAGTACTCCGAGCGTGCCATCGAGCAGGCCGCGGTCACCTACCAGCGCATCGAAGGCTTCGTACGACGTGCCGCCGAGCTGGTCGGTGACGTGGATGTGGCTGCCGGGCAGCTGGCGCCGGGATTCGTCGACGGGATGGACGACGACCTCGGCGTGCCGGCCGCGCTGGCCGCGTTGCAGGGTGTGATCCGCGAGGGCAACCGGCTGATCGATGCCGGTGACACCGAAGCGCTGCGCGGGAACCTCGCGTCGGTGCGGGCGATGCTCGACGTGCTCGGGCTGGACCCGCTGGCCGAGCCGTGGGCGTCCCGCGGCACCGCGTCGAACGAGCTCACCGGAATCGTCGACGGCCTGGTGTCTGCGCTGCTCGAGCAGCGGCAGGCCGCCCGGGAACGCAAGGACTACGCCGCCTCCGACGCGATCCGGGACCGGCTGAACGAGCTCGGCGTCGCCGTCGAGGACACTCCCGCCGGTCCGCGCTGGACCGTCGTACCCAAGGGACACTGAGATGCCGGGCAGCAGCAAGCGGCGGGGCGCCGTACGTAAGGCCAACAAGGGCAATCCGACCGCCGGGTCGGGCGGCCGGATCCGGCGCGGGCTGGAGGGCAAGGGCCCGACGCCCCCCGCGGAGGCGCGTACCGGGCACCCGGCGGCGCGCCGGGCGGCGGCCGCGGCCCGGGCGAAGACGACCGAGAAGGACCGCACCAAGCGTGCCGAGGACCGGCGGTCGAAAGCCGAGGAGCGCGGCGAGATGGTTGCCGGGCGCAACCCGGTGGTCGAGGCGCTGCGGGCCGGGATTCCGGCGACGGCGCTGTACGTCGCGGAACAGGCGGAGCGCGACGTCCGGCTGCGCGAGTCGCTCCAGCTCGCCGTCGAGCAGCGGATCTCGGTGCTCGAGGTGCCGCGCTCCGACCTGGACCGGATGACCCGCGGCGCGGTCCACCAAGGTCTCGCGCTGCAGGTCCCGCCGTACTCCTACGCGCACCCGGACGACCTGCTGTCCCGCGCGTACGACGTCAACCAGGTGCCGCTGATCGTGGCGCTCGACGGGGTCACGGACCCGCGCAACCTGGGCGCGATCGTCCGGTCCGCGGCGGCGTTCGGCGCGCACGGCGTCGTCATCCCGGAACGGCGGGCGGCCTCGATGACCGCGTCGGCCTGGAAGACCTCGGCCGGCGCGGCCGCCCGGGTCCCGGTGGCGCGCGTGACGAACCTGGCCCGGACCCTCAAGGCCTACCGCGACGCCGGTTGCACGGTCGCCGGGCTGGACATGGACGGCGACGTCGAGCTCATGCACCTGGACGCCGCCACCGAGCCGCTGGTGCTGGTCGTCGGCAGCGAGGGCAAGGGCCTGGCCCGCCTGGTCCGCGAAACCTGCGACCACATCGTCAGCATCGCCATGACCAACACCACCGAATCCCACCACCTAAGCGTTCATTCGTCGCATCTCGGGGTTCTTGTGGACAACCGGTCAGGTGACCGCCGGCGCGCACGTGACCGGTTGTCCACAAGAACCCCGAGATGCGACGAATGAACGCACAGGGGTTGTCCCTGGCGGCCGGTAGCGTGTGGGGTGCGGGGGCGGCTCTTGGATGGGCTTCCTTCTCCTTTACCAGGCACGTAGCACGTCTGCTTTCCGTCCCCGCCCTAGCTTTCTGCCGACCCCAGGGAGTGCGTGGATGCCGGACCAGCTCGCCGTCGTGCTGCTACGCCGGCGCGGGCTGGTCGCGATCGACCTGCTCGCGCCCGACGGCACGACTCCGCCGCAGCGGCGGCGCTGGCGGCGGCCGAAGCGGCGCGACGCGGCACTGGTCACGGCGGTGCTCGAGGTCGAGCTGATCCACCGCGGGTACCTGATGTCCGCCGCGCTCTACCAGCGCTGCCAGCGGCTCGGCGCGGACCGGCTGACCGCGTTCGGGCAGCGGCTGCTCGGCGAGCTGGACGCGCTGGTCGGCGCGGACGTGCGGCACGTGCCGTTGTTCCGCGGCTTCCCCGACAGCGTCCCGGACGACGTCGAGGAGCTGTACGTCGACCGGATGTTCAGCGTGCTGCTGCAGGAGCCGGACCAGCCGTGCGTGCTGTGCGGCGAGGCCGGTCACGAGGTGGTGCTGCCGGTGTCGCCGTGCGCGCACCTGGTCTGCCGGCTGTGCTGGGACGGCGCCGAGTACTCGGCCTGCCCGATCTGCCACCAGCGGATCGACCAGGACGACCCGTTCCTGCAGCCCGAGGAGCGCCCGGACGGAGGGGACGCGCCGTCGCCGCCGGTGGAGCGGCTGACCTTGCTGGCGCCGGCGGACGAGCCGCTCCCGGCCGCCGCCGAGCTGGCCGCGGGGATGCTCGGCCGGCAGACACCGCTGGCGGCCGCGGACCTGGCCGACCTCACCGTGCTCGTCGACGAGCTGCTCGCCGCCGGCGGGCAGCCGGGCTGGCTGCCGCACCCGATCCCGGTGCGCGAGACCAGGGCCGTGGTGCTGGCGCGGCTGCTCGAGCGGTTCCCCGACGTGCTCGACCGGCATGCCGACACCGCCACGGACATCCTGCGGGTGCTGTTCGTGCTGATGGGCGGTGACCCGGGCCTGCGCGGACTGCCCGCGCGACGGAGGTCGCTGCCGCGGCAGCTCCGTCGTACCGTGCTGGCGTTCCTGGACCGGCTGCCGGTGGGGCTGCTGGTGGAGGACATGCTGCGCCATCGCGCGGCCTGGACGCGGCTTGCGGAGAACCTGCACCCGTTCGAGCACGCGACCCGCTACCCGGTGGCGGCGGTCGCGTTCGCCGTCGTCAGGAAGACCGACGTCGGCGGCCGGAGCCCGGCCTGGCAGGCGATCCGCGCGGAGGCCGCCCGCCACCCGGAGCTGCGGCTCACCGACGGGCGGCTGCGGATCACCACGTTCGCCGGCCGGGTCGAGACCGCGTTCGCGGCCGGGCGTCCGGAGCACGCGCTGGACATCCTGCGATCCCGGCCGGGCGAGCTGATGCGCCGCGTCGTACACCTCGCGCATGTGCTGCCCGCGGACGAACGCGCGGCGCTTCTCGAGGCCGTCGCCGAGGTGGTCTCGGACGTGTCGCCGGCCGTCGTGGTCGCCGTGCTCGGCCAGCTCCGCACCCCGCCCGGCGGCATCCGGTTGTTCTTCCCGCGGGGCGGTTCGGCGCGGGTCTGGGCGCAGGCCGACGACCGGAACGCGCTGCCGCCGGACCTCGTGGCGGGGCTCGCCGACGTGCTGACCGGCGAGCTGCTGCGCCGGGCGTCGGCACTGCCGCGGATCGGCCGGGCCTTCCTCGACGAGCGGCTCGACGACCTGGCCGCGCCAGGCTCCGAGCGGAACACCTCGGCCGGGCTCGTCCGACTGACCCGGGGCAGCACGCAACCGGTGCCGGCCGGGGACCAGCTCCGGATGTTCCTGCACTGGCAGCAGCCCGAGGGGAAGCGGGTCGATCTCGACCTGTCGGTCGCGGTGTACGACGAGCACTGGGAGTTCTGCGGGCTGTGTGACTACACCACGCTGCGGTTCGCCGATGACGCGATGGTGCACTCCGGCGACCTGACGTCCGCGCCGGCGCCGCTGGGCGCGTCCGAGTTCGTCGACCTGGACACCGAGGCGATGCGCGTGGTCGGCGGGCGGTATCTGCTGCCCGTGGTCTTCAGCTACAACGACGTGCCGCTCGACCGGCTGGAGCGCGGGTTCGCGGGGCTGATGCGGCAGCCGGGCACTCTGTTCGACCCGCTCGCGGTGCGGCAGCGGTTCGACCTGAGCGGGCCGGCCAAGATCCTGCTGCCGTTCGCCGTCGACCTGTGGTCGCGCCGGCTGCGCTGGTACGACGTCAACCTGAGCGCCGCCGGGTTCGGCCACGACCTCGACCGGTACGCCGTCCAGCTCGCCCGGCTGGGTCTGGCGATGGAGGACGTGTACGGCACCGGTGACCGGGTCAGCATGTGGGAGCTGTGCTGCTGGCACGCCGCGGCGCGGGCCGACGAGGTCGTCGTCCGGTGCGCGGACGGGTCGGTGGTCGGCTACCGGCGCGACGCGGAGGACCTGGCGTCGTTCGCGCGCCGGGTGGCGACCCGGCAGGAGCCGGACCTGCGGCTGGAGCTCGGGTCCGTCGAGCTCGCGGACCTGGTCGCGGTGGTGAACGGTGACGTCGACCCGGCGCCGGGCGCGGAGGTGTTCGCCCTGCACCAGGGCTCACTGGACGCGAACCGGGTCACGCTGCTCGACGCCGCGCACCTGCTGGCGGCACTCGCGCCGGACACCCGCGCCCGGCTCGTCCAGCCTTGAGGTGAAGACGCCCGCGCCGCCGGCTGCGGGAACGCGACCGGCGGCGCGGGGCAGAGATCCACGGGACGGGGCGGGACCCGTGGGCAGGGGGTCAGTAGACGCTGACGCCGTAGACGCTCAGCGCCTCTCGGACAGGCTGGAAGTAGGTCGTGCCACCCCAGGTGCAGTTGCCGCTGCCACCGGAGGTGAGGCCGAGCGCCCTGGTGCCGTCGAACAGTGAGCCACCGGAGTCGCCGCCCTCGGCGCACACGTTGGTCTTGATCAGGCCGTACACGGTGCCCTCGGCGTAGTTCACCGTCGCGTTCAGCGCGGAGACCGTGCCGCTGTGCACACCGGTGGTGCTGCCGCTGCGCTTGATGATCGAGGTGTTCGTGTAGCGGATGATCGCGTAGTCGTTGCCCGGGAAGCTGCTGCCGGAGCGGCTGCCCAGAACGGTGGTCTGCGAGGAGTTCGCGTACCAGGTCGACGCCAGGTTGCCGCAGTGCCCGGCGGTCAGGAAGTAGTACGTGCCGGCGCTGTTGCGGACGTTGAAGCCGAGCGAGCACCGGTAGCCGCCGCCGTAGATGGCGGTGCCGCCGTTGATGTACTTGCTGAGCCGGCCGCCGATCGCCTCCAGCCGGACGGCGTCGCCGAACCTGTCGGTGACCGCGGTGAGGGCGGTCCACTTGCCGCCGGTCACGGTGCTGTCGTAGGAGACGACGACCTTGCCGGTCGCCTCGTCGGTGGCCCACGCCGTGCCGGGGATCCTGGCGTCCCGCTCGAGGGCGGCGGTGACGGTGGTGGCGTCGGCGGTGGTCGTGGTCGCGGTGGCGGGGATGGCGGTGGCGGTCAGCGCAAGGCCGGCGATCGCCAGGGCTGCCGTCGTACGGCGGTTGAAGGGGTTGCGCATGGTCTGGCCTCCAAGAGGGACGGTTCCGGCGCAGGTAGCGCCGGCTTTCGGGCCGATGCGCGATTTCTTACCCGACAGGAGCGGAACGTATCCATACCACCTCGTAGAGCGATCAGGACAAGGGTTAACCTTCACACTCGTCTCACCTGTCGGCGATTGACGGCTGTTTCAGGGTCGGCGGTCAGCGGCTGCGCAGGGAGTGCAGCAGCACCGAGCCGAGCTCGGCGTACGCGTCGGCGTCGTTCAGGCCGGTCCGCCGGGCGATGTCGCCGCGCTGGATCGCCTGCATCGTGAGCGCCACCACCTCGGCGGTGAAACCCACGTGCACGTCCCGGAACGCGTCGCTGTTGATGCCCTCGTCGATCAGCGACTGTACCCGGGCGGCGGCGATCCTGGTGTTGCGCTCGTACACCGACCGGGCCGGCGCGAACCGCGCCACGTCGTCCAGGAAGACCCGGCTCGCGGGCCGGAGCTGGTGCGCCACCTCGTCCAGGTACGCCGCGATCCGGCGCTCGTGGTCGGTCTCGCGGGCGACCGCGGCCTCGACCGCCGCGGTGGCATTCTTGAAGAAGTGCTTGACCACCTCGACCGCGAGCTGCTCCTTGCTCGGCGCCAGCGCGTACAGCGTGGTCTTGCTGCAGCGCAACTCGGCCGCCAGGTCGTCGAGCGTGAACCGGCTGAACCCCTCGTCCAGGAACAGCGACAGCAGCCGGTCCAGGAGCTCGGCCTGCCGGCGGGTGCGACGCCCCCGTATCACCTCTGCTGTCATGAACTGACAGCATAGAACGATACTGCGGTATAGCCTTCAGTATCGTTTGTCGTATCATTGGTCCAGGTGTGTGAAAGGGGTCCGATGAACGTCGACCGGATGCTTCCGACCTCGGAGGCGTATGACCTGCTCGCCCTGGTCCGCGAGCTGTGTGAGCACGAGCTGGCGCCGTACGCGGCGCATGCCGAGGAGACGGAGACCTTCCCCCGGGAGGCGTTCCGCACGCTCGGCAAGGCCGGCCTGCTGGGCCTGCCGTACGACGAGCGGTACGGCGGCGGAGGCCAGCCGTACGAGGTGTACCTGCAGATGCTCGAGGAGGTCGCCGCCGCCTGGATGAGCGTCGGCGTCGGGATGTCGGTGCACACGATGACGTCGTACGCGCTGGCGACGTACGGCGACGAGGCGCAGCGTGAACAGCTGCTGCCGGAGCTGGTGGGCGGCGAGCTGCTCGGCGCGTACTGCCTGTCCGAGGCGCAGGCCGGGTCCGACATCAGCGCGATGACCACCAAGGCTGCGTTGTCGGAAGCCGACGGCGGCAGTGACTACGTGCTCAACGGGACCAAGGCGTGGATCACGCACGGCTCGCACGCGGACTTCTACACCGTCTTCGCGCGGACCGGCGCCGACCCGAAGCGTGGCATGTCGGCCTTCCACGTGCCCGCCGACGCGGCCGGGCTGTCGTTCGGGGCGCCGGAGAAGAAGATGGGCCTGACCGGCTCGACCACCACCACGGTGAACTTCGACGACGTCCGGATCCCGGCGGCGAACCGGATCGGGGCCGAGGGTGAGGGCATGCACATCGCGCTGTCCGCGCTGGACTCAGGCCGGCTCGGCATCGCCGCGTGCGCGACCGGTCTGGCCCAGGCGGCGATCGCCACCGCGGCGTCGTACGCGAAGGAGCGCGAGCAGTTCGGCCGCCCGATCGCGGAGTTCCAGGGGCTGCAGTTCCTGCTCGCGGACATGGCCGCGGCGGTCGAGTCGGCGCGCGCGACCTACCTGTCCGCGGCCCGCCGCCGTGACGCCGGCCGCCCGTTCACCCAGCAGGCCGCGATCGCGAAGCTGGTCTGCACCGACGCCGCGATGAAGGTCACCACCGACGCCGTCCAGGTGCTCGGCGGCTACGGTTACACCCGCGACTTCCCCGCCGAGCGGTACATGCGCGAGGCCAAGGTGACGCAGATCTTCGAAGGAACCAACCAGATCCAGCGGCTGGTCATCGGCCGCGACCTGCTGAGGAGCGTGTAGTGAAGCTGGACGCACAGGCCGTCGCCCTCGTCACGGGCGGCGGTTCCGGTCTCGGTGAGGCGACCGTACGACGGCTCGCCGCGACCGGCGCCGGCGTGGTGATCTGCGACCTGGAGTCGTCGCGGGGCAAGGCGGTCGCGGACGAGCTCGGCGACCGGGTCGTGTTCGTGCCGACCGACGTGACCGACGAGGCCGCGGTGGCCGCCGCGCTGGACGCGGCCGCGGAGCTCGGCACGCTGCGCGTCGTGGTGGCCTGCGCCGGGATCGCGACCCCCGGCCGGGTCGTCGGCCGCAAGGGACCGTTGCCGCTGGCAACGTTCCGGCAGGTGATCGAGGTCAACCTGATCGGCACCTTCAACGTGCTCCGGCTGGCCGCCGAGCGGATCGCCGCCGCCGAGCCGCTCGAGGACGGCGACCGCGGCGTCGTGGTGATGACCGCCTCGATCGCCGCGTACGACGGCCAGATCGGCCAGGCGGCGTACGCGTCCAGCAAGGGCGGCATCGTCGGCCTCACCCTGACCGCGGCGAGAGACCTTGCGGACAAGGGCATCCGGGTCGTCACGATCGCGCCCGGCACGATGGAGACCCCGATGCTGGCCGGCCTGCCCGAGGACGCCCGCAAGGTCCTGGAGCAGCAGGTCCCGCACCCGGCCCGCCTCGGCCGGCCGGACGAGTACTCGGCCCTGGTGGACCACATCGTGTCCAACCAGCTCCTCAACGGCGAGGTCATCCGCCTCGACGGCGCCCTCCGCATGCCCCCACGATGACCCTGTTGTTTTGGCGACCGATCGTCGCCAATGGGAGCGGGGTCAGTCCGGGCCGGGCTGGGCGACGATGGTGAGTTTCTCGTCGGGCTTGGAGCGGAGGACGGTGTCGACGTAGGAGCGGGCGGCTTCCGTGGTCTCGACCTCGGTGCCGGCGCGCTCGGACAGGAACCAGCGGTGCTCGAGCACCTCGTGGAAGATCTCGGCGGGCTCGAGCTTGCCGCGCAGCGCGGGCGGCACCGTGCGGACCACCGGCTCGAAGATCTCGGTCAGCCACTTGTGCGCGACGATCTCCTCGTCCTCACCCTGCTGCTCGGTCGCGGCGGCGTACGAGTCCAGGTCGTTGAGCAGCCGGCGGGCCTGGTTCTCCTCGACGTCCAGCCCGGTGAGCCGCAGCAGCCGGCGGGTGTGGTGCCCGGCGTCGACGACCTTCGGCTGGATCCGGATCCGGCTGCCGTCCCAGTCGGTGATGATGTCGATCTCGGCGACGTCGAAGCCGAGCTCGTTGAGCCGCCGGATCCGGGAGTCCAGCCGGTGCATCTCCGAGGTGTGGAACTCTTCCGCTCCGGTGAGCTCGGCCCACAGGGCGTCGTACCGGCTGCTGATCGACTCGACGGTCTCCTGCGGGTCGATGATCGTGTCGAGCAGGCCACCCTCCTGCAGGTCGAGCAGCTCGCCGAACAGGTTGATCTCGGCGGTGTACAGGTCGTGCGCGCGCTGCCCGCTGGTGACGCTGTCGTGCAGCTCCCCGGTCTCCGCGTCGACCAGGTACGCCGCGAACGCGCCGGCGTCGCGCCGGAACAACGTGTTGGACAGCGAGCAGTCACCCCAGAAGAACCCCCTCAGGTGCAGCCGGACGATCAGCGCGACGAGCGCGTCGAGCAGCCGGTTGACGGTGTCCGGCCGCAGCGTGTGCGAGAACAACGCGCGGTACGGCAGTGAGAACTGCAGGTGCTTGGTGACCAGGATCGAGTCGATCGGCTCACCGTCTCGGGCGACCCGGTCGGTGACCACGCCGACGGGCTCCACCGACGGGGTGTCCAGGCGCTCGAGGTCGCGCAGCAGCCGGTACTCGTGCAGCGCGAGGTGCTCCAGCACCTCCTTGATCGCGTACACCTGCCCGTTGACCCGGACGAACCGCACCACGTGGCGCGAGATACCGCGCGGCAGCGCGACCAGCAGGTCTTCCGGCCACTCCTCGAGCGGCACGTCCCACGGGAGTGTCAGCAGTCCGGTGTCCGGGCGGGTGGCGACGAAACGAGGCACGGCCACCAGTCTGGCATCACACCCGACCGATGGCCGTACCTCATTCATACGCCGCACTTAAGGGCCGCCGACAGCGACCCGGCCCCACCGGTCCCGTCTGCCTTCGACGTGGGCGGTCACCAGTTCGGCGATGTAGGCAGCGCGATCTCGCAGAGCATTCGGCACGGCGTTCTCGGTCGCGGCCGTCTGGAACGCGGCAGGCACGGCTGCGCGAACGGTTTCCGCGCGGTGCACGGCCTCGTCGCGCGGAATGCCCAACCTGGCGCCGACCGTGGTCCAGTCCTTGGTGGACACCTTCCCCAGCTCCCACGTGTCGCCGATCTTCATCGCAGACTTCAGATTGGGTGCGCGGTCGTACGGCAGGATCGTGGCCACGTCGTACAAAGGGGCGAGACGAACGACGCCCGTGGCCCCGAGCAGTACCGAGAAGTTCTTGGCATGGGCATCCGTGGCGCCGATGGCGACGTTGTAGACGAGGTAGTCGAACAGCCTGCGGGCGTTGTCCTGGCGGCTGCGGCTGGACATGCTCCTGGCGAACAGATCGGCGATGTCGCCCACTCCGGGACCGCCGTCCGACTGGTACCTCTTGATCGGGTGCACCGACAACGCCTGGCAGAGGTCCTCCTGGTGCAGCCGCTGCCAGCGGCCGTCGACGGTTCTCCGGTCGTAGCGATGGGAGATCAGCACCTCGAAGCGATCGCTGCGCAGGATCTCGGTCCTGGCAGCCGGCAGTCCGGCCAGCTGCGCTGCGCGGAGACACAGATGCTCATTCAGGTGGTGGCCGTCGTAGTTCGGCATCGAAGGTTTGAGGATGTGCGTAGTGGGAGTCGAGTCTCGCGGTATCCCCCAACGGCCCTCGTCCGAGCGAAACAGTGCGACCTTGCTCTGCGTGCCTGCCAAGCTCCAGCGCCCGGTGTCGCGTCCTGGGTCCCACGTCTCGGGGCTTCGCGCCAGTTCGGCAAGGGTTGCATCGAGGGCGTCGTCTTCGAGCCATTCGACATCACCCTGCCGGGTCGCGGCGTCGGTGGCATGGACGTCCTCCGGCAAGACCTGGACGGCACCGGCGGCGTCCATGCCGATGTGACGCAACAATGCGAACGGATTGTTGGGTGACACCGAGTACTTGCGTCCCAGCCGCTCCAGGGCACGTTCGCTGTCGGGCAGCAGGCCGGCGATGAATGCGCGGACTGCCTTCGGCGAGTGCGCTGCTCGCGACAGCGGCATCGACAGTGATAGCGGCGTGACCGCGCGGCGCAGCCGATACTCGTCGTCGTACGCGAATGAAACCCGCCCCTGTGAACTCTGGGCGAGCACACCGGTGCGCGTGCCGTCGAGATAGACGATAAGCCGGCTGTCAGTCATCGCCACGCTCCGGCTGGTCAGTGGCCGGCGGCACGGACAGGTTCGTGAAGACGTCGTCCAAGGCGGCCGCGCTGTCGTCGGCCGGGGCGTCTGCGTCGGAGTCGAGGGCGACCGTGAGGCCGACCGCCTCGAGTGCGTCGAGGACGAGCTGTGCCTCGAGACGAGGATGCCCATGTTCCAGGCGAACCACCCAGTCGCGTGACACGCCGACCCGATCGGCCACGTCAGCTTGGGTCAGGCGCAGTTCTGTGCGAGCCTGCCTCAGGGCGGCACCAAGTTCCTGCATGGTGTGTACGCGCACGGCCGGTCCTCCTTCCACTGCTCAGGTTCAAATGTAGTCGAACGGCAACATTCCGAAAAGTGGTCGAACGGCAACATTTGGGAATGTAGTCGTTCGACAACATCGCGGCTCAGTCTTGCCCCATCGCGCGGGTTAGCGTGTCGTACCCGCAGGGCGCGGGCGTCGCGTCGTACGCGAAGGGGTGGGATGAGCGCTGAGTTGGCGGTGAGTACGCGGGGGCTGCGCAAGACGTATCGCAGCGTCCGCGGCAGGCGGACGGTCGCCGTACGGGGGCTGGACCTCGACGTTCCGGTCGGGGGAGTGCACGGGTTCCTGGGGCCGAACGGGTCGGGCAAGACGACGTCGATCCGGATGCTGCTCGGGCTGATCCGGGCCGACGCCGGCACCATGTCGATCTTCGGCCGGCCGGTTCCCGACCAGCTGCCGGGGGTGGTGGACCGGGTGGGCGCGATCGTGGAGTCGCCGAAGTTCTTCCCCGCCTTCAGCGGCCGCAAGAACCTCGAGCTGCTCGCCGAGGCGATCGGAACGCCCCGCGCGCGGGTCGGCGAGGTGCTCGAGCACACGGCGCTCGCCGAGCGTGGCAAGGACAGGTACAAGACGTACTCGCTGGGCATGAAGCAGCGGCTGGCGATCGCGGCCACGCTGCTGAAGGACCCGGACCTGCTGATCTTCGACGAGCCGACCAACGGCCTCGACCCCGCCGGCATCCGGGAGATCCGCGAGACCATGCGCGACCTGGGTGCGCGCGGCAAGACGGTGCTGGTGAGCAGCCACATCCTGGCCGAGGTGGAGCAGGTCGCCGACACCGTGTCGATCATCGGCCACGGCCGGCTGCTCGCGTCCGGTCGCGTGGCCGACGTGATCGGCGGCGCCAGCGCGGTCCGGGTCGGCGTCGCGGATCGCACAAAGGCCGAGCAGGTGCTCACCGAGGGCGGGCTGACAGTACATGCCGATGGCAACTACCTGCTGGTGGACGGCGTGACCGACGCGGCGCGGATCACGAAACTCCTTGCGGACAAGGGGTTGTACGTGAACGAGCTGCTGCCGGTGCGCGCCGACCTGGAGTCGGTGTTCCTGGAGCTGACCGCCGGCGAGGGACTGGAGGCGGACCGGTGAGGCGGCTGGTGAAGGTCGAGCTGCGGCGCTTCTTCTCCCGCCGGCTGGCGATGGTCGCGGCGCTGGCGGCGGTGGTGATCTCAGGCCTGATCCTGTTCGCCGCGTGGAACGAGGCGAAGCCGCTGCCCGAGGCCGAGCGGCAGGCGGCGGCACGCAACTATCAGCAGGCGCACGACGAGTGGCTCCGCAGCGACGGCCCGAAGCAGCTCGCGGACTGCAAGGCGAACGAGGCCCAGAACCCGGCGCCGGGCGAGTCGCCCTGCGAGTACATGGAGCCGCGGCCGGAGTTCTTCGGCAAGCCGGACCCCGTGTTCGCCGAGATCGCGCCGGACATCCTGACCGGCCTGTCATACCTGCTGGCGTTCATCGCCTTCCTGGTCGGCGCCGGCTTCATCGGCGCGGAGTACAGCACCGGCTCGCTCGGCAACTGGCTGACCTTCGAGCCCCGCCGGCTGCGCGTCTACGGCAGCAAGCTGGTCGCGGCCGGGGTCGGCACGCTGCCACTGGCCGCCGCGCTGCTCGCGGTCGTGACCGGCGGCCTGTGGCTGATCGTCGACCAGCTCGGTACGACGGCCGGCACGCACTGGTCCGTGATCCTCGGCATCCTCGGCCGCAGCCTGGCACTCGCGGTCGCGGCCGGCGTGCTCGGCGTGGTCGTCGCCAGCCTGCTACGGCACACGGCGGCCGCGATCGGACTCGCGTTCGGCTACCTGGTGATCGTCGAGGGCATCTTCGGCAGCGCGCTGAACAACGCCCGGCCGTGGTTGGTCAAGCTGAACATGGACGCCTGGCTGACGCACGGCACGACGTACTACCAGGAGCGGTGCGCGTCGGTGCCGGAGGGCGGCTACCAGTGCAGCCAAGTCGAGAAGTGGCTGCCGTTCACCCACAGCGCGATCTACCTCGGCGTCATCGCGGCCGTCCTGCTGGTGCTCAGCACGGTTGTCTTCCGCCGCCGCGACATCACCTGACTTCTGCGCGGCGCGGGCAGGGGCCACACTGACGGCATAGGGGGGTGGTGACCTGTGACCGGTTATCTGGACAGCGCGGTCGAACGGGTGCCGTTCGGCGACCACGTCGGCAAGTCCGGCGCCACGCTGGAACGCGTCCTGCTCGCCGACGGCCGCCGGGTCGTGGTGAAGAAGTTGTCGCCGGCAACGGATCTGGTGATGGCGCTGACCGGCGACACCACCGGGCGCGAGTACGAGGTCTGGGCCTCCGGGCTGCTGGACCGGCTGCCCGCCGGGCTCGGGCACGCCGTCCTCGACGGCTGGCGCGAGGCCGACGGCGCGGTGCTGGTGATGCGCGACCTCGGCGACACCGTCCTCACCTGGGAGGACCGGCTGGACCGGGCCGGCTGCCGCCGGCTGCTCGCCGCGGTCGCCGCGATGCACCGCGCGTTCCTGGGGCAGCCACCCGACGGCCTGGTTCCGCTGCCGGTGCTGATCGACTCCTTCGCACCGGACCGCGTCGCGCCGTACGCCGGCGGGCCGAACCCGCTGCCGGCGCTGGTGCTGCGCGGCTGGGAGCACTTCGCCGACCAGGTTCCGGCCGAGCTCGCCGATCCGGTGTTCGCGCTGCTCGACGACCCGGCGCCGCTCACGACGGCACTCGCGGCCCGGCCGTGCACGCTCATCCACGGCGATCTGGCCACGGTCAACGTCGCGCTCGAGGACGACCGGGTGACGCTGCTGGACTGGAGTCTGCCCGCGGCCGCGCCCGGCGCCTTCGACCTGGCGCGCTTCCTCGCCGGGTGCTCGTCGGTGATCGACGCGACGCGCGAGGAGGTGATCGCCGACTACCGTGAGCTGGCCGGTCCGGCGTACGACGAGCCGGCGCTGCGACTGGCCTTGCTCGCCGGCCTGGTCTGGCTCGGCTGGAACAAGGCGCTGGACGCCGCCGAGCACCCGGACCCGCAGATCCGCGACCGCGAGCGCGCCGACCGCGACTGGTGGCTCGGCCAGGCCCGGCTGACCCTCGACGCCGGTCTGTTCTGAACTCGGGCCGAAACCCACCACGGGGAGCCCGGACGGACCGGACTCCCCGCGGCGGTACGTCGTACCAGGTCAGGCCTTGGCGACCAGGCGCTGCTCGGTCGAGGAGGAGAACAGATGCAGCTTCTCCGGGACCGCGGCCAGGTGGATCGTCGACCCCTTCTCGACCGGCATCCGGGCGTCGATCCGGGCGACGATCTGCTGGTGCTCGTTGTTGTGCTCGGCGGTGCCGTAGAGGTACGCGTCTGCGCCGAGCTCCTCGACGACGGCGACGTGCACCGGCAGGCCGATGTCGGCGACCTTGAAGGCCTCCGGCCGGACGCCGATCGTCACCGTCTTGTCGTCACCGGCGGCGGACAGCACGGCCCGCGCGACGGGAATCGTGTAGTCGCCGACCTTGGCGCCGCCGTCGACGATGTCGGCCTCCAGCAGGTTCATCGCGGGGGAGCCGATGAAGCCGGCGACGAACTTGTTCACCGGGCGGTCGTACAGGTTCAGCGGGGTGTCGACCTGCTGGAGCAGGCCGTCCTTCAGTACGCAGACCCGGTCGCCCATCGTCATGGCCTCGATCTGGTCGTGGGTGACGTAGACGGTGGTGACGCCGAGGCGGTTCTGCAGCTCGGCGATCTGGGTGCGGGTGGCGACGCGGAGCTTGGCGTCCAGGTTGGACAGCGGCTCGTCCATCAGGAAGACCTGCGGGTTACGGACGATCGCGCGGCCCATCGCGACGCGCTGGCGCTGGCCACCGGACAGTGCCTTCGGCTTGCGGTCGAGGTACTCGACCAGGCCGAGCAGCTCGGCGGCATCGCGGACCCGCTTGGCCCGGTCATCCTTGGCGACGCCCTGCATCTTCAGGGCGAAGCCCATGTTGTCGGCGACCGACATGTGCGGGTAGAGCGCGTAGTTCTGGAACACCATCGCGATGTCCCGCTCCTTCGGCGGCCGGTGCGTGACATCGCGGTCACCGATGAAGATGGTGCCCTCGTTGACCTCTTCCAGGCCGGCCAGCATGCGCAGCGCGGTTGATTTTCCGCAGCCAGACGGTCCGACCAGGACCATGAACTCGCCGTCCTCGATCTCGAGCTCGAGCTTGTTGACGGCGGGCTTGTCGCCACCTGGGTAGACCCGGGTGGCTCCTCTGTAGGCGACAGCAGCCATGACGCTTCCTTCCTTCACCGGCAGGAACGTGCCGGACGATCCGAGTAAAGGCACCCCCGGACGGGGGGTGCCGTCATCCTCTCCCGTCGACGCCGCACGATCAAGGCATGACGAATGCAAGATCTTGCAGAGTCTTGCTGAAAGCTGGTTGCTAGAGTGCGCTGGTGACCAGAGCGCGTCTCTCCGACATCGCCGACCAGGCCGGCGTCAGCGAGGCAACCGTGTCGCGGGTCCTGAACGGCAAGCCGGGCGTGGCCGAGGAGACCCGCCAGGCGGTGCTCACCGCGCTCGACGTGCTCGGCTTCGAGCGCCCCGCGCGGCTGCGGCGGCGTTCGGCCGGCCTGGTCGGCCTGGTGATGCCGGAGCTGACCAACCCGATCTTCCCGGCGTTCGCCCAGGTGATCGAGGCCACCTTGTCGCAGCGCGGCTACACCCCGGTGCTGTGCACCCAGTCGCCGGCCGGAGCCACCGAGGACGAGTACGTCGAGATGCTGCTCGAGCGCGGCGTGTCCGGCATCATCTTCGTCTCCGGCCTGCACGCCGACACCGGGACGGATCACGCGCGCTACGAGTCGCTGGTCGAGCGCGGGTTGCCGGTGGTCTTCGTGAACGGCTACCTCGACGGCGTCGCGGCCCCCTTCATCTCCTCGGACGAGTACGCCGCCATGGAGCAGGCCGTCAGCCACCTGGCGGCCCTGGGGCACCGGCGGATCGGGTTCGCCTCCGGCCCCGAGCGCTTCCTCGTCGTACAGCGCAAGCTGGCCGGTTTCCGTACCTCGATGAAGGCGCAGCTCGGCCTGTCCGACGAGGAGATCGACGGCCTGGTCGAGCTCGGCATGTTCGGCGTCGAGGGCGGCGAGGCCGCCGCCCGCCGGCTGCTCGACTCCGGCGCGACCGCGGTCGTCTGCGGCTCGGACATGATGGCCCTCGGCGTCATCCGCGCGACCCGGCGGCGCGGGCTGTCCGTTCCCGCCGACCTCTCGGTGGTCGGGTACGACGACGTGCCGATGGTCGAGTTCACCGATCCGCCGCTGACGACCGTGCGGCAGCCGGTGCACGCGATGGGCCTGGCCGCCGTACAGGCTCTGCTCGAGGAGGTGCGCGGCCACGCGACGCCGCACACCGAGTACCTGTTCCGGCCCGAGCTCGTCGTCCGCGGCTCCACCGGCCGCGCCGGCTAGCGGGTACGACGCGCGCGCAGCAGGCCGGCCGCCGCCAGCAGGCCGAGCACGGCCGGTACGGCGATCGCCACCGGCAGCACGCCTCCGGAGTTCAGCGCCCGGCGGCTGGTGACCGTGAGGTGCAGCGGGTCACCCGCGACCAGCGGGCCGTCGCCGGTGCGGGGCAGCAGCGTGACGTAGACGTCGAAGTCGCCGGTGTTGACCGCCTGGAACTCCCACTCCAGCGCGACGCTCTCGCCGGCCGGTACCGGGTCGACCCGCTGGGTCACGTCGCCCGACCAGTCCTCCAGGTCGACGTAGACGCCGTTGAGACTGGCGACGTTGAGGTGCGCCACCGTCGGCCCGGTCGGGCCCGGGCCCGGGTTGGCGATCTCCGACTCGATTGTCAGCACCTGGCCGACGGTGGCGGTGATCCTTCGCTGGTCGAGGGTGACCGTCGGTCCGGGACTCGGGTCGGCCGCCGCGGCCAGACCGGCCGGCCAGCAGATCGCCAGGCACACCCCGAGGAGGAGCAGCAGCCGTCTCATCCGCCGCTCACCCCTCCGGTCAGCCGGACCATCCGGTTGCCGGCGGCAACCAGTACGGCGATCACCAGGCAGCCCGCGACGACCGGCGAGAGCAGGTAGTCGAGGTCGTCCGTCCAGTGGTGCCGGCTCAGCAGCACCAGCGAGACGTAGTGCATCGCGGAGCCGAGCGGGTTGACCCGGATCAGCAGGTCGCCGATCCAGCTCTTGGCCATCCCCGGCAGCTGGGTCGGCGCGAACAGCGCCAGCAGGACGAGCAGGCTGACCGCCAGGCTCGTCCGGTTCGAGCCGGACAGCGCGCTGATCAGCAGCCCGAGGCCGGCCAGCGCGGCGGCGACCAGGGTGCCGACGGCGACGATCATCAGCACCGCCGGCCGGACGGCGGCCACGCTCCGGCCGATCACCCACAGGTACGGCAGGCTCACGACCACGCAGCCGAGCCACAGCGACAGCGCGCCGGTCAGCTTCCCGGTGACGATCGCGCGGCGGTCGACCGGAGTCAGCAGCAGGCTCTCCAGGGTGCCGCGCTCGCGTTCGCCGCTGATCGCGTCGGCGCTGATCAGCAGGGTGACCAGGACGCCGACCGTCAGCGCGACCTGCAGCACCAGGTTCACCGCTTCGCGCTGCTCGAGGAAGTTGAGGCCCCGGTTCGTCGCGGCCAGGTAGCTGATCGCGCTCAGCAGCACGCCGTACCCGAACATCAGCACCGGCCCGCGGCCGCCCACCCACAGGTCCCGGCACTCCTGCTCGGCCACCACCGCCCAGCCGCCGCGCGGGCGCTTCATCGGGCGCCGTCCTCGGTGAGGGCGAGGAACGCGTCGCTGAGCCGGCCGCCGCGCGCGACCTCCCGCACGGTGCCGGACGTGAGCAGCCGGCCGTGGTCGAGGATCAGGACCCGGCTGCAGACCTGCTCCACCTCGGGCAGCGTGTGCGTGGAGAGGATGACGGTGGTGCCCAGCCGGGAGGCGATGCCGGTGACGAGAGCGAGCACCTGGCGCTGCCCGGCCGGATCGAGCCCGAGGGTCGGCTCGTCCAGGAACACCACCGCCGGGTCGTTGACCAGCGCGCGGGCGATACCGAGGCGCTGCCGCATGCCGCGGCTGTACGTCGAGAGCCGCGAGCCGCGCCGGTCGGACAGCCCGACCTCGGCCAGCAGCCGGTCGGCGGCTGTGCCGGCCTCGCGGCGATCCTGCCCGAACAGGCGGGCGTGGTAGCACAGGTACTCCCGGCCGGTCTGCCGTTCCGGATAGCCGGCGCTCTCCGGCAGCACGCCGATCCGCTGCCGGATCTCGCCCGCCCGGTCGCCCGGGATCCCCGCGACGGCGAACCGGCCGCCGCTGGGCGCCAGCACTGTGCTCAGCACCCGGACGGTCGTGGTCTTGCCGGCGCCGTTCCGCCCCAGCAGCCCGACCACCTCGCCGGCCTCGACCGTGAAGCTGACCTGGTCCAGCGCCGTCCGCTCGCCGTACCTCTTGGTCAGTCCCTCCACCTCGACCACGCTCATGTAACCGACGCTAGGTCCTCCGACCTGACCGCAGGCTGAAACCGGCGGGTCAGGTGGCTGCGACGAGCTCGACCTCGAAGCCGTCCGAGTTGGCGCAGCGGTCGTGCTCGGTCGCGGTCAGGTCGGGCGACTGCTCGACGACGATGTACGTCGGCCCCAGCGGCCGGCCTCAGGTGGCGGGGAGGCCCACGCGCAGCAGGCGGGCGCCGGGGCCCTGGGCGGACAGCCGGTCCTGCGGGTTGTAGAGGGTGCAGCGCTGGAGCGAGAGGCAGCCGCAGCCGATGCAGGAATCGAGGTCGTCGCGGAGGCGTTCCAGCTCGGCGATGCGTTCCTCGAGGCGACTGCGCCAGGAGCGGGACAGGCGGCTCCAGTCGGACTTGGTCGGCGTGCGGTCGTCGGGGAGCGAGTCCAGCGCGGCCCTGATCTCGGACAGCGCCAGGCCGACCCGCTGGGCGGCCTGGATGAAGGCGATCCGGCGCAGCGTGCTGCGCTGGTACTGACGCTGGTTGCCGGCCGTCCGGCGGGACGAGATCAGGCCCTGGTCCTCGTAGAACCGCAGCGCCGACGCGGCGACGCCGGAGCGGCCGGAGATCTCGCCGATCGACATCCAGTGGTCCTTGCTCAGGGCGGTGCTCGGCGTGGTGGTCGGCGCAGTGTCACGGGCCATGCCGCCCACTGTAGGTCGGGGTACGCAAAACCTAAAGTGCGCTTGAGCGTGGTCGGAGAGCCGGTGAAAGCCGGGTACACTTCTCGGGTCGGTGCGCGCGTCGCGTCACCAGAGTAGTTCCCAGGCGCTCCGACCCATCGGTTCAGCATCCGCTGAGCACAGCCGATGCCATGGCTGCCACGCGAGGCAGCCGCAGGTCGATGCCAATCTGATTCCTGCGTCCGCCGGACCGGGCTCCACGCTCGGTCCGCTCGTTCGCGCGGCTCGTGTGGCATTGAGCCGTGTCGTTCGAGAGAGAGATCTGTGTCACAGCAGTACGTCGCGGAGCAGGCCGACCGGCCGTCCGCACCAGCCAAGAAGCCCCGCCACAAGAAGTTCCGCACCGAGTCGTACGGCGAGCGCATCGCCGCCGAGCGCGACCAGAGCACCACCACGACCCAGCAGAGCACCGCGCTCCCCGCCGAGCGCCGCACGGAGCGTCGTACCGAGTCCTACGCAGACCGTCGCGCCGAGCGGCCGGCTGAGCGCCGCGCCGAGCGTCGTACCGAGGTGACCGCGCAGCCCGACGACCTCGGGACCGTTGCCGAGGGCAACGCTTTCGCCGCGCTCGGGCTGGCGCCGCGGCTGGTCCAGCGGCTGGCGCGCGACGGCATCACCGAGCCGTTCCCGATCCAGGCGGCGACCATTCCGGACGCGCTGGCGGGCAAGGACGTGCTCGGCCGCGGCCAGACCGGGTCGGGCAAGACGCTCGGCTTCGGCCTGCCGGTGCTGACCCGGCTCGCCGGCGGCCACACCGAGTCGCTGCGCCCGCGCGGCCTGGTGCTGGTCCCGACCCGCGAGCTGGCGATGCAGGTGCACGACGCGCTCGAGCCGCTCGCGCACGTGATGAACATCAAGGTGAAGCTGGTCGCCGGCGGCCTGCCGTACGCCAAGCAGATCGACGCGCTGCGCCGCAGCGTGGACCTGGTGATCGCCACCCCGGGCCGGATGATCGACCTGTGTGAGCAGGGCGTCGCCGACCTCGGCGCGGTGGAGGTCGCCGTCCTCGACGAGGCCGACCACATGTGCGACCTGGGCTTCCTGCCCGCGGTGACCACGCTGCTCGACATGACGCCGGCCGACGGCCAGCGGCTGCTGTTCTCGGCCACCCTGGACGGCGGCGTCGACACGATCGTGCGCGGCTACCTCAAGGACCCGGTGACGCACTCGACGGACGAGGCGCGCGCCTCGGTCACGACGATGGAGCACCACGTGCTGGTGATCGAGCCGGCGCACAAGCAGTCACTGACCGCCGAGCTGGCCAGCCGGGACGGTCGCACGATCATCTTCGTGCGGACCAAGCTCGGCGCCGACCGGGTCGCCGGCCAGCTCCGCGACAAGGGCGTGCTGGCGGCCGCGCTGCACGGCGGGCTCACCCAGGGCGCGCGCAACCGCACCCTGGACCAGTTCAAGGACGGTTCGGTGCCGGTCCTGGTGGCGACCGACGTCGCGGCCCGCGGCATCCACGTCGACGACGTCGGCCTGGTCGTCCAGGCGGACCCGGCCGCGGACCACAAGGACTACCTGCACCGCGCCGGGCGGACCGCCCGCGCGGGTGGTTCGGGCCACGTCGTGACCCTGGTGCTGCCGCACCAGCGCCGCGGCATGATGCGGCTGACCGATTCGGCCGGCGTCGACGCGCAACCGGTCCGGGTCCGTCCCGGCGACCACGTCGTGACCGGCCTGACCGGCGGCGCGAAGCCGTCCGGGTACGCGGTCACGCTCCCCGCCCCGAAGAAGCCGGAGCGCGGCGGTTTCAAGGGCAAGCGGTACGACGGGAACCGCCCGCGCCGTGGCTCTGGTTCGGACGACCGGCGTGGCGGTGGCCGCCGCCCGGACCGCTCCCGCGGCGACCGCTCGTCGTACCCGAAGCGCTCCTACTGATCCAGCCGCGCCTGACGTCGTACATGGACGTCGGGACGGCGGACAGGCACCGGGGGCGTTGGACAGGAAACAGCCTGTTCAACGCCCCCGCGGCATGTCCGGGCCCGTGCGTCAGCGGCCGTGTTCGCGCAGTGTGTCTGGGGTGATGTCGGCGATGGTGGTGCAGCCGGACAGGCCCATGGTGAGGTCGAGCTCGGCGATCAGGTGGTCGAGGACGGCGCGGACGCCGTCGGAGCCGGCGAGGGCCAGGCCGTAGACGAACGGGCGGCCCACGCATACCGCGCGGGCGCCGAGGGCGAGTGCTTTGAAGGCGTCGGCTCCGCAGCGGATACCGCTGTCGAAGAGCACCGGCACCCGGTCGTCGACCTGTGCGACGACCTGCGGCAGGGCCTCCAGCGACGGGAGCGCGCCGTCGACCTGGCGGCCGCCGTGGTTCGACACGATGATCCCGTCCACGCCGGCGTCCAGCGCGCGGGTCGCGTCGGCCGGGTGCTGCAGGCCCTTCAGCAGGATCGGCAGCGAGGTCCGCTCGCGCAGCCAGCCGAGCTCGTCCCAGGTCAGCGACGGCCGGGAGAAGACGTCCAGGAACACCTCGACCGCGGCCCGCGGGAGCGGTGAGCGCAGGTTCGCCCAGAACCGGCCGGGGTACGACCGCGCGATCGACACCAGCGTCCGCACCGCGGCCGGCGTCGGTCTCGGCTGGGCGGAAGCCGGCGGTTGCGCCGCCCGTGCCGCGACCAGCCGGGCGAAGACCGGGTCGCTGGTGTACTGCGCGATCCCGAGCCCGCGGGCGAACGGCAGGTAGGCCAGGTCGAGGTCCCGGGTCCGCCAGCCGAGCATCGACGTGTCCAGGGTGACCACGAGGGCGGAGCAGCCGGCCTTCTCTGCGCGCGCGACGAAGCTCTCGACCAGCTCGTCGTCGCTGCTCCAGTACAGCTGGTACCAACGGTCGGCGTCGCCCATCGCCGCCGCGGTCTCCTCCATCGGGCGGGACGCCTGGGTGGAGAAGATCATCGGTACGCCGGCCGCCGCCGCGGCTCGCGCGGTGGCGACGTCCGCCTCCGGGTGGGCCATCTCCTGGACCCCGACCGGCGCGACCAGGAACGGCGTCGGGTGCCGCCGGCCGAACAGCTCGATGCTCAGGTCCCGCTCCGAGACGTCGACGAACATCCGCGGCACGATCCGCCAGTGGTCGAACGCGCCGGTGTTCGCCCGCTCGGTGCTCTCCAGCCCGGCCGAGCCGGCGACGTACGCGAAGGCCTCCGGCCGCATCGCCTTGCGGGCCGCGGCCTCGAGCGCGGTGAACCCGGTCGGCACCACGGGGCGGCGTCCGAACACGCCGTTGCGGTAGATCGCCGACTGCACCGCCCGGCCGGGCGACTGCGCGGTCATCGCGTCAGCTCGCCTTCGCCGAGCGTGAACCCGGCCGGATGAAGGTCGCGAACTGGTCGACGAACGCGTCCAGCGCCCGGATCGCGCTCGCCGAGTCGCGGTCGACGAGCCAGCTGATCGTGACGCCTTCGGTGACGTCCAGCACCATCCTGGCCAGCTCGTCGACCGGCGTCGACCACTCGGACCCGGACGCCTCGGCGATCAGCCCCATCAGGTGCTTGACGCCCTCGATCCGGCGCGTGCGCTGCTCCCGGGCGATCGGTTCGATCCCGGGCGTGCGCAGCGCCCAGGTGACCACCTCGAAGGTGAGCAGCTGCTTGTCCGGCGAGGACTCGGTGAAGTTCCAGAACGCGTGCACCGCGAGCCGGATCAGGTCCTCCGCTCGGCCACCGGTCTTCGGCAGCGCCTGCGCGGCGGCCAGGTAGCCCTCGAGCGCGACCTCGCGGACCACGTCGGCGAGCAGTTCCTCCTTGGACCGGAAGCAGTAGTGCACGATGCCGACCGACACGCCCGCCTCCTGGGCGATCCGCCGCGTCGTGGCCGCGGCGAGTCCTTCCCGGGTGGCGACCCGGATGGCAGCCTGGACCAGGTCCGTACGGCGTTCCGCCGCGGGCACGCGAGCCACGATTCCTCCTCGGGTCACCGGGAACGACGAGACAAAGTTAGCCCAGATCCCGCGCAACAAGGTCAGGTGTCCAAGACCCTTGACCAATAGATGAATCTCCCTCACTCTCGAACCCAGCTACCAGCACTGAGAGGGTCTGCGATGACTGAGCTGCCGGCATTCGGACCGGACTTCCTGTGGGGCGTGTCCTCCTCGGCGTACCAGATCGAGGGCGCGGTGACCGAGGGCGGTCGCGGGCCCTCGACCTGGGACACCTTCTGCGCGAAACCCGGCCGGACGGTGAACGGCGACACCGGCGCGGTCGCGTGCGACCACTACCACCGGTACGCCGAGGACGTGGCACTGATGAAGGACCTCGGGGTCGGCGCGTACCGGTTCTCGTTCGCGTGGCCGCGGATCCAGCCGGCCGGCGCGGGCCCGGCCAACGCCGAGGGACTGGACTTCTACGACCGGCTGGTCGACGAGTTGCTTGCCCAGGGCATCGAACCGGTGCCGACGCTGTTCCACTGGGACACGCCGCAGGCGCTGGAGGACGCGGGCGGCTGGCTCGAGCGCGACATCACCGACCGGTTCGCGGACTACGCCACGATCCTGGGGGAGCGGTTCAGCGACCGGATCTCGCGCTGGATCACCATCAACGAGCCGATGGTGCTGACGCTGTTCGGGTACGCCGTCGGTGCGCACGCACCGGGCAAGCGGCTGCTGTTCGACGCGCTGCCGGTGGCGCACCACCAGCTGCTCGCACACGGCCGGGCGGCCCAGGCACTGCGCGCCGCGGGGGTGCGGAGCGTCGGCATCGCCAGCAACCACGCGCCGGTCTGGCCCGCGAGCGACAGCGAGCAGGACCGAGGCGCGGCCGGGCTGTACGACAACCTGGTCAACTGGATGTTCGCCGACCCGATCCTCCTCGGGGAGTACCCGAACGGCATCGGCGACGGGATGCCCGGCCCGGTCGCCGACGACCTCAAGGTGATCGGCGGATCCGTCGACTGGTTCGGCATCAACTACTACGCGCCCGCGAAGGTCGGTGCGCCGACAGGACAGGTCAGCACCGCCGCGACCGACGGGATCGAGCTGCCCGAGGGGCTGCCGTTCGAGCCGCGCGACATCGAGGGCTACGCGCTCACGGACTTCAACTGGCCGGTGGTGCCGGACGCGTTCCGCGACATCCTGCAGACCTTCGCGAAGCGGTACGGCGACAGGCTGCCGCCGATCTACATCACCGAGAACGGGTGCGCCTTCAACGACGGCCCGGACGCCTCCGGCCGGATCGCCGACACCCGGCGGATCGAATACCTGGACGGCCACCTGCGGGCACTGCGCGAGGCGATCGACGGCGGTGTTGACGTCCGGGGCTACTTCCAGTGGTCGATCACGGACAACTTCGAGTGGGCTGCCGGCTACTCGCAGCGGTTCGGCCTGGTGCATATCGACTACGAGACGCAGAAACGGACGCCGAAGGACTCGTTCGCCTGGTACCGCGACCTGATCGCCCGGCACACGTGACCGCCGAGGTGCCCGAACCAGTGCTGGCGGCGCCGGCCGCGCTGGCCGATCCGACCGTCGAGGTCGGCCGGCGCTGGGTGACGGGTCTGTCGCTGGGGAACATCGGCGTCTACGCCGCCTTCTTCGGGCCGATCCAGGTGCTCCTCGCGCAGCAGGCCGAAGCGCTTGCCCCAGGCAACAAGGAGTTCGTGTTCGGTCTGGTGACCGGCGCGGGCGCCGCGGTGTCGCTGGTGGCGAACCCGCTGTTCGGCGCGCTGTCCGACCGGACCACGTCGAGCCACGGCAGGCGGGTGCCGTGGGTGCTCGCCGGCGCCCTCGCCGGTGCGGCCGGCCTGCTGGTGCTGGCCGGCGCCCCGGCGGTCGCGGTGATGCTGGTCGGCTGGTGCCTGGTGCAGGCCGGCTGCAACGCGGCACTGGCCGCGCTGGTCGCGGCGGTGCCGGACCAGGTGCCGCACCGGCAGCGCGGCGCGGTCAGCGGCTGGGTCGGGCTGGCGCAGACGCTCGGCTCGCTCGGTGGAGTGGTGATCGCCACCGCGACCGGCGGGTTCAAGGCGGGCTTCGTCGCGTGCGCGGCGTTCCTGCTGGTGACGGTGGCGCCGTACCTGCTCGGCAGCCGCGACGTCCCGCTGGCGCGCGATCGCCGTCCGGACTTCGCATGGGGCGCGTTCCTGAAGAGCTTCTGGGTCGACCCGCGACTGCACCCGGACTTCGGCTGGGCCTGGCTGACCCGCTTCCTGATGAACGTCGGCAACGCTCTCGGCACGCTGTACCTGCTCTACTACCTGCAGGACGAGGTCGGGTACTCCGACCCGGAGAGCGGTGTGCTGATCCTGACCCTGCTGTACAGCGTCTTCACGATCGGCACGGCGGTTCTCACCGGCATCTGGTCGGACCGGACCGGCCGCCGGAAGGTGTTCGTCGTCTGGTCCGGGGTGACGATGTCGGTGGCCACCGTGCTGCTGGCGCTGTCGCCGACCTGGCCGGCCGCGCTGGTCGCCGCGGTGGTCCTCGGCACCGGCTTCGGCGGCTACCTCGCGGTCGACTTCGCGATCATGACCGAGGTGTTGCCGACGGCAACGGATCGGGGCAAGGACCTCGGCGTCATCAACATCGCGAACTCGCTGCCGCAGGTCCTCGCGCCGGCGATCGCGGCGCCGGTGGTCGCGGACCTCGGCGGCTACCCGGCGCTGTTCGGGCTGGCCGCGGTCGTGGGTCTCGCCGGCGCGGTCGGGGTGGTCCGGATCCGCGCGGTGCGCTGACCCGGCGCGTCGCCCGCCGCGCCCGGCCGCGCCGAACCGCCCCTGCGGCAGGATTCGGGTCATGAACCAGTCCTTCCCGCAGCAGCCGAACCAGCAGCAGACCTATCCCCAGCAGGGTTACCCGCAGCAGCAGGGCTACCAGCAGGGCGGCCACCCGCAGCAGGGGTACGCCCAGCAGGGCTACCAGCAGCAGTACTACCCGCAGCAGCACTCGGCCGCGCCGAGCGTCGTACCCGCGGGGTCGCCGTACCCCGTGCTGGTCTCGACGATGAACGACTTCCCCGGCCACGAGGTGACCCAGGTCTTCGGTGAGGTGTTCGGCCTGACGGTGCGCAGCCAGAACTTCGGCTCCAACATCGCGGCCAGCTTCCGGTCGCTCGGCGGCGGCGAGGTCACCCAATACACCCAGATGCTGGCCGAGTCGCGGCACGTCGCGGTGATGCGGATGTGCCAGATGGCGCAGGGCATGGGCGCCAACGCGATCCTGGCGATGCGGTTCGACTGCAACGAGATCGCCCAGACCATGAGCGAGGTAGCCGCCTACGGCACCGCCGTCATCGTCACCGCCAAGCCCGACGCAGCGGAGCCTCAGGAGGACGCAGCGTCGGCGCCCGACACCGACGAGACCCCGGAGCCCGCGTAGTTTTTTTGCGACCGATCGTCGCTGGTCGTTTGACCTGGTCAAGCGCTCCAACTCGCGGGTAGCATTCCCGGGATCCCGCGTGTAGCGGCCTGTGGAGGTGGACATGACGCGCAAGTCTGACCCAGACAGTTGACTGGGTCAGGGTCGAGTACCGTGGCTGCGGCAGATCCGTCACCGACAGCCGAGGTGTGTGCCGATGGCCAGAATGCCCGCCGACGTCCGCAGGCAGGAGCTGGTGGAGGCTGCGATCCGGGTGATGGCCCGCGACGGTGTCGCGAAGGCGACCACCCGGGCGATCGTGGCCGAGGCCGGGATGAACCTGGCCTCGTTCCACTACTGCTTCCACTCCAAAGAGGCGCTGCTCATCGAGGTGATCGACACCATCAACGGGCGCAACGTGCGGGCGGCGCTGGACGTCGTCGGACCCCGGCGCGGCGTCGGCGAGACCGTGCGCGCGAGCATCCGTGCGTACTGGGACCTGGTCGAGAAGAACCCCGGCGAGCACCAGGTCACCTACGAGCTGACGCAGTACGCGTTGCGATCGCCCGGGCTGGAGAGCGTCGCCCGCAAGCAGTACGACGGCTACGTGGCCGCGTCGATCCAGTTCCTCGAGGCGATCGCCGAGGCCGCCCGGGTGGAGTGGACCGTGCCCGTCCCGGTGCTCGCCCGGATGGTCCACTCGGTGATCGACGGCGCCACGCTGGCGTGGGTGGTCGATCGCGAGACCGAGCTGACGCTGCTGGTGCTGGACCAGTTCGCGGATTACCTGACCCGCTGCTCACGCCGCCGTACCGCCTGAGTCGACATTGAGAGGCGTGCAGATGCCAGACACGACCGAACCCGCGAGCCGCTGGTCGGTGATCGCCGGCTACGCGCTCGTCGGCGCCGCGACCCAGGTGCTCTGGCTGAACTTCGCCGGCGTCACCACCGTCGCCGCCGAGCACTACGGCGTCTCCGAGAACGCGATCGGCTGGCTGGCCAACGTCTTCCCGCTCGTGTACGTCGTGCTCGCGATCCCGGCCGGACTGGTGCTGGACCGCTGGTTCCGCGGCGGTCTCGCGGCGGGCGCCGTACTGGCCGCGGCCGGCGGACTGCTCCGGCTGGCCGGTGACGACTACCTGTGGCTGCTCGCCGGCCAGGTCGTGGTCGCGATCGCGCAGCCGTTGGTGCTGAACGCGGTGACCGGTGTCACCGGCCACTACCTGCGCCGCGGGGACCGGTCGACCGGGATCGCCGTCGGCACCGCCAGCACGTTCGCCGGGATGGTGCTGGCCTTCGTGCTGAGTGCGGTGATGCCGGCCGAGTCTCAGCTGCGGACGCTGAACGGCCTCGGCGCCTTGTTCGCCGTCGCCGCGGCCGTCGTGATGGTCCTCGTGCTGCGCCGGCCCGGCGAGCACCGGCACGCGGCGCCAGCCGCCGGGCTCAGGGCCATCAGGACCGCGTGGAACGATCCGTTCATCCGCCGGGTGTGCGCGCTGGTGTTCATGCCGTTCGGGGTGTCGGTCGCGCTGATGACCTACGCGCAGGCGCTGCTGGAGCCCGCCGGCGTCAGCAGCGACACCGCCAGCGTGATCCTGCTCGCCCAGGTGGTCGCGGGTGTGATCGGCTGCCTGGTGCTGCCGATCTGGGCGGCCCGGTCGCGCCGCGAGGTGGTCGTCCTGATCGCCGCGGGCCTGCTCAGCGCCGCGGCCTGCGCGGGGCTGGCCGTCGCGCCGGGCGTGGTGGTCGGATACGTCACGCTCGTCGTGATCGGCCTGGCCTTGCTGCCCGCCCTGCCGGTCGTGCTCGACCTGGTCGAGCGTCGTACCGGCGAGGCCGAGGGGACGGCGGCCGGGCTGGTCTGGATGACCGGCCAGCTCGGCGGCGTCATCGTGGCGACCGTCGTCGGCCTGCTGATCGACAAGCCCGGGCCGGCCTTCGTCCTGATGGCCGTCGCCGCGCTGGTCGCCGTACCCATCGCCCGCTCGCTGCGGAAGCCGATCGCCTACCTGTCCGTCGAGCCGACATCGATTCGGACCTAGAACCAGCTGTCCGCCATGTCCAGGGTGGTGGTGTCGAGGCTTTCCAGGAGGTCGAGCTGGGGGCCGGTCCTGGGCAGCTCCCAGCGGAAGAAGAACCGGGCCGCCTGGCGCTTGCCGTCGTAGAAGTCGCCCTCGTTGTTGCCTGCGGCAAGTAGTTGCTCGAGCCACAGCCAGGCGACGACGACGTGGCCGAACGCCTCCAGGTAGACCGTCGAGTTCGCCAGCGCCACCTCGACGTCGCCGGAGCCGTACAGCCGCGCGATCACGCCCGTCACCCGGCCGAGCGCCGCCTGCAGCGCAGCGCCGTACGTTGCGGCCTCGCCGCCCACCGCGGTGGCGCGTTCGATGGTTGCGCCGATCGTCTCGGCGAGCAGTCGCAGCGCCGCGCCGTCCTCCATGACGACCTTGCGGCCGAGCAGGTCCAGGCCCTGGATGCCGTGCGTGCCCTCGTGGATCGGGTTCAGCCGGTTGTCGCGGTAGAACTGCTCGACGTCGTAGTCGCGGGTGTAGCCGTAGCCACCGTGCACCTGGATCGCCAGGTCGTTGGCCGCCAGGCAGTACTGCGACGGCCAGCTCTTCGCGATCGGCGTCAGCACCTCGAGCAGGAGCGAGGCCCGCTCGCGAGCGGCGGCATCACCGGTGCGCTGCTCGTCGACCAGCCGGGCGCAGTAGAGGCACAAGGCCAGCGCGCCTTCGACGTACGACTTCTGGGCCAGCAGCATGCGCCGTACGTCGGCGTGCTCGATGATCGGCACCGGCGGCTCGGCCGGGTCCTTGCTGCGCAGCGGACGGCCCTGCAGCCGGGTCCGGGCGTACTCGAGTGAGTGCAGGTAACCGGTGTAGCCGATGGCCGTCGCGCCCAGCCCGACACTGATCCGCGCGCCGTTCATCATGTGGAACATGTACGTGAGTCCGCGGTGCGGCTCGCCGACCAGATAACCGACCGCGCCCGCCTCACCGCCCGGCCGGTGTCCGCCCTCGCCGAAGTTGAGCAGCGTGTTCGTGGTGCCGCGGTAGCCCATCTTGTGGTTGAGGCCCGCGAGTACGACGTCGTTGCGCTCGCGGATGTTGCCCTCGGCATCGACCAGGAACTTGGGCACCACGAACAGCGAGATGCCCTTCACGCCGGGCGGCCCGCCGGGGATCCTGGCGAGCACCAGGTGGACGATGTTCTCGGTCAGCTCGTGGTCGCCGCCGGAGATCCACATCTTGTTGCCGAACAGCCGGTAGCTGCCGTCCGGCCGCGGCTCCGCCCGGGTGGTCAGGTCGGCCAGCGACGAGCCGGCCTGCGGTTCCGACAGGCACATCGTGCCGGTGAACCGGCCTTCCAGCATCGGCCGGACGAAGGTGCCGATCTGCTCGGCCGACCCGTGCGCGGCGAGTAGGTTCGCGGCCCCACCGGTGAGCAGCGGGTACGACGCCGTGCCGGGGTTGGCCGCCTGGAACCAGGCCAGGCAGGCTTGCGTCACGACCACCGGCAGTTGCATCCCGCCGAGCTCGGCATCGACCGCGCCGAACAGCAGGCCTGCGTCGTTGAACGCTTTCAGCGCGGCCGAGACCTCGGGGATGATCTGGACCCGCTCGCCGTCGAAGGTCGGCTCGTTCGTGTCGTTCAGCTTGTTGTGCGGGGCGAAGTGCTCGGTGGCGATCCGCTCGCTCAGCTCCAGCATCGCGTCGAAGGTCTCGCGCGAGTGCTCGGCGTACCGCTCCCGCTTGGTCAGCTGCTCGGTGTCGAGCCACTCGTACAGCAGGAACCGCATGTCACGTGCCGAGAGGATCAGCGAACTCACTCTGAAATTGTGTCAGGTCCTCCGGGATGCGCTCGAGGCTCGCGCTAGGTGAATCGCGGGCGAACGCTCGGGGACGGGCGGGGCGACGGCGCCGGGTCCGAGGTTCGCGGCACTAGGCTCCGGCCATGTCCGCGCCCGACGACTCCTCGCTGCTGGCGCCGCCAGCCGAACCGGTCGCACGGATCTGGGTCGCCGGCCTGACGCTCGCGACCGTCGGCATGTTCGCCGCGTTCTTCGGGCCGATGCAGGTCCTGCTCGCCGAGCACGCCGAACAAGTGGCTCCGAGCAACAAAGAGTTGGTGTTCGGGGTGGTCACCGGCGTCGGCGCGGCGGTGGCGGCACTGGCGAACCCGTTGTTCGGCGCTCTCTCGGACCGCACCGCGTCCCGGTTCGGCCGTCGTGTTCCTTGGGTCGCGGGTGGTGCCGCCGGGGTCGTCGCCGGGCTGGTGGTGCTCGTCGGCGCCGGAGCCGTGATTCCGCTGGTCGTCGGCTGGTGCCTGGTGCAGGCGGCCGGGAACGCCGTGCTGGCGGCGATCAGTGCCGCCGTTCCGGACCGCGCGCCGGATTGGCAGCGTGGCGCCGTCGGCGGCTGGATGGCGCTCGGCCAGACCATCGGCGCCCTCACCGGCGTCGGTCTCGCGTACCTGACCGGCGGCTACCGCGCCGGATACCTCGCCTGCGCGGTCGTCGCCGCGCTACTGGTGGTCCCATACCTGCTGCGCAGCGACGATCGCGCTCTCGCTCCCGGCACGCGGCCGTCGTTCGAGCTGCGGTCGTTCCTGCGCGGCTTCTGGATCGACCCGCGCCGGCACCCGGATTTCGGCTGGGCCTGGGCGACCCGTTTCCTGGTCCAGCTCAGTAACTCCATCGGCACGCTGTACCTGTTCTTCTACCTGTCCGACGAAGTCCGGTACGACGACCCCGAGCGCGGCGTGCTCGTCCTGCTGGTCGTGTACAGCGTGTTCGTCGTACTCACCTCGGTGACGTCGGGCTGGTGGTCGGACAAGGTACGCCGCCGGAAGGCCTTCGTGACCTGGGCCGGCGTGGTGATGTCGTCGGCCGGCGTGCTGCTCGCGGTATGGCCGTCCTGGACCGGCGCCATCGTCGCCGCCGCCGTGCTCGGAGTCGGCTTCGGGGCCTTCCTGGCCGTCGACTTCGCGATCCTCACCGAGGTGCTGCCGAACCCCGCCGACTACGGCAAGGACCTCGGCGTCATCAACATCGCGAACACCCTGTCGCAGGTCCTCGCGCCCGCGATCGCGGCCCCCATGCTCTGGCTCGGCGGCTACCGGACCCTGTACGCCGTAGC